>Ga0181537_10000337_pt1 | contig 44387 bp, 42 predicted proteins | sample PEATcosm2014_Bin_39_FD_119765 | JGI IMG/M metagenome (GOLD analysis project Ga0181537, IMG submission 119765) | Peatland microbial communities from MTU Mesocosm Facility, Houghton, MI, USA - PEATcosm2014_Bin23_10_metaG | ecosystem: Environmental > Terrestrial > Soil > Wetlands > Peat | place...
CGCGGTCGCTGCGGCACGCGTTTCTGATTTCGTATGTCTGCGGGGTGCTCTGGTACGCGGGGAACTGCTACTGGATTTACGATGTGATGCTGATCCATGGCGGGTTGTCGCCGTCGGTGTCTTTGCTGCTGCTGCTGGGATTCAGCCTGGTGCTGGGGCTCTACTTTGGGCTGTTTGGGCTGGGTGTGGTGCTGGTGCGGCGGGCGAGCGGAAGCGCACGATGGGCGCTGGCAGCGGCGCCGGTGCTGTGGGCCGGGCTGGAGCTTGCCGCTTCGCGCATTACCAGCGTTCCGTGGGATCAGCTGGGCTACTCGCAGGTGGACAATGGGCTGCTGAACGAATTGGCGCCGTGGACGGGCGTGTATGGGATCAGCTTTGTGCTGGTCGCGGTGAACGCGCTGATTGCGGCAGGATTGGTTCTGCCTCGACTTGCCGTCCGGGGGAATGCGGGTGTGGACACTGGAGCACAGCGGGCCGGCTGGCTTGCCGGACCGAATGTGTGGCGTGCCGCCGGTCCGGTGTTGCTGATTGTGGGTTGGAATGGAATGAATGTGATTCCGCCGAAACCCGCGGCTACGGCGACGGCGGTGCTGGTGCAGCCGAATCTGGATGTGGGCGGTGTTGGGGAATGGGGTGGACCTGGCGAATGGGAAGGACATATTGCCGAATTCATCAAGCTGGGCAGCGAGAATTGCAAGACCTATATCGCTGGAATTCCGGAGACCGGCGCCACATCAGGCGAGATTGTGTGCCCGCCTTACCCAACGCATCCGGATCTGGTTGCGTGGCCCGAGTCGCCCGCGCCGTATTTTCAGGCAGAGCCGCGGTTTCGGGAGGCGATGAAAGAGACGGCGCTAACCGTCCAAGCCCCGCTGGTGGTGGGCGGAGTGGGCATGGATTATTCGGCGGAAGAACAGGGCTGGAGCGACTATAACTCGGCGCTGATCTTTCGCGCGGACGGGGCGCCGGTGGGGCGGTACGACAAGATTCACCTGGTTCCCTACGGGGAGTTTGTTCCTTACAGGGAATTGTTCTCGTTTGCGCACAAACTTACCAACAAAGTTGGGGATCTTTCGCGCGGAGAGGAACGCAAGGTCTTTTTGCTGAATGGGCATCGCTACGGGGTGTTTATCTGCTATGAGGCCGTGTTTGCGGATGAAGTGCGGGAGTTTTCAAAGATGGGCGCCGAGGTGCTGGTGAACATCAGTGACGACGGGTGGTACGGGGACACGAGCGCTCCGTGGCAGCACTTGAATATGGCGCGGATGCGGGCGATTGAGAACCGGCGCTGGATTTTGCGGGATACCAATAATGGCGTGACGGCTGCGATTGATCCGGAGGGACGGGTGCGGCGGAGTATTCCACGGCATGTGGTGGACGCGCTGCCGGCGGGGTATGGATTTCGCGACGATGTGACTTTCTATTCGGCGCATGGGGATTTGTTTGGGTGGGGGTGTGTCGTGGTCGGATTGGGGATTGTGGGCTGGGCTTGGGGTAATCTCCTGATGCCGGAATTAACCAAGTAGGGAGCTGTTCCGTTCGCTCTCCGCTACCAGATTTCCAGTTTGAAGCTGCAATAGGCGTGAATGACCTCGAAGTCGGCGCGGTTGGAGGTAATCAGTGTTGCACCGTGGGAGCGGGCGGTGAGCGCAATGAGCACATCGAAGTGCAGATCGCGCAGTTTGGCAGGCTCGAAGCCCTTGTCGGCTCGAATCGCGGCGAGAATCTGACCCGATTCAAGCCAGTTCTTCTCCGTCGGAGTCAGCAACGGACGGCTCGCCTGGAGTTCACTTACAAACTTCCGCTCGGCAGCAAGCGTAGCCCCGCGCCACAACTCCGCTAGAACAACCGTCGAGTTTCTAATCCTTCCGGGATGCGCCGCGATCCGCTCCGAGTGGCTAGCCGATCGCTGATTGCCGATCAGGATCGAAGTATCGAATACGACGATCTCATTCATCGCTGCCGGCGAACTTCAGCTTGCCTTCGCTCTTGCGGATTAGTTCTTTGTAGCGCCGATTGCCCACAACCTCATGAAGCGCAAGATGTACGGCTTCGGTGCGCGTTTTGACGCCCAGGACACGGACGGCTTCATCGGCCAACTTCGTATCCAGTCGAATTGAGGTTAATGTCGGGCTCATATTGGACGCCTGGTGTAGTACAAATTACAACGCCGATATATACAAAAGTCAAGCGGGATTCGAGCCGGAAGACTCGACAGTCGTGTATTGGATCGGGGATGAACCGGGTGGTATTCTGAATCGGGCAAGCAGAAGACAGCCTCGAAATTCAAATCAAGTCAGGTCCTAAGAGCAAAATATGGCGTCGTTGAACGATCTCGAGTTCGCATATGCTCCGGTGCGCGATCAAGTGCGCGACCTGCGGGAGTATCTTTGACCCGGCCCGCATCCGCAGGGAATTAGCTGAAATAGAAACCAAGCTTGGCGATCCGGCTCTCTGGTCCGATCCCAACGCGACTAAGCCGCTGATGCGGGACAAGAAGCGCCTGGAAAACATGGTTGCCGACGATGAGGGACTGGTGCGCCGCACGGGCGACATCGATGCCTACTTTGAGCTGGCGCGCGAGGGCGAAGATGTGCTCGGCGACCTGGAGCGGGACATCAAAGGGCTGGCCACGTTTGCCGAGGAGCTGGAAGCGCGGACGATGCTGAATGGCGAAGCCGATCCGCTGAATGCCATTGTTACGGTGCACCCTGGAGCCGGCGGGACGGAGAGCCAGGATTGGGCGGAGATGCTGATGCGGATGTACCTGCGCTGGGCCGAACAGCAGGGCTTCAAGACGGAGATCAACGACCTGCAGGACGGCGACGAGGCGGGGATCAAGTCGGCTACGTTCACGATTATGGGCGAGTATGCGTTTGGGCAACTTGCGGGCGAGAGCGGCGTGCACCGGCTGGTGCGGATTTCACCATTCGACTCGGCGAAGCGGCGGCATACTTCGTTTGCATCGGTGTATGTTTCGCCGGAGATTGACGAGACGATCCATGTGGATTTGAAGCTTGATGACTTGCGGATCGATACGTACCGGTCAGGCGGCAAGGGCGGGCAGCATGTGAACACGACTGACTCGGCGGTGCGGATGACGCACTTGCCGACGGGGATTGTGGTGCAATGCCAGAATGAGCGCAGCCAGCATAAGAATCGCGAGAAGGCTATGAAGATGTTGCGGTCGCGGCTTTATGAGTATGAGTTAGAGAAGAAGCGGGCGGTGAGCAAGAAGTTGGAAGACTCGAAGCTGGAGATTAACTTCGGGTCGCAGATACGGAGTTATGTGCTGCAGCCCTATCGCATTGCCAAGGATCACCGGACCAAGGTGGAAGTGGGCGATGTGGATAAGGTGCTGGATGGGTATCTGGAGCCGTTTTTGCGCGGGTATCTGCTGGCGAAACGTAGAGGAACCGCGGTGGTTGCGGACGGGGCGGATGATGAGTTGGAAGTGTGAGGAGCAGGGACTAGGGACTAGGGATTAGGGATTAGAAAACCTCGCACTGTGCGAGATGAAGGGCGCTTATGAGCAACGATGTGGCGACGATTGAGGAAATTCTTAGCACGGCTAAGACTATTGCTATTGTGGGCATGAGCGATAAGATCTGGCGGGCTAGTTATAACATCGGCCGTTATCTGGTTGGGAATGGATATCGTGTAATCCCGGTGAATCCGGCAGTGAAAGAAGTGCTGGGGCTGAGGAGTTATGCGGATCTGGATGCGGCGCAGGCTGGGGCGCGCGAGTCTGGCGGGGCTGGGATCGACCTGGTGGATGTGTTTCGGGCTTCAGAGCATGTGCCGGGGATTGTGGACGATGTGATCCGGCTGGGGATTCCTAATCTGTGGCTGCAGGATAAGGTGATCCACGAAGAGGCGGTTGCGCGGGCGCGAGCGGCTGGAGTGAAGTGCGTGCAGGATGACTGCATTTACAGGGAACACACGAAGCGGGCGGATAGGCAGGCCCGGCGGCGGGAGCAACACTCGCTGTAACTATCGGCTGGTGCGGCGAGTCCAATGGACATGGGATTGAGAGCACTGTGATGCGTTTGGGGCGTTGGATTTTCGTGGTGCTGTTGCTGGCGTCCGGAGTGGCGGCGCGGGCGGCGTCCAGCTCCGCGGATGTGGCGCATTTGCATGTGCAACTGGTGGTGCCTTCTGGTCCGCTGAATCCAGGACAGGGAACGGATGCGGGGCTCTACTTCAAACTGGAGCCGGGCTGGCATGTCTATTGGAAGAACGCGGGCGATTCAGGGGAACCGCCGCATATCAAGTGGACGCTGCCTGATGGGATTAATGCAGGTCCGTTGTTGTTTCCCGCTCCGCATCGGTTGCCGCTTGGGCCGCTGATGGACTTCGGTTATGAGGACGAAGTTCTTTTTCCCTTCAAGCTTGATTTAGCGAAAACGGTGAAGACCGGCCCGGCTGTGTTGCATGCCAAGGTGGATTGGCTGGTTTGCCGCGAGGTCTGCATTCCTGGCAAGGCGGAGCTTGAGGTCGAGCGGAAAATTGCGGCGGGGTCTCCGAGTGCGAGTGCTTCCGTGGAGCCGGATGCTTCGCTATGGAAACGGCTGTCGGGCTCGCTACCAATAGCGCTTCCGCAGAGCTCCAAGGCCGTTTTTCAGCCGACGGCGACGGGCTTCAGGCTGGCGCTTGAAACCGGACAGCGGGAGACTGAGGGCGCATTTTTTCCTGCCGATCAGGACATTCTGGACAATCCCGCTCCACAGAAGCTCTCATCCACGAAGTCGGGCCTGGTTCTGGAACTGAAGAAGGACGAAAACATGACCGCGGCTCCGGCGCAGCTGAAGGGCGTGATTGAGCTGAGCGGCGGGCGGAACTACGAGATTGCCGCTACTAAGGTCGAGTCGTTTGGTATGGCGGGGATGGAGACTTTGCCCGCTGTTGGGGTTCCGTTGGAGTGGGGCGTGCTGGCGCGGACGACGGGGCTGGCGTTTCTGGGCGGTCTGCTGCTGAACCTGATGCCTTGCGTGTTTCCTGTGCTGTTTTTGAAGGGGCTGGCGCTGGTGAATTCGGGCAGCGAGGAGCGCGGCAAGCTGCGGGCGCATGGATTTGTGTACGCGGCTGGGATACTGGTTTCGTTCTGGGCGCTGGTGGGGGCGTTGCTGGCGCTGCGGGCGGCGGGAGCGACGCTGGGATGGGGATTCCAGTTCCAGTCGCCGGTGTTTCTGGCGCTGATGGCCGGGTTGCTGTTTTTCCTGGGGTTGTCGTTGGCAGGGCAGTTTGAGATTGGGCTGACGCTGACGAGCGCAGGTGGGTCGCTGGCGGCGAAACAGGGCTACACGGGGAGCTTCTTTACCGGGGTGCTGGCGGTGGTGGTGGCTACGCCCTGCACGGCTCCGTTTATGGGTGCGGCGATTGGGTATGCGCTGGCGCAGTCGCCGGCGGTGACGTTTGCGATATTTACGGCGCTGGCGCTGGGGCTGGCTGCGCCTTATGTGGCACTGACACTGCAGGCGGCTTGGACGCGGCTGCTACCTAAGCCGGGTGCCTGGATGGAAGTGATGAAGCAGGCGGTTGCGGTGCCGATTTTTGGGACTGTGATCTGGCTTGCCTGGGTGCTGGCGGGGTCCTATGGCGCGGGGGTTCTGACGGCGCTGCTGGCTAGCTTTCTGCTGCTGGCGATCGCGGGGTGGTTCCTGGGACGGTGGCCGGTGAAACGGTGGGCTTCGGCGGTTGCGGGGCTGATTGTGCTGGGGGTGGTGGCGATCTCAGTGGTTGCGCCCAATAAGCTGGCGGATGCGTCATCGCCCTCCAATCGAGACAGGCTGGTGGCGGTGGCAGGCACGCCAGGAGTTTGGGAGCCTTGGTCGGCGGAGGCCGCTGCGCGGTACCGGGCGCAGGGGCGGCCGGTGTTTGTGGACTTTACGGCCAGCTGGTGCCTGAGCTGCCAGGTGAATGAGCGCGTGGCGCTGGAACGGCCGGAGGTGCAGAAGGCGTTTCAGGATGGGAACGTGGCGCTGCTGAAGGCGGACTGGACGCGGCATGACGATGAGATTACGCAGGCGCTGACGGCGTTGGGGCGGAACGGGGTTCCGGCGTATGCGCTTTATGCGCCCGGGCAGAACGAACCGGTGTTGCTGCCGGAGGTGTTGACGCCGGGGATTGTTACGGATGCGGTGGGAAAACTGCCGAAGGGTGTGACACAGGCTAGCTCAGCTTCGTCCAATTTGAAGTAAGGGTTCCAAGCTCGTTGATCGATCGTCTGAATTCCCCTCAGGAGGTTGACTCTCATGCAAATCAGCTCTCGTTTATTGGGATGCGTGGCCTTTGCGGCTGCGCTGATTCCGTTGTGTGCCGGCGCTCAGGAGGTTCGAGTGGGCGCGGCGGCTCCGGCCTTCACGGCTACCGACTCGCGCGGGCAAGCGGAAACGCTGGCGCAGTATCGCGGGAAGTACGTCGTGCTGGAATGGCATAACCAGGGTTGCCCGTACACGCGGAAGCATTATGTTTCCGGGAACATGCAGGCTCTGCAGAAGGAATGGACCGCGAAGGGTGTGGTGTGGTTCACGGTGATCTCGTCTCCCCCGGGTGCGCAGGGATATGTGACGCCTAGCGAGGAGAATGCGTACCTGACGAAGATGCACGCCTCGCCGACGGCTGCGCTGTTGGATTCCGATGGGAAGCTGGGTCATCTTTACAACGCGAAAACGACGCCGGAGATGTTTGTGATCGACCCGCAAGGAAAGTTGATCTATACGGGCGCGATCGACGACCGGGCTACTCCTGATCCGGAGGATGTGCATGGGGCGAACAACTACGTCTCCGATGCGCTGACGGCGGCTTTCGCGGGCAAGCCTGTGACTACGCCCTATACGCGGTCGTATGGGTGTTCTGTGAAGTACGCGGAGTGAAGCAGTGGACAGTGTGCAGTGGACATGCGTCCACGTGAGCGCTGCCAGGGATACCCGGTGGAAAGCAGAGTTGTGGAATCCCACCCTAACGACAAAAACAGAAACGTCGCGAGGGTGGGGCACCCAGCGCTGAAGTTATCGTATCCCAGGACTTCCGCCGCGGCGGACGAGACCTGGCCGCACGGCCGTCGTGGCTGACCAGACCTGAGATCCCGGCACTGGCTAGTGATGGTCCGGCTGCTTTTGCTTCCAGTCGTTGTACTCTTTCTGCTCGTCTACGGTGCGCTGGTTGATTTCCTTGTGGGGGCGATGGGTTTCGGTTTCCCACTTGTTGTAAATGACGGTCTCGTTTGTGGCCGGCTGGCTCGGCGCTGGCTGAGTGGTTGTCTGCACAGGATCGGCCTGCGGCTGGCAGCCGGTGGTCAAAACAGAGGCCGCCAATGCGGCGCCTAACAAGCACAAGGGGAGTTTTTTCAGGGCCATGATTTTTCCTTTGTCCCGAGATTCGGAGGGACTTTACGGGTTCGATGCAGAGGCTACGGGTCGCCGTTGCCAATTAGAGCCGTGGTGAAGCTGAGAGAGAGCGGGGACTAACGTACGGAGAGCCAGGGAATCCGATTGTTCGTTCGGGCGCGAATGGGGCGATGGGTTATGGGTCTTGCAAATTGATCGCTCATGGTTCTCGTCCGAGTTTGCTCCGCGAAATCGGGCGCGGGGTTCAAGGTTCGACGCGCGAGGCGAGTCTACCATCGATTGTTGAAGTTGGAGTGACCAGAATGGATCAGAAAATACGCGCGGCGTGGATGCGCGGTTTTCTCGCGGAACGCCGATTCCAACTGCGAGAATGATCGTGTTTCACATCTATGAAAAAGGGCCGGTTGGAAACTATGCGCGGAGTCTGGATTGCGGTTTGGTTTGTGCTGGGGATGGTTGGCGCGATTGGCGGCGCGGTGATGGGAGCTGGGCAGGAGACGACGGGTTTGCCGGCGCTGCATCGTAGTGGCGTGGGAAAGCCTGCCGGCGCGGTTGGCGGGTTGAAGGTGCTGGACTGGGCGGGATTCAAGTCGGCGGTTACGTACACGTTCGACGATGGGCTGCCCTCGCAGATTGAAAATTACCCGAAGATGCATGCGACGGGCGCAAGGATGACCTTCTTTGTGACGACCAATGGAATGAATCCGGCGTGGGGCCAGATGGCGAAGGATGGAAACGAGATTGCCAATCACACCGCGCACCATTGCCATGCAAATGCAACGGGCTGCGCATGGGGACCGTATGCCGGCAGTCTTGGCGCCGAGTACGACGAGTGCACCGCGTTCATCAAGCAAAACTATGGGGTGAGCGATGTGTGGACGACGGCATCGCCTTACGGAGACATGGGATTCGACGAGACGGCGAAGACGCGATTTTTCCTGAACCGCGGCGTGCATGGCGGGATGATCGCACCTGACGATGATTCCGATTTATATAATCTGCCGATTTACGGGGCGTCGGCGGGGCAGACGGCGAAGGATTTTAACCCGGTCATCGATGCATCTCATGTTTCGGGCAAATGGCTGATCTTCATGTTTCATTCCCTGGGCGGGGATGGCGGGTATGCGCCGGTGGATGTGGCTGATGTGGTGGCAAGTATTCAGCACGCGCAGCAGACGGGCGACGTGTGGATTGACAGCATGGTGAACGTGGGCGCGTATTGGGCTGGGCAAAAGGCGGTGGACAGCGGGAAGAGCGAGAAACGAGGCACGAAGACGATTCTGACGTGGACGCTGCCACCGCACTTTCCGCCGGGAAGAAGCGTGCGCGCGACGGTTACCGGAGGGACGCTGGAGCAGGGTGGGAAGACGCTGGTTTGGAACGTTGCAGGGTATTACGAAGTGGCGCTGGACGCGGGGGAGCTGACGATTTTCAGGGATTAGGGGCTAGGGACTTAGGGACTGACGGACTTAGGGACTAGGGACTAGGGATTAGGGACTTGGGACTAAGGGATTTGGAGAGGAGCTAGTCGGTGTCGGCTTCCTCTACGGTATCGCTCACGGGAAGGAGTTTGTCCACTCTGGTCAACTTCAAGAGTTCCCGGACGCGAGGGTTTGCCCCGGCAAGAACCAGGCTGATGCCTTTTTGCTGGCACCGGACGTGCTCGGTTACGATCGAGCCCATGCCCATGGAGTCAATAAAGGGAACGTCGGACAAGTCAAATATTTCACGATTGTGCGAGTCACTGTCTGGCTGAAACTGGAAATGGAAGAGATTGCGCTCTGTGTCGAGGGATTGCGCTTCGAACATTTTACGTTCGGTCAGCGGACCCGACAGGCGGACGATTACCGTGCCGGGAGCCTTGCCTGCGCAGCACTCAATTTTTAGACCAGGATCGGATCGAATCTGATCTGGAGTAGTGGTCATCATAAATTCCCCAGAGGAATCAGCCGGCTTGTTCGCGAGCGTTGGCCGCAATACCGGAAATCATATTGTCACGGTAGCATATGGCTGGCAGGGAAGAAAGTGCCCGAGATTCAGGTTGGGCAAGCCGGGTGCTGGAATCGGGGCTTTTCGACAAACTCGGGGGCTCCGGGTGACCTGGTGAGGGGCCATCCCGCACGAGGTTACGGTCATGATGCTATCATGATAGCAATAGAGGCCCGGATGGCGCAGATTCTGGTTCGCAATCTGGAAGACCGGCTCAAGAGCCGCCTGCAGCGCCGCGCCAAGCGGAATGGGCGAAGCATGGAGGCGGAGGTGCGCGAGATTTTGAGCGATGCGCTGAAGGATGAGGCCAAACCGAGAATGGGTTTGGGTACCGAGATTGTGGCGATGTTCAGCGGCAGCGGAATATATATTGACGAGCCGATTGCCGAAATTCGTGACATGCGTATGGAGATTCCGGATTTTGAGTCGTGATTACGCTCGACACGAACGTGATCTCGGAGCTAATGGGTCCTAATCCCAATCAGCAGGTCGCACACTGGCTCAACCTGCAACCCCGCACCTCTGTTTGGACGTTCCGCAGATATATGCTATCATGATAGCAGTGGAGGCGAAGATGGCGCAACTTTTGGTTCGTAACTTAGAAGATCAGCTCAAGACTCGTTTGCAGCGCCGTGCCAAACGCCACGGCCGCAGCATGGAAGCGGAGGCGCGGGAGATTCTCCGCGACGCGGTCAAGGAAGAGGACGCGCCGTCGGTTGGGTTTGGAACAGCCTCTGTTGCTCTTTTCAGTGGGCAGGGAATTGGACTGAAAGAGGGAGAAGAGATTCGCGAATGGCGCGGCTTTCCTCTTGAGCCGATCAGCTTTGACGAATGATTGTCCTCGACACGAACGTGGTTTCGGAAATCATGCTTCCGCAGCCGGAGGAGCGCGTTACGCGTTGGCTCGACCGGCAGCCTCATACTTCGATCTGGACAACTTCAGTTACAGTTTTTGAGATTCGTTTCGGCCTGGAGACGATGCCGGCTGGGAAACGCCGGACTGCTCTCATTGCCTCCTTCGAACGTTGGCTCGGCGAGGTTGTCGAGCGGCGAATCGCGAGCTTCGATGAGACGGCGGCAAGGCGGGCGGCAGAATTGGCTGCGGGCAGACAAGGAAGAGGGCGGCCTGGGGAATTGCGTGACACGATGATCGCGGGGATCGTGTTAGCGTCGCACGCAACGCTTGCCACGCGGAATGTGAAGCACTTTGAGGATATTGCTTCTTCGGTGGTGAATCCGTGGGAGCAGAGCTAAGAGCAGGGAATAGGGAATAGGGAATAGGGAATAGAAAAGTTTGCTGGTTGAGATTGTTAGTCTCCCAGGCCCTGCGCCGCGACGGAAGTGCCCCTTCGACAAGCCCAGGGTCGGCTCTACGGCGCCCGGTATTTCGCGGCCTCCTGGCGGTGTTCTGCGCAATTGATTATTGCGTATACATAACGTATTATTTCTTTTGGAGATTTATACGCTCTATAATCGCATTGCCGTGTTGCGAGCCGAACGCTCATTGAGCCGACAAGATCTGGCGCGTGAGGTGGGGGTCAATCCTCAGACTATCGGCTTTCTTGAACGCGGCAATTACACCCCTTCGCTCGAACTCGCGTTTCGGATCAGCGGCTTCTTCAAGCTGCCGGTGGAGGCTGTATTTTCTCCCGAGCCGTTTCGCCCGTTGAGTGAACAGGTGTATGAAACGCGGCGGAAGGAGGATTGACGTGCTGCAAACGGACGAAAAGAAATTGCGTTGGATGGGCATCGATCTGCACGCCTTATGGCGCAGGCGCGCGGCGGTTTTGATTACCTATGTAGTCCTCACTTCGGTTCTGGGGGGGACGGTCGGAGAGGCCGGCTGGAGCGGGCATCCCTACCTGCGACTGGCGACCATGTGCGCGCTGACTTATGCGCTGCTGGCGCTCAGCGTTTTTCGGATTGGCGGCCTGGTGAAGAGCTTTGAGAACTATCAGATTGGAGTCGCGCCGAAGCATGTGATCCTTGGCAGTCTCGACGACTGGGCCCGATATAAATATGGCGTGGCCGGTTTTGAAGCGGCGAGCGCCGGGCAGCAGGAAGAGTTGCTGAAGTCTTACCGCGTGGGAAATTATCTGCTTCCGGCAAAACCTGGTTACGATTCCCGGCTGGATGAGAGGGAACGCGCTGAGAGGGACAGTACTTCGCGCTGGGCGTTGAGATATGTCTCATATTTTCTGGCCCTGATGACTGGATCGACGGCGATACAGAGATTCGCCTGGAGTCCGTTCGAAGTGGCAGCGATGCTTTGGACTTTCTTTGTGCTGACCATTACGCTGCCCCAGGCGCGTGTGCTTTGGACGGAGCCGGACCCGCGCGATGCTGGCGGTTCGCAGCTGGCGGGTACCGAGGCTTGATTATTCGGATCTTATTCCGATCAGGGTCATTCCGTCCCGTGCTTGGCGGAGCGGATTTTGCGGATTTCTTCCATGCGCTGGGCGAGGAGCTTTTCGCGGCCTTCGCTGGTGGGATGGTAGTAGCTGCGGCCTTTCAGGGAATCGGGTAGGCAATCCATGTCGGCAACTCGGCCTTCTTCATCGTGGGCGTAGCGGTAGCCTTTGCCGTAGTCGAGTTCCTTCATGAGCCTTGTTGGGGCGTTGCGCAGGTGGAGGGGGACGGGCTCCTGGCGGGTGTTTTCGACTTCGGCTTGGACTGCTCCGTAGGCGGTGTAGACGGCGTTGGATTTGGGAGCGAGGCAAAGGTAGACAACGGCTTCGGCGAGGGCTAGATCGCCTTCGGGGCTTCCCAGGAAATCGATGGCTTCCTTGGCGGAGAGGCAGAGGTTGAGGGCTTCCGGCGCGGCGAGGCCGATGTCTTCGACGGCCATGCGGACTACGCGGCGGGCTAGATAAAGCGGGTCTTCTCCGGCGGCGAACATGCGGGCCAGCCAGTAAAGGGCGGCGTCGGGATCGGAGTTTCGGACAGATTTGTGGAGGGCGGAGATCAGGTTGTAATGCTCTTCGCCGGATTTGTCGTACATGAGGACGCGTTGTTGGACGGCTTCGGCGGCGACGGCGCGGTCGATGTGATTGGCGGCGTCGGCGGCGAGTTGTGCGGCGACTTCGAGGGTGTTGTAGGCGCTGCGGCAGTCGCCGCTGGAGTAGCTGGCGATCAGCTGGAGGGCTTCTTCATCGGCGGTCAGATTAAGTGCGCCGAGGCCGCGCTCTTTGTCTTCGAGGGCACGGCGGAGCAGGGCGGCGATGCGCTCTTCGCTGAGCGGCTGGAGGACGTAGACGCGGCAGCGGGAGAGAAGCGCGGAGATGATTTCGAACGAAGGATTCTCAGTGGTTGCGCCGATGAGGCGGATTGCGCCGCGCTCGACGTAGGGCAGGAAGGCGTCCTGCTGGGCCTTGTTGAAGCGGTGAATTTCATCGATGAAGAGAATGGTGCGGGAGTGGAGCTGTGCGGCTTGCGCCGCTGTGACCATGACCTGCTTGATCTCCTTGATGCCGCTCATTACGGCGGAGAACTCAATGAAAGTCGCTTGCGTGGTTTCCGCAATGATTTTGGCGAGGGTGGTTTTGCCGACGCCGGGCGGGCCCCAGAGGATCATGGAGCCTGAATCGTCCCGCTCGATCTGAATGCGGAGGGGTTTGCCGGGGCCGAGGAGATGCTCCTGGCCGCTATATTCGTCGAGTGTTCGGGGACGCATGCGTTCGGCGAGGGGCGCTATTGCCGCATTGTGGTGCAGGCCTTTGGAGGGGTGCGCTGGTTGGTCGGGTTGGCCGTCGAAGAGGCTCATCGTTTGTTCCCTACGAATATACCGATCGATGCTCGAGATATCCCACCCTAGCCACAAAAACAAAGACGTGGCGAGGGTGGGGCACCCATGACCTCACAACGTTCATGAAGGTTGACCAGCCCGTTGGCGGGACGCCTCGTAGAGCAGGATGCTGGCGGCGACGGCGGCGTTGAGGCTTTCGACGGGGCCGGGGCAGGGGATGGTGAGTGCTCCGTCGGCCATGGCGGAGAGCGGGCGGGGTACGCCGTTGCCTTCATTGCCGATGAGGATGGCCGCGGGGCCGGTCAAGTTGACGAGATTGGCGGGTTCGGCAGCGGCCTGGTTAGTATTGGTGGTATCGGGTGTGGTGGTCCAGATTTTTACGCCGGCTTCGCGGAGGCGAAGGAAGCAGTCCGCGGCGGGGACGGCGAGGAGCGGGAGACGGAAGACGCTTCCGGCGGAGGCGCGGACGGCTTTGGGATTCCAGGAGCTGACGGTGCCGGGCAGGCTGACGACGCCGGTAGCTCCGAAGGCTTCAGCGGAGCGCAGGATGGCGCCGAGGTTGCCGGGATCCTGGAGCCCGGCGAGGACGAGTATAAGCGGCGTGCCGTTTTGATGAGCGCCGAGGAGAAGATCCCAGGTCCAGATGGGCGTCTCGATAAGGGCGGCTACGGGCTGCGGGGTCTCGGTGGTGAGGGCGAAGTCCAGCAGCTCCCTTGGCAGAAGCAGGATTTCGGTTTGAGGTGTTAAGGGGATGGACTCGAGCAGGCGTTCAGCGCCCTGGGCTACAAAGACACAATCGACAGTGAGGCCGGCACGCAGAGCCTCCTGAAGCAGGTTTGGACCCTCGATTCCTGCCAGAGTCGCCGCGCCGCCTCCGCCACGAGCCGACTCGCGAGGCGGGTTGGCGAGCGCCTTGCGGAGCTCCTTCAGGCGGGCATTCTGCTTACTCTGTACAATGCGGAGAGGCATGATTGCGGAACGTTTATCCTTCAGCCGATTCTAAGCCGTTTTGGGAGCGGATGGCCGCCAGATGTGATCCGCATAACTTGCCCGCCGCGGCGGGCTGTGATAGCTTCCGTCTTTATGGCGTTTTGAATTCGGGAACCGAGGTAAAGCTTCTTGTCCGCGGAGATCTTGCGCGTCCATCCCGATGAACCCCAACCAGACCGGATTGACTACATTGTCTCCTGCCTGCGCAAGGGAGATTTAGTTGCGCTGCCCACGGACACTTTCTACGGGCTGGCTGTGGACCCGGTAAACCTTCATGCGGTGGAGCAGATCTACAAGCTCAAGAGCCGCCAGAAGCACAAGCCACTTTCGCTGCTGATTTCAGGTTTGGCGCAGGCCTACACGCTGGCGCGGGATACCGACCCGCTGCTGGACAAGCTGGCGGACCGGTTCTGGCCGGGACCGTTGACGATTATTGTGCGGGCGGGGACAAAGCTGCCGCTGCGGTCGACGGCGAATACTGGAAATGTGGCGCTTCGGGTTCCGGATGCGGCGATTCCGCGGGCGGTTGTGGAGAGGTTCGGTCTGCCGATTACGGCGACTTCGGCCAATTTACAGGGAGCGCAGGAATGCACGCACGCGGGGTGTGTGCGCGACCAGATCGGCGACCGGATTCCTTTGATTATCGATGGTGGCCCGACGGGGCGGTCGCTGCCGACAACGATTGTGGATCTGACGCTGGGTCCGGGCAGATGGGAGATTCTGCGCGAGGGCGCCATTCCTACGCACGAAATTGTGATGGTGCTGCAAAGGTGACGGTTGTCAGTTCACAGTTCTCAGTTGTCAGTGTCCGGGTGCGTCAACTGATTGCTAATAACTGAACCTTTGCACTTGAAGGTTTCGATGGACGGGAGAGTCAAGCCGAAACGCCGCAATGCCGGATGGTCCGTGGTTCCGTTGCTGCTGTTGCTGGCGGTGATGGCTGCTACGGGATGGTGCTGGTGGGTTTACGCGCAGATTGAGCACTATGCGAGCCAGGATCAGGCGGCGCCGTCGGATGCGATTGGGGTGTTTGGCGCGGCGGAGTACGACGGGAAGCCATCGCCGGTTTACCGTGCGCGGCTGGACCACGCTCTGGAACTCTACAGGCGCGGCATTGCGCCGCTGATTATTACGCTGGGCGGAGCGGGCGGGGACGAATACTCCGAAGGGGCGGTGGGACGCGAATACCTGATGGGCGAAGGCGTTCCTGAACACGCCATTATTGCCGAGACGGTGAGCCGGGATACCGAGGACTCGGCACGGCGCATTGCCGTGATTGCGCGCGCCAACGAATTTCGCCGGCTGGTGATTGTGAGCGACGGAACGCATCTGTTCAGGATTCACGAGATTTGCGCGGCGGATGGGCTGGATGTACTGACTTCACCGCGGCCGCGGGTGGCTGTGGAGGGCGGGGCAGGCGGGAACACCAGTGAGTTTGAGCGGATGGCCCACGAGATATTGAGTTATACGGCTTGGCGGATGCATTTGCACTAAGTGCCAGCGGAGTTAGCGGTGTTGGCGGAGTTAGCGGAGCTGGGCCGCTAGCAAGTCAGCAGACGGGCATCAATCTCTTGTGCAATACTCTTTGCAAATGCTGAACCGCCGCACAATCCTTTTGCTGGCCGCGTTGATGGCGCTGGGAACGGCTTTCGTTGTGCCCAGTGTGCGCGCGGAACAAGGTGCGGAAGTTTGCGCGATTGTCCGCCTGGCAGAACAGCAATGCGAGCAGCAGAAGATTTGCCTGAGCGTGGACAGCAACGCTGAAGTTGCGTCCGTGCCTGTGTGCTTTCACTATGCGGCGCCGCGGACTCGCCGCTTCGAATGGCCGGCAAGTTATCAGCGTCCTCCCACGCTCAGCTTCTAATCACAGCTTCGTATTCCAAAAACCACAACTGAAGGAATGACTGGCTGGATAGGAGAGTGCCTTGTGCGCGATTTGCTGCGTAGTTGGTTCGACCGCCCGGGTTCTACCGGGGGTCGCGGAAGGGTTATCGAAAAAATTAATGCGCGCCGTGCCGAATTGCGGCGGCTGCCGGAAGAGGCTCTGAGCGCCACTGCGAAGAACTCAAATTCCCTGGAAGATACGGTGGCGATTGCGGCTGTGGCCGCGAAACGATTGCTGGGACTGGAGATGTTCGATGAGCAGCTTCAGGGCTCGCTTGCGCTTGCGGATGGGAAGATTGCCGAGATGCAAACAGGCGAGGGAAAAACGCTGGCGGCTGTGCCCGCAGTGACGTGGTTGGCCAAGGCGGGCGCGGGCGTTCACGTGATGACGGTGAACGACTACCTGGCGCGGCGGGATGCGCAGTGGATGGGGCCGGTTTATGAGTTCTTAGGACTTTCAGTGGGCTGCATTCAACAAAGCATGAGCGGCGAGGAGCGCAAACGGGCTTACAACCGCGATATCACTTACGGCACGGCGAATGAAGTTGGATTTGACTTTCTCCGCGACCAGATTGCGATGTATCCAGGAGCCCAGGTGCATCGGCCATTTGCGGCGGCAGTAATTGATGAGGCGGACTCGATTCTGATTGACGAGGCGAGGATTCCGCTGGTGCTTGCGGGCGGCGATGAGAGCGACTCCGCGCTGGTGTATCGAGTGGATTCGGTGACTCGGCACCTTAGGCGCGGGGTTCACTATGTTCTGAATGAATTCGGGCGCACCGTATCGCTGACGGACGCGGGGATTCATGCGGTGGAGAGGGCGCTGGGGTGCGCAAGTCTTTTTGTGGAAGGGAATCTGAAGTTGTTTACCGCGGTTCAGGATTCTCTCCATGCGCACGGCCTGCTTCGGCGCGACGTGGATTACCTGGTAAAGGATGGCGCGATTGAGTCGGTGGACGAGTTCAAGGGGCGCGTGGTGCCGGACAGGCGATGGCCAGCGGGCCTGCATTCCGCGGTGGAAGCGAAGGAGGGAGTGGCGGCCAAGGCGCAGGGCCGGATACTGGGATCGATGACCATCCAGAATTTGATTGGGCAGTATCCGCGCGTGTGCGGGATGACGGGAACCGCGGCGACGCAGGCTGGGGAATTTCGCGGGATATACGGACTGGATGTGGAGGTGATTGCGACGCATCGCGCGGTGATCCGGGTGGATTTGGCGGACCGGATTTTCCAGACGAAGAAGGAAAAAGAGCACGCAGTGCATGACGAGATTATCAGGATCCACGAGACGGGGCGGCCGGTGCTGATCGGGACTGCGAGTGTGGAGGAGTCGGAACGCTTGAGCGCGGGGCTGAGAGCGCTGCCCCACCAGGTCCTGAATGCGCGCAATGAAGAAGAAGAGGCGGAGATAATTGCGCGAGCCGGTGAACGCGGTGCGGTGACCGTATCAACGAACATGGCTGGGCGAGGCGTGGATATACGGCTTGGCGAGGGCGTGGCGGAACTGGGAGGGTTGCACGTAATGGGCGTGAACCGTCACGAGAGCCGCCGCATCGACAATCAACTGAGAGGGCGCGCGGGGCGGCAGGGCGATCCCGGGAGCTCGCAGTTTTTTGTTTCGCTCGAGGACGATTTGCTGGTGAAGTACGGGGTGGACGAATTGAAGTCGGCGGACGCTCCGGGGCGGATTCAGAGAAAGATTGAAGCGCAGAATCTGCAGATACGGGAGTTTCTGCGCAAGTATGAGGGCGTGGTTGAGGGGCAGAGGCAATTTGTGCAGGAACGGCGTCAGGCGATCTTGACGGGTGCGACTCGATGCGGATCGGAGTTGGAGAGACTGATGTCGCTGGCTACGATCGACGATCTGTGGGCGGAGCATCTGGCGGGTGTTTCTGGGCTAAGGGAGGCGACACAATGGACTTCGTGGGCGAATCACAATCCGCTGCACGAATACCTGAAGGATATTGACGAGATGTTCCGGGGGATGGAGACGGCGATTGAGACGGAGATACCGAAGCGGCTGGCGTTGGCGGAGGCGACTGGGATGAATCCTGCCGAACGCGGGGCTACATGGACGTATCTGACTACGGATCAGCCGTTCGGCAGCATTGAGGAGCGGATGGTGGCGGGGATGCGGCGGTTGATTGGATTGCGGAAGGTGTGAGGGCGAAAAGCGGAGTTAGCGTTGCTGGCGGGGTTAGCGGAGTTAGCAAGTTCATTCGCGTGGGCTAGCCGACTCCGGGGTGCGGGAGGATTGCCAACAGAAACAGGGCGCAGGCTGCGGCACTGGCGGTTGAGAGGAAGTTGACGGCGTCGTTGTTGAGCCATCCGCGGCGCTCGAGGGTTGCGCCTAGAAGGCTGTCAAAGAGCAGGCCGAAGACAGAGGCGGCGGTGCTGATACCGAAGAGAGCAATGCTGCCGTGCAGGGCGAGCGTGCCCAGGGCGGCCACGATGGCTCCGGTGAGGATGCCTGCGAGGGTTCCGGCGAGGCTGACGGCGCCGTCTGTGCCGGGTTCGGCTGCGCGCAAAGTGGTGATCATGCGGGGACGGCCTCCCAGGACCTGGCCTATTTCAGAGGAGACGGTGTCGGCGGCGGCCTCGGCGAGTGCGGCCAGGCCGATGGCGAAGCTCGGAATGGGTGCAAGGCCGCCGGACGAGAACCTGTGAGAATCGATGAGCCAGGACTGGAATGTCTGGCTGAGCACTACGGCAGCGACACCGATGTTGGCGGCTACCTGGGAAGCGGCGCGTCCGTGGCGGGATTCGGCGGTGCCGAGACGTTCCTTCTTTGCACGGCCGAGCTTTGTGGCGAAGTAGGCGAGCAGCGAGACGGCGAGCATGGGCACGAGGGCCGTGTTCCAGGGCTGATAGGGGAATGTGACCGTGGAAAACATGAGGCTGGCGGTGAGGATGACGCCGGTTGCGGCTCCGGCAAAGGTGGCGGCGCGGAGCTTGAGGACGACGAGGCCGAGCAGGAAACTGAGACCGAGGGTCCAGATGGCGACGGAGGGCAGTTTCTGGGCGAAAAAGTGAGCTTGAAGCAAGGCGTCGATGGCCGCGTAGGGGACGACGAGGAGCAGGACGAGCTTGGATTGCCAGGCCAGGCGCGATTGCGTCCTTGAGTTCACTTGGTCCACGGATCAATGGTAACGTTCGACTCCCATGTCCCAGAATCGGGACATGGGCGACCCGATCAACATCCTGATGATTGTGACGCCCACCCATTTCGTCCGGCGCGGCGGACGAAATGGATGGGGCACAGCTCTGAAATTTATGGGGCACAGTTTTCTTGATCGGGTACTGTTCTCTTGTGGACGAGGAGATTTCAGGGCACGGGGTTGGTGAATCGGTTTACACTCAGGGCGCGGCTTTTTATCTCAGTCCTGGTGTGCTTAACGGAGTGCAAATGCAAAGGTTTTCATTGGGATTTAGAGTTTTGGGAGTTTTGACAGTCTTGGCCGGAGTGGGTGTTTCGGCTGTTTTCTTTCCCGCACATTTGACGGCGCAGGCGAAGGCTTCCAGTCAGCGGCTGGAGCTTGATCGCAAGGGCGAGACGATTGTGCTGGAGCCGTATGCACCGAATATTCTGCGGGTGACGTTGAGTTTGAAGCGGGAGCCGGCGGAGGCTGGGCCTGGGTATGGGATTGTGGGCGTGCCTGCGGGTGCGGGCTGGAGCGCAAGCAAGACCGCACAGGACGATGTGTACCAATCGGAACGAATTGTGGCGACGGTGGAGAAGGATCTGCCCCCGGCGCATCCGCTGTTGCAGACGGAAATCGATATCAGGAAGTACTTCAACGGTTCGACGCCGGGTGCGCACATTACGTTTCACACGCCGGACGGGAAAAAGCTGTTGGAGATGAAGGGATGGTCGCAGTCTGTCCCGAATCACAAGGATGGGACTGCGGAGCTGGCCAACGACCGGAGAGCGACAGATCCGGAGTTCTATGTTGTGGGCGCGACGTTTGTTTCGCCGGACGATGAGCACTACTACGGGCTGGGACAGAATCACGAGGGGTTCCTGGACCATCGCGGGCATCCTGTGCATTGCTGGAACGATTACACGGCGCCGGCGGCTCCAAGTTTCTGCGTGCCGTTTCTGGTGACGAACAAGGGGTATGGGCTGCTGTGGGATAACCCGTCGAGGACGACGATCTCGGCGGGATTCAACGAGCAGACGCGGTGGTCGTCGGAGGTGGGGGACCGGGTCTCATTCTTTGTGATCGCGGGCGAGACGGCGGACGAGATTTATGCCGGCTACCGGTTGTTGACTGGGCCGACGCACATGCTGCCCAAGGCTGCTTATGGATATATCCAGTGCAAGCAGCGGTACGCGAGCCAGAAGGAAGTGCTGGACGTGGCGCAGGGCTACCGGGACCGGCATTTGCCGGCGGATGTGCTGGTGGTTGATTGGTTCTACTACACAAAGATGGGGCAGATGGACCTTGATCCGAAGTTCTGGCCCGATCCTGCGGCGATGAACAAGCAACTGCACGCGATGGGGTTTGAGACCATGATCAGCGTGTGGCCGCGGTTTGTGCCGGACGACCGCTTCTATGCCGACCTGCGCCAGAAAGGCTGGTTGATCCATGAGGCGGACGGGACGCCGATCAACGGGCTGCCATACGACCGTGCCGGATCGGACATCGACACGACGAATCCCGATGCGGCGAAGTGGTATTGGAAGACGATCCACGACAACATTTTGAGCAAGGGATTCGATTCGCTTTGGGCGGATGAAACGGAGCCGGATCTGCCGCCGAATGGGGCCTATTACCACATTGGACCGGGGACGCAATTCTTCAATGTGTATCCGCTGTTTCATACGGCCGCGCTTTATGACGGATACCGCAAGGACGAGCCGGGGAAGCGGGCGCTGATTCTTTCGCGCGATGCGTTTACGGGAGCGCAGGCGAATGGGACCATCTTCTGGTCGTCTGATATACAGCCCACTTGGGACACATTGAGGCGCCAAATTCCTACCGGACTGGATTTTGCGGCTTCTGGGTTTGCATACTGGTCGAACGACACCGGTGGATGGGAATACCTGCCTAAGGAGCATCATCCGGCGCACAAACCGCTGCTTGATCCCAGCGACGCGCGGGAGAACGTGGGCGGATATGACGATTACCCGGAGCTTTATACGCGGTGGTTCCAGTATGCGACGTTCCTGCCGATCTTCCGTGCCCATGGAAGCCGGGTTGCCAACGAGGTGTGGTCGTACGGCAAGGAGGCGGAGCCGATTCTGGAGAAGTATCTGCGGCTGCGGTACGAACTGATGCCGTATATCTATTCGCTAGGATACAAGACGTGGGTGACGGGAGCTCCGTTTATGCGGGCGCTGCCGCTGGATTTCCCCAACGACCCGAAGGTTGCCGATTTGCGGGACGAGTATATGTTTGGTCCGGCGTTTCTGGTGGCGCCGGTGACGGAACAGGGCACGACGAGCCGGGAGGTTTATCTGCCGGCGGGGAGCGACTGGTACAACTACTGGACGAATGAGCGGGTGACGGGCGGACAGACGATTACGGTGCAGGCGCCGATTGATACGATTCCGCTGTTTGTGCGGGCGGGATCGATTGTTCCACTGGGCGCGCAGGTGGAGAGCACGCATGAGAAGCAGGCCATTGCGAAGGTGAGGGTGTATCCAGGCGCGGATGCGGAGTTTACCTTGTTTTCCGATGATGGGACGACCTATGCGTACGAGAAAGGCGCGGGTTCCGTGACCAAGCTGCACTGGGACGACGCCAGGGGACTGCTTACGCACGAGGGTCCGGCATGGGGCGGACCGGACGGCGAGGTTGTGGATGTGGTTGGGCATTGACGGGGCATTGACGGCGGATGGCCGACGATTTTCCCAGCAATTGGGACGAGGACCTCGGATGCGAGGTATGGCTGCGCCGATACCGTTCCGCGGCCTGGCGGAGTCTAACCCGTGTAGCTGATTTACAATCACCAAGTAAGCAGGGATGAACTGAATGAGGCTTTTTTCAATGGATTTATGCCAGGCGCGCGTGCGGTTGGTTGGCGGGGGTGCGGCGCTTGCGGCTGCGGTCCTGATGGCCGGCTGTGGCAGTAATTATCGGCCTGTTGTTACACCCATTTACCAGACTGGCCCGGCTCCCCAGGTGTCGTCGTATACGTATGTTGTTTCGGCTCCTTCACCGACAACCCCGGGAATTGTGACGGTGGTCGACTATTCCGGCGATTCGATATTGGCTGTTGCGCCGATCGGCAACGGTCCGACCTCGTTTACATTGGACGGAATCGCCGCTTATGGGTACACGTTCAACAGCGATCATACGATCAGCAACTTTCCGATTTCCACGACGCTGCAAGCCAAGAATGTACTGGACACCACGCTGCCTTCGACGGCGGAGCCTCTGAATTTGTTTTCGCCCGTCGCGGGATTCTGGGCGGCGGATCTGGATGGAAATGTTGCCGACGTATTCAACGGTTTTCCCCAGACATTCAAGTTGTCGGTTCCGCTGGCCACCACACCGGTGACCATCGGCGGTCTCTCATCGGGAGCTCTGCGTTACTACGCGATCAGCCAGAACATCGGCAATCCGGATACGAGCGCCAACGCCGGCTTGGAGTGCAACCTGTCGCCGTCGAGCCAACCTGCGGGGACTGCGGACTCGATTGAAATTGCCAGCAACTCGGTTTCGGCCAGCATCCCGGTTGGGAAATGTCCGGTATATGGGGTGCAGAGCCCGGATGGCCGGCGGTTTTTTGTGCTGAACCGGGGCGATGACACGATTACAGTGATCAACAGCCAGCTTGACACGCTGAACTCGTGCACGCCGTTCCAGAATCAGAGCGGGCAAACCGTAAGCTGCCATCCCACGCTCCCGCTGTCGACGACTGCGGTCACCGCAACGGGGATTACTCCGCCGAACGGGACGAACGGCATGACTTCGGTTGCCGGCCCAGTGTACGCCGAATACAACCCGACGACTGCGCAGCTGGTTGTGGCCGACTACGCCGGCGGGACGATTAGCGTGATCGATGTGAGCGAGGACGAATACGGGAACGATAGCCCGACGTTTGGCACGACATACACGATTCCGGTGGGCAACAATCCTGCCAGCGTGACGGTGCTGGCGGACGGAACGCGCGCCTATACGGCCAACCAGACGGACCAGACCGTAACCATTGTGACCCTGAGCAGTCACGCGGTGGAGAAGACGCTTCCAATCACCGGTCATCCGCGCACGGTGGTATCGACGCAGAACGCGCAGCAGGGCAAGGTCTATGTGGCTTCGCCGGACAGTCCGTACCTCACGATCATCCGGACCGACCTGGATCTCGTGGACACGACGGTGCTCATTGAGGGGAATATTGTGGATGTGCGTGTGACAACGCAGAACGGATCTCAGGGCAATACGAACATTACGAGCCGGATTCCGGGTTATGGCGAGCCGTGCAACCTGCCGCCGACGACGGGGAATCCAACGCCGGCGCCGACGAGTGGACAGACGCCTTTGCAGGCTTGCCAGGCACAGCCGTAAAGCAACCGCGATAACATCCAGTTACTAAACAAGAAAGGGCTATTCTTCGAAAGAGGAATGGCCCTTTGGCTTGTTTGGGGAGCATTTGAGGGCGAGGAGTCGGGAATGAGCGCTGAGGGATGAGAAAGCTCAGAAAAGTGATCTCTGATACAGACTAAGCTTCCCCTGCGCGCGAAGGATGAGCGCTGGAGTGCTTGGACAGGATGTCGAACTCGTACAGCAGATCAGGCCAGATGACTCGTCGCCAGTTTGTGGCGATCAGCGCGCTTGGGGGCGCGGCCGCCGCCCTTGGATGCAGCGCAGGTAAGCGGGGGAACTGGGAGTTTCTGAGCGAGGACCGGGCTCGGACGCTGACCGTGCTTTGCGATGCTATTGTGCCCGCGGATGAGTTTCCCAGTGCGTCGCAAGCGGGCGTGCTGACCTACATCGATCGTCAACTGACGCGGCACTACCGGCGCCATCAGGACACTTACCGGGAAGGGCTGGATCGGGCTTATACGCTGGGCATGAAGCACTTTGGCAAAGAGCCGGCGGCGTTGAGCGCGGAACTGCAAGAGGAGTTTGCGAACGACATCGCGCAACAGGACCGCAGTTTTTTTGAGCTGGTACGCAAGCACACATTCGAGGGGTACTACGGCTCGCCGCGGCACGGGGGCAATCGCGACGGCGTGAGCTGGCAGATGCTCGGATTGGCTGATCCGCCGGTGCGGGGCCGCGCACAGTACGACCTGAACCAAAGGCCGCCGGCATGAAGCGAGTAAATGCGGTTGTGGTGGGAGCCGGGGCGGCGGGCGGCATTGTGGCCAAGGAACTATCGACGGCGGGACTGAGTGTGGTGCTGCTGGAGCGGGGCAAGTGGTACACCGCGAACGATTGCCGAAAAGACGACCTGCGCAACCAGCGGACAACGGTGTTGGGTAATGCGTTTGGACCGGAGGACGAAGGCAATCCGCGCGTGTGGGTAGACGAAAAAGGTGTGCCGCACATTGCATTGCCAAGCGAAGGAGCGTACCAGAACAATGCCGCGTGCGTGGGTGGCGGAACGCTGAGCTACGGAGCGCAGGCGTGGCGTTATATGCCGCAGGACTTCAGGATGCGGTCGACGTATGGAGCGCCGCAGGGAAGCTCTCTAGAGGACTGGCCAATCTCCTACGACGACCTGGAGCCGTTCTACGAAAAGGCTGAATATGAGATTGGGATCTCCGGCGATTACTCCGGCACGCCCTTTCATGGACCGCGCAAGCGTCCGCTGCCTATGCCGCCGCTGCCGCCTGGGCGCGAGTTTGGAATTCTGGAGCCGGCAGCGAAACGATTGGGATTGCATCCGTTTCACATTCCCATGGCGCGCAACAGCGTTCCTTACAACGGGCGGGGCCCGTGCATGCGCTGCCGATGGTGCGTTGGATTTGCGTGCGAAGTGGACGCGAAAAACGGCTCGCAGAACACGGTCATCCCGATTGCGCTGCAGACCGGGAACTGCGAGTTGCGCACCGAATGCATGGTGAAGGAGATTTTGACCGACGAAAAAGGGCGGGCAGGCGGCGTCTCCTACTTTGATGAAAGAGGACGATTGCAGGAACAGCTTTCCGACGTGGTGGTGGTTTCAGGGTGCGCCACGGAGTCAGCGCGGCTGCTTCTGAATTCGAAGAGCAAGCTGTTTCCGGATGGACTTGGGAATCGATACGACCAGGTGGGCAGGCATCTGCAAGGGCATCTCTACACCGGGGCAGTTGGCTATTTCGACTTCGAAACGTATGACGATGTGGGGCCTGGCGCAAGCATTGCCATCAGCGATTACAACCACGGCAGTCCTGGGTTGTGCGGAGGCGGAATGCTGGCCAATGAGTTTATCCGGCTGCCGATTCACACGGTGGACCGGTTGCCCGCGAATACGCCGCGCTGGGGATCTGGACACAAGCGGGCGATGCGCGACTGGCATAAACGAAGCATCGTCATCATGGGACCGACGCAGCAAATTCCCATGGCGGATGGGCGGATGACCGTTGATTCGAAGGTGAGAGACAAGTGGGGATTGCCGGTTGTGCGGTTCTCAGGCAATGTGCATCCGCACACAATGGAAATCGGGGATGTGCAGGCGAAACGCGCGGAAGCGTGGCTCAAAGAGGCTGGCGCGGTAAGCACGTCTCAAATGACGGGCAGACCGCAACTAGTATCGGCGGGACAGCACCAGGCTGGTACCTGCCGCATGGGCAACGACCCGCACGGTTCGGTTGTGAACCGGAACTGCCAGCTCCACGATGTCGACAACGTATTTGTGATCGACTCGAGCGTGCATGTGACCAACGGAGGATTCAATCCGGTGCTGACCATTATGGCGATTGCCTATTTTGCGTCGGGCGAATTGGTCCGGAACTGGAAGGGTACGGGATTCCGGTCGTGAAGCGATTCATCCGAGTTGCCGCGATGGTTGTGGGGACGGCAGCGCTGGCCGGCGCCGGGGGGGTGTTCGGCGCCTCGTGGTACTACACGTCTGAGCATGGCCAGGGTTGCGCAAGCTGCCACGAGATGGCCGAGCATGTGAGCGCAGTACACGGATCGCCGCACGGAAATATTGGGTGCATGGAGTGCCATGAGGCGACGCTGGCGACCAAGCTGCGGCACATTCGAGTGCACCTGACGGGGAACTGGCCGGAGGAGATCAGGCTGCGTGACGTGGACGTGGTGGAGATGACGGCGAAATGCGAGGAATGCCACCGCAAGGAATACGCAACCTGGCATGCGGGACCACACAGTGCGACTTATAGCCAGATTTTTGCCAACCCGAGGCAGAATGCGCAGCAGCATCTGATGGAGGATTGTTTGCGCTGCCACGGAATGCACTTCAAAGGGTCGATTCGGGACCTGGTTCAACCGCAGAACACGGTGGGGCCGTGGCGCGTGGTTCGGGCAGGGTTTGCCGATGAACCGACGATGCCCTGCCAGACATGCCATTGGATCCACCGGGAGGGCGCGCGGGAGTCGAAGCCCGCGGAACGAATATCGGTAGCCGGCGCGGCGGTTGACGATTCGGTCGCGTATTTCGATCGCAGGGAGAGCGTGCACATTCGCGCGGCGTCGCTCGAGATTCCGCAGGTATTCGACGGCGCCCGCGCGGTGACGATGAGTCCAGATGCGAGGCAGGGGCTGTGCTACCAGTGCCATGCGCCGCGCAAGCCGGAGACGGGAACGGCAGCAGCGGCGAGTTTGTGGGGCGAGCAAGTGGGCTCGGGCGACGATCGCACGCCGATGGGTGTGCATGAAGGATTAAGTTGCTTCTCCTGCCACCACGGGCACAACGAGAACGCGCGGGCGTCATGCAAGACCTGCCATCCGCAAATGTCGCATTGCGGGCTCAACGTGGAGAAAATGGACACAACATTCGCGAACGCGGCGAGCAAGCACAACATCCACTGGGTGAAGTGCTCGGATTGTCATGTGCACGGCGTGCCGAAGATAAATCCGACGGCACGCGCGACGGCAAAAGCGACCGGCGGACGCGAATGAACTGAGGCGGGCTGAGCTACATTCCGGGCGTTACATTCCTGAGAGAACGATGGGAAGCGTGGGGGTGGCCGATCCGCCCGCCTTCTCGACAGTGACGCCGAATCCCTGGACGGTGAGGCCGACGGGCGCCTGAGCGAGAATCACCGCGGCGTTTCCGGAGCTGTCGGGCGTAAAGATCCCAGCGGGCAGGGGGCTCTTGCCGCCGGGTTGCAGAATCCAAAGCTCATAGGTCTTGCCCTGGGGCAGAGGAGTGAGGTTGGAAGCCATGAGCAGTAGTTTGCCTGAGCGCGCTTCATAAACGACGCGGCCTTCGGGCGGAGGCGTGTGTACTGGCGCTGGGTGCAGCGTCACTCTCTGAACGTGAGTTGACGTGAGCAGGTCGATGAGCTGGGCGAGTTGTGCGGAGTCGGCCGCGGCGCGTTTGGCCTCGATTCGTGTCTTGAGAAGGGCTTCGCGGTAGCCCACATCGTCGATGGCGACGGCCAGGGCGAGGACGGCCATTGCTCCGGCCAGGGCTCCGGCCCAGGGCTTGGCATCGGCGCCGAAGAAATTGCGCCAGGATAGAGGCTGCTTCGGGGTTGGTGCGGGAGGAGCGGTTACAGGCGCGGCTTCGGGTTGAGGGTGTACTACAGTTTGGGGCGTGGCTGCCACGCGTGCCATGAAGCGGGATTTTGCTCCTTCAGGGATTGCGCCTTCGGGCAATGCGGCTTCTGAAACCGTTTGACCATAGGCGGCGAGGGCCAGAGTGTTCAGCCGCAGCTCTTCAGTGCACTTGGCGCAGACCTGGAGATGAGCCCGGATAGCTTTCATTTCATTTGACGCCAGGGCTCCCGTGGCGTAGAGCGCGAGGTCGGTATCGGCAATGTGCAGTTTCTCTATCATGCGTTCATCGCCTTTCGAATGGTCATTAAGCCGGCACGAATGCGAGTTTTGACGGTTCCGAGCGGGGAGCCGGTTTTCTCAGCGATTTCAGTGTGGCTCAGACCCTGAAAATAGGCCAGTTCGAGCGGAGCCTGCTGCTCGGCGGGAAGGGCTTCGAGTGCGGTACGCACCTTATCCATGAGCCAACCCTGTTCGCTGTAGCCGGCCATATCGCGGGGATCAGGCAGGGGCAGATCGTCGAGCGGATCGAGCGGAGCACGTTTGCGCAGCACGTCAATGGCGCGATTGCGGGTGACGACGCTTAGCCAGGCGGCAAGGTTGCCGCGCTGGGAAACGAAGCTTTGCGGGCGCTTCCAGATTTGGAGCAGTACTTCCTGCATTACATCTTCCGCCAATCCCGGCTCGCGCAGAACACGGAGCGCAATGCAATAGACGATCCGGGAGTAGCGGTCGAAGACCGCTGCCATGGCATCCTGGCTTCCTTCGGCCACTGCCGAGAGCAGGGCGGCGTCATCCATGGTGTCAACCTTTTCGTGTTTGGTGAGTAATCCATCTTCATCCAAAGTACGATGAAGCGGCGGGAACGGATTCAAAGGCCGTCAATCGGGCGGCATTGGTAGGATTGCCAAGAGCCAAAATAACCTACAAGCCTTGATGGGTACAAGTGCGGGAGCATTGGCCGGATGAGGGATGTGCTGGAAACGAATGAGTGTTGAAACGAAAAAGCGGCTGGATGTGGTGCTTGTAGAGGGCGGTCATGTGCCGAGCCGGGAGCGGGCGCGCGCAATGATTCTTGCCGGACGCGTGCTGGTGCGGGAACAGAAAGTGGACAAGCCGGGGACGATGGTGCGGGTGGACGCGCCGATCCGGCTGCTGGGCGACGACCCGCAGTACGTGAGCCGGGGAGGGCTGAAGCTGGCGGCGGCGCTGGAGCACTGGAAGATTGCGGTGGCGGGACGAGCGTGCCTGGATGTGGGCGCATCGACGGGGGGATTTACCGATTGCCTGCTGCAGCATGGGGCGGCGCATGTGACGGCTGTCGATACGGGATTTGGACAGATCGCGATGAAACTGCGGAACGATGCGCGAGTGCGGCTGGTGGAGAGAACGAATGCGCGGTTTCTTGCGCCGAGGGCGTTGGAGGAGGGGCGCAGCCAGCCGGCCTTGACGCTGCTGGTGATGGATGTGTCGTTTATATCGGCGACATTGGTGCTCCCGGCCGTGCTGGCGGCTGCGCCGGGGTTGACGGAGGCGGTGATCCTGGTGAAGCCGCAGTTTGAGGCGGGGCGCGGGCATGTGGGCAAGGGCGGGATTGTGCGCGACCCCGAGGCTCATCAACTTTCAATTGATCGAGTGGCGGATTGCGTGCGAGAGCTGGGGTGGGAGGTGGTGGAGACGATTTCGTCGCCGATTACGGGGATGGAGGGGAATAAGGAGTTTCTGTTGTATGGGCGGAGGGCGGGAGGTTAGGGATTGGAGTGGCGCCATTCCGGATTGGACGGGCATTTAATCCGAGATGGACGATAGATTAATCCGAAATGGACGATAGTTTGAACCGAAATGAACGAGAGATTAATCCGCAATGGACTGGTTAATAATCCGAAATAGACGAGTGTATAATCCAAGATGGACGAGAGATTAATCCGCAATGGACGAGCCTGAAAACGCGGTCTATCCCCGGTTTTCCGCAGCGATGGCCGCGACCGCGCTCCGGGATACGCCGGTTGTGCTGGTCACAGGTCCCCGCCAGTGCGGCAAGACTACCCTGGTCCGCGATCTGATTCCGGGCAATCGTGAGTTTCTTACGCTGGACGACGAAATCGTTCTGGCATCGGCCCGGAGCGATCCCGCCGGACTGGTGCGCGGCCTCGACAAATGTACGATCGATGAGATTCAAAGAGCGCCCGATCTTCTCCGGTCGATTAAGAGGTCAGTGGATGAGGATCGCCGAGCGGGGCGGTTTCTGTTGACGGGATCGGCGAATCTTCTGACCGTGCCTCAGGTGTCGGAGAGCCTGGCCGGACGCATGGAAATCATCAATCTGCTTCCACTGTCGCAAGCCGAAATTCACAAACGCAAGCCGGCATTCCTGAAATCCGCGTTTGAGGGGAAGATTGGGAGACCTCGCGAGGTGCTGATCGGCAACGATCTGGTAGCGGCTGTTCTGATTGGCGGGTACCCGGAGATGCTGCGGCGCAAACAGCCGGCGAGACGCCAGGCATGGGCACGCGACTACATCGGAGCCATTGTGCAGAGAGATGTGCGCGACATTGCCGAGGTTGAGAGACTGGATCAGATTCCCCGGCTGCTCCGGGTTCTGGCCCAACAAGCCGGACAACTAACAAATTTCACGCAGATGGGCGGCCAGGTTGGATTTGACGATAAGACGACCAGGAAATATGTCGGGATACTGGAGCAATTGTTTCTTGTCCGCCGGATTGAGCCGTGGTTTCGGAACCAGTTGAAACGGCTGGTCAAGACGCCGAAACTCCACTTTCTGGATTCCGGTCTCCTGGCAGCACTTCTAGGAGTCACCGCGGAGCGAATTCAAAAAGACAGGACGATCTTCGGGCCGCTGCTCGAGACGTTCGTCTTCTCAGAGGTCCTGAAGCAGATTTCGTGGACGGAGAGCAGTTGCACGCTCTATCACTATCGCGACAAAGATCAGGACGAAGTGGATATCGTGGTTGAAGATGGCGCCGGCGCCCTGGTGGGCATCGAGGTTAAGGCGAGCGCTACGGTACACAGCGGAGACTTCAAGGGCCTTCGGAAATTGGCGAATGCCTGTGGCGACGACTTCAAATTGGGACTCGTGCTCTACGACGGCGAGAGAGGGGCTCCGTTTGGAGATCGTCTTTTTGCAGCGCCACTGTCCAACTTGTGGGGATGAGATGCACGGGCGCACTCCTGGCAGAATCGCCGCACAGAGGTAATATGGAGCAGCCACCACGGCAGGGGGCGATGATCATGCGAACCCACACGGATGAGACTCGACTGGGAGGGGCTGCCGCAAGGATATTTGCCGCCAATGAGCGGATCAACCAGATGCTGATTGAAAACCTCGACCCCGCGGTTTGGCGGGCCAGTCCGCCGGGCAAGGTACGCAGCATCGCGGCGATCTTTACGCACATGCACAATGTCCGGACGAAATGGGTTAGGCTTTCGGCGCCGCACCTGGAAGTTCCAGCCCAGCTTAGCCGGGCGCACTGCACGCCGCAGGATGTCAGCGCGGCATTGGCGGAGAGCGCTTTACGCTGCGAAGAGATGCTGGCCGATGCGCTTGGCGGCGAGGGGCGTGTGGAGAGATTTCTCAGAGATGGATGGGCTCAGCCGTGGCAGGTTGGGCCGGAGATGTTGTGCTACATGATTTCTCATGAGGCGCATCATCGGGGGCAGGTGTGCGTGCTGGCGCATCAGCTTGGGTTTCCGTTGGCGGCCAAGTTGACATCCGGAATGTGGAATTGGGAGAGGCTCTGGAAAGAGTGCGGGTGGTTGGGTGGTCCCGGGGGGGCCTGAGGATGGCGAAGAATTCCCGGTAATTCTTCTTTTTGAGGACGAGAGCAGCCTGGCGCGCAAGCGCGTCTGCCCCATCGCAGATGGTCCGGTACACTGGGACTGCATGACACGCATTGCGATTTGCTGCAAGCCGCAGAAGGAAGAGCTGAACCGGCTTTTGCCGGAGTTGGTGGGATGGCTGCGCGAGCACGGGTTTGAGCCGCTGCTGGATGAGGAGGGCGGCAAGTACACGTCGACCGCACAAGTGATGAACCGGTCTGAATTGCCTGCCTGCTCGCCGGGGCTGGTGATTGTTTTGGGCGGCGACGGGACCCTATTGTCGGTAGCGCGGATTTTTGCGGCGACGGGGACGCCGATCCTGAGCGTGAATCTTGGATACCTGGGCTTTCTGACAGAGGTTCGGCTGGCCGAGCTGTATTCGACGCTGGAAGGCTGGTGCAAGAGCTGCTACGAAGTGGATGAGCGGTGGATGCTGCACGCGGAATTGTGGCGTGATGGGGTGGAGCAATCGAGTTATGAAGCGCTGAACGATGTTGTGGTTTCGAAGGGCGATATCGCGCGGATGGGCGAGTTCGCGGTGGAACTGGACGGAAAGAGAGTAGCAGGGTTCCGCGCGGATGGGGTGATTGTTTCCACGCCTACCGGCTCGACGGCGTATACGCTGGCGGCGAACGGGCCGATTCTGACGCCGGACGTGGATGCGATGGTGGTGACGCCGATCTGCCCTCATCTGCTGACGCTGCGGCCGATTGTGGTGCGCGGCGATTCATCGCTGACGGTGCGGATTGTGGGGATTCCGAATACCGCGCTGCTGACCGTGGATGGTCAGCTGGCGGTGGAGTTGCGGCGGGGCGACGAAGTGCGGAGCCATCGGTCGAAGCACACGGTGAAACTGGTGAGAATGAGCGAGAGCAGCTTCTTTGAGGCATTGCGGAGCAAGCTTAGCTGGGGCGAACGGTAGCGCTACCTAGAGATTCGAAAGGCCTATACGGTGTGGCTGGATGGCTTCCCACTCAATTTCGCAAAGACGCGAAAATGAATGGGGCACGGTGGTTTGTGCGTGCGGACGGAAGCCCCAGATACCGGTCTACTGGTTGAGTTCGGTGAGCAGGGCTTTGGCTTTGGCGGCAAGGGTGTGGGCGCCGTCGACGTCGCCCTTTGCGAGGGCATCCTTGGCTTCCTTGAGCCACTCCCTGATCTGGGCTGCGGTCTTTTGTTCCTGATCGTTCAGGTTGCGCGTAACGCCATTCAGCCCGCGCTCGGTGGAATTGATGTAATCAGACGTTTGTTCCCGCAAGCCGGAGGGAGCACCCGAGGAAAGCTCCCCAATGGCGCTGACGCCTGGATCCGGAGTTGCGGACGCCTGCTGAACGGGCGGGGGCTGCGACTTTTTGTGTTTCGCCGGCGGCTTGGGAGGCGGCTCGGTCTGCGCGTTGGTGTTTGCGTCGGGCGCAGGCGGTGGGGTGGGAACGGAAACCACTGGCGGAGGAAGATTTGCGGGAGCTGTAGACGGCTTGGGGGGTGGGGCGTCCTCAATGGGAGGAGCGAGAGGCTGCACGCGGGACGAGTTCTTGTGGCTGCACCCAGCCAGCAAAAACGGCAACAGCCAAGCGGCTATCCTGGCAGGCGTTCTCATCCCACAATTCCCTTCACGTCTTGTACACTCGCCGGCTGAAGATGCCGGCGTCCCCATTCCGCGGCGGCGAGTGGAATTCGCAGCTGGAATTCCGTACCGCGGTCTGCCTTTGATTGTACTTCTATACTGCCATGGTGCAACTGGACAATTCGGTAGGTCATGGCCAGCCCGATGCCGCTTCCACCGGCTTTGGTGGTGAAGTAAAGGTCGAAGATCTTCTCACGAATTTCATCGGGAATGCCCAGGCCCTCATCGGCGATGCGGAGTACGGCGGATTTCCAAGCGGACGGCGAACCAGGGGGCCTTTGCGAAGCGGCGCCATCCAATCTGGAAGCGCCCTGCAATCTGTCGAATTCGCGTTCCTCTTCAAGGATGACTTCAAGCTTGCCGCCTTCGGGCATGGACTGGGCGCCATTTTGAATTACATTGAGAGCTGCCTGCTTGAGCAGATCGGCGTCGACGTTGGCCATGAGCGGTGTGGGTGACATGCGGCTTACGAGGGTCACATTGTGCGTGGAGAGCTCCTCCGCGGCCAGCGCAAGCACGTCTCCGATCACGGAGCGCAGATCCTGCTCGTGGAGCTTGAGTTCCACGGGGCGAGAAAAGTCGACCAGCATTTGAACGACGCGGTCGAGACGGTGGATTTCCGCGTCGATGACCTCAAGGTGACGCACCGCGGACGGGCTGGCGTCGCCGAGCTTGGTCTTGAGCAGCTCAAGATGCACAACGATGGCGTTGATGGGGTTCTTGACCTCGTGACCCACGCCGGAAGTAAGCCTCCCAATGGCGGCCATGCGACGGGAGAGCTCGAGCTCCGACTCGATTTCTTCGGCTGACTCAAGATCGTGCAGCGTGACGAGCGCGCCCAGCCCCTGTTGGGATTCGTCGTCATGAATGAAATCGAGAGAGGCCTGAATGCGCCTTCCGGTTTCGGTGAGGATTTCTTCCTGGACGAGGGTGATGCCGGCTTCGAAAGCCTCGCGCAGGGTTTGACCGAGAACGGTGGAGCGATCAAAAATCTCCCGCTGGTGGAGTCCGAGAATTGTGTCCCTGTCGACAGAAAGAAAGCGACGAGCCGCTTCCGAGATGAGGACGGCTCGCCCGTCGCCGGTGAAGAGGAGGATCCCATCCTGCAGGTTCCCGAGAATCTGGTCAAGATTCTCCTTCAACGCGGAGAACACCTCCTCGACATTGCGCATGCGCTGGCCGATGATTTCAATTTTGTTGGAGACACGGGCAGCCATATCCTGACTCGGCGCTTTTCCCTCGTCGGACTCTCCGCTGGCCGCGGTCCAGTAATCGAGCTGCCTGCTGATCTCTTCCAGGGGCCCGAGGGCGATGTTGCTGAGCAGAAAAGAAGCGAGCAATGCTGTTCCCAGGACGATCCCCATGAGCGTTAGCGCGGAGGTGAGCCAGGGTTTGTATACGGCTAGGAGGAGCGTGGTGCGCACTCCAACATGCACGGTGGCAAACGGCTCACCATTGCGGTCGAGGGGCACCACAACATCGAAGACCCTGGGAGTACCGAAGACAGCTTGTATGAGTTGAAGAGGATCGGCATCAAGGAGCTGCTTGTAATTGGGCCGGACGGGCAGCGGCTTGTCCAGATTTTCGGGATCGGTGCTGAGAAGTGTACTGGACTGGTTGTCGCCAATGTTGATGTCGTAGACGGTGAGGGAATAGCGATTGACGGAGTCGACGACGGCTTGCAGAGCTGCATTGTCGCGAACGGCGGCTTTGGCCAGGTCGCGCAACTCGGCGGGGTTGTTTGGGTCGACTTTGCGGTCTTTGAGACCGGTTTCAAGGGCATTCTGGAGGGAAAGCCGAATCTGGTTGGCCACCATCACGTTGGTGTCATAGGACTGCTGGACGGCGGAGTGGAGGAGCTGGCTTACATAAACCAGCGAAAGCAGCCCTGCAATGAGGAAGACCAGGGCGGTGATGGCCAGCACGAGTTTGGTTTTCAGGCGCATTGCTTAATTGGACGTTTCGTCGCGTGCGCGGCCATATTCCTTGAGTTTATTGTGCAGGGTCTTGAGGCTTACCCCAAGCATTTCAGCGGCGCGCGTCTTGTTTTGGCCGGTGGCTTCGAGGGTGCGGAGAATGAGCAGGCGTTCCGCCTCGTCCACGGTCGAGCCTACGCGGATGGGCACAATGCTGTCATCCAATTTCTGCGGGGTGAGAAGCTGACCTTTGCCGAAGCCTGGCGGCAGATGACCGGCATCCAGCGGCGCGCCGTCGGGGCAGAGGATAACGGCTCGCTCAATGGTATTGCGCAGTTCGCGGCCGTTGCCGGGCCAGTCGTAGGACGAAATACGGTCGAGCATGGAGGGGGCAATGCCGGAGACCCTGCGGCTGTGTTTCTGGTTCATCTCGGCGAGCATGGCATCGGCCATGGGGGCAACATCTTCAAGATGTTCGCGGAGGGGCGGCATGTGAATGTTGAAGACGCTAAGGCGGTAGAAGAGGTCGGGGCGCAGATGTCCCTGGGCGACGGCCTGGCTTGGGTCGCGATTGGTGGCGGCGAGGACGCGCACATCGACATCTTGCTCGGTGCGGGCACCGAGACGGCGGATTTTGCGTTCCTCAAGAACACGCAGGAGCTTGGCCTGCGTGCCGATGGGCATTTCGCCCAGCTCGTCGAGGAGCAGCGTGCCCCCGGAGGCGAGTTCGAAACATCCGGCGCGTCGCTCGACCGCGCCCGTGAATGCGCCTTTTTCGTGGCCGAATATCTCGCTCTCGATAAGGGTTTCAGGGATGGCGGCGCAATTGACGGCGACAAAAGGCCGGGTTTTGCGGGGGCTCAGGGAGTGCAGGGTGCGCGCTACCAGCTCTTTGCCAGTGCCGCTTTCGCCGGTGATGAGGACTGAAACATTGGAGGGCGCAATCTGCTCGATGAGACCGAAGATCTCGCGCATGGAACGGGAGTTTCCCACTAGGGCGCCCAGGACGCCGGTTTCCCGCAGGCGTCGGCGGGCCACCTCAAGTTCAATTTGAGTGTCGCGCTGGCGGGTGGCGTTGGCCAGAATTGTGCGCAGGCGAGTGGCGTCGACGGGCTTTTGAAGGAAATCGTAAGCGCCGAGCTTCATGGCGTCGACCGCGAGCTCGATGGAGCCCATTGCGGTGAGCACCACCACGGCCATATTGGCGCTGAGGCCGGAGGACTCTTCGGCGAGGCGAGTAAGCAGGCCGATGCCATCGAGGCGCGGCATCTTGAGGTCGGTGACGACAATGTCGGGGGTCCAGGCGATCGCCTTTTCCAGACCCTGGAGGCCGTCGGATGCGGTTTCAGTGCGGTAACCCCAGCCGGAGATCAGCTCTGCAAGCCCCGTAAGGGCGTGGGGTTCGTCTTCGACAATGAGAACTTTGACGGCGTTGGGCACTGGGGGCGCCTGCTCCTGCTGTAACTTATTGTTTTACCACGCAGAAGGGGCGGAACAGCTTTCAATCAGGCGTCGGGCGCCGATTCGGTTCGCTGTGGGACAACTCTCGTTGCATGCCTTATTGCGGCGCGGGGAGCGAAAGGATGTGCGGATCCCCGTAGAGAGTGCGCAGGGCATCGGCGCGGGTTGCGGAATCGGCAGTGGCGGCAGGCGGAGCGGCCAGGAACCAGGCGAAGCCGGAGTTTTGGGTGAGGGCCGCCGGGGCTGGAAGATCTCCGGATAGTTCGACGCCGATTGGTTTATCCAGAGCGATTTGGGAGAGAAGACGGCTGGCGGGGAAGCGCGTGGAAAGCTGGGGCAAACGGATTTCAAGCACGTCGGTGACAAGATAGCCGGGGAAGAAGTCGCTGACTGCGCCGGGGCCAGGTGGGTTGCCGGGGACGGGACGGAATTCGGGTGCGGCGGCTTCCCATACCCAGACGAGATTATGCAGGCCGTCGTGGTTGACGAGACGGTTGAAGAGCTGGCGGTAAAGCTCGGCGGAACCGTGGATGCCCTTGCGGCCTGCCCACCAGAAATTTGCGCCGTTGGACTCGGGAATTGGGTTCCAGAGGACGGCAATACCGGCTTTCTCGAGGGCGCGAAGGGTTTCGGCTGTGCTGTCGACTTGCTGGAGCCAGCGCTGGTTGAGGGCGGTGCCGGGGGTGAGCAGGTCATTCCATTCGTAGTCGGTGAGTTGGTTCTTGGCGGTGGGTGGGGCATCGTCAGTGGGGCGGGCGGGATGCCAACTGAGGCTGACGTCCGCGTGGGCCGCGTGGGCGCGGATGGCTTCGGCGACGATGGCTTTGCTGGATTGGGCGGAAGTCAGGTCGGAGGCGTAGATGGCGGGCTGCTTTCCGATGGCGTGGACGACTGCGGCAGTGGCGGCGGCGGGCGAGGCTGGATCGTTTTCCTGGCCGCTGAGGATGAATTGGCCGGTAGCGGCGGCTAGCTGGGTGAGAAGGGCTTTGGCTTCAGGAGATGCGCCGGGTGAAACTGGCTCGGGTGCGGATGCGCCTTCGGGACGTTCGGCGGTAGCTTTGCGGATGGCTGCCATGGGTTCGGCCAATCTTGGATCGTCGCGATTGACCATGCGCGGGGCGTGATAGACGGAGATTACGCGGTCAAGCGGGTTGCCGGTGCGGATGATTTCGCTCCAGCACATGAAGTAGGCCCAGCGGGGTTGCTGGTCGAGGATTTCAGGGGTGGGAAGGCCGCCCACTTCGGCCAAAGCGATGGGCTTGCCGGCAGCGATGGTGATCATGCTGTCGTAGAACTCCTGCTTGAATTCGCCGTAAATGTCCATGGTGACGACGTCGGCGTATTGCGAGCCAGGGTAATACTCGGCGCTTGGGGGCCAGCCGGGATTGGGCGCGTTTACGTTCCAGACCCAAATGAGATTGTCGAGATGATGGACGTTGACGAAGCGGTCATAGATCTGGCGGTAAAGGGCGGCGGAACCGTCTTTGCCGGGACGGCCGCCCCACCAGAACCAGCCGCCGTTCATTTCGTGATAGGCGCGGAAGAGGACGGGGACGTGGGCGTCTCGGAGCTCAAGGAGATAGCCGGCGATGACGTCGACCTGGGCGCACCAGCGGTTATAGAGCGGCGTGCCGGGGGTTAGAAGCTGCTGCCATTCATAGTCGGTGAGATGGCCCTGGACGCTGTCGTGGAAGGTGACGGACTCGTCGTCGGTGGGGCGGACCTCATGCCAGGTGAGGGCGATGATGGCGCCGTTTTGATATTGGCGCTTGACCTCCTCGATCATGGCGGGACGGGAGAGGACGGAGTCCTTGTCGTCGCCGGCGGAGAAGCCGAAGTCCTGGCCGAAAAGGCCGGGGTATTTTCCGGTGAGGTCGTAGGCGAGGTCGGTCCAACGGGAGCCCTCGTTGGGGTAGTTGTGCTGGCCTGTGACGGTGGCCTTGCCGGAGATGGAATCGAGATAGGCGAGGAGGGCGCGGGCTTCGGGGGTAGCGTGGGGGTTTACCGGCTGCGGAGCGGTTTGCGCCCAGTTGGAGCCTGCAAAAAGAACTACCAAGGCAAGAAGTGCAAAGTAATTTCGACGCATCGTAAGGGACCGATCCTCTCGCGGAGCGGATTATAGCTGATAGCGTTATCAGAGTGATCTGCGGCACACAGGAATGTTGATTTATCGAGGTGTGGAGTGATTTGGGCTCTGTAGTGATTTAAATCACAGGAACTGATTCTGATTGCTTTTACTCTGGTGGACATCAAAGCTTCAGCCGATGAGGTACACCATGCGCAGAGAGATGCGGACCACCCGAGTGATTCTGAATAAGCCTGGCACGCTGACCGATCGCGTGCGCACTAATGTCAAAGTGCTCTTTGACCTTGTGGAGACGCAGGACATTGTGGATGGCGTCCCCGACCTGGAATTCGCATACGGCAACCTTCGTTTCGAGGACGAGTTGAATTCTCATGTCTTGGTGCTTACGCATTCGCGTAAGCCGGTGGTTCTGGAAGGCGGTGGAATTCAGACGACGATTCTGTTGTCGGGCCCGCACGCATTCACGGTGATGAGTGTTGTGAAAGAGATCCACGTGTGCGACGAGGATATCGCGGCCTAGAAGCGGAATTATTCGGGCGCTTTCAGCGCGAAGAGACTTGGATTGATTGAAGAGTAGTGAGGCGGGCTGAGTTAGCCCGCCTTTTCTGTCAGTTCTGCCCAGCGCGTGTAGAGAGCGTCGTTCTCGTGCTGCGCAGCGTCGAGTTCTTTTAGTGCTTCCTGGAGGGCAACGGAGTTGGAGACAACGTCGGGGTGCTCGACTCGGTCGCGGGCGGCGGCCAGGCGGGCGTCGGACCCTTCGACACGCTGCTCGATGGCGGCGAATTCGCGCGCTTCGAGGTAGGAGAGTTTCTTTTTGGCGGAGATCGCGTTGTTAGCGGAGTTAAGGCCGGTTTGTTGTGTGCGGCTTGAGCCGTCGGAGCGGCGTAGCGATTTGTCCTGCGTATCGTCAAGTTCTTCCAGCCAGTCTTCCCATTGAGCGTAGTCGGCGAACTGGCCGGTGTGGCCGCGGCCGTCGAGGCCCAGAACGGTGGAGGCTACGCGGTTGAGCAGATAGCGGTCGTGCGTGACTAGGACGAGCGCGCCGGGGAAGTCGAGGAGATTCTCCTCCAAAATTTCAAGTGTGGGGATGTCGAGATCGTTGGTCGGCTCGTCGAGGAGGAGGACGTCGGCGGGTTCGAGCATGAGTTTGGCGATGAGCACGCGGGCTCTTTCGCCGCCGGAGAGGTTGCGGACGGGCTGATTGAGCTGTTCGCCGGTAAAGAGGAAACGGGCGGCCCAGCTGGCGACGTGGACGGTGCGGCCCTGGTGGATGACGGAGTCGCTTTCCGGGGCGAGAGCGCGGCGGAGGGTGAGGCTGTCGTCGAGGTCGCGCATCTGGCTGAAGTAGACGAGGCGAAGATTGTCCGCGCGGCGAATTGAGCCTTCTGCGGGCTGGATTTCGCCGCGCAGAAGGCGCAGAAGGGTGGTTTTGCCGCTGCCGTTGGGGCCGACGAGGCCGACTTTCATGCCCGCGGTAAGGACGAAATTGAGGCCTGAGAAGAGGACGCGAGGAGCGGAGTTAGCTTCGTTAGCGGAGTTGGCAGTGTTAGCAGGAACGTCGCAGGAGACGTTGGTGAATTCTACGAGGCGCTTGGTTTTGCGCTGGCTGGCTTCAAAGTCGATGCCGACGCTGTTGACTGTGGTGCGGGAATCCATGGATTTGAGCTGGCCGATCATTTCGTTGGCAGAGTCGATGCGGGCTTTTGACTTGGTGGTGCGGGCTTTGGGGCCGCGGCGAAGCCATTCGATCTCGGTCTTGACCTGATTCCGGAGGCTCTCCTGCTGCTTGGACTGCGATTCGAGGTAGGCTTGCTTCTCTTCAAGAAAGCGGCTGAAGTTGCCTTTGACACGGAGGAGCCCGTCGGCGTAGATGCGATTGAGCTCGACAATCTGGCTGGAAGTTGATTCGAGAAAGTAGCGATCGTGACTGACGGTTACGGCGGCGGAGGATGAGGCGCGGAGAAGTTCTTCCAGCCACTCGATGCCGGCGAGGTCAAGGTGGTTTGTGGGCTCGTCGAGCAGAAGGACTTCGGGCTCCAGGACCAGGGCTTCGGTGATGGCGAGTCGTTTGCGCCAGCCACCGGAGAGCGAAGCTGCTTCGGCATTGAGATCGACAAATCCGGCGCGGCCTGAGAGCTCGCGCAATCGGCCTTCGCGTTCCGATTCGTTGACCTGGGCGGCAGCCAGGGCGGCCTCAAGGACCTGGCGGATTGTGCGGCCGGGGTCGAAGCGCGAGTCCTGCGGCACATAGGCGGCGCGGGCCCGCTTGCGGACGGCAAGCTCGCCGGAATCCGGCTCAACCTGGCCGGCAAGGAGTGCGAGCAGGGTAGACTTGCCTGCGCCATTGGGTCCGATCAAGCCGATTCGGTCGCCGTCCTCAACAGTGAGGGAGATATTACGAAACAAGGGAGTAGCGCCGAATTGCTTGGTGACGGATTGCGCATTGAGGATTGGTGGCATCCACTCCAGATTACTTGGTTGTGCGGCCCCGGTTGAAAACAGGGACTTTCGAGGCCAGCAGGGACCAGGGCCTGATTAGAAACAAGAATAGAAAATAGGAGGAGCCGAAGGCAGATGGCCGGTTCTTGTGGTTCCCGACTCATCGGACAAAAAGTCGTCGCGGCGACACGTCCGATGGATGAATGCACGGCCACCTGCGGTGGGGCAGACGCTCGCGGGGCTCGCAGGAGTTCTTCATTTCTGCCGGTGGGCCGGTAACGATAGCTGGGACTGTTAATTGGCCCCGGTAGTTACTAACTGCATTACTTCAGTGTTTGTTCTATGTTACTCACACAAGAGATTGCCACGATAGCATGGACGCAGTGACCCTCGTACCCCAAAAGACGTATCGCCGCATTTGGCGGTGCGGGGCACTATAACCAGGGGGGGAAATCAGGTCTTGACTACGATTACGCTCTACAAGCCTAACGGGGATCCAATTACTTATATGGAGCCCACTAACATGAACGTCGAGAACGGGGTTGTTACGTTCTATTGGGTAAAAGAGATTTCTGGAAAGGCTCAGAAGATTATGACCAATCTACCTTTTCTCATTCAACACGACGTCATGGGTCATTGACCGGGAGGAGTTCTCTTCCTCTCGATCATTTTTCCGCAGGAATTTGAAGTACAGTCATTTGCCGGCTAACAAATATGGTGGGGCTTCAAATGAAGCCGGTTCTCTTGATCGGGATCATAATTCGAGCTTGCGAAGGGCCTCTCGGCGACGAGAGGCTTCTTTGCTCCTGGACGAATTTCAACCAACGGGACCGAGGCCATAGACTGGATCCATGCTTGACTACGAGATTTCTCCGGCCGAGGCGGCGGCGCTGTTGGCCCAGGGCGAGGCCAAACTGATCGATGTGCGCGAGCCGTGGGAGTTTGCTACGGCGCAAGTGGCGGGTAGCGTTGCGATGCCCATGGGCGATGTACCGGCGCGTGCGCACCAGGAATTGGATCCCGAGGAGCGGCTGATGGTGATGTGCCATCACGGTGTCCGGTCAATGAATGTGACGGTGTGGCTGCGGAACCAGGGATTTGAGAATGCGCAGAGCGTTCGCGGCGGGATCGATGGGTGGTCGGCTGAGGTGGATGCGACGGTAGGCCGCTATTAGCGCCCAAACGAATATGTGAGTTGAACGAGGCCGTTGTCGATGCCGGGGTTGTACTCCGCGGTGCCGTGGTTGGAGATGTGGTGATAGCGGTATTCGGCGCGGATGGAGAGGGTTTTGGAACGATAGAGTTCGACGCCGGCGCCGATGTCGAAGGTGAAATTGAAGGAACCGGCGTCGGTGATCGGGATGGGCTGGGTGGAGTACATATAGCCGCCGTGCGCAATGAGGAAGGGCTGTGTTTTATTGCGCGGAAGGAAGTTCCATTGCATTCCAACCGGCGAGATGGCTTCGCCGATTGTCCATCGGCGGCCGGTGCAGATCTGCGTCAAGGTATAGCTGACAGGCGTGCCGTTCGGTTCAATAAAATTATAGGGAGTGGTCGTAGGTTGGCAGGAGGTCATCGATGCGCCAACGGAGTACGTCATGGTGGAGACAAACGGTTGGGTGTACTGGAGGATTTCGGTGCTTGTGGGATCGCTTTCAAGAGCTACGGGAAGGATTTCGCCGCTGTATTGCCAGTTGACGATGCGGTTGGTGACGAGCCGGCGATTGTAGCCGGCGCCAATGTTGAGCAACTTGCGGTTCTCCGCAACGCCCATGAAGATGTGACTGGAATCGTTAGAGTAGGCGGCGATTACGGAAAGGGTATTCTTACGGGCAAAGTATGGATTGGAATCCGGAGATTGAGCCATGAGGGCGGAGGTTAGAAAGACCAGGACAAGAATGACTGGAAAATGACGAATTCGCGAAACAGATTGCAGGCAGGCAGCTCTGAAGCTGAGCACCAAGACACCTCGCTTTCAATGAGGGACTGAGTTCAAATGGAAGGCCTATACTTTTGATTTGACTTCTTATTCCAGTTTAAGGGAGCAATCCGATGCCTTTGACCGCTGTTGAATTTGCACGGCAGAATCATCCTCGTTTTCTGCACGAACTGAAGGCTTTGCTGCGTATTCCATCGGTGTCCACTCTGCCCGAGCACAAGGGCGACTGCCATTTTGCGGCGGAGGTGCTGGCGGCGGAACTGGCGCGGATCGGCATGGAACATGTGCGCATAATTGAGCCGGAAGTTGCGACGATAGGGCATCCTCTGGTGTATGCCGACTGGCTGCACGCCGAAGATAAGCCGACCGTGCTGATGTATGGACATTACGATGTGCAGCCGCCGGATCCGCTGGATGAGTGGTTGTCTCCCCCATTTGAACCGGAAGAGCGTGACGGCAATCTCTATGCGCGCGGCGCGGTCGACGACAAGGGCCAGATGTACATGCACATCAAGGCGCTGGAATCGCTGCTGGCGACGCAGGGCGCACTGCCGCTGAATGTGCGCGTGCTGCTGGAAGGCGAAGAAGAGGTTGGCGGGGAGGGAATTGCGCATTATGTGGCAACCAATCCGGCTGATTTGAAAGCGGATTTTGCGCTGATCTCTGATACTGAGTTGTTTGCGCCCGGGCTGCCTACGCTGTGTGTCGGTCTGCGGGGCATGATTTATACCGAGCTTGAGGTGCGCGGCGCGAAAACGGACCTGCATTCGGGCATGTATGGCGGCGCGGCACCGAACCCATTCGTGGCTATTGCGCAGATTATTGCGGGGCTGAAGGACGAGCACGGGCATATTCTCATTCCGGGATTCTACGACGACATTATTCCGCCCAGCCCCGAGGAACTGGCCGCATGGAACAGCCTGCCGTTTGACGAAGAGCATTACCGCAAAACGGAGGTGGGAGCGCGGCAGCTTGTGGGCGAGGAAGGTTTCAGCGTGCTGGAGCGAACGTGGGCGCGGCCAACTCTGGATGTGCATGGGATTCCCGGTGGGTTCACAGGGGCTGGGGCGAAGACGGTGATTCCGGCCAAGGCAACGGCGAAGATCTCGATGCGTCTGGTTCCTGGAATGACACCGGCCAGGGCGTTTGCACAGTACAAGGGCTACGTGGAAGAGATTGCGCCGGCGGGCGTGAGTGTGGCGGTGCGGTTAATCCACTCCGGCGACCCGTGCCTTATTCCGGTGGACAATCCGTATATCCGTGCGGCTACGCGGGCACTGGGCGAGGTTTGGGGCAAGGATACGGTATTTATCCGGTCGGGCGGATCTATTCCAATTGTCGGGGACTTTGCGCGTCACCTGAATTTGCCCAGCGTGATGATGGGCTTTGGATTGCCGGACGACAATCTGCACGCCCCGAATGAAAAGTTCTGCCTGAAGAATTTCGAATTGGGGATTGAGTCGCTGATTCGGTTTTTGGAGGAGGCGGGGAGTTGATGCAGGCAACCCGC
>Ga0181537_10000338_pt1 | contig 44304 bp, 30 predicted proteins | sample PEATcosm2014_Bin_39_FD_119765 | JGI IMG/M metagenome (GOLD analysis project Ga0181537, IMG submission 119765) | Peatland microbial communities from MTU Mesocosm Facility, Houghton, MI, USA - PEATcosm2014_Bin23_10_metaG | ecosystem: Environmental > Terrestrial > Soil > Wetlands > Peat | place...
GCCTCATTCAAGGCGGGCGCCGGCGATGGGGCGACCTCTTTCCAGATGAGAGTGCCTCGGGTTTCGCGCAGGAAGGCGCTGCCGAAGAGGAAGCAAGCCGCCGCGACCACGATGGGGTAGTAAAGGCCGGCGTAGATGTTGCCGGTGGAGGCGCAGAGGCTGAGGCCTATGAGGGGCAGCAGGCCGCCGAAGACTCCGTTGCCGATATGGTAGGGCAGCGAGAGCGAAGTGTAGCGGACCTTAGCCGGGAAGGCCTCTACGAGATAGGCGGCGATGGGACCGTAGGTCATGCAGGCGAACAAGACCTGTATCCAAACAAAAAGCATGAGCATGGGCACATTAGCGTGCGTGGCCTCGGCCGCGGGGGCGAGCTTGCCCGAAGCATCGCGCGTTAGCGGCGTGAGACGGATGGCGCCAGTGACTTTGTCTTTAGTTGAGCCGACGGAGACTACGTTGTTGCCCGCGGCTTTTTGCATGGCGTGATAGATGGGAATGTAGGCAAAGCTAGAGATCAGGAGCGCGATCATCATAATGCGCTTGCGTCCGATGCGATCGGAGAGCGCGCCGAAGACGGTGTAGAACGGAATGCCCGCAAGAGTGGCGACGGCGGCAATGATATGTGCGGTGTGAGGAGGAATTCGCAGGACGGTCTGCAGATAGAAAAGCGCGTAGAAGGAAGCGGTGTACCAGAGGACGCCCTGGCCGGCAGTGGCGCCGAAGAGCGAGATGAGCACCTGTTTGAGATTGGCCCAGTTGGCAAAGGCCTCGGTGAGAGGCTTTGTTGAGCTCATGCCGGTGGCCTTGAGGTGCTTGAAGATGGGCGACTCTTTCATACGGACACGCACGTAAAGCGAGATGAGCACGAGGACGATGGAGAGGAGAAAAGGAAGACGCCAGCCCCAGGCCTGGAAGGCGGCGGGATTCATGGTTTGCTGCGTGGTAAGGATGGCGATGAGGGAGAGTACGAATCCCAGGCTTGCGGTGATCTGAATGAAGCTGGTGTAGTAGCCGCGTTTTTGATCGGAGACGTGTTCGGCGACAAAGACAGCGGCGCCGCCGTATTCACCGCCGAGGGCGAGGCCCTGCAGAACGCGAATGAGGATGAGGATGATCGGCGAGAACCAGCCGGCGGTGTGATAGGTGGGGAGCATGCCAATGGAGGCAGTAGAGAAGCCCATGACCGTGAGGGTGATGATGAAGGCGATGCGGCGGCCGACCAGATCACCGATGCGGCCGAAGAAGAGCGCGCCGAAGGGACGCACGACGAAGCCTACGGCGAAGGTGGCGAGATAGGCGACGAGCGCGAATGTGTCATTCCCGGGGGGATAGAACTTGACGGAAAGAATGGTGGCGAGCGAGCCGAAGATGAAGAAGTCGTACCACTCAATGAGGGTCCCGGCTGAGGACGCGAAGATGACCTTACCCAGATGGAAGGAGTTCTGCCCTGAGATGGGGGCCGATAAGGGACTCGCCATGGACTTCTCGACCTCGCTGAGAAACACTGCCGCGACGGAGCGGCTGGGAAAGTGTTGGGGATTGCTATGTGCGGACTTTTGACACGATGCTGGCGCGTGGAGATGGGTGTCAAGTTAATTTTTGATGCGCGGGCTGGTGGGGATCAAGGAGTGCGATCGATCACAGCTCGACCGATCACCGCAGGACTATACTCATTGCCGAATCTCAATCCATCGTTTCGGTCATCCCTGGACGCTAACCCGGGCGCCTGTCCGGAATCGGGGTGGAGGCACATTGTATTTAGGAATTCTGAAAGAATCCGCAGTCGGGGAGAGCCGTGTCGCCCTCTTGCCCGAGAGCCTGAAGGCGCTGGTGACGCAGGGGATCGCAGTCAACGTGCAGAGTGGCGCGGGCGTAGCTGCGGGCGGCTCGGACGCAGCTTACGCAGAAGCCGGCGCGACGGTGACGGCGGACCGGGGCGCTATCTTAGCGAGCGCCGATATTTTGCCGGTGGTGAATGCGCCCGGTGAGGCCGACCAGGGCCGATTGAAGCCGGGGGCCGTGATGATCGGATTTATGAAGCCGCTTGATGAACCGGGCGCGCTGGCGACGGCAATCGAGAGGAAGGTGACGCTCTTCAGCATGGAGTTGGTGCCTCGCATCAGCCGGGCGCAATCGATGGATGCGCTGTCGTCGATGGCGACGGTTGCCGGATACAAAGCTGTCATCGATGCGGCTGGATTGCTGCCCAGACTCTTCCCGATGCTGATGACGGCGGCGGGAACGATTCCACCGGCGCGAGTGTTTGTGATTGGCGCAGGCGTGGCGGGTTTGCAGGCGATTGCGACGGCGAGAAGGCTGGGCGCGGTGGTGGAAGCCTACGATGTGCGCGCAGCGGCAGGAGAACAGGTACGTTCTCTGGGCGCGAAGTTTTTGGATGTGGACCTGGGCGGCATCAACACCGAAGGCGGCGGCGGTTACGCGGCTGAGCTGAGTGAGGAAGCACTGGATCGCGGGCGTGATTTGATTACGAAGACAGCGGCAAACTCCGACGTAATTGTGACCACGGCGCAGGTGCCGGGAAGGCCCGCGCCGAAACTGATCAGGCGCACGGCAGTCGAGGCGATGCGGCCGGGCTCGGTGCTGGTTGATCTGGCTGCACCCGCAAGTGGAAATTGCGAACTGACCAAGCCGGGCATCACGCAGATTATCGGGGGCGTGACCTTGCTGGCGCCAATGAACCTGCCGGCCACGGTCGCAGTGGATGCGAGCAAGCTTTACGCGCGAAATGTTCTCAACTTTCTCGGCTTGATTGTGAAAAAAGGCGAGTTGAGCGTGGACCTCGGCGATGAGGTGCTGGCCGGGGCGTGCGTTGCACATGAGGGGATTCCGGTAAATCCGCGCGTGGCCAAGCTGTTGGAAGCGGCACAAAGCACTCACTCAGTTCAAGGGAAAGAACGAGCATGAATCCAGCAGTATTGATTGCCTCGGTTTACGTTTTTGCGCTGGCGGCGTTTCTCGGCTATCAGGTGATCAGCCGCGTGCCGCCGCTGCTGCACACGCCGCTGATGTCGGCGACAAACGCGATCTCGGGGATTTCGCTGATTGGGTCGCTGGTGCTGGCGGGGGCCAAGGGCTATCCGCTGTTTGCGCACATTTTGGGCTTCGTCGCGGTGACGACAGCGACGATCAACGTAGTGGGCGGATTTGGCATCACGGACCGGATGCTGAAGATGTTTGGCAATCGCAAGCAGGCGACGAAGGTGGGGGCGAAATGAATCTGGCCACCTACTTCATGGAAGCGACGTACCTGATCGCGTCCATTCTCTTCGTCCTCGCGCTGAAGGGGATGTCGCACCCGGAGACGGCGCGGCGCGGCATGTTCCTGGCCGAAGGCGGCATGTTTGCCGCGATCGTGGGAACGCTGGTTGGGCAGCACATCGTGACCTGGGTGTGGATCATTGCCGGGTTGACGTTGGGATCGATTATCGGCGCGTGGATGGCGATCTGGGTTCCGATGACGGCGATGCCGCAGCGGACGGCGCTTTCGCACGCGTTTGGCGCACTGGCAGCAGCGCTGGTGGGCGTCGGCGAGTTTCTGGTTCATGCCAACGAGATGAGCGTGGTGACGCGCGGCGCGCTGGGATTTGAAGTCATGCTGGGCGCGCTGACCACGACGGGCTCGCTGATCGCGGCGGGGAAACTGCAAGGCGTGATTTATGGGAAGCCGGTGCAGTTTCGCGGCCAGAGCGCGCTGAACCTGTGCATCTTTCTCGCCATGATGGGGTGCTTCGCCTACTTCTGGATTCATCCGGAATCGGCATCGATCTTCTATTCCATGCTGGGCATTGCTTTTGTGTTCGGCGTGATGCTGGTGATTCCGATTGGTTCTGCTGACATGCCGGTGGTGATGTCGCTGCTGAATTCGTATGCGGGACTTGCGGCGGCCGCGACAGGATTTGTGCTGGGCAACAACGTGCTGATTATTGCCGGAACGCTGGACGGATTTTCTGGATTCATCTTGTCGGTGCTGATGTGCAAGGCAATGAACCGGTCGATCACAAACGTTCTGTTCGGGGGATTTGGCGCGGTGGTGGCGGAGGCAACGTCGAATGCGGGCGGAGTGATGCGCGAGATCAGCCTCGACGATGCGGCGATGCAACTGGCGTTTGCCAGTCGCGTGGTGTTTGTGCCGGGGTACGGGTTGGCAACGGCGCAGGCGCAACATGCAGTGCGGGAACTGGCGGAGCTGCTCGAAGGACGCGGCGTAACGGTGAAGTACGCGATTCATCCGGTGGCGGGACGCATGCCCGGACACATGAACGTGCTGCTGGCCGAAGCGAATGTTCCTTATTCGTCGCTTTATGAGATGGAGCAGATCAATCCGGAGTTTCCGTCGACGGATGTGGCTGTGGTGATTGGCGCAAACGATGTCGTGAATCCGGATGCGCGCGACAATCCCAAATCGCTGATTGCCGGAATGCCGATTTTAGAAGTGGATCGCGCTAAGAGCGTGATCGTGCTGAAGCGCGGGCAGGGACGCGGTTTCTCGGGTCTCGAGAATCCGCTGTTCTTCAAGGCGTGCACATCGATGCTGTATGGCGATGCCAAGTCGAGCCTGAGCCACCTGGCGCAGGCCGTGCAGCACGTATAGTCACTCCGACATAGTCACCCCGGTATTAAACTGCGGGTCTACAAACTGCGGAATGTGATTGGCGTGCGCTCAGTGGATTGTCTTAGATTTGCGCTGCATGTAATCCATCAATAAATATTCGCCGAGGGTGTGGGGCGTGGTGAAGTAGGCCTTGCCTCGGCACATCTCAGAGACCTTGTGAACGAACTGCACGAGGCTGTAGTCGTTGGTCAGCATGAAGGTGTTGATCATGATGTTGGAACGCTTGCAGCGCGCGACTTCCTCGAGGGTTTCACTGACGACATAGGGATCGAGACCATAGGCATTTTTGTAGATGCGCCCGTCGGGGAGGGTGAGCGCCGAAGGCTTGCCGTCGGTGATCATGACGATCTGCTTCATGTCTTTGCGCTGGCGGGCAAGGATGCGCTGGGCGACGCGGAGGCCTTCGCGGGTGTTGGTGTAGAAGGGGCCGACCTTGACGCGCGCAAGCTGCGAAATGGGCAGTTCCTCGGCTGAGTCGTGAAAAAGGACGAGGGAGAGCGAGTCGCCGGGATATTGAGTGCGGATGAGATGGGAGAGCGCCATGGCGACTTTTTTCGCGGGGGTGAAGCGATCTTCGCCATAAAGGATCATGGAGTGCGAGCAGTCAAGCAGGACCGCGGTGGCGCAGGAGCTTTGATATTCGCACTGATGGACGTGGAGATCTTCGTATTCGAGGTTGAGCGGAAGGCCGATGCCTTCGCGAGAGATGGCTGAGGCGAGCGTGGCGTTGGCGTCGAGGTTAAGGGTATCTCCGAATTCGTAACGACGTGGCGCGCCGCCGGCTTCGATGCCGGTGGCCCAATGGCGAGTGTCGTGGCGTCCGAAGCTGGATTTGCCGAGCGAGCCGAGAAGATCGCGCAGGGTTTTGAAGCCGAGGAAGTCGAGACTCTTGTCGGTGACCTCGAAGCGCACTTCGCCCTGGAGGTCGCCGATCTCACCGCCCGCCTGTGAAGCGCGGGTGGGATCGGGACGCTGCGATGTGGAGATGTAGTTGCCCTGCTGAAGGCGCTCGATGAGTTGATCGATTAGTTGGTCGAGAGTGCCCGCGGCAGACATTTCATCGATCTGGCGCTGGGTGTCGGGATCGAAGAAATCCCCGGACTCGAGGATCTGGCGGAGCGCTTCGCGGAGAGCCTCGAGCGAATTGTCCATCTCGCCGAAGTTGGAGTAGGGGTCGTTGAAACCGGAGTCGAGGAAGAAGTCAGAGAGCGCCTGGAGCAGGCTCTCGAGATCCATCTCGGAAGCGAGATCGCCGATGTATTTGGTGTAACGAACGCCCTTCATGCGTGGTCCTCGGTAGTGATTCAAGTACGGAAGCAATCTCCTAGCTTCGCCCATTGCGCAATGCGCGACCGGCGTCATTCAGGCTGACAGCGCGTCGCACGGTCAGTTGTATCCGCTACGGCCGGAACTGGAGCGGCGGCCGCGCTGCCACTCTTCAAACTCGCGTTCGACGTCGGGGTGGTCCTGCTTGCGACTGGATTTATCCTGCGCGGCAAAGACGCGCTCTTCGCTGCGGCTGAGTTTGCGATGCGCAACCATGCCCTCGAGCAGAAACTCGGCGGCGCCGACCACCGCGTGGGGCGAATCCTTGGGCTTAACGCCAAGGGGGGAAAGCTTGTCGAGCAGACCGTGAATCTGTTTGAGGTCGTGGAGCGAAGCTGCTGTGGCCTGGTCGTCGTCGAGCTTCACGGTGCCGCCGAGCTTGAACCATTGCTCGATCTGACTGGTGTCGGTTTCGCTGAAGTAGCGGTCGTAGATTTTGCCGACGGCAGAGTGGATGAGATCTCGAACGACGACGTCAGCGCCGCGCATTTCGCCTTCGTATTCAAGCTCGAGCTTGCCGGTGATGCCGGGCAAGGCCGCATAGAGATCGCTGATGCGAGGGAAGGCGAGCGGCTCATTGTGCACCAGGGCGCGGCGTTCGGCGCTGGAAACAATCAGTTCCATCGTGGAGATGGGAAGACGCTGCGAGACTCCGCTGCGCTTGTCGACTTTTTTGTCTTCGCGGGCCGAGAAAGCGACCTGCTCGACCACTTCGCGCATGTATTGAGGGATCTCGATGGGCGCAGTGCCGCGCTCGGACCAGGCCTCCTGTGCGGTGATGGCGATTCCCTCTTCGATGGTTTCGGGATAGTGGGTGCGGATCTCGGAGCCAATGCGATCTTTGAGCGGAGTGACGATTTTGCCGCGGGCGGTGTAGTCCTCGGGGTTGGCAGAGAAGACGAGGGCGACGTCGAGCGCGAGCCGGACGGGGTAGCCTTTTATCTGCACATCGCCTTCCTGCATGATGTTGAAGAGCGCGACCTGGATTTTGCCGGCGAGGTCGGGCAGTTCGTTGATGGCGAAGATGCCGCGGTTGGCGCGAGGCAGCAGGCCATAGTGCATGGTGAGTTCGCTGGAGAGATCTTGCGAACCGCGAGCAGCTTTGATGGGATCGAGATCGCCGACCAGGTCGGCCACGGTCACGTCGGGGGTAGCCAGCTTTTCAACATAACGGTCGTCGCGCGAGAGATACGCGATCGACGTGGCGTCGCCTTTTTCAGCAACGAGATCGCGGCAGCGTTTGCAGATAGGAGCATAAGGATTATCGCGAATTTCGCAGCCCGCGATGTAGGGCAGACGCTCGTCGAGCAACGCAGTGAGGGCGCGGAGAATGCGGCTCTTGGCCTGCCCGCGCAGGCCGAGCAGGATGAAGTTCTGTTTAGAAAGAATGGCGTTGACGATCTGAGGGACGACAGTGTCTTCATAGCCTACGATGCCGGGAAATAGGGCTTCGCGGGAGCGGAGGCGCGCGATGAGGTTGGAACGCATCTCATCTTTGACGGAACGAGTGCGTAGGCAGGCCTGGGCAAACTGAGGGCTGGTGCGCAGTTCCCCGAGGGTGAGGGGAAGAGGATGGGCTGCTGGCATCGATGACTCCTGTGAGCCGCCGGGCTTGCGAAGCGGCCAGTAATGAGTAGACGTGCGATGGACCGGGTTGGGTTGAGCGGCGTTGGCCGGTGACCGGAGTGGTTGGAGCGAAAATCAGTGCCCGGTGCGGCAAGTATCGACGGGGAATGCCGCTCGAGCGGATCGGAAAACGGAATCGGGCTCGATTGAGGGCCAGCGAAGACTCTATAAACGCAGTATGCTCCCGTTTGTTAAATCGCACAATGCAGGGATCGGGAGATGGCCGAGTATAGGCCGCGAGGTGATGAATGCCCGGTTTTGCACTGAACTGTGGAAGGCGGGGAGAACGATCAGATATTCTGCAGAGGCGCGGCCTCGGGCGCAGAAAGACAACAGTTATGCGCATTGCGAATGCATTGATTCTAGGGATAACGGGCTGTGGCTTGACGGCGGCGGGTTGGGGTCAGACGCAGCCGATCGCGGCCTCCGGGCCGGGCGCACCGGCGGCGATGAGCCGGCCGGCTCCGGCACCTTCTCCCGCCGCTGCACCTTTGCCGGTGGGGCCGTCAACTGTGCTGCAGCCGGCGCTCAACGCGGTGCAGGTAACGCTCAACCAAACCAGAATGGAAAGATGGAAAAAGGGCTCGGTGCGGGACGAAGCCTCCACGGATATCGGCTCTATTCTCAACGATATTCAGATAAACCTGCCGCCACTGATGAAGGATGCGGACGCGTCGCCGGGAATGGTGAGCAAATCGATTCCGGTGGCGAAGAATGTCGACGCTCTCTATGACGTGTTGCTGCGCGTGGTGGAGTCTGCACGTATGGCCGCGCCAGATGACCAGGCGAACGCTTTGCGGCAGACGCTGGGCACGCTGAACAGCGCACGACTGACTCTCTACGACAAGATGCAGGATGCCGCGTCTACGCAGGAAAAGCAGGTTGCGGACCTGCGTGCCACGGTTCAGAAGCAGGCTGCGTTCAAGTGCCCTGCGCCGCCGCCGCCGGAGCCCTGCAAACCCACAACACCGGCGAAAAAGCCGGTGAAGAAGGCGACCAAGCCAGCTGCGGGAACCCCGGCAGCGGGCGGGACGACGCCGAAGACTGGGCCGTGACCGGCTCATTGGACTGAGGGTTTCCCTTCTGATTGGGGACATCCCCCCTGTCGAAACCTAAAGTTCAGCCAAAAAAATCGCGTCTCAATTCCGGACAATTACCCGGGCGGTGAAGATCCGTTTTCATGGGCCGATAGCGAAGGCGTGGGAAGTTGCCCCCGGAGAGACGCCTGTGAAAACACTACGAGTTGGACTTTTTTTATTTCTTGGCTTGTTGAGCACAATGACCTGGGCCAAAGAGGGTAGCGACCAGTACCCCAGCGGCGCGGAGAATTGGTTTACGGGATTCCTGCCGCCGGCAGGCAACTATTACGTCAACTATTTCGGCTACTACGGCGGCAAGTTAAAGAACGGCTCCGGGCAAAAGGTGCTCTTGAATGGCTCGACGCCTTCAGTGGGCGTAACGTTCGACGCTCTGCGCTATGTACAGGTCACTCCGTTGAAGGCTTTCGGTGCGGACTACGCCATCCAGGTGATTGTGCCGGTGGTGCATCAATCGGTGGATCTGAATGGAACTGCGGGAAAGTCGAGCATTGGCGACATCACTGTGAACCCGTTGATTTTTGGGTGGCACCGGCCGACCTGGCATGCAATTGCGGCAATGGACGTGATGCTGCCCACCGGCTACTACGACAAAAACGACGCACGCGTGAGCGTCGGCGCGAACTATTACGGGTTTGACCCTCTGTTCTCTTTAAGCCTCATGCCCAGGTCGGGCTGGGAGACATCGATCAAGCTGATGTACAACCTGAAGACGACAAATCCGGCGATGAATAATCACTCGGGACAGGAGTTTCACACTGATTACGCCGTGGGCAAGCATGTCGGGGCGTGGATGATGGGCGCGACCGGATATGCGCTGGTGCAAACGACGGACGACAGCATCAACGGTCAGTCTGCGCCGGGCATGCCGGGGCTGTGGGACAGCGGACGCAGAGGACAGGTTGTAGCGATCGGCCCGAGCATCGGCTACAACAATAGCCGGCATATGATGTTCGCGGCTGATTGGCAGCACGAAACCGTGGTTCGCAACCGGTTTGGCGGAGACAAATTCTGGTTCAAGTTGATCATCCCGTTGCCGGGGCTCGGGGGGCTTTCGCGATAGAGGGCTATTCCGGGTATCGTTTCTGGTGCCAGAGCCATGCGGTGCGGACGATGTCGTCAAGCTGCGTGTAGCGGGGCTCCCAGCCGAGTTCGCGTCGGGCTTTTTCAGAGCTGGCGACGAGGACGGCCGGGTCGCCGGCGCGGCGCGGCAGCACCTCGAAAGGGATAGGGCGGCCGGTAACGCGACGCGCAGACTCAATCACCTCTTTGACGCTGAAGCCGTGGCCGTTGCCGAGATTGAGGATGAGTCGGTCGTGGGACTCGAGAGCGGCTAGGGCGAGCAGATGGGCGTCGGCAAGATCGGAAACATGGATATAGTCGCGGACGCAGGTGCCGTCGGGGGTTGGATAGTCATCGCCGTAGATGCGAATGGAAGGGCGGCGGCCCAGAGCCACGTCAAGGATGAGCGGGATAAGGTGCGACTCCGGCTCGTGGGCTTCACCACGGATGACGCCATTGGGGCCTTCAGGGGCTCCGGCAACGTTGAAGTAGCGCAAGGATGCGTAGCGAAGGCCGTGGATGCGGTTGAACCACGAGAGCATCTGCTCGACGAGCAGTTTGGACTCGCCATAGACGTTGGTGGGCCTCAGGGCAGCATCCTCAAATATCGGCACAGAAGCGGGTTCGCCGTAGACGGCAGCGGTGGATGAGAAAACTAGCCGACGGGGCCCCTTTGCGATCATGGCCTCGAAAAGCGAGAGCGAGGCGGCGGTATTGTTTCGAAAGAAGCGCTCGGGATGAACCATCGATTCGCCGGCTTCGATAAGGGCGGCGAAGTGGAGGACGCCGTCAAAAGGGTTGTTGGAAGCGGCGGCTTCACTGAAAAGGTTTTCAAGGGCATGCCGATCTTCAAGTTCCCCCTCGACGAAGGCAGCGCCCCGCGGGAGCAGATCGATCCGGCTATGGCTCAAATTATCGAATACAGTGACGTTGTGTCCCTGAGCGACCAAAGAGCCGGCAACAGTACCACCGATATAGCCGGTTCCGCCGGTAACCAAGATGTTCACAAAAATACTGTCCTTTCCCGAGCGGTATGGGTTACCGTAAGTCTATTACAATAGGCAGGGACGGAATGGCGGGTGCTATTCAGCCCCAGACTGCGTCAAAGCGGCATGCCGAAGATCGCATTATTGTCCCCGTAAGCCCGGTTAGGTCGCGGAAATAGTTAAGCGAACGCTACACTAGGGTCAACCAGACTAGACGTTCCCTTCATCTAAGGGAGCAAGTCGAAATTAGTTGTTTCATTGCCTTGGATGACAGGAGCAGTTCAAATGTCCAGGGCAAGTGCACGCGATAACTTGTTTCGTGCAGGAAGGCCGCAATCGAGGCCCCACTGCGTTCAACCTTGTAATTTTCTGGTTGGCACTCGGAATTTAGAAAAGAGTCCCAGCCTTCTTCCCACATCGGCGAATCGCACTGAGAGCGTCAACCAAGAGAACTGTCGGAACGCTGTGCAGAGTAAGTTGCTCCCCCAAGTCGCCCATTGTGGCATCAAAGCCACTGCGTCACTATTTTGGACCTGGCCCGGAGCGAAGATCGATCGGCAGTTTCCGACTTTGCGAGGGGCATAAGGATGCAAAATAGCACCCAGGAAAAATCGCAGGACCTGGAAAGAGGTTCTAGGGTTCACCCTGAATTTATGTCGGGGAACAAGAACTCCAGTGCAATGAGAATTTTGATTGAGGAATCAAAGGACATGCAAATGACTCATTATCCAGGACGCATGAGCTTTGGTCTGCTCCCCGAGCCCGAGGGCAGGTCTGGATCTTTTGTCACGGCAGCCGTGATCAATATGACCATCCTGGCGGTCATTCTTTATATCGGAATGATGGCAAAGCATGTCATTGAGCAGCATCACTTCGAGCAGACGGAGCTGATTTTCCCGACGACGCCTCCGCCGCCTCCGAAGATCAAAGTGAAGATTCCCCCTCCCCCGAAGGTTCCTGATCTGCCGAGACCGGCTGAGATCAAGCTGGAGATGCCAAAGATCAACCTTCCCAAGCCGGAACCGAAGCCTGCGCTGAAGCCGATTGAGATGGAAGCAAAGGTGACCCTGCCTACGATGAAGGCAGCGAAACCGGCGATTATCCTTGCTCCTCAGCCGAAGGCAGCCTTGACAGCCGCGGCTCCGGCACTGACACCGCAAGCTCACCCCTCAACCCAACCTGTACATTTTGGCGATCTACATGGGGTGACTCCCAACCCGAACGCGACCAAAGCGGCAACCGTAGCAGCCATCGGCAATCCCTACGGAGGGATGCAGGGCCCGGCAGTTGCGCCACGCGGCGTGGTTGGCTCGACCGGGATCGGGAACGGGACGCGCTCGGGCTCGAACGCGGGAACTGTGGGCAAGGTGGCCTCGGCGGGAATTCCAGGCGGGACGGGCTCGGCTCCCTCGACTTACAGCGGTGGCCACGTCGGGTCCGCAGGGATTCCGCAGATGACTGCGGTTGCGGAAACACCGACGATGAAACAGATCCCCACCTCGACAAATCTTGAGGTGATTTCGAAACCTCCGGTGCAGTACACCAGCGAAGCGCGGCAACTGAAGGTGCAGGGCGACGTGATCCTGCGCGTGACCTTCACTGCGGCGGGACGGGTGGTTGTGGATGGCGTGGTGCACGGACTCGGACATGGACTGGACGAGGAAGCGCGGCGGGTGGCAGAACAGATACGCTTCAGGCCGGCGACACGAAACGGCCAGGCAGTCGACCTGACAACCAATATTACGATTACATTCCAGCTGGCTTAGAAATTCCGGGCCCGCGTGACAGATGACTGGCTTAAGCGCATCAAAGATTGATAGTCAAAGCGTAAAAGCCTGTGAATGGGAAGAACCAAACTAGGAGCATGAAATGACTTTTCGGAAGATCTCTTACAGCCTGCTCATTCTGGCGCTGAGTGCGACCTGCGCTTTCGCCAAAAAGAAGGAACCGAAGTACGAGCAGGCGCACCAACTCACGCCCGACCAGGCTGGGCTTGTCCAAAAGGCGATTGGACAAGAGAAGGTGCTGATTAAAGCCATTCAGGAGCGCACGCCCCTGGTTGAAACCTATATTCAAGACACGCGACCGGACGTGAAGCTTTATGAAGTGCCGGTGGACGACCAATACACACTGAGCCGCGTGGATTTTGGCAAGGGATTTTTTGACAAGACCTACGAGCCGCGCGACAAGAATAAGAAGGGTTTCTTCAAAGGCTCTTTTGGCGCGATCTCGGGATTGACCAAGGCGCTGGGGCTGGACAAGCGGTTCACCTACAATCCGACCGGATTCATGCAGATGATGTTCCTGGATCCATCGGGATTTGACCAGCAGCATTATGTGTTTAGCTATGTGCGCCGGGAGTTTCTGGGATCGGTCCGCACCTGGGTGTTCGACGTTCACCCCAAGATTGCAGGGATGGGGCGCTTTTACGGCCGCATCTGGATTGAGGATCAGGACGGCAACATCGTCCGCTTCAACGGCACCTATACGGGACCGACGTCGGAAGACGACTCGCGCTACTACTTCCACTTTGATAGCTGGCGCATGAACGTGCAGCCCGGCTTGTGGCTGCCGGTAGCTATCTACGTCGAAGAGACGAACCGCGGTGACAGCGACAAAGCAGTTGGGCTCAAGGCGCAGACCCACTTCTGGGGCTACAGCCTGAAGCTGCCCACGCGCGACAGCGAAAACGTGAGCATGAAGATTGAAGACGCGGTGGACAAAAGCGACGACTCGCAGGACGTAAGCCCCCTGCAGGCGACGCGCGACTGGGTATCGCAGGCGGAAAACAACGTGATCGACCGTCTGGAAGAAGCAGGCCTGGTGGCTCCGCTGACTCCGAACGGATATGAGACGACCGTGCTGGATCAGATCGTGGTCAATCTGGCGGTGCCGAACAACCTGGCATTCTCGAGTCCGGTGCACTGCCGCGTCATGCTGACCGACACGGTTGAAGCGACGACGGTGGGCAATACGATCCTGATCAGCAAGGGATTGATCGACACACTGCCGAACGAAGAAGCAATTGCCTCGGTGGTGTCGCTGGAACTGGCGCACATCGTTCTCGGACATCACATCGATACGCGCTATGCATTCAACGATCGCCTGCTCTTCCCTGACGAATCGACGTTCAAGAAGATCGAAATGAATCACTCGGAACCGGACGACGTGACGGCCTCGAAGAAGGCGATGGAGTTCCTCGGTACTTCGATGTACAAAGACAAGTACGCGACGGCGGGACTCTACTGGTCGCAGCTCGCGGACCGCGGCAGAGTTCTGAAGGCGTTGAATACGCCGCTGTTGGGCGACTCGATGCTGAAGGCGGACGGAACACCGTGGATGGACGGCCTGCAGCACAGCGCACCGAAGCTCAACTGGGACGATCTCGCGCAGATTCCGGCGCTGCCTTTGGGAAGCTGGCTGAAGACCGATCCGTGGGACGACAAGGTAAAGATGCTGAGCGCGAAGCGGTACGCGCCGATGAACGCCCGCGACAAGATGCCGCTTGAAGTGACCCCGGTCTACTTCAAGTTGCAGCGGTACGAGACAGCGAATGCCCCTGCCGCTGCAGCGGCACCGGCGGCGGGCGGCACTCAACCCGCCGGCACCGACCAAGCGGCGCCTCCTGCGAATGCGCCGGCCTCGCAACCGGCACCTCAGGGAGACAGCAATCAACCTCAAGAAGGACCTCAACCGACCGCTGCGGCACCGACTCCCCAATAGCAGCGGCACTTCGATCTCAGGCCGGGGGTAAAAGACTTGCCTCCGGCCTGAATTGCATGGCTCTTAATCCTCAAATCCTGCCAAGGGCCACGACCGCTTCAGAAAGATTGGAGCATCTTAAACTTCTCATGAAGAGAACCGCGATCTCACTGATTTTGTGTTTGCTCTGCGCCGGAGCACTTCTAGCTCGCGCGCAAGTCGTTCCCTCGGCGTATCGATCGCGATTGACGCTCAGCGTGGGCGGAATGGGATCGATGTTCCAGCCGGACTACGCCGGGAACGGGGTTCCCCAGGAAGCGCCCAACCGCCTTTATGGATGGGGCGCCTATGTCGACCTTGGACTCAGACGCTGGGTGCAGATTGAGGCTGAAGGCCGCTGGCTGCGCGAAAATCGCTATATCAATATCGACGAGGATAACTACCTGGTCGGCGGGCGGGTTCCCATCCGCGACTTCCATCGCCTCAAGCCCTACGCAAAGGCGCTGGTGGGATACGGAAGGATGAATTTCCAATACAACTTCGCTTACGGCCGGTTCTGCGATGTGGCGCTGGGGGGCGGGACGGACTATCAGCTGACCAAACGGATCAGCGCGCGCGTCAACTTCGAATATCAGTTGTGGCCGAACTGGATCAACGGCACGCTAAAGCCCTACGGCGGCGACGTTGGGATCTCGTATCGGATCTTCTAGGGGTGGCGCAGCTGCCAATGCTTTTTCAGAGCCGAACTTTGTAGAAGCCCCGCTCCTTAAAGCAAAACTTTGAATCGATCAGATCCGCGAGAGCGATTTCCTCGCTGATGTGCGGCTTGACCTAGTGGTCCCAGCCCAGACTCCGTAGAGTTCGATGAAGTCTTCCTTAATGGTCCTGAGGAACCCGAAGAGTGCTTTCCTATTGAATTGCTCACTCTCCAGCTGTTCCTCATCCTTTTCGCTGTACTCGATCTCAGGGCACCCGCCGTTTTGAAACATCGCGGAAGGAAAATCGCACCCGCAGCCAGACGTGGAGCCGATGTTCTGAACTTCGGGCTTGCTGAAATGCTGATTGACGAGCTCCTCGTCGCCTCCGAGCGATTGGACAGAGATATCGGGTGATTGCTGAATCGACTTTCTGCGCGGTAAGGGCTCTTTTGTGCCTGCGAAAAGTAGGGCGCACATGCTGCGATAATAGCTCTCGATATTAAAAGAAAAAGGCCGTTCCGAAGAGCGGCCTTTTGATTTGAAGCTCGATTGCGGTTATGCCGGGGACGGGGTGCCTTCTGGGAGGCCGCCAGAACCACCGCGGCTCTCGGGCTTGAGGACCTGCTGGCCCGTTCCGGAGCCGTCGCTGGGCGAAGCGAGCACGGAACGGATGGGCGGCAGTTCCTTGCCCTCAATGAGCAGACGAACCTCTTCGGCATCGATGGTTTCGCGCTCAAGCAATGCGGCCGCCACGCGATGCATCGCATCTTTGTGCGCTTCGAGGATGGAGTGGGCCGACTGATAGGCCTCGTCGATGAGGCGGCGCACCTCAAGGTCGATCTGGCGAGCCGTCTCTTCGCTGAAGTCGCGGTGCTGCGCGATCTCGCGTCCGAGGAATATCTGCTCTTCCTTCTTGCCAAAGGTGAGCGGACCAAGGCGGCTCATGCCATACTCGCAGACCATGCGACGGGCGAGGTCAGTGGCCGTCTCGATATCGCTGCCGGCGCCGGTGGACATCTGGTCCAGGAAGATTTCCTCCGCAACCCGGCCGCCATAGGCAGTGGCCAAACGCGTCTCAAGATAGTCGCGAGTGTAGTTGTGGCGATCGTCGGGCAGATAGATGGTAACGCCCAGAGCCATGCCGCGCGGAATGATGGTGACCTTGTGGATGGGATCAGAATTCTCGTGGAAGAACGAGACCATGGCGTGCCCGGCCTCGTGATAAGCGGTGACTCGCTTCTCAGCGTCGGTAAGCAGCATGGACTTGCGCTCGGCGCCCATGAGCACTTTGTCCTTGGCCAGTTCGAAGTCGTACATCAGGACCTGCTTGCGATTGACGCGCGCCGCATTGAGCGCTGCCTCATTGACCATGTTGGCAAGGTCGGCGCCTGAGAACCCGGGCGTGCCGCGGGCAAGGACGTTGAGATTGACGTCGTCGCCGACGGGAACCTTTTTCACGTGCACGCGGAGAACTTCTTCGCGGCCGCGAACGTCAGGCAGTCCAACAACCACGCGACGATCGAAACGACCGGGGCGCAGTAGCGCGGGATCGAGCACGTCGGGACGGTTTGTAGCAGCGACAAGGATGACGCCGTCGTTGGACTCAAAACCGTCCATCTCGACGAGGAGCTGATTGAGCGTCTGTTCGCGCTCGTCGTGACCACCTCCGAGACCGGCGCCACGATGACGACCCACGGCATCAATTTCGTCGATAAAGATGATGCAGGGCGCATTCTTCTTGCCTTGTTCAAAGAGATCGCGAACGCGGCTTGCACCGACGCCCACGAACATCTCAACAAAGTCAGAACCGGAGATGGAGAAAAACGGCACATTGGCTTCGCCGGCTACTGCGCGGGCCAATAGGGTCTTGCCGGTTCCCGGAGGTCCGACGAGCAGAACACCCTTGGGGATGCGGCCGCCAAGCTTCTGGAACTTCTGCGGCTCGCGCAGATATTCGATGATCTCCTTCAGTTCCTCTTTGGCTTCGTCAACGCCGGCCACATCTTTGAAAGTGACCTTCTTCTGCTGCATCGAGAGCAGACGCGCGCGACTCTTGCCGAAGGACAAGGCCTTGTTGCCGCCAGACTGCATTTGCCGGAGCATGAAGAACCAGATGGCGATAAGAAGAATGATCGGGCCTACGTTTAAGAGGAGTTGCAGCAGCAAGCCGCTGTTTTGCGGGTCCTTGAGGGTGATGGAAACCTTGGCGGCGTGAAGCTTGTTGATCAGCGTGTCGGTGCTGGACGGAATGGTGGTGTGGAACTGATCTTTTGTATCGCCCTTGAAGTGGCCGTGGAGTTCCGTACCCTGAATCGAGACATCCTGCACCTGCTGCGCATCGACCTTGTCGAGTAGATCGGAGTACAAAACCTCTTGATCCTTCGTCCCTGTCATACCCGTGCCCTTTGACACGACACCCCATAACAGCATGAGGCAGATGAGGATGAAGACCCAGAACATGATTGTCTTAACGGTCGAATTCACCAGGATTCCTCTTTTCCCAGCGGGGAGAAGCCGCTCAAAACCAACTCCATTGATGCTTGCTGCATACCTTTAGACGCCGCCGCGACCCGCGAAGTCACAGAAAGTGCTGTGCCTCGCGGTGGAAGACACTTCCAGCTTCCGCCACGGTGAGCAGTAAGAACGATTGTACTCCGAAGGTTACTAAAACTCCCATCAAGAAGGGGGTGAAGAGCAGCTCTACTTTGAGATTATCGATGGCCCAAATGAGGGCACGAAGCGACCGAGCGCGAACCGGCCTAAAGAGAAGATGGCTCGTGGGTTGTGAGCGTGGTCGCGCAGACGGAAATCCCCGGTTCCGGCTCGAGCTCAATGCCCTGCATCCAGAGGATGCGGCCGTTGTATTCAAGAACCGGCCAACCGATGCGATCGGATCCCGTAACTTTAATTTTTTCAAGGACTTCCTTGACTTTTCTGGGGCGGGTCGAGTGACGGATGCGAACCCGATCGCCTGGCTTCCAGGGGCGAAGAAGCGCGGTTCTTGGTTGATCGCTAAGCGCGGAAGCGGAGGGTGAAAAGGCCAGGGAAAGCCTGAGGTCAAAGGCCGGCGCCTCGACTTCGCAAGGGATTGACAAAAGGTATTCTGCAGTCACTTTCGTACTCTTTATCTCGGCAGCGCCAATTGATCCCGAAGTGAGGCGAAGCTCGCGATGGGTGCGCTCGGCTAGAAGTTGATGGGCCAGCTCCAGTTTCTGACCTGCGCGGCCAGTCAGGGCAAGGTCGCGCAAAGACTCGGTGGCTGCAAAGTCGGGTGCGGCGCCGAGCTGCGCGGCGGCATGTCGGAGCAGACGGCGCTGCATCGCGATCGGGATCTGCGCGAAGCGAACAATATCCAGAGCCAGCCCCTCAGATGCGGCGCGGCCTCCTCCGCGAGCCGGCAGACCGGGAAGAATCAATTGTGGGGAAAGGCGATCGAGCTCGACCTGCCACCAGGCGTCTTCGTCGCGAGCGAGCGACGCCATATGGGCGAGATGTTCGCGAAGGCGGGGGTTCCAGGTATCGAGAAGTGGGAGCAGTTCGTGACGGATACGGTTGCGGGTAAATGTGAGATGCCGGTTGGTGGAGTCTTCGCGCCAGGGTTGATTGAGCGTGCGCAGATAGATTTCGATCTCAGCGCGTGGCACCGCCAGAAGCGGGCGAAGAATGAGCCCTTCTGGATATTTGAGAATTGGATGGATTCCCGAGAGGCCCTCAGTCCATGCGCCGCGCAAGAATTTGGCGAGAACGGTTTCGGCTTGATCATCGAGGGTGTGTGCGGTTGCAATTGCATCAAGTGGAACTTTTGACAGGAGATCGCGAAACCATCGATAGCGCACCCGGCGCGCCGCTTCTTCAATCGACTCGCTGGGTTTATCCGAAGTGGGCAGCGCCTCGACGGTAGTTTCGACTTGCGCATGATGAAAGGGAATGTGGAGTTGATCGGCGAGGGTCTTGCAAAAGACGAGATCAGCATCGGCCTCCGCGCCGCGAAGACCGTGATGGAGATGCACGGCGTGCGGAACAATGCCTAGTTCCCTGCTTCGTTCCTCGAGAGCGCGGAGGAGAGCAACAGAGTCTGCTCCGCCGGATAGGCCGATGGCGAGTCGCATACCGGGGCGAAGGATCGAGGCGTCAATGGGAAGCATGGGGCGCATGACGTGTACGCAACGATGATACGGCGCAGGCAAGCCGGACGGCTTGAAACCCGGCTAAAAGTCGAATCGTATACTCCCAATATATGGAGACCCGCGCTGCCACTGTCATCGACGCCGCATTGATCACCCAGCATCGCAAAGCGATGTTTGCGTCTATGGGCAGTGCCGAAGAGCCGGTGCTCAATGAAATGAGCCGCAACTTTGAACCGTGGGTGGCGAGGATGCTCGCAGAAGGCAAATATTTCGGCTGGATCACAAACGACGCGGCTCGCCCGGTCGCCTCGGCAGGGTTGTTGATTTTGGATTGGGCGCCACACTACCTTGACCCGGCTGGAGAATTTCGTGGCTACCTTTTGAACGTTTTTGTCGAGGCGGAATACCGCAAACGCGGCCTGGCGCGGAATCTGATTGATATATGCATGGCCGACGCACGACGCCGTGGCATTCGAGTGGTGGCATTGCACGCATCGGCTACAGGCAAGTCGCTCTACGAGAAGATGGGCTTCAGCACAACCAACGAAATGCTGTACGTGGATCTGGTTGATGATCAGCCGTAGATAGGTCAATAAGAGCGCCAGGCCTCGCCCGCCGTTGTATACTCTGCGAGTTATGCAGGTATTCGTCATACTTCCGGCGGCGGGACTGGGCACTAGGATGGCTGGGCCGCAGCCGAAGCAGTTTTTGTCGCTCGACGGAATCCCTATTCTGATTCATTCGCTGCGCGCGTTTGCGGCAGTGCAGCGGGTCACCGCGATCTATGTGGCCGTTCGCAAGCCCGAGGTGGAACGCGTCGAGGCGCAGGTGGCCGAGCACGGATTCAGCGGCAAGGTGCACGTGGTCGAGGGCGGCGACAATCGCCAGGAGTCGGTAGCGCACGCTCTGGCCGCGCTGGCGGCCCAGCCCGAAGATATTGTGCTGGTGCACGACGCCGTGCGGCCTTTGATCGATGCGGCAACGATCGAGCGCACCATCGAGGCAGTGGAGCAGTACGGAGCTGCAATCGTAGGCATGCCTGCCGTGGACACAATCAAACAGGTGGAACGGACCGCGCACGGAGCGTTGATTACGGCAACGCTTCCACGAGAATCGATCGTGCAGGCGCAGACACCGCAAGGGTTTAAGTTTGGCCTGCTGCAAAAAGCCTTTGACGAGGCCATGGCCGACGGCTTTGTGGGCACCGATGAGGCCTCGGTGGTGGAACGCGCCGGGCTGCCGGTGGCCGTAGTGCCGGGCTCTCAGGTTAATCTGAAGATTACGCAGCCGGGCGATCTGGAACTGGCGGAGTTCTATTTGCATCAGCGGTCGCACTAAGGCGCCTTGGCGAGTATCGCGAAGCCGGCGCAGGCAAGACGCGGCATCGTAGAGAATCTACAGGCACGGAGACACCCACAGCAATATGGATACACGGATCGGTTTCGGCTACGACTCGCATGAATTCAAGGCGGGCGTGCCGCTGCGTATCGGCGGCATGACGCTGGACCATCCCAAAGGCCTCGCCGGTCATTCCGATGGGGACGTGCTGCTGCACGCGATCACCGACGCACTGCTCGGTGCGGTGGCTGCCGGAGACATTGGCAGCTTTTTCCCTCCGGGCGATCCGCGCTGGAAGGATGCCGATTCATCGATCTTCTTGAATCTGGCGCTGGAAGAACTGAAGCACGCAGGTTATCGCATCGTGAATGTGGATACGACGCTGGTGCTGGCTGCCCCCAAGATCGGGCCTGTCGCTGGAGAGATGCGGTCGCGGGTTGCCGATCTGCTGGTCGTGGAACTCGATCAGGTGAGCATCAAGGCGAAGACCCCTGAGGGACTGAACCTGGACCACGTGGCGCAATGCCATGCCATCGTGCTGGTGGAAAAGGCCGCGGACGATGATGAGCTGAAGACCATGAGCGCGGTGATCGAATCGCAAAAACAGCTTGAAGATGTTGTCGAAGACCTCTTGAGCTCGGTCCACGGGGTGCCGAAGAAGCGGGCAGTCGATCCGGTCTACGACACGGAAGACATTACGTAAGTCGGACGGTGCTCCTCGCCGTGATCATTGATTGTTCGCAATCTGGCACGAGTTTGCGAGTATTCGATTCGTTACCTGCTCGTCGACACATCATAATTTCAGACATTCGATTCTTGCTGGAGGTCTTTCCCTGATGAACCGGCGCACCCGTTTGTTGCCTGGAACTCTCCTTATCTGCGGCGCTTTGCTTTGCAGTGTTGGGGCGCTGGCGCAGGATTGGCGAACTCCGACGGAGGTGAGCGGCTACAAGACGACGCCCGACTACGCGGAGACCATGGCGTATCTGGAGCGCATTGCAGCGGCCGCGCCGGGACAGGTGAAAATCGAGAATTTTGGCAAAACGGGCGAAGGGCGTGACCTGAAGATAGTGATTGCGTCGAAAGATGGCGTATTCGATCCGGCCGCGATTCACGCCTCGGGACGTGCAATTTTGCTAGTGCAAAATGCGATTCATGCCGGCGAGATGGATGGGAAAGATGCGTGCCTGGCGCTGCTGCGCGACATCGTGATTACTAAGGCCAGGGCGGCGCTCCTGGACAAAGTCGTATTCGTATTTATTCCTGTCTACAACCTAGATGGACATGAACGTCGCTCGCCATACAACCGCATCAATCAGAACGGGCCGGAGGTGATCGGCTGGCGCGGCAACGGGACGAACATCAATCTCAATCGCGATTACATGAAAGCGGATGCGCCGGAAACGCGCGCGTTTCTCAAGATGTTTGACCGCTGGCTACCGGACTTTTTCGTCGACGACCACGTTACAGATGGAGCGGACTTTCAGTACGACGTGACCTTCATGATCGATGCGACGCCTGATGTTGCGCCTGCGACGGCGAAGTGGATTCGCGAGGATGTTACGCCCGAGCTGGAACGGCAGGTGAATGCGGGGGGACACACGGCCTTCCCCGCTCTGATTGATCTGAACGATGACACGGATCCCGCACAGGGACTGGCCTTCAGCGCGATTCCACCGCGATTTTCCGATGGATTCATGATTCTCGAGAATCGTCCGGGGCTTCTGGTGGAGCTGCATATGCTCAAGGACTATAAGACACGCGTGACAGGAAACTACGAAATCTTGCGGGCGCTGCTGGAAGTGATGAATCGCGATGCGACCAAACTGATCGAGCTGAATCATGACGCCGATGCAGAGGCAGAGAAGCTCGGCGCGCATGCGCTGGGCAACGAGCAGTTTCCGCTCGAAGTGGGATGGGATGGGTCCACGACCCCGGTCGAGTTTCGCGGCTATCGGTACAAGCGGGCGCTGAGCGAGGTGTCTGGGACGATGAGCGTGAGCTACACGCATGAACCGTGGAATACGACGCTGCCTCTCGGGACTGGCGCGAAGGTCACGCTCACGACAACTCCTCCGGCGGCCTACATTGTGCCGCCACAGTGGGCGCGCGTGATCGATGTGCTGGCAGCGCACGATGTCGTGTTGCAACGGACGACGGCGGAGTGGATCGGCAAGGTGGAGCGCTACCGGTGCGCGGGGATGGAATGGCAAGGGCCTCCGTTTGAAGGGCGTCATCCGATTTTTCGCGGCGAAGGCGCCGGCGCGGAGCCGGGCCGCTATGGAACCTGCGCGTTAACGACGGAGTCAATGACGTTTCCCGCCGGGTCGGTGGTGGTTGAGTTAAACCAGCGGCTGTCGAAAGTTGCGATCCAATGGCTTGAGCCGGAAGCGCCAGACTCGGCCCTGCGCTGGGGATTTTTCGACTCAATCTTTGAGCAGCGGGAATATGGCGAAGGATATGTGCTCGAGCGGTTGGCGCGCGAGGAGATGGCCAGGGATCCTGCGCTGAAGGCGGAATTCGAACATCGCATGCAGACCGATGCGCGATTTGCGGCGAGCCCGTCGGCGAGGCTTGAGTTTTTTTATGACCGGTCGCCGTGGGGATTGGCCAATCATGTGGGCGAATATCCGGTCGGACGGCTGATGTCGATGGATGGCTTGGCTGTCCGATAGAGTGCGATCGTAGCGATCCTTATTCGAACGAGCCGCAGACGAAACCTAAATCTCGAAAATTTTCATTGCAGTTTCGGCGGATTGGACTTAGTGTGGCGGGGAGCTTTTCAATACAAAACTGGAGCACCTCATGAATTTCGCGTTCATCCTGCAGCAAGATCAACCTGATCCGCAACAAGTAATGAAGATCATGATGGCGATCATGCCTTTGATTGGGATCATTATGATCATTGGCTTTGCCATCGTCATTCTCCCGTTCTGGTTTATCTGCAAGAAGGCCGGGTTTTCGCCGTGGCTCTCTCTGCTCAACATTGTTCCCTTCGGCAATCTGATTCTGATCTACGTGCTTGCGTTTTCAGAGTGGAGGGCGCCCGCTGCCCCGCCGCCAATGCCCTATCCGTATCCGCCGCCACCTCCGGGCGCATAGCGCAAGACTGATACCATCGAAGAGGAATATCCTAATCGATGGAAGACGAAGAACTCTCCCGCACTCACGGTCCTCGAGTAAGATTTGCCCCGTCGCCCACGGGTTTTCTTCATGTCGGCAGCGCACGCACCTTTATTCTCAACTGGCTTTACGCGCGGCATAGCCACGGCACCATGGTGCTGCGCCTGGACGATACCGATGTCGAGCGCAATACCGATGCCAGCGTGCAGTCCATCTTTGAGGGGTTGCGCTGGCTGGGCCTGAACTGGGACGAAGAGTACAAACAATCAGAACGCCTCGCTCTCCATCGCCAGCAAGCTGAAGCGATTTTCGCCAAGGGCCAGGCCTACCGCGACTTCACTCCTGCGCACACAGGGGATGACGTGCAATCCAGTTCGCAGGGTGCGTGGCTTTCTAATCCCGGCATGCGCGAAATGTCACAAGAAGAAAGTGACCGCCGCGCCGCTGCCGGTGAGCCGTTTGCGCTGCGCTATCGCGTTCCGCGCGGAGTGGATCGCGTCCTGCGATTTGCGGATGGTGTTTATGGCGAGCAGTCAAAGGCCGCTGAAGAGGTAGAGGACTTCGCATTGCTGCGCAGCGACGGCATGCCCACCTATCACCTAGCCTCGTGCGTTGACGATGCTGACCTGCACATCAGCCACATCATTCGCGGCCAGGACCATCTGTCCAACACCTTCAAGCACCTGCTCATCTTCGAGGCTCTCGGCGCTTCGGCGCCTCGATTCGCTCATCTTCCATTGCTCGTGGCTCCCGAAGGCGCAAAGCTCTCCAAACGCAAGCATGGGCCGGTGGTGAGTGTGACAACGTACCGCGACGCCGGCTTTTTGCCGCAGGCTTTCATCAACTTTCTTTGCCTGCTCGGTTGGTCGCCAAAGAACGACCGCGAGTTTCTCACTCTCGACGAGCTCACTGCGGCCTTCACGCTGGAGGGAGTCAACCGTTCCAATGCTGTGGTGAATTTCACGGAAGAGGACCCTTTCGACCCCAAGGCTGTCTGGCTCAATGCAGAGCACATTCGCGCGCTGCCGGTCGAGCAGCTCAGCGCCTGCCTGCAGCCTTTCTTTGAGGAGGCCGGGCTTCATCCATTGCCCGAGAAACTGCTCGCCGTCACGCCCCTGATTCGCGAGCGCATTAAACTGCTGCGCGATGGCGTCGGCGCTGCTGATTTTTTCTTTGTCGACCAGCTCGCTCCGTACGATCCCGCGGAGTTGATTCCGCAAAAGGGCGACGCAGCCATGGCGCGGCGCGTTCTGCAGCATGTGGAGCAGGCCCTGGCCACGGTTTCTTTTGATCACGATTCGCTGGACCAGGCTCTTCGCGCCGCCGCATCCGAGCTGGGCTTAAAGGCGGGGCAAGCCTTCCAGCCCATCCGTGTTGCCGTCTGCGGACGCAAAAATGCGCCGCCGCTTTTTGAAACCCTGGCAGTTCTCGGCCGTGACGTTTGCCTCAAGCGCATTCGTCAAGCCGAAACAAGCCTACAATCAATCAGTTAAGAGTTTTTCTCGTGGAGCAAGGACCTGCAGCGATGACCCATACAAAATCCGAGAGCCCGGACGTACAACCCCAATCCAGTTTTCTTAGCGACATCATCGCAGAGGATGTGCGCACCGGGAAGTATGGCGACGCAATCATTCAGACGCGCTTTCCCCCCGAGCCGAACGGCTATCTACACATCGGTCACGCCAAGGCAATCTGCATCGATTTTGGGCTGGCAGACGAATTTGGCGGCAAGACAAATCTGCGCTTCGACGACACCAACCCTGAGAAAGAAGAGCAGGAGTATGTCGATTCGATCATGGCCGACGTGCGCTGGCTCGGCTTCGAGTGGGATCAGGTGTCCTATGCGTCGGACTATTTTGATCAGCTCTACGAGTGGGCACTGTTGCTGATTAAGGCCGGCAACGCCTACGTGGATGATCTAACGGCCGAAGAGATTCGCCAACATCGCGGCACACTGACCGAGCCCGGGGAGAACAGTCCGTTTCGCAACCGGTCAGCAGACGAAAACATCGACCTCTTTACCCGCATGAAGAACGGTGAATTTCCCGATGGCAGCCGCGTGCTTCGCGCCAAGATCGACATGGCCTCGCCCAATCTGAACCTCCGCGATCCGGTCATGTATCGCATCCTGCACGCCACGCACCACCGCACCGGTGACAAGTGGTGCATCTATCCGATGTATGACTATGCGCACGGCCAGTCTGACTCGATCGAACACGTCACTCACTCGATGTGCACGCTTGAATTTGCCGACCATCAGCCCATCTATCGCTGGTATATCGAGCAGCTCGGCATTTTTCCTTCGCAGCAGATTGAATTTGATCGCCTCAACATCACCTACACCATGCTTTCGAAGCGAAAGCTGTTGCAATTGGTGAAAGAAAAGCATGTGAGCTCATGGGACGACCCGCGCATGCCGACGCTCTCCGGCTTCCGCCGCCGCGGATTCACCCCTGAAGCCATCCGAGCCTTCGTCGCTGCCGCCGGGGTTTCGCGCACCAATGGGAGCACAGATGTCGAGATGCTCGAGCACTTCCAACGAGACAACTTGAACCGTCATTCTAACCGGGCGATGGCCGTGCTGCACCCGCTCAAGCTGGTAATCGATAACTACCCGGCGGGACAGGAGGAGTTCGTCGAAGTCGCCAACAATCCTGAAGACCCCGCGGCCGGGACCCGTGAGGTCCCTTTCTCCAAAGAGATATATATCGAACAAGATGATTTTCGCGAGGTGCCGCCGCCCAAGTATTACCGCCTGTCACCCGGGAAGGAAGTGCGGCTGCGCAACGCCTACTTCGTGACTGCGCAGAGCGTGGTTAAAGATGCAGCGGGCAACGTTGTCGAGGTGCACTGCACCTATGACCCGGCCAGTCGCGGCGGCAACTCTCCTGACGGACGCAAGGTCAAGTCGACTATGCATTGGGTATCGGCTGCTCATGCCATTTCAGCCGAGATCCGGCTCTATGACAAATTGTTCTCGAAACCCGATCCTTACGACTTCCCCGAGGGTGGAGATGTGCTCGACAATCTTAACCCCAACTCTCTTGAAGTCCTCACTAGCGCGAAATTGGAGCCTTCGCTTGCGGATGCCAAGGTCGGAGACCGATTTCAGTTTGAGCGCGTCGGCTACTTCTGTGTCGACCCGGACTCGACTGCGGCGAAGCTGGTGTTTAACCGGACGCTGCCGCTGAAGGATTCGTGGGCCAAGATCGAAAAGAAAGTCGGGTCGTAGAGGCAGGCTCAGTTCCCGATAACATCGATGGGGACGGCGATGGTCTTCGGAGGCATGCAGGCATTCTTGTCGCAGGCTTGATAGCGAAGGCTGGCCTGGACAAGATGATTGCCGCGCTCGGCCATGAGACGCGTCTCAATCGTGAATTCGCCGGTGTACACGCTGAGCTTGGTGCCAGGGTCAAGAGGCAGCGTGAAGTCGGCGCCGTCGGGATAGGTCGCGTTCTTGAGGGTCACGCCCGAATCAGCGGGGATAGAGAACGCGGTGGGAATGAGGAATTCCTCTTTGGGCTTGTGGGAATTGATATGGAAGCCCGGCGCGATGCGAAAGTGAAGCGCAACGGGGCTGGGCTTGCCTGCCGGAACGGTGACCTGCTCCGGAAAGAGGTATTCGACCGCAGCGCCACGCACGATGGAGCGGTTGGGCGAATCTGAAAGTGGAAATTGTGCGTAGCCGATAAGGCCGATGAGAGCCGCGACAATCGCCAATAGCGTTCTAGTGCGTGCCGTCATTCTGTCCTTCCGTTCAAGTCAAGCATTGACCAGGTTGGTTCGAGTTTCGCAGAGACTCCCGCTGCGCTCACTTCCCTGCTCCGAGCGCTTTCTTGATGTTGGACTCGATGTCGGCCTTTGAGGTGAGGCCGAGCACGGCGGCGACAACGTTTCCGTTGCGGTCGACAAAGAAAGATGTGGGCATTTCATCGAGCCCGCCGTAGGGCTGGCTGAGCGAGTCTCCGTTGATCAGGACCGGATAGGGAACGTGATTCTGCTCAACGAAGGCGGCGATGGCGCCCTTGTCTTTGGTCCAGCCGGCTTTGTCGTTGGCGGCAAGATCGTCGCCTTCGGTGGAGATGCCGAGGACTTCAAAGCCCTGTGAAGCATATTGGTTGCGCAGCTCGACGAGCCAGGGTGTTTCAAGCTTGCATGGGCCACACCAGGTGGCCCAGAAGTTGAGGAGTACAGCTTTGCCCCTGTAGCTCGCGAGTGAGACGCGCTGGCCATTGAGGTTCTCAAGCGTGAAGCTGGGCGCGGGCTTATTCATGAGGGGCGAGACGTAGACAGGCGCATTTCCGCTGTCGTCGGGAATCAATTCGGCCTTTGATGCCGTCGCAAGCCGCTTCTCGGCGGCCTGCTTGCGATATTCCCAATTGGCCCAGCCGGCCCAGGCAAAGATGGCGAGCAACAGAAGAGTGATGCCAAGGACAAGGGTATTGCGCTTCACTGGGATGAGACCTCTCGTTTTCCATATTACGAGAGCGCGCCGGGAGTGAGGTCCGAGTGGCCCATGCAGCATGGTGATACCATCAGAAACCGATGAATCGCAAAGAAGAACAGGGATCGCTGACGCCTGCGGAGCTGGTGCGCAGAGAGGCTGCGGCGCTGGAGGCGTTGGCAGCTCGGCTTGAAGGCGCAATGGCCGCAGGCTTTGAGCGCGCCGTCGATCTGATTGTGCGCTGCGGCGAAGCCAATGGCCGCGTGGTCGTGACCGGAATGGGCAAGAGCGGGATTATCGCGCAGAAGATTGCCGCGACGCTGAGTTCGACTGGATCGCCGGCCCTGTTTTTGCATCCAGCCGAGGCGGTGCACGGCGACCTGGGCGTGCTGATGCCGGGCGATGTAGTGATTGCACTGAGCGCCAGCGGCGAGACCGAGGAGATTTTGCGGCTGCTGGCGACGTTGAAGCGCAAGGGCGATGCGCTGGTGAGTTTCTGCTGTATTTTGACGTCGACGCTGGCACAGGCAAGCGATGTGGCGCTGGATTGCAGCGTGGAGCGCGAAGCCTGTGGGCTCAATCTTGCTCCGACGGCGAGCACCACGGCGATGCTCGCTTTGGGCGATGCGCTGGCGATTGCCGTGAGTCTGCGCAAGGGCTTCAAAGTGGAGGATTTTGCGGAGCTGCACCCGGGCGGCAAGCTGGGCAAGCAGTTGGCCAAAGTATGCGACTTGATGCACGCGGGAGAAGACGTTCCGGTGGTGACACCGGGGACGCCGATGACGGACGTGATTTTTGAGATGTCGTCGAAAAAACTCGGTATCACGACGGTGCAGGAGAACGGCCACTTGCGCGGCGTCATTTCAGACGGGGATCTGCGTAGATTGCTGGAGCGCGAGGGTGGCGCGGCGCTGAGCAAAACGGCGGGCGAAGCGATGAACGCGAAGCCTCGATCGATTGCGGGCGAAGAATTGGCGGCCAAGGCGCTGGCGATTCTGGAGGAACGCAAGATCACTTCGCTGGTGGTCGTGGATGCCGAGGGCAAGGTGGAAGGCGTGGTTCATTTGCACGATCTGTGGGGTGTAGAGCTGATCTAGGGGGAGCAGCTTACGCCACGGATTTCCCTCCTGACAGTTTGCCGTGTCACTGCCACCACACCTCGTGTCTGTGTTGACACGCCCCGCCTCAACGGAATCAGCCGAGCTCCTTTGTTGCCGCCGGTCGAACATTGGCTGCCCTCTTGCAACATCATTGACCGGGAGGCGCAAAGCGGTGACGAATCTTGCGGCGAGGTCGTTGCGGATCGCCGCGTTGAGAATCGCGGAGCCTGCAAGCCGAACATTTAGAATGAAAGCTGCTTTATTTTTGATTCGTCCGAAACATCCGGATGGGAAAGTTCGTTCACAAATCTTTATGCATCGTTGGTCGAAGCTCTTTATTCCTACTCTTCGCGAGGCCCCGGCAGACGCCGAAGTAGCCAGCCACAAGTTCCTGCTGCGGTCCGGCTATATCCGGCAACTTGGCGCGGGCATCTACAACTACCTCTTTCTCGGGCAGCGGTCGCTTAACAAGGTTATCGCGATTGTGCGCGACGAGATGGACAAGATTGCTCAGGAGTTTTATCTGCCTGCGATCCTTCCCAAAGAACCCTGGGTTGAGAGCGGCCGATGGACCGGAATGGGCGAGAACATGTTTCGCCTCAAGGACCGCAAGGGCGCAGACCTTTGCCTGGGCATGACGCACGAAGAGATCATGACGACGATTGCGCGCAGCGAGTTGCGCAGCTATAAGCAGTTGCCGCAGATTTGGTACCAGATTCAAACCAAGTTTCGCGACGAGCCGCGGCCAAAGTCGGGATTGCTGAGGGTGCGGCAGTTCATGATGAAGGACGCTTATTCGTTTGACATCGATCAGGCGGGACTGGACACGAGCTTTGATCGCAACGACGCTGCATATCGCAGGATTTTCACGCGATGTGGATTGAAGTTCGTTGCCGTCGAGGCTGATTCGGGATCGATGGGCGGGTCGCAGTCGCAGGAATTCATGGTCTACACCGATGCCGGCGAGGACCTGATCGCGAGCTGCCCGGTATGCGGGTACGCGGCGAATCTCGAAAAAGCGACGTCGCGACTGGAGCCGGTGTCTGAGATGGAGCCGACCGGGGATGGCATGCCGGAACTGGTTTCGACCCCGGGCTGCGCAGCGATTGCAGATGTGGCGGAGTTCTTCAAGATTTCGCCATCCAGTGACATCAAGTGCGTGGCGTATATGGCGCTGAAGCGCGGGTCGGCAGGCAAAGATGGAACAAAGCCAGACACGTGGCACGGCGTGGCCGCGTTTTTGCGAGGCGATCACCAAGTCAACGAGACCAAGCTGCTTGGCGCGGTCGGCGGAGCGGATCTGCGCACCATGCAGGCTGAGGAGCTGGCAAAGTATTTCAATGGTCCGGCGGGATTTTTGGGGCCTATCGGATTGAAGCCGGACGAAAAGCCGCTTGGAGATGGGTTGACGGTTGTTGTCGACAAGTCGCTCGAAGGCCGTAAGAATCTGGTGGCGGGCGCCAACAAGTTGGACTACCACCTGCGGAACGTGACGTCGGGGCGTGACTTCAAATGGACGATTAGCGCAGATATTCGCAGTGTGAACGAGGGCGAAACGTGCCCCGTAGATGGTTGCGCAGGCAAACTAGTGGTGGGTAAAGCGGTCGAGGTCGGACACATCTTCAAGCTCGGGTACAAGTACTCTGAGTCGATGGGCGCCCGCGTGCTCGACGTGAATGGCAAGGAAGTGACGCCGATCATGGGAAGCTACGGCATCGGGATCGAGCGGATTTTGACTGCGGCAATCGAACAGTCGCACGATCAGAACGGATTCTGGCTGCCGGCTTCGATTTCGCCTTTTACCGTAGTGGTTACGGTGACCAACGTGGCCGATGCCGGGTTGCGCGAAACCGGCGAGACGCTGGCGGCCGAACTGGATGCAGCGGGACTAGATGTGCTACTCGATGACCGGAACGAGCGCGCCGGCGTCAAATTCAAAGATGCGGATCTTATTGGAATTCCCTACCGTATCAATGTTGGAAAGAAAGCAGCCGAAGGCCAGGTTGAACTTGTGACGCGCGCAAAATCCGCCAGCGAAGACGTGCCCCTGAGCGACGTTGCGGCGCGGTTGAAACGGCTGGTGCAGGAAGAGAACCTGTTGGAATCGGCGGACGAGTAACCCGAGAAGGCGACTGGAGCGAAAATGGCGTTGAAGGTCAAAGTGGCGATGCCCACTGGGAGCCATCCCTGGACGATGTTGGCGCTGCGCATCGCCCTGGTCGCAGTCGCCGTGGTCGGTGTGTTGACCATGGGACTGTTCGCTTTCTACTACTACAAGTATGAGGGCATCGTGGATGCCCGGCTGAAACAGCCGCTGTTCGCCAATACCGCCAAGATATATGCGGCTCCGCGCGAAGTGCGGCCGGGACAGAAGCTTGGCGTGCAGCTCATTGCGAACGAACTGCGCGAGGCCGGCTACACCACGGACGATGCGGCCAAGACATCGCCACTCGGCACCTACAGCCTTAGCGGCGAAAACATTACGGTGCACCCCGGGCCGCAGTCGTACCACTCAGAAGACTCTGCGACGATTCACATCGGCGGCGGACAGGTGCAATCGATCACCGACGACCACGGACAGCCGTTGTCGAGCTATGAGCTTGAGCCTCTGCTGATCACCGGGCTGAGCGACGCAAACCGCATCAAGCGACGCCTCGTGACCTATGACGAGATGCCCCCCAATCTTGTGCATGCCGTGGTGGCGATCGAGGACCGGCGCTTTTTTGACCACGGCGGCGTCGACTACATCCGGCTGCTGGGCGCGCTGCGCAATGACTTGACGCCCGGACATCGCCTCACCGAGGGCGGATCGACGCTGACGATGCAGTTGGCGCGAGGATTTTTTCTCACCCCGGAGCGGCGCATCAAGCGCAAGCTGAAAGAGATCGTCATTACGTTTCAGCTGGAGCATCGATTCAGCAAAAAGCAGATATTCGAGATGTATGCCAACCAGATCAACTTGGGGCAGAGGGGCAGCTTTTCGATCAATGGATTTGGCGAGGCAGCGCAGGCCTACTTTGGCAAGGACGTGCGGCAACTCGATCTCGCCGAGTGCGCGTTGCTGGCGGGGGTCATTCAGAGTCCGAACCGGCTGAATCCTTTCCGGCATCCTGATCGCGCAATCGAGCGGCGTAACCTGGTACTCGATACGATGGTCGAGACTGGCGCAATAACAAAAGAGGAGGCGGAGACCACCAAGGAAGAGCCGCTGCATCTTTCGCCGGGTAGTGTTGACGCGAGCGAGGCTCCATATTTTGTCGACCTAGTGCGCGATGAACTGACGCAGAAGCTAGGCGATCGCGACTTCAACGCCGAAGGCCTGCGCATCTACACATCGCTCGATCCCGATCTGCAACAACTTGCGACTGACGTTGTGGACTCGACCATTCACGTGGTGGACGAGCAGGTGGACCACCTTCACGCCAAAGACAAGAAAGAAGGCACGCCCTACATCTACCCACAAGTCGCGCTGGTGGCGCTCAATCCGCACACCGGGCAAGTGCTTGCGTTGGTGGGTGGGCGCAGCTATGGCGCCTCGCAATTAAATCACGCAGTGGCGAAACGGCCGACTGGTTCGATCTTCAAACCATTTGTGTATGCGGCTGCTTTTGCGACTGCTGCAGAGGGTACGGTGCTGCCGGGACAGGACAAGCTCTTCTCGCCGATTACGATGATCAGCGACCAGCAGACGACCTATGGCGAGGGTACGAACGAGGAATATACGCCCCGTAATTACAAGGGTGAATACTACGGCGAGGTCACGGCGCGCTATGCGCTGATGCGGTCTGACAACAACGCGACGATCGCTCTGGCCGGGATGGTCGGATTTGATCGCGTGGCGGCGCTGGCGCGCGACGCTGGAGTGAAGAGCGCGCGAGGAACGCCGTCGATGGCGATTGGCTCGTATGACGCGACCCCTCTGGATATGGCCGGCGCATACACCATTTACTCCAACAACGGATTGCATATTGATCCGTGGATGCTGGCGAGTGTGCGCAACCCGTCGGGCGACGTGATTCAGGATTACACACCGGCGACCAAGCAGGTGCTTGACCCGCGGGTAGCCTTTCTAACAACCAGCATGATGGAAGATGTGCTGCGTGGCAACGGAAGCGATGGCTGCACAATTGGAGGGCGGGACATGTGCGGCACTGGCGCGGGCGTCCGCAACATGGGCTTTATTTCGCCGGCCGCGGGAAAAACCGGCACGGACCACGACGCGTGGTTCGCGGGCTTCACTTCAAATCTGCTCTGCATTGTTTGGGTCGGCAACGACGATTACACCGACATCAAACTTGAGGGAGCGCACGCCGCCGCTCCGATCTGGGCTGCGTTTATGAAGAGAGCTGTGCTGCTGCCGCAGTATTCTGATACGCGTGAATTTACGGCTCCAGACGGGGTTGAAGTGGTGAGCCTCGACAAGGCGACCAACCTGCTGAGCGATGCAGCATGCCCGGACTCGTATAACGCTGCGTTTCTAAATGGCACGGCGCCGACCGATCCATGCGATCACCCGGCCGACCATCGCAACATCTTTCAGAAGATCTTCGGACTGGGCAAGCCCGGCAACTAGTCCGTCTGCGCAATTCGAAGATACGGGGTCAAAGCAATCAACCATCGACATCTGTGCCGTCGGGCAACGGCTGGCACTGCTGGCACCAGAAAGTGACGCGCGCGTCAGGGCCCTGGATGCGGCGGCGTATTGGATCACCACATTTGCGACAAGGCTCACCGCGTCGACCGTAGACCCAGAGGCTCGCAGTGGGATCGGACTGATGCGTAGTGCGGCGGTGCTGGCCACGATAGGTGACGATCGCGTCGCCGGAGTCCTCGAGCACGTTGGCGGCGATAAGGCGCTGCGAAGTGGCAATGACCGCCGAGATTTGATCGCCGGTCAGGCTGGCAACTTCGCAAAATGGATTGATGCCGGTGACGAAGCAAACCTCCGACTTGAAAACATTGCCGACCCCCGCAAGCACTTCCTGATGCAGCAACACATCGCCGATTTCTTCAGCTGCACAAGCGCGTAGACGCTGCACAGCGGCTGCCGGGTCGAAGTCCGTGTTGAGGACGTCGGTGGCCGGCTGCGGAATGCGGCGATCGCGGGCAAGGGAGCGAGCAGTGTGCATCTCCGCAATGGGCACCCGAAAGCCAACGGCAACATAAAAACTGTTTTCAACGACGATGCGCATGTTGATGCGCGGCATCAGCCATCGTTCGCCGGGTCGGTAGATGTGCCAGCTGCCGTTCATGAGCAGGTGCGTGGCTAAGATGCCACCACCAGAAAAATAAATAAGCATCCATTTGCCGCGCGATTCGACGCGATCGATTGTCTGGCCAGTGAGCAGCGTATCGTCGTGACAACGCGTAAGCAGCGGGTAATTGGAACGGAAGCCAGTGATGGGCCGGCCCACGAGCGCGCGGGTCAACGAGCGGGCAGTGCGGAAGATGGTATCGCCTTCAGGCATGTTTACTGAATGTCCTGCTGAATCGGCTCGTCGTGGTGGATGGGCAAGGGCAGACGGCGGAGATGCATGCCCAGCGGTCCGGAGTAGAAGCCGGCGTCCATGAGGAAGCGAGCCATGAAGTGCGCGGCGACGGGCTGACCGTTGATGGTGGTGATGAGGACGCCGAGGTGCCGCCCGCCCGCCATGCGCTGCTGGCCTCGATCGCAAAGAAAATGTGCGAGACCCGAGGCGATCTGCGAGCGCTCGGGTTCGTCGGCGGGCAGAAAGATGAGCAGGTTGGGATTGCCACGGCGCAACCAGGCGACGAGCCGTCCGTTGCGCAGAACGACTTCGGCATACACGGCGCGCGTGAGAATTCGAGGAGCGACTTCGGAATCGTCATCCATGACGGGTAGATCGGGCCAGGGCAGGACAGAGCCGTAGGGATTGGCGGGATCGGTTGCGGCGACTTGGATGAACTCGGGCTTTTCGGCCGCGGGCTCGGTGCGGAGTTGACGCAGCAGGTCGATGGCGGCGGGCAGTGCGAATTGCGTAGCCCCGAGGCCTGCGACGAAATAGCCGCGCCGGATGCGGCCGCTCTCTTCAAGGGACTTGAGAACGTCGTAGACAGCGCTGAATCCGCCTGGAAGGTTTTCTGCTGCGACGGATTCGCGAGTGAGGATGCCGTAGCGGCTGAGAAGTTGCAGAGCTAGAGCGTGACTGGCTTCTGTGGCTGTTGCCTTCAAGGAGTCCGCCACACGCAGTGCTGACCAGCGGCCCTGTGCGTTGGGCGGCGTGGTTCGGCGCGAGCGGAAGACAACTCCCGTTTGCAGCCGACGCGGCGCGCGGGCACTTTCGGGGCGTTGAATATAGGCGCGAAGGGCATGAAGCGAATCGTTGGTGACTAGGCCGCGCCAGACCAAACTCCAGAGGGCGTCGATCGATTCACCGGGATAGCCGCCACCGACGGCCTGATGCAGTGGATCGAAGAAGCTGGCACCAGTCGATTCGAGGATTGCGAGAAGCTTTTCTTCGCGATCGGTGAGCGGCTCGACCTGCGGTCGCCTATGCGCGAGCAGCTGCAACCTGTCAGCGAGGAAAAGCGCGATGCGACCGTCGTGTTCTCCGATCGGCTCAACGCCGGTCCAGGCCACTTCGCCTGCGGCGATGAGGCTGTCGAGGCCAGCGGGATCGTAGCCGGTTATGCGTGCGGGAAGGATGGCGGTCTCGAGAAGCGACGCCGGGATCGGCGCGCCCTGCAGACTTTCAATGGCATCGAGCAACGCGTCGAGATGCGCGTGACCAGAGCGGCGCGGGGCCAGCAGGCCCTGCCAGTGCGAGAGAAAGCGAGCGAGAGTCTGCTGCTCGACGGGTTCCACTTCGCGGCGAAGCTTGGCGAGGGATTTGCGGCGAATCTGGCGAAGTATCTCAGCGTCGCACCACTCCCGATGAAGACCGCCGGGACGGAAGCCGCCCTCGAGCACGCGGCCCTCGTGAGCGAGCAGACGGAGCGAATTTTCAACGATAACGAGGTCGAGGGCGAATCGATCAGCAGCTTCACGCAACGTAAACGGACCGTGCGTGCGGGCGAAGCGGCGGACGAGCTCGACAACAGGCCGAGCGACGGGCTCGAGCAGCGCCGTCGGCAGGCCGGGCGGTAGCGGAATGCCCAGGGCATCACGATAACGGGCGGCGTCTTCTGCAGCAATAAGGCGACGCGCGCGCTCATCATTCGGGCCGATGCGGATTTCGAGCAGCCGGCGAGCGCGTATCAACCTGTCAACAGATTCGAGCACCGCGGGGTCGGCCACGCGGCGCGCGAGTTCGGCGCGCGAAAGATCGCCCAGACGCAGCAGCAGATCGTGGATACCGTCAGCGCTGCGAGCGCGGTAGTTTTCGGCGAGACATTGTGCAGCCTCTTCCACTTCAGTGATGGCGTCCACGTCGAGCAGTTCGCGCAGATCGGCCTCGCCAAGCAGCTCGCGCAGTTGATCCTGATCGATCGTTAGCGCTTGAGCACGGCGTTCAGCCAGCGGGGCATCGCCGTCATAGAGGAAATTGGCGATATAGCTGAAAAGCAGCGAAGAGGCGAAGGGTGAGGGCTTGCGGGTTTCGACGACATGCACTCTCAGCTGGCGCTGCTCGATGGCGCGGAGAGTTTCAAGCAGCGCGGGCATGTCAAAGAAATCGCGCAGGCACTCGCGATAAGCCTCGAGCAGCAACGGAAACGAAGGATAGCGCGAGGCAACACTGAGCAAATCGTATGAGCGCTTGCGAAGCTGCCAGAGCGGCGAGCGCTGATCGGCGCGGCGGCGCGGCAGCAGCAGTGCGCGACCGGCAGCCTCGCGAAACCGTCCGGCGAACAAAGCCGTGGACCCGAGCTGACCTAGAACGAGTCGCATGGCCTCGGCAGTCTCGATAAGGAACCAATCGGGATCGGGTGGCTCGTCGGTGTCAGGGAAACGAAGAACGAAGCCATCATCGCCCCAGAGCGTTTCAACTTCGGGGCCGCCGGTGGCGCGGATGCGCGCGCTGACGGCCATGGCCCAGGGAATATGGATGCGGGTGCCAAAAGGCGTCAGAACACAGACGCGCCAATCGCCCAGCTCGTCGCGCACGCGTTCGATCACGATGGTGCGGTCGTCGGGGACCTGCCCCGTGGCAGCCTCTTGATCGGCAAGAAACTGGAGCAGGTTTTCTGCGGCGTTGGGGTCTAAATCGTGTTCGGCGACGAGGCGGGTGAGGGCGGCAGCCTTGGGCAGGGCGCGGAGTTCGCGTACGAGTGCGCCGATGCGGCGGCCAAATTCGAGCGGCCGACCGGGACCATCGCCTTTCCAGAAAGGCATCTTTCCGGGCTCGCCAGGGGCAGGCGTGACGAGAACGCGGTCGTGAGTGATGTCTTCAATGCGCCATGTGGAGGCGCCGAGGATGAAGGTCTCGTTGGGGTGCGACTCGAAGACCATCTCCTCATCGAGCTCCCCGACCCGGACCGATTTGCCCTCGGTGTGGGCGAGAAAAACGCCATAGAGCCCGCGGTCAGGAATAGTGCCGGCATTGAGAATGGCTAGGCGGGCGGCGCCATCGCGGGCGGTGACGACGTTGCGGATGCGATCCCAGGTGAGGCGCGGGCGCAATTCGGCGAACTCGTCGGAGGGATAGCGACCGCTGAGCAGGTCGAGGACGCCCTCGAAGCTGGATCGCGTAAGGGCGCCAAAGGGAGCGGCGCGGCGGACGAGATCGTACAGGTAGTCGACCGGGACCTCGGGCTTCGGGTCGGGCGGAAGAACTGTCCCCGGAAGAATGCGACGAGGCTTTTCCGAGCCAGGCAGCCTGGGCGTGTTGGGCGGGTGCGCGCAGATGGCGACGAGCTGCTGGGCGAGGACGTCGAGGGGATTGCGGGGAAAGCGTGTCGACTCGATGTGTCCGTCGTGCATGGCGCGCGTAACGGCGGCGCAGGCGACAAGGTCGGCACGGTATTTGGGGAAAAGTACACCCTCACTGACGGCGTCGACAGAGTGCCCGGCCCGGCCGATGCGTTGCATGCCACTGGCTATGGAGGGCGGGGCCTCAATCTGGATGACGAGATCGACGGCGCCCATGTCGATGCCCAGCTCGAGCGTGGAGGTAGCGCAGAGGGCTTTGATCTGCCCGGCCTTGAGCTGCTCCTCGATGACGGAGCGCTGATGGGCGGCGAGGGAGCCATGGTGGGCGCGACAGATATCTTCTCCAGCGAGCTCGTTGAGAGCGCCAGCCAGACGCTCGGCTACCTGGCGGCTGTTGACGAAGAGGATTGTGGAATTCCGCTCGCGAATCAACTCGAGAAGGCGAGGGTGAATCGCATTCCAGATGGAGACGCGGCGAGGCATCTGTGAGGCGGGGCCGCTGGGCAGTTCCTCGATGGCGTTGAGGCGTGCCATGTCTTCAACTGGAACTTCAACTCGAAGCCTCAACTCCTTGAGATGGCTGGCATTGACGATAGTGACTGAGCGATAGCGAAGAGGCGCCGGATCGGTCAAATCGCCGGCTTCGATTGAGCGCCCCAATACCTCAAGTGAAACATCGGAAATTGATCCCGAGTTGCTGGTTTCTTTGAGCGAATCCGTTCGGTAAGTGCTCGGGGGCGCCGAGTTTTCCACAGGGATATCCACACCCCCGAGGAAGCGTGCGACTTCGTCCAGGGGGCGCTGCGTGGCCGAGAGTCCGATACGCTGCAGCGGCATTTTTACCAAAGCTTCAAGGCGCTCAAGAGACAGGGCGAGATGAGCGCCGCGCTTGGTTGGAACAAGGGCGTGAATCTCGTCGATGATGACAGTGTCGACGGTGCGAAGGGCATCGGCTGCGCCCGAGGTCAGCAGAAGGTAGAGCGACTCCGGGGTGGTGATGAGGATGTCGGCTGGTTGGCGGCGGAAACGGGCTCGTTCGCGCTGGGGAGTGTCGCCGGTGCGGACACTGATGGTCGGTTCATGAAACGGAACGCCGTGACGGCGCGCCATGTTGGCGATGCCAGCTAGGGGCGAGCGCAGATTGCGCTCCACGTCCACGGCAAGGGCCTTGAGCGGCGAAATGTACACAATTCGACAGCCCTTCTTGGCTCCTTCAGGTCGTGGGCGCAACATGAGGCGATCAAGGCACCAGAGGAAGGCGGTCAACGTCTTGCCGGTTCCAGTGGGCGCGAGGATGAGGGCGCTCTCACCACGTGCAATGACGGGCCAGCCAAGGCGCTGCGGCGCGGTGGGCGCGTCAAAGACTGCGTTGAACCACTCGGCAGTGACAGGATGGAAACAGGCAAAAGGGTCGGCGGCTTTAGGGTCGAAATTGGGCGGGAGCGGGGACATGCCTCCAGAGAGAATAGCGCGGAAGGCAGGCGAAGAGGAAGCGAAAGAAATCGCCGTCGGATTCTGACTGCTGCTCCGCCAATCGGGTACACTGGCTTCTCTCCTCCTAGGTCCACACCAAAACAAGTTTCATCTTCAAGTTCAAATACGCGTCTGTATAGGTGTTTGAGGAAGGCGCTGCGGCGCTGACAGGAAAAAGTGCCATGCGCGATCACTTGGCGACCCTGCTGGATGATTTTCGGCGGTTCGACCGCGGCATTGCCGTGGTACGGATGCAAGGGAATCGGCGCCGGGTCACAACCTACGGCGAAATTGCGCGGCTGGCCGGGCGCTTTGCTTTATTGCTTGAGCAGCGGGGCATAGGATCAGGCGATCGCGTTTTGCTCTGGGCCGAGAATAGCGCGGAATGGATCGCTGCGTTCTACGGAATGATGCTTCGCGGCGTGCTGGCAGTCCCGCTGGACGCGAATGGCACCACGGAATTTGCGACGCGCGTGGCCGCAGATGTGAAACCGAAGCTGGTGATTGGCGATTCAACACTGATCAACAAACTCCCCATCGAGTGGCCCCGGCTTTCATCTGAGGATTGGGCCAGTGCCCTTCCCGCGTCTGAAGCCGGACCGGTTGCCGGGTTGAATAAGGACACCCCGCTGCAAATTCTCTTTACCTCAGGAACCACGGGCGAGCCTAAAGGGATCGTGCATACGCATGGCAACGTGCTGGCGAGTGTGGAGCCGATCGAGCAGGGCGCGCGGCCTTACATGCGCTATGAGAAGTTTTTCCATCCTCTGCGCATTCTGCATACGCTTCCACTCAGTCATGTGTTTGGGCAAACGATGGGCCTGTGGATTCCAGCGTTTTTCGCATCCGAGGTGCACTTTGAGAATCGTATTGTGGCACCTCGGTTGCTCGATAAGATTAAGAAAGACCGAATCAGTGTGCTGGCCGCCGTGCCACGTGTGTTTGCGCTCTTGAAGACCCATCTCGAATCGATTTGGCCGGGTCTGACAGAGCGTTCGGCTTCGGCAGCGAAAAAGCGGGGCGGCAAATGGGGCTGGAAGCGATGGTTTTGGTTTGGCAGCGTTCATCGTGCTTTCGGCTTCAAGTTCTGGGCGCTGGTCTCCGGAGGAGGCGCACTGCCGGGGCCGCTGGAGCAGTTCTGGAACTCGCTGGGATTTGTCGTTGTGCAGGGCTATGGGATGACGGAATCCACGGCACTGATCACGCTTAACCATCCATTCCATGCGGCGGCTGGGACCATCGGTAAGCCTCTGCCGGGCCGCGAACTGAAGATCGGACCGGACGGCGAGGTGCTGGTGCGGGGCGCAATGATTTCAAACGCGACCTGGAGCGGTGGTGAGCTGAAGACGCGTGAGGACGAGTGGCTGGCGACGGGCGATATCGCAGAGAAACAGTCCACCGGCGACCTCAAATTCTTAGGCCGCAAGAGCGAAGTCATCGTGACCGCGACGGGCGTGAACATTCACCCGGAAGATCTGGAGTCGGCAATCGAGCAAGAACCGGGCGTGGCAGGCTGCGCGGTGGTTCCATTGGAGACCGCGAATGGGCCCGAGCCCTATGCGGTGCTTGCGGTGCGTGGCGCTGAGAATCAGGCTGCGGCAGCGGTGGCACATGCGAATACGAAGCTGGCGGAGTTTCAGCGCGTGCGTCGATGGGCGCTGTGGCCAGAGCCGGATCTGCCGCGCACGTCGACAGGCAAGGTGAGGCGGAAACCGGTCGCCGAGTGGGTCGCAGGCGTCAAAGCCGCCGCCGAAGGCAGCAAGGCGACGAACGGTCTCAAGCTCGCCGCGAGCGGCGACTGGCTGCTGAGCATGATCGCGGAAATCGCAGGCGAGGCTCCCTCGGGCGTGGGAGATGAACTGAGGCTGAGTGAAGACCTGCATCTCGACAGCCTGGGAAGGGTTCAACTGACGTCGTCACTCGAGCAGAAGCTGGGAGAGTTGCCGAGCGACGGCGCGATTGATCGCGTTGAAACTCTGGGCGAACTGAGAAAGCTGATCATCGGAGAAGGAGCTGCGGCGGCGGAAAGTCGCGTCCGAAATCATCTCCCCGTATCGGGTTCGCCGGAGCGAACAGCTGAAGTTTCGCCCATTGACGGCGGGAGCGGAAATGGCGGCGCTATTCCATTTCCAGCCGCAGAGAAGCCACAGGAGCCGGTGTTTGCCTCAGTTTTCGCCGAAGAGAAAGAACAATATACCTATCCCCGCTGGCCTTGGTGGAAGCCCGTGGCATGGGTTAGGTCAGCGTTTATCGAGGCCGTTGTGCGAACGCTGGTGCGTGAACTGGCCAAGCCGCACGTGACAGGCCAGCCCGTGCTCGGCGGCTCGGAGCCGATGCTCATTGTGTGCAACCACGTGACGGCTTACGATGTGCCGCTAGCGCAATACGCGCTGCCGGGGCCCATGCGGCGGCGCGTGGCAGTGGCGATGGCTGGCGAGATGCTCGAGGACTTCAGGCACTTCCGCAACCCCGACAGCATCTCGGGAAAGAAAAATTTCATGCTGCTCGGACCGCTGACCTACATACTCATTACGGGATTCTTCAATGTATTTCCGCTGCCGCGGCGCAGGGATTTTCAGCGCAGCTTTGCGCACGCCGGCGATGCACTCGACCATGGGTATAACGTGCTCGTGTTTCCCGAGGGCGCGCGATCGGCTGAGGGAGAGCTGGCACGGTTCAGGCCGGGGATTGGGCTGCTGGTAAAGCAGTCGCATACGGCCGTTCTACCCGTAGCAATCCACGGACTGGGAGCATTGAAAGGGCTCCCATTTAGAGAGCGATTCCGAGGCTGGTTCCGGACAGGCGCGCTCGCGGTACATGTGGGTGAGCCGATCTGGTTCGCTGCAGACGAAACGGAAGTTGCGATCACAGAGCGGCTGCATACCGAGGTAGAGCGGTTACTCAAGGAGTAGAGCTCGCGTATCGCCGGGTCAGCGACGGTGTCTTGTGGTTGATCTGGACACTCTATTCGCCGGCGAGCGTGACGTCGTTCGATACCAGAACTCGGGATTCGGCGGCGAGGTTGCGCGATGCGTTTGCGGGAACACCGTAGAACTCCTGTGTCGATCCGCGATGGCCATTGCAGCGCGCAAAAAGATCAAGCGCCTTACTGGTCGGCGCAACGTCGGTGCCTTCGATCGGCGAAAAGGACATCGAGCGCACCGTTATGGTAAGCAGTCCCAGATCGGATAGATGCTCGAGGTCGCGGTGAATACGGATGAGATCGCGCGAGCCTGTAATCTGCGTCATCTCAGCCGCGGTGAGGGTGATCGACCGGGCAGAGACTCGATCTTCGCTCGACATGTACTTCGACGATTTGATACACGCAGTCGAGAAAAACCGGATGTGAATGGTGGTGAGCTGGCTCAGCATGTTGACGAGTTCGAGATTCGATTCGTCATTGCCCTCGAGCGTGCATGAGGTGGCCAACAGACCTGCCCAGAGCTGCTGCGTCGGTTCCGACTCGGCCCATGATCCATCTTCGAGAATGCGTAAAAGTACGCTCGAAGGAACCTGCATACGCTCGGCGTCGGGACGAAGCGCCAGAATGCGTTCTGCGCTGAGAGCGATCTCGGTGGCGCTGACGACGCGGTAATTGCTGAGGCCTTCGCGCAGCAACTTGCGAGTATCTGCGGCGGAGGAGGGGCAGATTCGCTGGGCAAAAGCGAGGGCGCCAGCGATGCGGAATTCGCGCAGGATGTCTTCAGGATCGTTCTGCTCACCCGTCGCCATGAGCGGGTTGTCCCACAAATGCAGATCCATTCCCGCAGGTAAAACGAAGGACATGCCTACACCGTGGTCGTCGTTGCGAACTGCCTTGGCCTGCACAGCGACGCGACGCTCGATGTTGCCCTCCAGCGGTCCTCGGCGCTGCAGCGTCAGCGCAATCAGATCCCCAGGGGCCCAGCGCTCGTCAGTTTCGAGAAAAACGCCGGTGGAGCTAATGTCGCGGACGCTGTCTTGTTTAGGATGCGAGTCTGTCCAGTGATAGGCGGCGAGTTCGGGAGACGTGCGGCGCACGGCCCGACGGTGCTCGTGCGATACGCGCTTCGGTTTTCCCGAAGAGCCAAAGGAGAGATTCATTGCACCTCCGGTGAGAGTCGTTGCCGATTGCGGAACGCCCTCTCCCGACTCGAATTCCGCCATCCCATAGACGGGTAGGGTTTTCAACACAAGAGTGTACTCCTGTAAATACCACTTTGGGAGGAGGGAGGTATTACTTATGGCACGGGGGATCTGGCTGAGAACCGGGAGGCAGAATCGCCGGCTAGCTGGGCTGGCGCGGGCGGAAGTGACAAGTGCCCCCGGCCAGGACGGAGTTCCAGAGAGAAGGATCGGCGGGCTGCTCGGAGGAGCCGAGAAACAGGACCCCGTCGGGAGCGAGCAGGCGATGAGCGTTTGCCAGCAGGACACGGCGCGTCTCCTGCGCGAAGTAGAGCATGACATTGCGAAGAAAGATCACGTCGAAGCGCTCGCGAAAGGGCAGAGTCTCGCAGAGGTTGGCCACGCGAAAGTTGGTCAATTGGCGGACCTCGGGCTTTGCCACCCACTCCTCCCTGACATGGTCGAAGTAGCGGACCAGGTTGCGAGCGGGAAGTCCGCGATTTATCTCGATGCGGTGGTAGCGCCCCTGATTTGCGCGCTCAACCACGTCAGAGGAGAAGTCGGTTCCTTCAATGCGAATGTTCCATCCGGACAGCGACGGAAAACTTTCGAGGAGCAGCATTGCAATCGAATAGGCC
>Ga0181537_10000339_pt1 | contig 44021 bp, 43 predicted proteins | sample PEATcosm2014_Bin_39_FD_119765 | JGI IMG/M metagenome (GOLD analysis project Ga0181537, IMG submission 119765) | Peatland microbial communities from MTU Mesocosm Facility, Houghton, MI, USA - PEATcosm2014_Bin23_10_metaG | ecosystem: Environmental > Terrestrial > Soil > Wetlands > Peat | place...
GAAATCGTTCTCGATCCGGATGCCGCTGTGGCACGCTCGAAGGCCGGCAAACAAGTCGTGCTCGTCCGCAGCGAGACGAATCCGGACGACGTGCACGGTATCATCGCAGCGCAGGGCGTCCTCACCGCACGCGGCGGCGCGACCTCGCACGCGGCGGTCGTTGCTCGCGGTATGGGCAAGCCGTGCGTCGCCGGTCTCGAAGCCTTGCACGTCGATCGGGCCGCGAAGAAAATCACGCTGAACGGCTTGACGCTCAAAGAAGGCGACGAGATCACGATCGACGGGACGACCGGAAACGTGATCTTCAAAAAGTTGACGCTGATCGCGCCGCCCAGCAAGCTGCCGGTTTGGTTGAGCGAGTTTCTCGCTCTCGCCGACAAGTACAAGAAGCTCGGCGTTTGGGCCAACGCGGATACGCCCGAAGATGCGAAGCGCGCGCGCGAATTAGGCGCGACCGGCATCGGCCTGACGCGGACCGAGCATATGTTCATGCAGCGCGATCGGCTGCCGCACGTGCAGGCGATGATCCTGGCCAAAGACGTTAAGGAGCGCGGCAAGCACCTTAAAAAATTGCTGACGTTCCAGCGCAAGGATTTCAAGGGCATCCTCCAGGCGATGGAAGGCCACACGGTGACGATTCGTCTACTCGACCCGCCGCTGCACGAGTTCTTGCCCAGTCTCGAGACGCTGCTCGTCGAAACGACGGAGTTGCGCCTGACGCGCGGCGTGCGCGGCAAGAAGTACAAGGAAAAGTCGGCGATTCTGGCGCGCGTGCGCGAGCTGCACGAACAAAACCCGATGCTGGGCTTGAGAGTGTGCCGCCTTGGTATCGTTTACCCGGAGATCTACGCAATGCAGGTTCGCGCCATCTTCGAAGCCGCGGTTGCATTGCGCGAAAAGGGCGTTGACGTACGGCCTGACGTCATGATTCCCGGAGTTGGGACGGAAGAAGAGATGGTCGTGACGGCGGATGCCGTCAAAAAGATCGCGGATGAGATCATTGCCGACAGCGGTGTCGAGCTGACCTATCATGTCGGCACGATGATCGAGCTGCCGCGTGCGTGTATCATCGCCGACAAGCTCGCAGAAACCGCCGAGTTCTTCTCGTTCGGCACCAACGACCTGACGCAAACGACGTACGGCTACAGCCGCGACGATGCGGAAGCCAGCTTCATCCCGTTCTACCTGACGCACAAGATCCTCAAAGAGGATCCGTTCCAAGTCTTGGATCGCGTCGGCGTCGGCGAGCTGATGCGCGAAGGCATCGGCAAAGGTCGTGGCGCGCGTCCCGATCTGAAGATCGGGATCTGCGGTGAACACGGCGGCGATCCATCGAGCGTCGAGTTTTGCCACGAAGTCGGACTCGACTACGTGTCGTGCTCGCCGTATCGCGTGCCGATCGCGCGACTCGCTGCGGCACAGGCTGCACTCTAAGCAACCTCCGTCACGATTCTTTCGTCTTCCACTATGTGGAGGTAGCTCGCCCGCGAGTTTCGCTCGCTGAAATCGTCATGGTCTTTGCGAAGGTCAGCCTTACCAGCTTTGGTGGAGGACTTTCAGGCTGGATGTACCGGGAGTTCGTCGAGCGGCGCGGATGGTTCTCAGAATCCGAATTTCTGAGCAGCCTCGCGATCTGTCAAGCGATGCCCGGCGTCAACGTCGTCAATCTTTCGGTGTGGCTCGGATTTCGTCTGCGCGGGACGCTCGGCGCGATCGCCGGCTTTTGCGCGATGATCTTTCCGGCGCTGGCAGTCATTATCCCGATCTCGATCGCGTACACGTATTGGGGCAAGTATCCGGTAGCGCATCACGCGCTCGCCGGGATCGCCGCCGCTGCGCTGGCGCTGACGATCAACATGGTCTCGCGCATAACGGTCTCCGCGGTCCGTCGCGACGTCGTCGCATGCGTCATCGTTGCGGTAATCTTCGTCGGCATCGGCCTGCTTCGCGTGTCGATGTTCGAGCTCGTGATCGTCGTGGCGCCGCTCAGCATCGGCTGGGCGTTCTACCGGCAGCGAACCGCATGAACTGGCCGCTGCTGCTCTTGTTGATGAGGGTGATCACGCCACTCTCGTTCGTAACGATTGGAGGCGGCGCGAGCATCATCGCGGATCTCGAGCGCCAATCCGTCACCGTGCATCATTGGCTGACGACGGGGCAGTTCTTGGATCTGTTCGCAATATCGCGCGCGTCGCCGGGGCCGGGATCGTTGTTGGTCTCCCTTATCGGATTTCACGTCGCCGGCGTCGCCGGTGCGATCGTCGCGTCAATGGCGATCTTCGTTCCCACCTCGTTGATCTTGTACGTGCTCGCGCACATTTGGCGCTTCTATCGCGACGCAAGCTGGCAACATGCGATCGAGCGCGGTTTGGCACCGGTCGCCGCAGGCCTAATCCTCGCCGGAGTTTACAGCATTCTGCAGATCGCGGAGGGCGGCGCTATGGCGTGGATCGTAGCGATCGGCGCATTCGTTGCGCTACGCTGGTTGCGCGCGAATCCGTTTGTGCTGATGGCACTGGGTGGTGCCGTCTTTGCGATTGTGGGGATGTATTGGTGGCCGTCGTGAGGGGCTGGCTACGGCACCGTAGCCGGGCGCAGCGCCTGCGCTGCATTATCGAGGCGATCCAGCGCCTCGCGAAATTCCTCGATTCGCGCCGCCATCAGCGTGGTCGCGTTCTGAATCTCCAGCTCGTCTTCGAGCGCGGTTGCTAGTGCAGCGATTTCAATGGCGCCGACGCTACTGCACGACCCACGCAGCTCGTGCGCGATGATTCCAAGCTCGTTAATGTCACCTTGATCTAGCGCGTAACGCATGCGTTCGATGAGATCGCGTACGGAATCGGCAGCAAGTTGCAGCAATGCCATCGCTGCCTCGCTGTCGCCGCCACAAACCGCCATCAGTCGTTCTTCGTCCAATGGATTCATTCGGTTAACCACCCTGAAGACGTATGCGCGGGTGGTTCTGCGACCTCATTCCCGGAATCGGTGACGGTGCTCACAAGGCTGAAAGAGCACTGCGCAAATCCTCGACTAAATCTACCGGATCTTCGAGTCCGACGTGCAGGCGAACGATAGCGCCTGCGTCCTTCCATTTCGGCGACGTGCGCGCAGGCCGCGTGAGTACGACTAAGCTTTCATAACCTCCCCAGCTTGCGCCCAGGCCGAATAGTTCTAAGGCTTCGACGAACGCAATTGCGGATTGTTCGGAAATCTCGCGCTTGAAGACGAACGAGAAGAGACCGCTTGCGCCTTGGAAATCGCGCTTCCACAGCTCGTGTCCCGGCGCGCCCGGCAGAGCCGGGTAAAGAATCTGATCGATTTCTGAACGCCCCTTTAGAAAGCGAGCGACGATGAGCGCGCCTTCGGCATGCGCGCGCAGCCGGACGCCGAGCGTTCGCAAACCGCGCAAAGCAAGCCAGCAGTCATCCGGTGAGGCTGTGTAGCCGAGCGCGGCAACAGTCTTGCGCACGTGCGCGAAGTATCGCTCGTTCGTAACGATTCCACCCAGAATGAGATCGGAGTGACCGCCGATGTACTTGGTTGCGGCATGGATCGAGACGTCGACGCCGTGCGCGAACGCGTTGAAGTAGTAGCCGGTTGCCCACGTGTTGTCAATCGCCGTCGGAATGTCGCGCGATTTCGCGACCGCGACGATTGCTGGAACATCCTGCACCTCGAACGTCATCGATCCAGGTGATTCCAAATAGATGAGGCGCGTATTCGGCTTGATGAGCTCGGCGATGCCGGCGCCGATCAGCGGATCGTAGTACGTCGTCTCGATGCCTTGGTCTTTGAGCACGCCGTCGCACGCGATGCGTCCCGGATGATAGACCGACTCGGGTATGAGTATGTGGTGGCCGGCGCCGGCGAAGGCTTGGATTGTCGCGATGATTGCAGCCAGTCCCGACGAAACCGCGATCGCTCCGTACGCATTCTCGACCGCCGCGAGCGCCGTCGCGAACGCAAAGGTCGTTTCGGTGCCGTAGGTCCCGTAGAAGAGCGTGTCGCGCTCGGCCCGAGCTTTTTGCGCTGCTTCATATTCGGCGACCGTCGGGAAGAGAATCGTCGATGCGCGCTGGACCGCGGGATTAACAGGCACGCGTCCCGGCCTGGGTCGCGAGACGTGGCCGAGGAGCGTGTCCTTCTTCACGCCGTTAGATATCGACGTTCATCATGTCGTCGAACGGCGTCACGGCATTCGGATGGAAGTTCTGGAGATCGTCGTTGAATGCATACATGTCTTCTCGAAGCGTCATGACGATCGTTGCGACGTCTTTGACAATCTGCTCCTGGACTTTCCACGAGAGCGCACGCTGTTTCGAAAGATCGTACGTGTGGCGAAAATCCGTCAGCCAGGCATCGACCTCGCGATTGCGGTAGCGCTCATCATTTTGTCCGTTCGGCGGAATCTCTTTTGACGCGAAAATATTGCTTAGATCGCCGACGGTATCGATCTGCCAAGCGAAGAAAATGAGATCGAACTTACCGCTATATACAATACCGCCATCAGCGTACGGAGCGAAGAACAGCGGGGGCGCGTAGCGGTGAACCTCGAGATCGACGCCGATCGCCTTGTACCAATCCTGAATCAGGGCAATCTGCGTGTCGACGTCGGGCGTTCCGGTCGTCGAAGCGGCGACCAATGCGAGGCGCAGTCCATTCTTGGCGCGGACGCCGTCGCTGCCGCGCTTCCAACCCGCACGGTCTAACAGCTCATTCGCCTTGTCGGGATCGAACGGGATGATCGGAATGTGCGGGTTATACATCGGATGCGTTGACGGCATGACCGTTTCCTGAATGATGCCTACGCCGTGCCCGATCTTGTCGCGGATGAGCGGACGGTTCAACGCATATCGCAGTGCCTCGCGCACCACAGTATCTTTGAAAACATCCCGGCTCAGGTTCATATCGATGTGGTTATAGATGTATCCCGGCTGCCGAATGATCTTGATTCCCGGAATGGGTTTCACTCGATCGAGATACGCGCCGCCGAAGGGATACCAGAAGTCAACTTCATGCGTCGTCAACTGCGTCACGACGGTATTGCGGTCCGGAATGACCCTGAAGATGACTTTGTCGAGCTTCGGCCGTCCCCGCCAGTACTTGTCATTCGCAACCATCTCGACTTGAACCGTGCGCTGCCACGAGCTGTACTTGAACGGGCCGATGCCGACGGGAAGACTGTTGTACGGGGCGTTGTTGATGTTGGGCAGATCGCGCAGGATGTGCTCGGGAAGAATGCACGGGTTAGCACCGGCACTTCCGCAAAACGTCGGCAAGAAGGCCGCGTAAGGTTCCTTCAGGTGAATGACGAGCGTATAGGGATTCGGAGTATCGACTCGCGTGATGAGATCCCAGCCGCTGCGATCTGTGATGTTGTTGGCGCTGTTCATCACCGTCTTCCACGTGAAGATAAAATCGCGCGCGTCGAACGGCACGCCGTCCGACCAGACAACGCCCTTGCGAAGATGAAACGTGATCGTCTTGCCGTCCGGACTGATGCCGCCATTGCGCAGCGTCGGAATCTCGGTCGCCAGTTCGGGGACGGGTTGGTTATGGAAGTCGTAACGAACGAGCCATGCCATCGTGAGGCTCGAGAGCAGTCCGAGAGTGAAATCTTGCAACAACACCGGATTGAGTGTGTTGATGTCGGAGGCCGTCGTGTACCGCAGCGTGTGCGGAATCGTCCACGGATGGCGGGAGCTTTGTGCCCCGGCTTTCGTCGCGCCGGCTGCGACGAACCCGGCCATCGCGAGGGCCGCCTCGCGTCTTCGCATCTTCATGCGCTAAGAGTCGAGCAAGCGACCCGCGCGACCTTCACGCTCATCGAACGAACGGAAGCGGCTCGCTGTCGCGACGCATCCGCGCGTCGATATCGCCGCACAACGCGCGGGCCTCGTCGATCGGGACACGCTTCTTGTCGGCGAAGATCTTGCGCCAATAGGCTTTGCCGGAAAGCTTTGCGATCAGGTCGGATGCTTCGCGCGCGTCGACGATGCCTCGCCGCGTACTGACCCAGACCGTCGGCGTCGTCGCGTGCGTTGAAAGCGTCGGGACTCCGAGCGGCAGACGATGCAGCAGCTCTTCTTGCGCATCGATCCAGATTGCGTCGCCCCAGCGTTCACGCAACGTACGCTCCTGCGCTGCGAACACGGTGAGATCGCGTTCCGCCGTAAACTCGGCGACAAGCGCGTAGGGTCGAAGGCGATCGCGCAGGGCGCGCGCCGATTCGGTATCGAGCGTGCGCAACGCATCGTAGACGCGGAAATCATCCCAGGCCAAATATTCATCGATCGGATCGAGCTTAGACGGGTCCGGCCAGAGCTCGCACAGCGCCTCGTGCAGAACGTGCTCGAACATGCGCGTCGTGTGGTGGAAGTATACGGTTGCAAACATCATATAGCGCGCCAGCACGAACGATTCAAGTGCGACGACGCCGCGCCCGTCGACGCCGAGGAGCGGCTCACCGCCCACGTCAAGGATGCGAAACGATCCGATCAGCTGATCGACATCGTAGCTGCCACCGGAAACTCCTGTGAAGTACGCATCGCGCAAGAGATAGTCCATGCGGTCGCAATCAAGATTCGGTCCACTGACGAGCTCGCGCAAAACGGGATAGCGCGTTGGGCCGCCCGCGACGAGCGAGAGCACCTCGAATGAGTCGAGGTCCATGTCCTCAAGCACGCGATGTACTTCCGGAATCGTCAGGATCGCAGCGGTCCGCGTTTCGTGGCGGCGTCCGAGGACGGCTTCACACGCGTGCGAGAACGGCCCGTGCCCGATGTCATGCAGAAGAAGACTGGCGCGCAGCAAACGCCGCTGCTTCTGAAAATCCGCCTCGCTCGAGAAAAACTCCGACGATTGCGCGCGGAGCGTTGCGAAAACGCGCTCGCCGACGGCAAGCGCACCGAGAGCATGCGTAAAGCGCGAATGCTCCGCAGACGGAAATGCAAGATATGCGAGCCCGAGTTGGCGCAAGCGCCGCAAACGCTGCACCGCCGCAAGCCCGACGAGATTTACCTCGGCGTCGTCGAGCTCGATGAAGCGGTGGATCGGATCGAAGATCCGCTTCAAACTTGGGTCGTTTCTCCCGGCTTCATGACGATGACGTGCGTCTTCGGGGAGATGCGCGACATCTCGGCCTTGAAGCGATCGCCGGCTTCGGGTCCGATGACGAGACCGTTGTGCCCGTAGTGCACGGGGATTGCAACGGACGCGCCGACCATGCGCGCGGCTTCCGCCGCGTCGGCGGGGCCCATCGTGAACGGACCGTTGCCGGCGCAGACGATTGCGAGATCGGGTTTATAACGCCGCGCGATAAGCGACATATCGCCGAACAGATCGGTATCGCCGGATGCATAGACGTTCAAGCCGCCAATCTGCGCGACGAATCCAATCGACGGGAGTCCGAATGTCGTCGAATGGAACGCGGGTACGACCACCGCCTTCATTCCTCCGTGCGCACCAGTGCCGCCGATGTTCCCGCCGGCGCCGTTATTGACGACGATCGCGGTTTCATCGAGACCGGCTTCCTTGAATTTCGGGACAAGGGCGAAGCGTAAGAGGTCGCTGTGTCCCATCGACTTGACGTTGAGACCGCGGTCGTGAAGCGTCTTGAGCAGCTCGAAGTAGTCGCCGATGTGATCGCCGTGATCGTGCGTGAGCAGAACGAGAATCGCGTCCGGCTTGCGGGCGACTAAATGGTCGGCGTACGCCGCCGCGCTTGAAAGCTCAGGCGGCTTCTTGAGATTGAAGCGGTCGTAGCCGGCGTTGTTCCAGATCCAGGCGTCGACCAGCATGATTTGCTTGCTATCGAGCGTCGAAAGTTCGGCAACGCCGCCGCCGAGCCAACGGACGTTGATCGGAACGCGCGGTCCCGCTTGCGCAATTTGCTCCGGTTCGGCCCAAGCGACCGTCGGCGCAAGGGCAGCCGCGGTTCCCAGACCCGCAGTCGAGGTCGCACGCAGAAAATCAGCGCGTGTGAATGGCGATTCGAGGCACATGTAACCTACCTCCGCGGGTGGACTTCGGTATCAGGCTAGGACTATCTTCGGGTCGATCCGTGGAAGGGGATCCGTCGGGCGTCGTATTGGTTTGACCGCGCGCAGATTGATCAGGAAACATAGCGCCTGATTCCGCTCGTGTTCCAGTATCGCTTTAACACTCTCGACGGGTACACCCGCGTACCGTTCCCGCCGCACGATGTAGATTGCTTCTTCGATAAGCCAATCCCCGCGATAGTTATAGTCGGCGCGCCGATACGCCGGTTGCGAGAAGTAGATGAAGCTCATAGGAGTATACGGTCGCGTCAGAAACGCTGGGGAGTATGCGTCATCGCTCGAGACGTCCGGCAAGATAAACGACGCCGTAGCATCCGCGGACGCAATCCGGTGAAGCTCTTGCATGAACGCAAGTGCTTCGGGAACATAGCGCAGCACGTCGCCGCATTCGATCGTTGAAAATGCGTCGTCGGCAAATGGGAGCGGCAGATTCCGAGCACTCACGTCGATCGCGTTTCGAGCGATGCCGTCGGATGCGATCACCTCGACATGGTCGGGGCGCCAGCTCGCCGCATCGAATTCGAGACGCAAATGCGCGCTCATGCCGTCGCGGGAAAGTTGAAGTTTACCGTGACGGGGACTTGGGCCAGACTTGCGGCACGTGCCGGTTTCTGCGCGCGAAAGCGCACGCGCATCTCCATCACCACGTTACGAAGGCGACCGACCTCATCCAGCAAGTTTTCAGTTGTCTTACCGCGCGCCCATTCCGGTGCGACGTCGAGCACGATCTCGTCGGTCACCCAGTCTGCGTCATAGTTGGGCAGCGGCGCCGTCGGTCCGACCTGCGCGAACACCGCGAACGAGCTAATGAACCAGGGCCGGATGTGCGTGGGGTCCTCGAACGCGTCGTCGCTGCTTCCGTACGGAAGAATGAAGAGCGCGGTCGCATCCGGCTTGGCGATGCGGTACAACTCCTGCATAAATGGGACGGGATCGCGGAGATGTTCGAGAACGTGGCTTCCCCGAAACTCGTCGAATCGTTCCGGCGGAAAGGGAAGAGGCTGCGTCCTGCACCGATCGAGATCGGCAACGACGTCGACGCCGGCGCCGGGAACGAGATCGAGATTGATCCAGCCTTCGAGCGGCAGGCGCCCGCAGCCCAGGTTCAATTTCGAAATCATTCACGCTAGTTTACATTCGCAGTACCCGGAGCCTGTCGCGCCGCTTCAGCGCCGAGAGTTCCGCTCCAAGATATGCGGCGATCGCTTTCATGCCGTATTCGCCGGCCGCAGCTTCGGCTTCGGGATTGTAGTTCGTGTTGAAGTTGACGTCGTAGACGAACGGGCGCCTGTACTCGTCCTCGATGAACTCGATTCCGGCAATCTGTCCGTCGTTTGCCGCCAAGAAGGCTTCGCACTGCTCGATCAGCGGGTGCGCGAATTCGGGTTGGATCGCAAAACGCGGACGCGGTGCCTCTTGTTGCGGCGCGCAAACGGCAGCGTCGGGCGCGCACACGTCGGCCGGGCAGAGCTCGAAACCTTGCGACGTATCGACCTTCACTGCGTAGAGGAAGTTGCCGCCGATGAACTCCATGCGCGTGATCGTCGGCGACGTCGAAGCAATGTATTGTTGCACGAGCATGACGCCGTCGATCGTTTCCGGCAGCTCGCCGGCGCCCATCGCATCAACCAACGCGGCGACGCTGCGAAAGAGCCGCACGCCAAGGCCCTTGCCGCCGCGATTCGGCTTTACGACGAACGGTCCCGCAAATGTTTGCGCAGCTGCAATGAGCGCTTGATCGCCGACGGCGGCGCGCGTCGCCGGCGTCCAGATGTCGAAGTGCGCGAGCGCGCTGTATTGCGCGATCTTACTGCGCTCGAGCGCGAGCGATTTGCGACCGTTGACGACACGCCGTCCGTGCTCATCGAGCCATGCCAGCAGCACGTCGGTCAACTCAATAGCATAGCGATGATCGCGCGTGTGCGACGACGCGCTCATCCGGTTGTAGAAAATGCCTTGCGGCGGCGCTTGCGCGAAATCGATCAGCCCCGTGTCGACGAAGATATCTTCGTACGGCAGGCGTTGCTCGTCGAGCGCGGCGTGCAACGGCACGACCCACGCGTCGTTCTCGTGGATGATGTAGATTTTGGGTTCGGCGATTTGCGTTAGCTCTGCGGAGAGCATGGTGTTCCTCTTCGGCTTGATCAGTGTGGAAAAAATTCGAGCCCCCGCCGGTCGGCGAGGGCTCGTGAAGCCTAAGAGGCTACGCGAACGACCGTTACGCCGATCCCAGCAAGGGCGACATACAACAGGCCAGGTTCACGCACGCCGTGTTCATTGTGGCAAAAGCTAACATGACCAACTTCCTAGGTCAAGGACCCTTCGTACCGGCGACGAGTTGCCGAAGGTACGCAACGGTGTCATCGGGCTCGGGACGGCGAGTATAGTCGGGGTCGGCGTCGACTTTACGCACGATCCCATCCTTGGAGATGACGAATCGCGCTGGTATCGGCAGCGTCCACGACTCGTCTGCGTTGTAGTCAGGAATGATCAACGGAAAGCTCTTGTAGATCTCGACCAAGTAGTCGGGAAGTGTGAACACCAAGCCAAATCGAGCGGCGACCTCGTTGTGCAAATCGGAGAGGATGTCGAACGGCAAGCGATGCTGGTCGTGCACGACCTTCGAAAACTCTTGCGTCGTCGGCGAGATTGCGACCAAATCGGCGCCCAGCGAGCGGATCTCGCTGTACGAACGGCCCAGAGCTGACAGCTCCAGATTACAATATGGTCACCATTTGCCACGGTAAAAGGTGACGACGAGCGGGCCTCTTGCGAGCAGGCTCGCGGAATCGATGTCGCGGCCGTCCTGATTCGGCAATCGAAACGCCGGCATCGGCTCTCCGACTTTGAGAATTCGATCCGGCGCACCGGAGGCACGCAACTCGGCGACGGCTCGGTGCATCTGCGCGACCACTTCCGGGGGTCTCTTAGATTCGGCCGCCGTACGGGCGCGGTCGAGTATCTCAGCCAGTGACATTGCTTCTCCTTCGCGAAACGTTGCAACAATGATAGTCGTGAACGCAGTTGCGGCCGGCTTGGCGCAATCGCTGCAATTCCTTTGGGACAGTCTCTTCGGACTGATCTTTGGGTTTTTGATTTCGGCGGTCGTTCAGGTCGTGCTCACGCCCGGCATGATGCACCGCTATCTCGGCGGTAATCTGCGCGGGATCGTCTCCGGAGCCGGTTTCGGGATCATCGCGTCGGCGTGTTCGTACGGCGCTTCGGCCGCGGCAAAAGGTTTCTACCAGCGCGGCGCCGACATTCGCGCCGTCTTTTCTTTCTTGATCGCTTCGACGAACATGAATCTTGCGATTTTAATTCTGTTCTGGTCGCTGCTCGGCTGGAAGTTCGCGTTCGCGGAGTTCTTCGGCGGAATCATCATCATCGCGGTCGTGGTAACCGGCTTCAGTCTGATCTTCGGCAGTAGTGAATTGGAACGTCTCCGGCGCGAACACCCATCGCCCATGACTTCGGAGCCGCAGATCGTAACGGAGTGCCCGCTGTGCGGCATGGAAGGCGAGCCGGATCTCGCCGTCACGTACAAAGGCCGGACGTATTTAGCATGCGGGCAGAAACACGCCAAGGATCTGGCCGGCGATCCCGCGCGCTGGCTGGGTGGAGGCGAAGATACTGCCGGCGCCCAGGGAGCAACGGGCTGGGGCGCACTGCGCCATGCGGCGACGTGGCGTACGATTGCGGAGACCGCGCAAGCTGATGTCGCCATGTTGCGCAACGAGTTGATCGTGGGATATCTCGTGGCCGGCTTCGCTGCTGCGCTTATTCCTCAAGATTGGTTTGCGCGCGCGCTGCAAAGCGTCGGTGCCGTTCCGTACATCGGCTACGTGCTGCTGCTCGCCGTCGGATTGCTGCTTGCCGTCGTCTCGTTCATATGCTCGATGGGCAACGTTCCGATCGCGCGATTCTTAGCACAAGCCGGCATCCCGCTCGGTGCGAACACGACGTTCATCTACGGCGATCTGCTTATTCCACCACTGATCGCGATCTACATGAAGGCGTTTCCCATGCGCGTCGTTCTATGGTTTATCGTTCTGTTCGTCGTCGGCGCGATGCTCGCGGGCGCCATCATGGAGTGCGCGATCGGCGACGTGTTCGGCGGAGTCTCGATGGGATCGATGGCGCCGAGCGACCGTATTACGCTCGCGCTGAACGTCATCGGAATCATCGCGGTAGCATTCGTGTTCGTCGCGTCGCGCACGGCGCGTTCCGAGGCGGCATCCTAGGCGGGGTAGCCGACGGACCCCTCGAAGACGGGCGCCGTGAGGATTGACCAGTCGGTAACGCGCGAGATACTCGCTCGAACCGATCTTGCGGCTCTGATCGGTCAATATGTCTCGCTTCACAAGCGCGGACGTGACCTCGTCGGACTGTGTCCGTTCCACGGCGAGAAGACGCCGTCGTTTCACGTCCATCCCGATCGCGGCTTCTTCAAGTGTTTCGGCTGTGGAAAAGGCGGCGACGCAATCCGCTTCATGATGGAGCTGGAAAACCTCAAGTTTCCCGACGCAGCGCGTATGCTGGCCAAACGCGCCGGCGTCGAGATTGCTGAGGAAGATCCGCGCGAGTCGCGCCGGCGCAGCGAACGCGAGTCGATTTACGACGCGAACAAGATCGCGTCGGCATTCTATCACCGGCTCTTGCTCAGCGATCCGCGCGGTGAGGGTGCTCGCCGGTATTGCGAGTCACGGGGCATCACGGCCGCGACAATCGAGGCGTTTCAGCTGGGATTTTCGCTGCCGGAGTGGAGCGCGCTCGCCGACGAGCTACAGCGTGAAGGCGTCGACGTGCAAATCGCGCTGGCTGCGGGCCTCGTCAAGGCGCGCGGCGAGGGACGCGGCGTCTACGACGTTTTTCGCAACCGGATCATGATTCCGACGTACGCAACGACCGGTGAGATCGTCGCATTCGGGGGCCGCGCGCTGGCGGACGAGAATCCGAAATATCTGAACACCGGGACGACGCCGGTTTATACGAAGGGCCGCTTCGTGTACGCGCTCAACGTCGCGCGCCGCAGCGCCGCGAAGAGCGGCGCGCTCATCATCGTCGAGGGCTACCTCGATTGCATTGCGCTCCATCAGGCGGGATTCACGGACGCGGTTGCGACGCTCGGCACGTCTTTCACCGCGGAGCAGGCGACCGAGATGCACAAATACGCGCAGAACGTCTTCGTCTGCTACGACGCCGACATTGCGGGTCAAGCCGCTACTGCAAAATCAATCGACGTGCTGATCCAGGCCGGCTTGCACGCGCGCATCGTTGCTCTACCCGCGGGCGAAGATCCCGACAGCTACGTGCGTGCAAAAGGGACGGACGGTTTCCGTGCGCTGCTCGATTCCGCGGTGCCTTGGGTCGAGTTCATGCTCGATCGCGAGCTGCAGCGGATCTCGGGCGGTTTTACGACGGCTGCTGAGATTGCGCGCCGTGCCGAGCAGCTTGTGCGCAGCCTTCCGCGCGAGGAATGGGATCGTTGGCGCGTCTACGTGGCCGGCAAACTGCGGCTATCTCCTGACGATCTGCGACTTTCTCGCATCTACACCGATCCGGGGCGGTTCTCTCCCAAAGGGCCGCCGGGCGCTCGCTTCACCCGCCACCTCGCTCCGGCGCCCAAACGCGTCACCTTCGAACGCGACGTCATCGCAGCGTTCGCGGAAGATCCGTTGTTACTAGAGGAGTACGCCGGCGGCATCGCTTCACAAGCGTTTGTCGACCCCGTCCTCCGGGAGGTTCTCGAGCAGCTTTATGCATCGCGAGCCGATTTGCGGACGGCTGCCGACGTAACGGCACTTTTTGCGGAGCGAGGGGACGTGGTCACGTTGCTCGCCGAGTTCGAGCTCGGCGAACGTTCAAAACTCCGCCGTTTCGAGGATACCTCGCAACGGCGTGCGTTTCTGGACCGGGTCGCTGCGCTTCTCGATGCCCGTCGCCGGGCATCTGAGGTGCGTGAGGAACTGGTAACGCTCGAACACGAGATCACGTCACTCTTGTCCGAGGGGCGGCCAATACCAAAGGAAATCAAAGAGCGTCAGGTTCAATTGGAAGACGCGCTCCGCGAAGCGGAGCACAAACGTGAGAGAAGGGAGGTGAATTCGCCGGATCATGGCTCGTAAAAAATCAGCAGCTGCAGTTGCCGAAAAACCCGAAGTATCGCTTGATGAGCTGATCAAGCGACTGATTGAACGCGGGAAAAAGCGCCGTTCGGTCACGTGGGACGAAGTTAATTCGATTTTTGAGAACAGCGAGGAAGAGTCCAACTCTGAAAAGATGGACGACGTCCTCGCGGAGCTCGAGACGCTCGGCATTGCCGTTGTTGACGAGCAGACGAAAGAAGAGAAGCGCGAAGCGGAAGAGGACGACTCGATTCCGGCGGGCCTCTCACTCGATGACCCTGTCCGCATGTATCTCAAGGAGATCGGCCGCGTCCCGCTCCTTTCAATGGAAGACGAGAAGACGCTCGCGATGGCGATCGAGCGCGGCGAGCTGGAGACCGCGAAGAACGGTACCGCCGATTCGGTCATCGTCCATGAAGGCGAGCAAGCCAAACGTCAACTGACCGAAGCCAATTTGCGGCTCGTCGTTTCGATCGCGAAGAAGTACGTCGGCCGCGGCATGCTGTTCTTGGATCTGATCCAGGAAGGCAATCTGGGTTTGATCCGCGCGGTCGAAAAGTTCGACTATCGCAAGGGCTACAAGTTTTCGACGTATGCGACCTGGTGGATTCGCCAGGCGATCACGCGCGCACTCGCCGATCAGGCTCGCACGATTCGCATTCCCGTGCACATGGTCGAAACGATCAATCGCCTGATCAAGATCTCGCGCCAACTGCTGCAAGAGCTGGGACGCGATCCGTCGGTCGAAGAGATCGCTGCCGAGATGGGGCTCACGCCGGAGAAGGTTCGCGAAGTCATCAAGATTTCGCAAGAACCAATTTCGCTCGAAACGCCGATCGGCGAAGAAGAAGATTCGCATCTGGGCGACTTCATCGAGGATCAAGAAGCAGTCGCGCCGGCCGAAGCCGCCTCGGTCATGCTGCTCAAAGAAAAGATGGCCGACGTCCTCAAAAACCTCACCGAGCGCGAGCGCAAAGTGCTCGTCTTACGGTTCGGCCTCGAAGACGGCCATCAACGTACGCTTGAAGAAGTCGGCCAAGAGTTTGGCGTCACGCGCGAGCGCATCCGCCAAATCGAAGCGAAAGCGTTACGCAAATTACGCCATCCGTCGAGGGGCAAAGCATTGAAGGACTATTGGTCCAACGAGTGACCCTCAGCTGTCATCCCGAGCGAAGTCGAGGGACAGCGATTATCGAGATCGATAGGAGTTAATCGCCGCGGATTCCACAGAACGAATCCACGGCGTTTTTGCGTCCGCGTATTCGAGGCTGGAGGTGTGTTCCGCAGCACCGAGTCGCTGTCCCTCGACGTCGCTCGGGATGACAGCGGGGGTATCATCGTCGCTACCCGATCGCCGTCCGGTGTCTGCTAACCACGCTAGCCGCCGATTTGTTCATCCGGCAGGCGCTGCACCGTGATGATCTTGTCCGATTCGAGCAAACGTCCGAGCACGTCGAAACCGGAATCCACGTGTCCGAACACGGTGAACGCCATGTCCAGATGGAGTTGCGGTGAGAGCGTGACGTAGAACTGCGAGCCCGCTGAGTCGCGCTTTGCGCCGTTCTTGTCGTACTCGAGGCCCATCGAGATGACGCCCGAGTCTTGTTCGATCGGATTCTCTTCGGCCTGAATGGTGTAAGGAGCGTCGCCGTTACCGGTGTTGGTGCGGTCGCCCGTCTGAACGACGAAATCCGGAACGATGCGGAACCAGCGGTTGCCGTTGAAGTAACCGGCCTTTGCCAGGTTCAGGAAACTCGCGACGGTATTCGGCGCCCACTCCGGATAGAGCACGAACGTCACCGTACCTTGCGTCGTGACAATGGCAATGCGCGGATGCGGCCCGTTCGCCGGGCCCGTCATCTGCGCGAGCGTGTGCGGATAGATGTGCGGCGTGTAGATCAGCTGATCGAGCGAAGGCTTGCGCAGCTTCTTGGGCGGTGTCGCGAGATTCGACGCTACGTCGCTCGGCGACGCCTGCGGTGGCGGCGTAACGACGCCGTCCGGAATCGCCTTCAGATGCTCCGTGCGCTTTCCGCCGTGCATCGCCTTGATCGCTTCACGCGCTTCCTCGTTGATGCGCCAGCGCGGATCTTGGGTCAGCGGTTGAACTTGCGGAATCCACGCCGGGCTCAAGCGGCGTTCCAGCACGTGGAGCGTCTGAATCTGTACGAGCTCAGACTTATCGGCTAGCCCAGCCGTGATTGTTTTCGCGTCGACGACTTTTGCGAAGGCGCGTGCGAGCGCCCACATCTCATGCCAGCGTGCCGTGTCATCGTCTTCGTGCGCGACAGCGGCTTCGAGTGCTTGCACGGCACGCGTGCGAAGCGATCGATCGGCCGGCGGATAGTAGGCAAGCGCAAACGCGGCGCGTCCGCGCAAGACCGGTGACGGATCGGCGTGCAAGATGTGCGACACGCGATCGAACGACGCGCTCGCGAGCTGCGGCGAGAGATTGCCGGCTGCCGCAAAACGCGCCGTTGCGTCGAGCGCGGCGACGCGCACCGCATCTGATCCGTCGGAAAGCGCACCGACGATGGCGCCGGCGGCGCGCGCCTTGCGATCGGCTGCGAGCGGACGCAGCATCGGCGAGAGCGCCGTCCCCCCGAGCGCCGGCGCAAGAAGCCCCAAACCGTACGCGGACATTGCTCTGATTGCCGCGTCGCTCGCCTGGGTATGCTGCAGCAGGGGATCGGCCGCCAGCAATTTGCCGGTTCTCCCTAAGGCGAGGGCAGCACGAGCTGCTACGGCCGGGTCGCTCTGGTTAAGAAGGGAAGCAAGCTGATCGCCTCCGGGCGACCGATTAAGCTCCCAGTATTCAATCGTACGATAGGGGTTGCCCGACGCAGCGACCCCACCGATTGTCAAGATTGCAAGAAGAACGAAGCAAGTGAGCAGCTTCACGGGTCGGTAGCCAACTTTCGGGGACGTTTGTGCGTTATAAGGTATAGTCCATCCGAAACACGAGGTAGGAAATCCAGTTATGTCAACCCAAGCGAAAAAGCCCGGCGGCGGAATGACCGTTCGGGAAGCCGGCCAAAAAGGCGGCGAGACCGTCAAACGTAAGTACGGACCCGAATTCTACGAGAATATCGGGCGCAAGGGCGGTCAGGCCACCAAGGCCGCGCATGGGCACGCGTTTTACGAAACCATCGGTAAGAAGGGCGGAAAGAAGGGCGGCGAGGCAACTCGCGACCGCTACGGCCCGACCTTCTACGAGGAGATCGGTCAAAAGGGCGGCCAGAAGGTCAAAGCCCTGATCGAGCAAGGCAAGCGCGCTGCCGCGGCCGCAGCTCCCGAGAGCGAAAAGAAAGCCTCCTAACCCGGCTGTGACGGCGACCCGCGTAGGCGCCGCGTTGGCGGCGCTCCTCGCGAGCGTCGCCATCCCGCTTTCAATTCGTGCCGACCCGTCGCAGCCGGCTGCGGCGGGTTTCCTTTTATCTGCCGGCTCCCCGCAGACGATCGTGCTCGACCATACGGTCAGCAGCGCGGAGATGGAGCCCGGTGCGATTGTTCCGGCGCATTTACGCGATGCGATCGTCGTGCGCGGAAAAACGCTTGCGCCGGCAGGCGCGCCAATGCATTTGATCGTCACGCAGATCCGTCGCGCCGGAAACGGCGTCGGCGGTGAGATCGTGTTTCGCGTCGAGCCGGTCCATCTAGCGGACGATCTCAATCTTCCGATGCGTCTGCTCCATCCAGCGTTGAACGCGACGCTCGTGCTCGCCAATCCGGACGACATCGTGCTGCCCGCCAAAGCGAAGAGCTCACCGGGACTCAGCGCGGATCTTACGCTCCCGCCCGGGACGCAGCTCCGCGCCCGAACGACGTTGACGGTTGATGCGACCAATCCGAACAAGACCGTTCTTGCTTCTCCTATGCCGTACACGATCTCGACCGATCGGCCGTATGCGGCGTTCACACCGATACCGCTAACGACCTACAACCCGAACTTCACGCCGCCACCGCGACGGCGCGGGCGTGCAACGCCGACTCCATCACCGTCACCCTCGCCGTCCCAGACGGCGTCGGAAAGCCCGACACCCTCGCCAAGTCCGACGCCGACGCAAACGCCCGCATAGAAGAGGGGAGCGGTGCGCGCCGAAGCGCCGTCCATGATGCATCGGCGAGAATTCATCGGTTCGGTTTCGGGCGCGCTCGTCGTTATGACGCGCGTACCGCTCCGTGCGGAGCCGGCAAAACCGTCGGCGCACGCTGACGCAGCCGAACGAAAGTTCGTCGCACAGGCCTCGCGTTACGCGCATGCTCATTACGCGACGACGGCGGCGGCCGCGCGCGCCGGATTCGTCCGCTTTACGAACGAAGACAAAAGCGGGGCGATTTCATGGGCGAATCAGCAATGGACGTCGGTTGATGCCGACCATCCGAGCCAAGTTTGGTACGACGCCTCAGGCCGCTTGATCGGCGTCGACTATTCCGTGTTGCAAGGCGACACGACGCAACCGCCCAGCCTGTGGGGTATCAATCCGCAGCGCTGGTCCGTGATCCACGCCCACATCCATTACGGCGTGCGGACCGCGGACGGCATCAAGTATGGCGGCATGGGCACGAAGAAATTCTCCGACGCCGGCGGTTCGATGGCGTCGCCGACAAAGCAGACGCTCGTCGACATGGGTATTGCGAAGAGTCCGAACGAGGTCGCGTTCATCTTTTTGTTCCCTTCGATCTGGGACGTCAACTTTTGGGTGATCCCAAATCCCGACGGCGAGTTTGCAGACCTCAATCCGAGCCTCAAACCGGCGAACGCGCAGCCGCACCCCTCGATGTAATTCAGCGGCCCACGAGCGCGCGTAACGCGAGCAGCAAGTTTTCGCGGCGCTCGCGCACGCGCCGGTAAAAATACTGCATCCAGTGCGTACCGTACGGAACGTAGACGCGCACGTTGTAGCCTTCTGCGGCCAGCTTTTCCTGAAAGTCCTCGCGCACGCCGTACAGCATCTGGAATTCGAAGCGATCCTTGCCGATGCCGTGTTCCGCCGTGAACGCTTTGACGGCTTTATGCAGTGATTCGTCGTGCGTCGCGATCGCGGGATAGGTTCCGCGCGTCAGCAGCTCCTCAGCCAGCTGCATGAAAGCGCGCCGAATCGAGGGCATGTCGTGTATCGCGATCTGAGGCGGCTCTTTGTACGCGCCCTTGCACAACCGGACGCGTGCGCCGAGGTCGATCGCACGCTTGACGTCGGCCGGCGTGCGGTGCAAATACGCTTGCAAAACGACACCCACGTTTTTGTGTTGCGCGAACACGTCTTCGAAAACTCCTAGCGTCGTCTGCGTCAGCGCGGAGCCTTCCATATCGATCCGTACGAACGGATCGAGCAAGCTGCGTCGCGTCGTATCGCCGGCGCGTGCGACGATCGAGCGCACGTTGTCGGTGCACAAGGCGCGATCCACGAGCAGACCCAGCGCGGTGAGCTTCACGGAGACGTTGCTGCGCGCACCTGCATCCGCCAAGGCATCGAGTAAGCGCACGTACTCGTCGCGGACGGCGACCGCGTCCTTTGCGACATGGACGTCTTCTCCGAGAAAATCGATCGTCGCCGACATCCCGCGATCGTTCAGCCTGCGTACGGCTGCAATCGCGTCATCGATCTTTTCCCCGGCGACGAAGCGGCGGGCGATCCTCACAAAGGGGCTAGGAGTTGCGCCAAAAGCGGCGTGGCGGGGTGAGCATGCAGCTCTTCCCATCTTGCATCTTGAACGACGAGACCTTCTTCGAGAACGATTGCACGCTCGCACAGCCGCTCGAGAATCTCGGCCTCGTGGTCGACGACGAGCATCGTGAAGCGCAGCTCGCGCTGCCACGCGGCGAGCGTCGTCAGGAACTCGCGGACGAGATGACGGTCGAGTCCGCTGAATGGTTCATCCAAGAGCACGAGTGATGGCTTGCGGGCGAGCATGCGGGCCAGTGCAACGCGCCGGGCTTGACCGCCCGAAATCGCGTGCGCGGGCTGTTGCCAAATCGATTCGAGCGCAAGGCGTTCGCGTAGCTCCGCGATCCACTCGTCTTCTTTCCGTGCGCCGTTCGTCAATCCGAAGCGAACATTGTCGCTGACGCGAAGATGTGGAAAGACGTTCGCATCCTGCGTCAGATACCCGATCGCGCGCTCGTGGAGCGGTCGTGATGGCGGAAACAGCGATTCGCCATCGAGCCGAACGTAACCACCATCCGGTGTCTCGGTCCCCGCGATGCACGCCAGCGTCGTGCTCTTTCCGGCGCCCGACGCACCGAACAGGCCGCAGGCTTCGCCTGCAGCAAGCGTGACTTGAGCGTCAATGGTAAAGCGCGCGCGGCGCTTGATGACGTGTGCGTCAAGCACGATGCGCGAGGCGCCGTTGGGCGAGGAGATGCGCGAGCCACGGTAGTGGGAGCGCCGTGATGAGAAAGACGATCAGGAGCGGCATCACCGCCGGAAGGCCAAAATTTTCCAGGCTCGTCCAGATCGCAACCGGCAAACCTGCGGGATAATACGCCGTGATCACGACCGCGCCGAATTCCGTCAGCGCGCGTACCCACGCCAGACTAAGCGCAACGGCAAAGCCGAGCCGCGCCATCGGAAACGTGATGCGCCAAAAGACGCTCCAGGGCGCGTGGCCGAGCAATGCGGCCTGCTGTTCGAGCGGACGCGGTACGGCGTCCAGCGCAGCGATCGCGCCGAGCACGTAGTATCCGATGCTCACGTAGATTTGCGTGACGACGAAGGCGAGCGGCGTATTCGTCATGGAGAGTCCGAACGCTTCGAGAAACGTGCCCAGACCGTGCGAACCGAACGTAAGCGAAAGCAAGATGCCGAGCGCAAGCGGCGGGAGCAACACCGAGACGAGCAGCACGGCCTGCCAAACGAGACGCTCGCGCGGTGAGGCTCGTCGCACGTAAAGCGCCATCGGCGTGCCCAAAGCCACGACGACGATCATGGCAATCGCGGTCAATCCGATTGAGACTCGCGCCGCATCGTACGTCCCGCTGCCTTCCCAACGCCAGGCGCCGACTGGAACGAACAAGCCGGCCAGCGGATAGAGTACGGCGAGACCGAACAGCAGCGCGCCTACGCGCGCGAGATTACGTTGCAGAAAGTGCGACAGCCCCAACGGGTGCGTCGTACGCGAACTGTTTGAAGATCGCCTGGCCCTCCGGGCTCGTCAGCCATTTCACGAATGCATCGGCCCGCTCCGCGTGGGGCGAGCCCGTGATGACGGCCGCGTAATACACGAGCGCTTCCGGATGCAGCGTCTTATCGCCGAGCGTGAGCGACGCTTGCTGGTAGTGGTCGCGCATCGACCCGTTGCCCAAGTTGATCTCCTCGGGCAAATTAATGTAGGGAAGATTGAATGGTCCCGGCTGGATCTTGTAGGCCGAGACTGCGTCAAGCTCGCCGCTTTGCAAACGCGCCTCGACCGTCGGTTCGCTAAAAATCTGCGCCGTGTTGATGCTGTCGCCGAGAATTTTCTGCGTCAGACCAGCCTGCTTATAGTAAAGCTCCGCAAGCTGGAACGTGAAGATGATGTTGCGCCCTTGCGGATCGGTTATCGGATCGGTGCGCCCGAAACGAATTTCCGGCTGCTGTAGAACCTGATACCACGGCATCGCACCGCGTTTTCCCGCAGCGGCATCAGCGAACTGTTGCGCGTACTTGCTCTTGGGGCTGTACGCGATCACCATCTCCGTGCGCGCAATTGGTATGCCGGAAGAAGCCTTGCCCGCCTTCAGCACGGTATTCATCGGACCCGGCGTCACCGGAATGAAAACATCCGCTGGAATGCTTCCGGCCACGATCAGCTTTGCGAGTGCGTCCGAGCCTTGCGCCCGCCCGTGCATGTCGACGCCCAATGCGCGCGCCGCGCTCGATTTGATCGGGCCTTCCATCATCGAACCCATCGAGCCGGCGTAGGGTACGTCGAGCACGGTAAGCGTTTGCGCAAACGAACGCTGCGCAAACGCCGCGAACAGCGACGCTGCGCTCGCAGCCATCCAGAACGAACGTCTCACAATATTTCGCCAAGCCGATTGGTGTCATAAGGGCCAAAGGCGCTCAGATCACGACGGAATGCAGTCGAGCGCAACGCGCTGACGAACGCGGCGACGCCGGCGTGACGGCGGTCGCTGCGTCGAACCATCAGCACGCAACGCTCGCTGCGCAGCGGAATGAACGCAAGGCGAAACGCGTCGGCAACGCCGGCGACGCCTAGGCCGACGTCGGCGTATCCGAATGCGACCGCACGCGCGACGTCAGCGTGTCCCGCCACAGTGTGCGTATATCCGGCCACGTTTTGCGACGTGACGCCCGCGCGTCGCAGCTCGGCGTCGAGCAGCGCTCGAGCCGCCGAACCGATCGCACGATTGGCAATCCGCACGCCGGCGCGGCCGAGATCGCGTGCGCCGCGCAGTTTTTTCGGATTACCGCGGCCGAGGATCCAGCCTTCCTCGATCGTGGCAAGCTCGTAGGCATCGGTCGGCTCACCTGTGCGTTGCGCGAAGCGTTGCAATTCCTCAGGCGAGCCGTGAAGTGCGGCGACGTGCGCGCGGCGTGCCCGCAGGTCGGCAAGCGCCTCGCGATTGCTGGCCGCAAACCAGACGCCGTAGCCCGCCGCAGCATTGACGTGGGCGGCCAAAAGTCCGAGTGCGGGTTCGCAACCGGAAAAGAAGACGGTCGTCTCGAGATGGTTCGCCGTCGCCAGCGGGTCGAGCGGGTCGAGCGTTCGGGACACGACGCGGCTACCGACGATCGCGACCGCGCGCCGTCCCAGAATCTCGGAATCATCACCGGCGCCGGCGCCTGCCGGCAAGCCAAAAAGATCCTCGACGCTTAAATCGAGCGCGCGCGCGAACGCTAAGGCGATTTGGACGCCGGGCTGGGTCCGGCCGGACTCGATGGCTCCAACGGCTTGCCGGCTGATCCCGGCTGCTTTGGCGAGATCGCCCTGGGAGAGCCCTCGCGCGCGGCGCCGCGAAGCGAGCTCGTTGGCAACAATATTTGGCATAATGGAAGGTATATTTGCCCAGGCAGTCAGCCCCTGCGGATAACGTTCGGGTGCGAGCGGCCAAGCAAGCGTTAAACTTTGGTCAACCCCATCACGCAGGCGAGGCGGGTTGGCGTCTCGCCCGTAAAGAGGCTGGCAGAGATGACTCCGCAGACGATTCGCGTGTTAGTAGCTGACGACGATGCCGACATGCGGACGCTCATGGCGACGGTCTTGCGGATGCCGACGTACGAGGTCGTCCTTTGTGGAGACGCAGAGTCTGCGCTCGTCCGCGCCAACGACAAAAAACCGTACGACGTCATCGTTAGCGACTTCATGCTGCCGGGCATGTCCGGACTCGAGCTGATCCAGCGTTTGCGCTCGAATCCGCGGACCGCGAAAGTTCCGATTCTGATGATCAGCGCGCACACCAATTACGGCATGGAAGATCGCGCAAAGGCTGCGGGCGCGAATCACTTTCTGAACAAACCCTTCACGCTTTCGCAGCTGCGGAGCGCTCTGACCGGTATCTTAGCCTCTAAGAGTGAAAGCGCGCTAACCGCCCAATAACCGAACCGCATGCTCTCTGCGGTTCTCAAGGTCGTGGTCCTAGCCGTTTCTTTGGCGATGGACGTTTTCGCCGTGTGCGTCGGGGTCGGCGTCCGGGGTCACAGGACGGCCGAGAAGATTCGCATCGGCCTGGCTTTTGGTTCCGCGGAAGTCGTGATGAATCTGATCGGCGCGGCGCTCGGTCGCGGAATCGGGCAGCTCATCGGCGATGCGGCTGCGTATCTCGGATTCGTTGCCCTCGTCGGCGTCGGCGCCTACATGATTTTCGAGAGCTTGCGCGAGGAATCGGGTGAGCTCGATCTCTCGACGGGATGGGGACTTTTCGTCGCCGCGCTTTCGATCAGCTTGGATTCGCTCGGCGTCGGCTTCACGCTGCCGTATCTCGGGGTCAACATCGTCTTCGCGCTTAGCGCGGTCTTCGCCGTCTCAATTATTGCGACGACCGTCGGTCTTGCTCTCGGACGCTTGATCGGAAATCGCGTCGGCGGCGCAACCGGGCTTATCGCCGGTATCTTGCTTGCGCTGACCGGCATCACGTTCGCGATTGCGCGTTCGCGCGGATTCTAGTGGCGACGCCCGTCGCTGAAAAGCTCTTCGCGATGTGGCAGACGAGCGGTGAGCGTTCGCTGATCGTTGTCGGCACCGCGAAAAACGTCGGCAAAACCACGACGGTGACGTCGTTTTTGCAGATCGCACACGCGCGCGGCATCAGCATCGGTCTCACCTCGATTGGACGCGATGGTGAAGCATTTGATGCGGTCGATGAAGCGCCTAAGCCCCGCATTTTCGTCGAAGCCGGCACGGTCGTCGCGGCCGGACGCGCGCTCTTGCCGCACGCGCGCTCGATCGAGATCCTCGACGAGCACGAACGCAGCGCGCTGGGACCGATCGTTTTCTACCGCACGAATATTCCGCAATACGTCGAGATCTCGGGTGCGCCGACCGCGCGCGGAATGCGCGCCGTGATCGAACGATTGATGCACCTCGGCGTCGATCGCGTCATCGTCGACGGTGCGATCGATCGCGTCGCCGTCGTCGCGACCGGGACCGATCCGGTGATCGTGGCGACCGGTATGGCGCTCGCGCCGACGATCGAAGGCGTTGCCGAAGCGACGCAGCGGTTCATCACGAGCGGACGTTTGGGTTCTGGGCGCGTGCTCGCGTGCACGACCTGTCCTGTAGGAGAAGGACGCAGTGTCGATGCGGCGGCGCTCGGCGAAGCGGTCGCGCATGCTACGGGGCTTCCGAGCTACGACGTTCAAGCAGGTTTACAGTGGACCCGCTGATCGTGACGGTCGCGCCGGTAGGTGCGGAGCTTACGCCGGAGCAGACCCCGTATCTGCCGCTGACGCCCGAGCAACTCGGTGAAACGGCGGCCGAATGTGAAGCTGCGGGCGCATCGATCGTGCACGTGCACTGTCGAACCGATGCCGGCGAGAACACGCAAGCCGTCGCGCGCTTTCGCGACGCGCTGGTTGCAATTCGTTCGCGCAGCAAGCTGATCGTGCAGTTCTCGACGGGTGGTGCGATCGGCATGACGCCGGAGGAACGCGCTGCCCCGCTCGAGCTGAAACCGGAAATGGCGACGCTCACGTGCGGCACCGTGAATTTTGGTGACGACGTCTTCGAGAACAGCTTTCCGATCATGCGCGGCATCGCGTCGGCGATGCAGCGTTACGGCGTGACGCCCGAGCTCGAGATTTTCGACGCCGGACACCTGTCGAACGCGAAACGCCTGGCTGCCGAAGGCGGGCTCCGCTTTCCGCAGCACGTCGATTTCGTGCTCGGCGTGCCGGGCGGACTCGAAGCCAGCGCCGAGGCGTTGCTCGATTGCGTGCGGGCGCTCCCGGCCGGCTGTACCTGGTCGGTCGCAGCCGTGGGCCGGATGCAGCTGCCGATGGCGACGATTGCCGTCGCGATGGGCGGCCACGTCCGCGTTGGACTCGAGGACAACATTTGGTATGCGAAGGGCAAGCTTGCTCGGAATGAAGAGCTGGTCGCGCGCGTCACCCGGATTGCGGCAGAGCTTGGGCGCCCGGTCGCGACGCCCGACGAAGCGCGCCTCATCCTTCGATTGCCAGGATTCAACACCGTCGCTTAGAACGCCGAGCCCACTTGATTACGTACATCGTCCGCCGGACGCTGCTCAATATCCCATTGCTGATCCTCATCAGCTTGGTGATCTTCATTATTCTGTCCAATGCGCCGGGAGGCGCGCTGACGCCGTACCTCCAGAACCCGCATATCACGCAAGCCGACATCGAGCGGCTCAAGCACAATCTGGGTCTCGATCAGCCGCTTCCGATCCAGTACGTTCATTGGCTCGGCAAAGTGCTGACGGGCGATCTCGGTTACTCGACTTCAAATTCCGAGACGGTCACCCAGGCGATCTTCGAGCGGCTTCCCGCAACGCTCGAGCTGATGGGAGCCGCATTTGTATTTTCGCTGGCAATCGGCGTGACGTTCGGAATTCTCTCCGCGCTCAAACCGTATTCGTGGCTCGACTATCTCGTCACGACGTTCGCGTTCTTCGGACAGTCGATGCCGGTTTTTTGGTTTGCGCTGATGCTGCAGCTCGCATTTGCGGTGTACGGCATCCCATTACCCGACGGTTACAAGATTCAACTGCCGTCCGCCAGCATGTGTTCGACCGACGCATGTGGGTTCGGCGATCGCATCGAGCATCTGATCTTACCGACGATCGTGCTTTCGCTGCTGTTCATCGCGACCTGGAGCCGCTTCATGCGCTCCTCGATGCTCGAGGTCATCAACACCGACTATATGCGCACGGCGACCGCCAAGGGCCTAACGAAGTTCAAAGTCGTCTTGAAGCACGGTTTGAAGAATGCGCTGATCCCGCTCGTCACAATCATCGCGCTCAGTTTGCCGGGCCTCGTCGCAGGCGCGGTCGTCACCGAAACGATCTTTGCGTGGCCGGGTATGGGACGTTTGTTCATTAACGCGCTCACGCAATTCGATTTCGCTTTGTTGATGGGCTATCTGATGCTGGTCTCGTTCCTGGTCGTGCTGTTCAATTTGCTCGCTGATATTGCGTACGCGTGGCTCGATCCGCGGGTGAAGTATAGCTGATGCAAACGACGCTGCCGACCGCCGCCGCACTTCCGGCCGACGATCAGTTCGAGCTTCGCAAGCATGTAACGTGGAATCGTTTCCGCAAGCACAAGCTGGCGCTCTTAGGCGGTATCGTCTTCACGCTTACGATTCTCGTTGCGGTGTGCGCGAACTGGATCGCGCCGTGGGATCCGAACTTCATCGACCAAGCGCACTGGAGCGGTTATCCGCTTGCACCGGGCATTGCAGGACACATTCTCGGCACGGACGAGAATGGCCGCGATCTGCTTTCACGCCTTATCTTCGGCGCCCGCATTTCGCTGACGGTTGCGATCTTCGCGGTGGCGATGGAGATCATACTCGGCACGGTCCTGGGTGCGATCGCCGGGTTCTACGGCGGGATCATCGACTTTACGATCATGCGCATCACCGACGTCGTGCTGTCGATTCCGCTCTTACCGCTCTTGCTCGTGTTAACCGCGATCGTTGCGGAGACGTCGAACAAAGCAGCGCTCAATTTTGCCTCGATCGTCTTAATCATCGGATTCGTCAGCTGGCCGCCCGTCGCACGTATCGTACGGGCGGTTTTTTTGAGCTTGCGTGAACGCGAATACGCAGAAGCCGCGCGTGCGCTCGGCAATAATGACGGCCGGATCATCTTCCGGCATCTCTTGCCAAACGCGATGGCGCCGATCATCGTCCAGGCGACGCTCGAGGTCGCCAACGTCATCATCTTGGAGTCGACGCTCTCGTTTCTCGGCTTTGGCATACAGCCGCCGACGGCTAGCTGGGGCAACATGCTCGCAAATGCTCAAGCCAACATGGCGATCGCCCCGTGGGCGGCGATTTTCCCCGGTCTCTGCATCCTCGTCACCGTTTTGGCGATCAACTACCTCGGCGACGGCCTGCGGGATGCTCTTGACCCGAATATGCGCTAAGCCCTAGACTCTCTTGGCCCCCGTGCGCGAGTGGCGGAATTGGTAGACGCACTAGCTTGAGGGGCTAGCGCCGGCAACGGCGTGCAGGTTCAAGTCCTGTCTCGCGCACCATTAATGTACGGCGATGCCGAGCGTGGCATTCATGCCGGTATTGCTTCCGAAAATCGTCCCGATTGGCGTTTCGTTGCCCCCGATTGGGTTCGCGCCGAAGAGCTCGATGCTGCCGCTGTTCGAGCCGAAGAGATTGTCTGCGACGTAAATGTTCCCGCTCACGTCGAGGGCTATCGAATCGGGATTAGTAAAGCCGGTGTTGGATCCGGCGATCGTCGCGAGCGGCGTTTGGTTCCCGCTCGAATTTGCGGCATAGACCGTAACGCTGAAATTGTAACCGTTCGCGACGTAGATCTTCCCGCCCGCATCGACGGCTATGCCGTAGGGGATGCTCAAGCCGGTGTTGGTGCCGGTGATGGTCGCAGTCGGCGTTTGATTTCCGTTCGCGTTCGCGGCGTAGACCGTAACACTAGGATTCTCGGTGCTTGGTGGATTGCCGCGGTTATCGCCGTTTATGACATAGATCTTTCCGCTGCTATCGACGGCTACACTGTAAGGATAGGTGAGGCCCGTGCTGCCGCCGACGATGGTTGCGCTCGGCGCTTGGTTTCCGTTCGCGTTCACCGGATAGATGGTGATGCTGTTGCCGCCGACGCCGTAGTTCTCCGAATTCGCGACATAGATCTTTCCGCCGGCTACGGTTATGCCGAACGCGTCGTTCAACCCGGTGAGGCCGCCGCTGATCGTAGCGAGCGGGGCAGCGTTCCCGTTCGCGTTCGCCGCGTAGACGGTGACGCTATTGTTCCCGTTGTTAACGACATAGATCTTCCCACTTGCATCGACGGCGATGCCGGTCGGAGTGTTAAGGCCCGTGCTGGCGCCGGCGATCGTTACAAACGGTGTCTCGTTGAGCGTGCCGCTGGGATTCGCCGCGTAGGCCGTAATGCTGTTACCGTAGCCGTTCGCGACATAGACGCTAACGGATATGATGCTGAGTGCCGCACTCGTGATGCTGCCGGCGATCGTGCCGCCGCTGACGTTGGCCGAAATCGTCGCCGAGGTTGCGCCATATCCCGGAGTGTAGTTGAGCGCCACGTTCGACGGGGCCGTGATCGAAGCCGGCACGAGCGCCGTGGCTCCGCTCGTGTCGCTGTCGGTCAGATTGATCGTAAGAGCGTTACCGTTCGCGTCGACATAGTTGCCCGCCCCGATGATAACGTTGCTGTCCTTGTCTCGAGCGTTCACCGCCACGGCGACCGAGGTCGTCGCTCCCGCGGGAATCGTCGAGAAAGAGAGCCCGAGATCGATGTGATCGACGACGCCGTTCAACACCAACGCAACGGCGTTCGGGCCGGCGGCCGTGATGTTTGCAGTCACCGTCTGACTCGCAAGCTGGTTGCCCGAGCCGTTCAACCCATCATAGAGCGAAACACCAAACGGTACCGACGCCCCGACGGGGGAGTTTACCTGAATCGTGCACGCCAAACTCGGCGGCGGTACGCGTCCGATTTGATTTCCGGTTAACTCCGCGAACCACAACGCGCCGTCCGGGCCGGATGCGATGCCAAGCGGATACGCATCCGCGGTCGGGATGGCATATTCGGTGATCGAGCCGGTTGTGGTGATGCGCCCGATATTGTTCCCGTTGCCTTCCGCAAACCACAGCGCGCCGTCCGGACCGAGCGCAATACCCTGCGGGGCACTACCCGCCGTGGTGATGGGATATTCAGTGATGCTGCCGGACGTCGTGATCCGGCCGATGTTGTTCCCGCTCTGTTCCGTGAACCACAGAGCTCCGTCAGGACCCGCCGCGATGCCGTAAGGTTGACTGCTCGCCGTTAAGCCCGTGGAGTATTCCGTGACAGCGCCGGCTGTGGTGATGCGTCCGATCTGGTTCGCCTGCGATTCGGTGAACCACAGAGCGCCGTCCGAACCCGAGGCGATCGTGATAGGCTGACTATTTGATGTTGTAATCGGGTATTCGGTGACCGCGCCCGCCGTCGTAATCCGTCCGATGTTGTTTGCGCTCCGCTCCGCAAACCATAGAGCGCCGTCTGGACCTGCGGTGATACCGGTGGGATTACTGCTCGCCGTCAATCCCGAGAATTCGGCGATTGTGCCGCCGGTGGTGATTTGTCCGATCTGGCTTGCGTGGCGTTCCGCGAACCATAAGTTGCCGTCCGGTCCGGGCGTGATGCCTTCCGGGACGCTTGACGCGGTTGGGATGGAGAAGCTGGTCAACGTGCCGCTCGTGGTCATTCGCCCGATTTTGTCGCTGTTGCCCTCGGCGAACCACAGAGCACCGTCCGGCCCGGCCGTGATGAAGTATGGAGCGGCGCCCGCCGGGTGATATTCGGTGACGGTCCCCGGCGTCGAGACGCAGCCGGCCGACGTCGGAGTCAGATTTGCCGTGGTCGTGATTCCGCCGGCGACGATCGTAATCGATTGCGTCGACGGGGAAACATACTGCGGACGGCGCGATGCCGTCGCGCGCGACGCCTGTGCTCGCGGCGCAGGTACCGTGATCGTGATCGTCGTTGTCGCCGACCTTGAAGGCGCGGCCGGAGCGTTCGCTTTGAGCGGCATCGCCGACGAAGAGCGCGCGCCGCCGCAGCCCTGCAACAGCAGAGTCGCGCCGGTTAGCAAGACCGCGCACCAGCGCAAATGGAGCTGCGGCAATAGCACTCCTCAGCTGCGGGGCGAATGCCCTTCGCTGGGCGAAGCCTCCAATCATCCTGGTGCTAATTAGCCATGAACACGATGTCCGGCGCTACGAGCAGCCGTCGGTGCTCGTAAGTAGCATATAGCCGTCCGCGCCGTTTACGGTCAGCGGATTGCTGAGAGCGCGGCCCTCGATGTCGGTATACGTGTGATGCAGCGGAAGGGCTACTGTCTGCGTCGTGTACGACGCGTTGACGATTGCCATCCCGCCCTGAAAGCGCCTCGCGTAGATTGCGCCGGTTTGTTCAATGCTGCCACAGGGCGCGCCATACGTGCGCGCATATTCGGCTCTATAGCTGTAGTTGTCGCCGCCTTGGGGAGCGATGTAGACGTCTGCGCCGCCGTTGTTGGTAATCGCGTACGTGGCCAGCGCCCAATCGACTTGCGACGCGCTTAAAGTCGAAGGATCGTACGAGCAAGGGGCGCCGCTCGACGTCACGCCGCCCTTGCAGAAGTAATCGGTAACGAAAACTGCGACGTGACTGGATTGCGCGGCTTGCATCCAGCTGAGGCTTTGCGTGAATAACGTGGGCAGTAAACGAGACCGTGGACTGATATATTGTCCGTACTTCGTAAAGCCGTTTTCAACGACCACGCCATCGATGGAGCGCAACATCTGCCGCTCGTCACTATTCGGCGTGCCGCCGAGAATTGGGTGATTGACCAGTATTTTCAGATGATGCCGCGCCAGTTGCTGATCGGCATCGAAGATTTTGCGCGTTGTCGCAATCCAGTTTAGGAGATCCGCGATCCAAACCGGATCCGGCGCGCCAAAATCGCTGCTCCCGGTGGAACCGTAGCGACGAACGAACCTGCCGTCCGCATAGACGCCGCAGGCATACCATCCGGTTTGCGGCTTGCCTTGGCCGAGCACGGGGTTGGGTGCCGGCATGTAATTTGCAAAGGTGAAATTGTCCACCGCGAGTGTGTTGTAGCCGTTTGCCTTCAAATAATTGCCCAGCTGGTGGGCTTGGTAACCGACGACGGCGGGATTGTGGATGTCCAAGGGAACATCGGCAAAACCGACGCCCGACCACGGCAACTCTCGTGTCGGGTTACCTTTGGCATCGCAAGCGTATAAGACCCAATCCGGATGATGCTTCTGCCACCACGCAAGATCGCGTCGCGAAATGAGCGCGTTGTCTTCGTTCGGAATCGTGTAGCGCGACACGATCATGCCGGGATGTGACGCGTTCCATGCGCCTGGTTTGAACGACGCCCAGACGCTGTCGTAGTGCGACGCTTCGGTCCGAATTTGCGAATCCGAGAGCGGCCCCAGGATGCTGCCGTCGTTGGCGCGCCCGTAGTCGTCGATGATCTGAATGAGGCCGAAACGTCCGTTGGTATCCGGCAGAATCGTGTGCACCGGCCCCGACGGCGCGGAGGTAGCGGCCCGCGGATTTGCTCCGCATGCGTTTAGGGCGACGACGAGCGCGATCGCCGCAAGCTTAGTTGCAGATGACGTTTTTCTGCTCGACGATCTCCCAGCGCGGCGCGAATGTTAGGTGGAACGAGCACGGGTGTCCGCCCTGCATGCGAAAGGTGTGATCGCCGGGTGCAAGTCCTCGAAGAAACGCGCGTCCTTCGTAACCGATCGGAAATTGCGCGCCGGTGTCGGCGACGATATGGCTCGCGGGCGCGAGCAGCTTTCCGTCCGCCCCGCTGACGGCGACGTCGAAGCTCTGCGCTTGCGGTTCAAGCAAGTCGATCGTGACCGGCGTTGCGGGGAGGGGTTCGACGCGCACGGGATCTTTGACGCCGACAGCGAGCGGTATTCCCGAAAGGTCCGCGCTGATCACGTTTTCCTCGAGTGCGGCGAGGCGGGTGAGAACCGCATTCCCACGCCGATTTGTGTAGGCTGCCGGCGAGCCGTTCACGCTGATGCGCACGCCCGGAAATCCCGGAAGTCGCACGAGGCCAACGACGGTTTCGGTATATCGAACACGTGTTGCGCTGAGATTGCCGCCGACGAGTTGTAACGAGCCGTTCAACTCCGTCTCCACGTTGCCCATTCCGTTTTGATCCTCCGCGAGCACTTTCGCGTCCGCCCACGGCATTCGATCCTCGAGCGAGACTTCGCGCAAGTCTGAACTTCCGCTTGCGATTCTCGCTTCCCAAGCCCAGGGATCGTTCTCGTCGCGTTGCTGCTTTTGGTACGTGAGCGTCGTTCCCGCGCTTTGGCCGGCGGGACGATCGAGCGTCTCGCGCAGCTCGTGCGTGTCTCCGATCCGCTGCTGTAGCTCGAGCGTCGCGCTGACGACATGCGCGTAGCGATCGTACGAGGGACGCAGCCTGATCGTATACCAGCCATGACTATAGCTCGTGTCGATCGAGTAAACGGCCTGCGGCGAGCTCGTATTCGACACCGAGCGATCGAGGTTGAGGTCGATGGAAACATCGGGAATCATGCTTAGCCGCAGCGACGACGTCTCGCTGTACCTCGAGAACACGCCGCCCGGATTGAATTCGTCGGGTTGCGTTTCCGAGTTGAATCGAATCCGCTCCGAGAAGCCGAAAGCACTCGTGCTGAACTGGTAATTGATGAGACCCGTTTGACGAAGGTTGCCGGCGCCGTACCACGCTGTCAGCTGTTGTCCAAACCCGGGACGCATTTGGAAGCCGCCCGCGGCGAAGTTCTCACCGTCCATTGATTCGCCCATAGCTTGGAGCGTGAGCCATGGCGTGACGCCATGTCGAATCGTCGTCGAAGCGATGGGAGCGGAGTAGCGGGGACTCGCCGATGAAAACGTATCCTCACCCCAGCCCGCGTCCAGGCTGTAACTCGTGAGTCCGGGACGCAGCAAATCGCGCTGGATGTTAGGCCGTACGACTTGCGTGGTACGGCGACCGCTCGAATCAGTGATGACTAAGACGATGTCGCTGAAGGCAGCAGACGGCGGAAGGTCGCGAACGACGAACGGGCCGGCTGGTACTTCTTCGCGCCACTGCAAGATGTTGTTGATGTAAACTTCGACGACGGAGGGCGTGGTCGCGACGCCGGTAACGCTCGGCAACGCATGTGAGACGAAGAGAGGATCTTCACCGAACTCGCTCGCGATGTGCACCCCGACGTACTTCGCGGACTCGCCTACCTCGGGCGCGTCGACTTGCTGTTCACCGATATCGAATAAGCGGTGATTGTCGACGTCCATCGTGTAATAGTGGGTAAGCTGGCGCGCGAAAGCGATGCTGTTCGAGCTTTGCATGCTCTGGTATTCAAGCTCAAGGCCCGACGCGTTGTGCGTGAAAAACGCATCGTACTCACCGAGCGTGCGATCGAGCTTGTAATTCATGAACGCGCCGCCGCCCTGCGAGAACGGTCCGCGTTCGCGCTCGGGACCACCAATGAACGCGGTTGCGGGCGCGATGATCTCGAGCCGTTCTTCGGGCCGGCGAACGGAAACGGCCAGACGCAGCAGTGTCTGCAATCCGTAATACTGGACTTCGTCGCGGGTAAACGACGGTTCACTCGGATACTTCAAATCCCAGGCGTTGAGATCGGCGGCTCCGGCGTACACTGTGCCGTCTGCGCTGAGATAGAACATGCTGCGTTCAGAAACGTTGACGCCGTTAAGCGTCACCGAAAACGTCTCGCGATGCACGCGCGCCGCCAGATCCGGCGTGATGATCGTCACTTGGCCCGCGGCTCCGGCAGAAAGCACGGCAACGAGGAGCCCCGCAAGCGTTAGCCGGCTAGCGAACCGTAGCACGTACCGTTTGCTCTTCGTCGCCGTTTTTTATCGAGATTTCGGCGGTCCCGCCTTCAACCGAGTGTTCGAGCGTGAGCAGAAACGATCGTGAGTTGCCGGAGAGAACATAGTCGTCGATCGCTCCTGAATATGCAACGTGCTCGCCGCTTCGAATCGTAAGGCGACCGAGATAGGCATGGACGTTGGCCCCGTTCTTGACGTGCAAAACCGCTTGCTGAGTCCCGGAACGCGCTAGCTCGTACTGGATATCGCCCGTCCGCTGAGCCGGCGTGACGAAGACGGGCGCGAATAGCGTTCGTGCTTCGGCGCTCGTGCCGGGTGGAGTCACTTCGCGAAAGCGAATCTGAAAAGCAATCTCGGTCTTGACGTCGCCGGCAGTTCCTTCCAAGCCGACGCGGATCAGCACTGCCCGGAACGGTGCGATCTCATAGACGGGAGGGACGACCGCAAGAGCGTTCGTCGGCGCAAATTCGTCTTTATCGCCATCTTGACGCCACGCAACCGGCTGCAAATCGAAGATGACGTTTTGCGCGCTTAGGCTGCTCATCGTGAGCTGCCCGATCGTGTGCGTGGCGTCCAGCGTAACGCTCGCCGGACTAATCTGCAGTGACGAATGTGTCGCCGCAATGGCGCGAGACGTGCCCGTCGCGAGAAGAAGAACCAACGCGCAACGGAGCAGACGCGCCTGGCGGATCAGCCTTCGCGGGCGGCGGGGTCGTCCGAGGCGTCGATAATCTCGACGAACGACTCGGCACCGTGAAGCATCTCCTGAACCTTGCCGTCACCCGGCTTTACCGAATCGCTCACGATGATATAGTGCGCGTGACCGTGTCCGTGCGTGTCCTCCGCGTGAAGGGTTCCGGCGATGATACGACCGTCCGCGAGTGTTGCGCGTACGGCCTTACCAACCCAAGGGTGAACTTCGGAATCCGTCATTTCGTCTAAGCTCCGCGTCGCAGCGTGTCCATGATTTGCTTGGCCGTGATCTTTGACGTGTTTTCGCCGACGACGGCTTTCGAACTATGATCGACATTTGCGCCATGCAGCCATTGGATGACACTCTGGAGCGGCGTCGTACCGCGCAACACGCGGGCTCCGAATTTTCCCAGCCGCCAGGTCCATTCTCCGTCGAACGTCCGGTTATAGCTTCCGTCTGTGTACTCGAGCGTAATCTCATTCGTCACGTCGCGCTCGCGAATTTCAGCTTCAATTTCGGCCAAGTAGGTCTTGAAGTGCATGCTTTTCTCCAAACTCACATCTCAGCAACCCTTTCAACGTCGACTAGTTGCAAGGGAAGCGGCCGGCGAGCTATTTTGGCCCGCCTCCGCCGGCCAGCAGGGCGGCGATGGTCCGGGTATCGTCGAGCTCATCGACGTGCAGCACGGCGTCGCGCAGCTCTCTGACTTTCCCAGCGGGCAATGAGGCGGCGGCGAGCTTCTCGAACTTCCCGATCACGTCTGCGTCGCTCGCGAAGTTCTTGTCGCTGCCGCGCGCGATCTCACACGTCTCGTTGAAACGCCGGCCGTCTTTCAGCACGACTTCCACGCGCACGTAATGCCGGCGCTCGCGGCCCAGCGCCGTGATTGCGGGATCTTCGATGACCGTCACGCGCTTAGCGAGCGCCATGCGTGCCGGATCCGTGCAGGCTGCCTCGGTGTACTCGTCAACGAACGCGTTGCCTTCGATCAGCAGCGTAGCAACCGAGAACGGTAAGTTCAGCTGCGCGGCGACGAGTCCGTTTGGTTCGTACGTCCAACCTGCATGCTCGACCGTCACGTGCGAGGCCGCTACATTGATGGCTTCGACGTCATTGGCCGTGAATTTGTGTTTATCTCGCAATGAGCGTACCGCATCGAGCGTTGTGTGGTTGCTCGCGACGCATGAGTAAAACTTCAGCGAGATGCGCAGCGTTTCCCAACGCTCGCCGAGACCACCGGTTAATTCCTCGAGGTCGAAGCGATCGTTCGAGCGCGAGAAGGTCGTGCAGAATCCGCCGTACTCACTTTCGAAAATCGTCTCGATTCCCGTAAAGCCGTTTGCGGCGAACAGCGCACCGTACAAACCGCTCTGGGCTGCGCGGCCGGCGTGCATGCGCTTGACCATGGCGCCGTATTGCGCCGCCATGAGTCCGGCGGCTTGCGTTCCGCCGATGCCGAGCGCGTGAACCGTTTGTCGCTCGTCGAGACCGAGGGCGCGCGCGGCGCCGGCTGCAGCCGAAAACACGCCGACCGTTGCGCCGGAATGCCAGCCCTGTCCGATGTGCTCTTGCCCCATGCACATGCCGACACGCGGGCCGACCTCGTATCCTGCGACCGCCGCCGTCAAGAACGTGCGGCCATCGAGCTTGTGCGATGAATCGATCAAAGCCAGAAGCGGCGGCAGCGTGACCGCGCCGACGTGCAAGACGCCGTAGCGGTGCACGTCGTCGAGCTCGAAACCTTGCACGCTCGTACCGTTGACGAGCGCAGCGTGCGGGCTCGAAAGCTTCGCCGGCGTCCCCCACACGGAGCATGTACGCGTCGCATCGATGCCCGTGAGCGTATCGATCAAGATCCTCGTCCACTCCATGCGCACGCCGTACAGCGCGCAGCCGAGCGAGTCGAGAATCAAGAGCTTGATACGGTGCCGGACGTCGTCCGGAATCTGCTCGTAACGAAGGCCCGCGACGAATGCCGCGAGCCCCCGCGTGTATGGATTGGTCGCCGTCGCCGCCGTAGTGGTGGACACGATCTACATCATCGTAGGCAGCGACGTTCGCATCGTGCTTGCGAGCGCGCTTTGGTCGATGAGTTTGCTGATGTCGACCTTGTCGGGTCCGAGCAACTTGCCGATCCGCATGCCCTCGACCGCCGTTGCTAGTGCTTCGCGATTGAGATCGCCCTTACCGAAGTATTGTGCCGGTTGCTCGTGCTGCAGCGTCGTTAGGACGACGCTCTCATCGGCCGAGGTTGCCTTGGCAAACATGCGTGCCGATTGCGGAACGTGCGAAGCGACGTAGTCGGCGCCGTACGTCCATCCGCGCAAGAATCCGGCGATGGCCGTGCTCTTGTCGTGCAGTGTTCCGGAATCCGCCACCCACACCGATTGCATGAAGTGCGGAACGTATTCGCGCGCATAGAACACTACGCGCATCTCGTTCGATTTTTGCGTAAGCAACGGATCGACGGTGAAGCCCACGTCCAGATCGCCGCTCATCAAGAGTGCGTAGTTTTCGCCGATGCCGCCGGCGGCGCGCGTCTTGACCGTGGACGGATCGATGTTCGCGGCGCGCAAGCTCAGCGCAAGCAAGGATTCACTGGCGGAGCCGGGTTGCGTGAATCCGACCGTCTTGCCGACCAGATCGTGAATTGTCTTGATCGGGGAGTTTTTCTTGACGCTCCACGAGATCGTGCCGGCTGCCACCACGCCGCCGCCGATGATCTTGAGATCTTCACCGGCGAGGATCGCCTTGATGGCCGCAGGCGTCGCAACCTGGCCGACGGTCAGCCCACCTTGCGCGACGTTGCGCACGGTCGTGCCGCCGCCACTCGAGCCGGTAATGCTCTTGACGTCGATGCCCTGTTTGCCCATGAAGCCGTTTTGCTGCGCCACAATGATTGGAAGCGCGTAATCTTGCTCGGGATAGTGCGTCACGGTGATGTTGAACGGGATGAGATCGGCAGCCGAGGCGCCGCAAGGCAGTGCCAGAGCAACTGCGGCAGCGGTGCCGGATGCGAGAAACGTTTGCCGTGGAATTTTCATAGCATCGTCGGGAGTGACGTGCGCATAGACACTTGCAGCGCGCTCTGGTCGATGATCTTGCTGAGGTCGATCTTGTCGGGACCCAGCAACTTTCCAAAACGCATCGCTTCGAGTGCGTTCGAAAGCGCTTCTTTATCGAGGTCGCCTTTCCCGAAATATTGTGCCGGTTGTTCGTGCTGTAGCGTGTAAATGACGGGGGCCTCGTCTTGTTGCGCCGCTTTCGCGAAGATCTTTCCCGCGTCGACGGGGTGCGATGCCGTGTACTCGGCGCCCCAGGTCCAGCCGCGCAAGAACGCGGCAACTTGCGGACTCTGATCCTTTAACGTGGCGGAATCCGTAACCCAGACCGTTTGCAAGAACTTTTTTACGTAATCGCGCGCAAAGAAAACGACTCGGACCTCGCTTGAGTGTTCCGTGAGAATCGGATCGACGGTGAACGCGGCGTCGAGGCCTCCGCTCGAGAGCAACGTGAAGTTTTCGCCGATGCCGCCTGCGGCTCGCGTCTTGACGGAGGTGGGATCGATGCCTGCAGCCTTGAGACTCAGCGCAAGAAGCGATTCGCTCACCGAGCCGGGCTGCGTGAAGCCGACGGTTTTTCCGACGAGATCCTTGATCGATTTGATTGACGAGTCTTTTTTGACGATCCAGCATATCGTCCCGGGCGTCATGACTGCGCCCCCGATGATCTTCAGATCTTCGCCGGCGAGAATCGCCTTGATGCCGGCCGATGTTGCGACCTGTCCAAGCGAAAGTCCACCCTGCGTCACGTTGCGAACGGTCGTGCCGCCGCCGCTCGAGCCCGTAATCGACTTCACGTCGATGCCGAGTTTTCCCATTTGGCCGAGCTGCTGCGCCACGACGATCGGCAAGCCGTAATCTTGCTCGGGATAATGCGTGCACGTGATGTTGAATGTGGTGAGTGCCGCCTGCGCACTGCGCGGAAGCGCGAGGGTCGCGGCTGCTGCACCGCCACTGATGAGGAAGTTGCGCCGAGCCTGATTCATACATGCCCCTTTCATGACGTAGCTAGCCGGCAAGCGTCGCTTGGCGTTCGGAGCCCGAAACGGGAGCGACACGCCGTTCGAGCATATTGAAGAAAAGGTTAACGCCGACGCCGAGAACCGCGAGGATAACGATGACGGCGTTCACCCGTTTGACATCGAAAGTCTGATCTGCTGCCGAGAGCAGAAAACCCAGGCCGCCGCGCGAGGCGAAGATCTCTCCCAGCACGACCCCGATAAAGGTCAGGCTGAAGGCCAGGCGCAGACCGACGACCAGCGACGGAATGAGCGCAGGCATGACGACGTGGACGAGCGTCTGCGCCGGCGAAAGATTGAGGCTGCGCGCCACCTTCAGATAGACGGGGCGCATGTTCGCGATTGCGGACTGCGCGATGATCTGTATCGGAAATACGCCGTGGAACATGCCGAACGCGATCTTCGACGCGGCTCCGACTTTGAAAACTAAAAGGAAGATCGGATACAGCGTGACCTTCGGGACGGCGTAGACGCCGATGATCAACGGCTCGAAAACCTCGCCCCACATCTTCGAGAGTCCGAGGACTGCGCCGAAGAAGAGTCCGACCGCGGCCGCGATTGCAAACGCTGGAATGACTTCAGAGAGTGTGGTGAGGGTTGCTTTCCAAAGCCAGCCCTCGGAAAAGCCCTGTTCGATCACCTGCAGCGTGAGTAGCGGGCCAGGCAAGAATTCCTCGGTGAGGATCCGTGCAAAAAGTGCCCACAGTAGGATGACGGCCACAATCGAGGCCAAGCGGATGAGGTTTTTCCGGCGAGCGTTCATGCGCGGCGGTACAGCGCCAAACGGCGTTCGATCGAAATCAGCACCTGATTGCACGCGATGCTCACGATCAACACGAGCAGAATCGTCGCAAACATGATCTTCGATTCGAAGTTGTTATACGCGAATGCAATGCGGTAACCGACGCCCGCAGTCGCAAGAATGAATTCGGCGGCGATCACGCCGATCAACGAGTAGATGAAGCCGAGGCGTAAGCCGACGAACGCTTGCGGTACGGTTGCGGGGATTACAACGTGCACGAGCGTTTGCGCCGGCCGCAACATGAGACTGCGCGCCAGGGCCAGCTGAACGCGCGGTATCTCGCGCAAGCCGACAAGCACGTTCATCGTGATCGCGCCGATGCCGTTGATGACGCCGATGGCGACGATCGGTGCGATGCCTGCGCCGAAAATCTTGATGAAGAGCGGATAGAACGCAAACAGCGGTATGACGTAATACGCCAGCAAATACGGCTCGATTGCCGTCGCCAGTACGCGCGAGCGCCACAAGATGACCCCGAGCGGCAAGCCGATGAGCAGCGCGATTCCATAGGCCAGCGCGATCTCTGCGGCGGTCCGTCCGACGTCGGGCAACAAGCGTCCGTCCAAGAGCGCCGCGATCATCGTTGCGAACATCACGGTCGGCGGCACTGAAAGAGTTGGTCCGAACGCGTGTGCGCGCGCCAGCCCTTCCCAAATCGCGATCGCGATCGCGACGATTGCGATACGAAGGAGAAGGATCCTAGACACGCGTGCCGGCTCGCGCGTCGTCGAATCCGAGCAGCTCGCGCAGCGTTCCGATCATTTGGCCGTAGCGTTCCGGCTCGCGCGATTCGCGCCGCGGGCGCGCGAGATCGTTCTCGATGACGCGCGCGACGCGCCCGGGTTTTGGCGTGAGCACGATGATACGGTCCGCAAGCTGGACCGCCTCGTGCAAGCTGTGCGTCACGAACAGCACCGTGCAGCCGCTCTCACGCCAAATACGCAGCAGCTCTTCGCCGAGAACAAAGCGCGTTTGCTCGTCAAGCGCTCCGAACGGTTCGTCCATCAGGAGTAAACCCGGATCGAGAACGAGCGTGCGTCCGATCGCGACGCGCTGCCGCATCCCGCCCGAGAGTTGGTGCGGATAATGGTGCTCGAAGCCGCGCAATCCGACCATGTCGATCATTTGCTCGACGCGTGCGTCGCGCGTCTTGGCATCGACGCCGCGCATAGACAACCCGAACCCGATGTTTCCTGCGACCGTCCTCCACGGAAACGTCGAGTCTTCCTGAAAGACGACGCTCACACGCGGGTGTGGCCCGGTGTGCGGTACGCCGTCGAATTGCGTCGTCCCGCTGGTCGGCTGCTGTAATCCCGCCACGAGCTCGAGCAACGTGCTCTTGCCGCATCCTGAGATGCCGATGACGGCCACGAACTCGCCCGACTTGATGTCGAGCGAGACGTTTTCAAGCGCGACGAAGCTGCCGCCATCTTTCGTCGGATAGGTTTTGCCGAGCCCCTCTAGCGTTACACGCATTCGACCGGGCCGTCACTTCGCGCAAGCAGGCCAAGATGCTTCGTCAGGGAAAGCCGCGGCTCGTGAACGGGTCGACTTATCGTCGCGAGCTGCGCGTCGGCGATCGGCGTTTCGCCATTTTCAGCCTTCCGGCGGCGGAAGAGCAACGATACGCGGGGCTCGGGCGCCTGCCGTACTCGCTCAAGATTCTTTTCGAGAATTTGCTGCGCCACGCCGATGGGCGCGTGGTCACCGCCGAGCATCTGGACGCGCTCGCAGGCTGGGGCAAAGACCGAAAGGGCGGCTCGGAGATTCCATATCATCCCGTGCGTGTGCTTGCGGGCGACTCCTCGGGCGTCCCGCTTGCCGCGGATCTTGCAACCATGCGCTCGGCGATGCGCGATCTCGGCGGAAAAGCCAGCGACGTCAATCCGCATATCCCAGTCGATCTGATCATCGATCACTCGTCGATCGTCGACGTCGCCGACGTTCCGGATGCCGTTCGTGAGAATCTCGCGCGCGAATTCCGTCGCAACCGCGAACGCTACGCCTTCATGCGCTGGGCGCAAGATGCATTCCAACGCTTTCGCATCATCCCGCCGGGCAACGGCATCTTGCACCAAGTCAATCTCGAAGTGCTGGCGCGCGTCGTTTGGACGCTCGACGGCACTAACGGCGAAACAATTGCCTGCCCGGACGCCATGGTTGGCATGGACAGTCACACGCCGATGACCAACGGTCTCGGGGTCCTTGGTTGGGGCGTCGGTGGGATCGAAGCGTTGGCCGCGATGCTGGGTCAGCCGCTGCCGCTCGCGATTCCCGCAGTCGTCGGTTGCCGTCTCGTCGGGCGCGCGAAAACCGGCGTTACGACGACCGACATCGTGCTGACGCTGACGCAAGCGCTGCGCAAGCACGGCGTCGTCGCGAAGTTCGTCGAGTTCACCGGCCCGGGTCTGGACACGTTGCGTTTGGCCGAGCGCGCAACACTCGCCAACATGTCACCCGAATACGGTGCGACGATCGGATATTTCCCGATCGACGCTGAGACACTCCGGTATTTGACGCTCACCGGCCGCGCCGCCGAACACGTCGCGCTCGTCGAAGCGTACGCGAAAGAGCAAGGCTTGTGGCGTGACGCATCGACTCCGGAACCGCTGTTCAGCGACGTCGTCGAGTTCGATCTCACTGCCGTCGAACCGAGCCTCGCCGGACCGCGGCGCCCGCAAGATCGCGTCCCTCTCGGTCAAGTACCGAACAGTTTTAAGGAAGCGCTGCCGACGTTCGCGCGCCGGAAAAACGGCGGCACGCATGCGAGCGCGGGTCTGCAGGACGGCGACGTTGTCATCGCAGCGCTCACGAGCTGCACGAACACGTCGAATCCGTCGGTCATGATCGGCGCCGGTCTGCTCGCGCGAAACGCAGTTGCACGCGGCTTGCACAAGAAGCCGTGGGTGAAGACGTCGCTTGCGCCGGGCTCGCGCGTCGTCAGCGATTATCTCGAGAAGAGCGGGCTCCAAACGCCGTTGAGCGAGCTTGGGTTTGCACCTGTTGGTTACGGCTGCACGACGTGCATGGGCAACTCCGGGCCGCTCGATCCGCAGGTGTCGCAGCAGGTCGACGAAGGCGATCTCGTCGTGGCGGCCGTGCTTTCGGGCAACCGGAACTTCGAAGGGCGCATTCATCCGCAAGCCAAGGCGAGCTATCTTGCATCGCCGGCGCTCGTTGTCGCGTATGCGATCGCGGGCTCGGTCAACGTCGATCTGACGAACGAGCCGCTGGGAGAAGATCAAAACGCGAAGGCCGTCTTCTTGAGCGAGATCTGGCCGACCGACGAAGAGATCGAGAAGACGCTGAGTGCTGCGATCACACCCGATCTCTTCCGCGAGCGTTACAGCAGCGGTTTCTCGGGATCGGACGATTGGAACGCGCTGAACTCGCAGAACGGCGAGACGTTCGAGTGGCCTAGCGCAAGCGAGATCATCAAACAGCCGCCGTTTTTCGCCGGCGTGACACGCGCTGTCCCCGAACCGAGCGACATCATCGGAGCGCGTCCGCTCATCATCGTCGGTGATTCGGTAACGACCGATCACATTTCGCCGATTGCGACGATTCACAAGGACTCGCCGGCGTGGCAGTATTTGCGCGAGCGCGGCGTCGAGCCGGGAGATATCGGAACCTATAACCTACGCCGCATCAATCACGAAGTGATGATCCGCGGAACGTTCGCAAATCCGCGCATCAAGAACGAGATGGTTGCGCCGACGGAGGGTTGGTTCACGAGGCACATGCCGGATGGCACGACGATGAGCACCTACGATGCGGCCAAGCAATACCAGGCCGAGGGAACGCCGATGGTCGCCGTCGGCGGCGCTGAGTACGGCACGGGCTCATCACGCGACTGGGCTGCACGCGGCACGCGATTGATCGGCGTACGCGCGGTGATCGCCGAGGGCTTCGAACGCATTCATCGCTCGAATCTGGTCGGCATGGGCGTGCTGCCGCTGCAATTCGAACCTGGGACGACGCGCCAGACGCTCGGCCTCGACGGCACTGAAACGTACACGATCGAGGGTTTGCGCGACCTCAGGCCGCGCGATCACGTCACATGCACGATCGTACGCGCCGGCGGAAAGACCGATTCCGTCCGGTTGTTGGCGCGCATCGATACGCCCGTCGAGCTCGATTGGTACCGCCACGGCGGGATCTTACCGTACGTCCTACGCACGATGTTGACTTAGAAGGAAGGAGCCAAAATGACAGCGCGCA
>Ga0181537_10000340_pt1 | contig 44018 bp, 18 predicted proteins | sample PEATcosm2014_Bin_39_FD_119765 | JGI IMG/M metagenome (GOLD analysis project Ga0181537, IMG submission 119765) | Peatland microbial communities from MTU Mesocosm Facility, Houghton, MI, USA - PEATcosm2014_Bin23_10_metaG | ecosystem: Environmental > Terrestrial > Soil > Wetlands > Peat | place...
CGACGTATCGTCCGGCGTGCGGTCGCGCTCCGGGCGTCCCGGAGATCCTATCGGCGAGAACCCGATCGGTTGAATTCCTTTTTCCATTAGATAGTGGAAGAACTCGGGCTGCTGAAAATGTGGGTGCAATTCCATTTCGTTTGCGACCGGCTTGATTCGTGCGTCGCGAAGAAGCAATTCAAATTTGGGAATCGTCATATTCGACGTTCCGATGTGACGAACCAACCCGCGATCGACGAGTTCCTCCATCTTTCGCCAGGTTCGCATGTAGCTTCCATGGATGTAGGGCACCGCGTTCGGATTGCGGGAACTGACGTCGCATCCCGGGGGATGATGGTTGGGAAACGGCCAATGAACCAGGTAGAGGTCGAGGTAATCGATCTCGAGGTCGGCCAGGGATTTCTCACAAGAGGCGATGACATCGTTTTCACTGTGTTTATCGTTCCAGACCTTTGAGGTGATCCAGACTTCATCGCGTGGAAGGCCGCTCCGGAAAAGCTCTTTGAACACTCTCCCTAAATGGTCTTCGTTGCCGTATACGGACGCGCAATCGAAGTGGCGATATCCGATCGACGCGGCGTACCTTACGGCACCGGCGACCTCCATATGCGAGGTGTGGTCAGAGCCAAATGTCCCCAACCCGATGGCGGGCATTTTGGCCCCCGAGTTCAATGTTCGATAGGGCGCAACTGCGGGATCAACGGTGGCGTTTGATGATGAAGCCGATTCGAGCATTCGAAAAGCCTTAAGAATGAAGCGATTCAGTTAGCGTTGACTGCATTGTGTCGATCCTAGCCAGACGACACGATGTTGTCAAGAAATAGATTCGAGCCGAGGGCCTGGATTTCGGCGAATCAAGATCATGCGGATTTGGCGGGATGCTTCGGGCAGGCCGTTAAACGTCTATTGTGACGATTACTCCGGCAGCGCCATACCGGGTTCCACATTGGAGGTGCAACCGACGGAGATATGTTCCCGATGTCCTGGGGCGAGACTCGGATCCCGGATTGACGCTCAGATACCCAAGTGGTGGGCACGAGAGATGGTCGATAGTCGAATGAATGGAATTAAGAGCAATCGGGTGACGAGCAGTCAGTGTGGGCAACGCCGATTCTCAACCAGGAACTTATTGAGGCCAGAGTGATCCTGTTGGGGCTCAATCCATTCCTATGCAAGGCATTCGTCTGCAATAATGCGTCGTATGACGGTCCGAATGAAAGATATCGCGAAGGATCTGGGCCTATCCGTCGTCACTATCTCGAAAGTTCTTCGGAACCATCCGGATATCGCTGATGAAACTCGAGAAAGGGTCCTCAGTCGCGTAAAGGAACTCGATTATCAGCCCAACATCACCGCCAGGAGCTTGGTCACTGGACGCAGTTATCTGATCGGCTTAATCGTGCCTGATTTGCTGCACCCATTTTTTGCGGAAATTGCAAAGGCTTTGTCTGCTGCCTTGGGGCAAAAGGGCTATTCGCTGATTATCTCCTCTTCGGAGGAGAATACTGAACTGGAACGAAGGGAAATTACCCAGCTCATGGGGAGGCGCCTCGATGCGCTGGTGGTGGCCTCCTCGGGTACAGATCTGGAGCCATTCCGGCGCATGGAACGGCATGGATTGCCTTACGTTCTGATCGACCGCGAAGTCCCCGGACTGTCCGCCAATTTCGTGGGCATCAACGACCAGGCAGCAGGATTGATTGCGACGGAACACCTGATCGAGCAAGGCTGCAAAAGGGTGGCTCATATCCGAGGCAGAGACAATTCCACTGGGATGCGCAGGTTTGAGGGATACAAAACAGCGCTGAAGCGCCATAGAATCCCGTATTCTCCGTCTCTTGTGGTCTCCCGAACTGTTGTCGACATCGACAGTACCAAGATGGGAGCTGAGGCAATGCGGCTGCTTCTAAAAGAAAAACCTATACCCGACGGAGTTTTCGCCTATAACGATCCGCTTGCCATAGGTGCGATCGACGTAGCACTAGATGCAGGTCTGCGTATTCCTGAAGACATTGCTATCATCGGCTGCGGCAACCTTCACTACGATTCTTCGCTTCGCGTACCCTTGTCGAGTATCGATCAGAACAGTCAACAGATCGGCGAACGCACTGCCGAAGTCCTGCTGAATATGCTTGGGTCGAAGATCCCTCCACAGCCAAGGAGCCTCATCCTCGAGCCATCGCTCGTGATCCGGGCTTCTTCACACCGAAGGGCGAACAATCGGCAAGAGTCGAATCCATTGGCGTTGAACTTCCGCCGGCGCAAAGCCGCCACGAACGCTCCATAACGGAGTGGCGCAGGCAATCGTCCAGAGCACCGTGGAGCCCGGGTCAATTCGGATCGAGGCTGTGAACGAAGATTCAGCCGGGCCGCAGTTGACGCCCGCCGGGGTTCTGATTGCTGCCAAGTGGGTGCAGCCCAGGCCCGCTGCGCCATCCGTTCGAAATGGGTGATGGCGTATATGCAGTTGTGGTGGTTAACTCTTCTGAGGGGAGCACATCGTCCATGATCGGTTCTTTTCACCGCATTACACCCGTTGTCGTTGGCACTCTGGTTGCCTTCTTTGTCTTGCCCGCGATAGCTCAATCGCAATCGGCTTCCCCCCGAATCATTGTCGCCGATCTCAAGGATGCGACAGGGCCCGTTGATCGTTTCTTCGATTTGTCGGTTGGATCCGATTATCCTGGCACGCTGATTCGCGACGACAGCCAGGCACAGCTCAAGCTCGTGGTAGATGAACTTGGCTTTCGCTATATCCGTTTTCACGCCATTTTTCACGACGTGCTGGGAACAGTGCGAATTGAAGATGGCAAGACCGTCTACAACTGGTCGAAGATCGACCAGCTTTACGACGACTTGCTGGCGCGGCACATCAGGCCATTTGTCGAACTCGGCTTCACACCGAAGGCGCTTGCAACTTCCGAGAACAGCATCTTCTATTGGCATGGCAACACATCGCACCCGAAACCGGATGCCTGGCATGACCTTGTCGAAGCATTCATCCGGCACATCGAGCAGCGCTACGGAAGCTCCGAAGTGCGCACGTGGTATTTCGAGGTATGGAATGAGCCCAATCTCTCAGGGTTTTGGGAGGGCGGCGATCAGAAAGCATACTTCGACCTCTACGATCTCACATCGAAAACGATCAAGTCCGTCGACCCTTTGTTGCGGGTGGGAGGGCCGAGCACTGCTGGGGCGGCATGGGTCCCTGAGTTCCTTGCCCATGTGAAGCAGAGCGGTGCCGCTGTAGATTTTGTGACGACCCATACGTATGGCGTTCAAGGCGGTTTCCTCGATGAGGAGGGTAAATCGGATACCAAGCTCGATCCAGCGGCAAGCGCGATTATTGGAGATGTGCAACGAGTTCGCGCGCAAATCTCAGCTTCGCCGTTTCCCGACCTTCCACTTTATTTTTCTGAGTGGAGTACCAGTTACACACCCCGCGATTCAGTGCATGATTCCTACATCAGCGCGCCCTACATTCTGACCAAGCTCAAGGCCAGTCAGGGATTGGTTCAGGGGATGAGCTACTGGACCTATACCGATCTTTTCGAGGAACCTGGTCCCCCGACGGCGGCGTTTCAAGGAGGGTTCGGGCTCATGAATCCGCAGGGCATTCGCAAGCCCGCCTTCTTCGCATACAAGTACCTTCATGCACTGCAGGGCGAAAGCCTCGGAACCACCGATCCACAGGCATTGCTCGCTACACAGAATGGAAATGTTGTGGCGGTTATTTGGAACTTTGAGCAGCCAGAGCAGAAGGTGAGTAATCGGCCCTTCTACACAAAGCTCGTTCCCAATCATCCGGCGGCGCCCGTGAAATTACAGGTGACGCATCTTGTGCCGAATGCCGATTATCGCCTGGAAGTTCATCGCACCGGGTATGGCGCCAACGATGCATATTCGGCATACATTCAGATGGGATCTCCGAAGGAGCTGACTGCGGCACAGGTCGCTCACCTCAACGAGCTGACACTGGATCTTCCAGAGATCGATAAGACTGTGCGAAGCGGTTTCGATGGCACAATTGAAGCTTCGATCCCCATGAATAGCAATGACATTTTGCTCGTCAAGGTGACGCGCAGCCCCGAAAGCAAGTAGAAGGCACATTCCTTGGAGGAGATCGAACGTTGCAGTAGTCTCGACAAGGATCGAATGTTCTCTGCTAACCGCTCCCTGGGGCACGGTCGTCTAACGATAAGCATTGTGAGCAACCATCACGCCCCGGTTCGTTCTGTGGCCTCAGGTGTGAGATTCTGGCATGTACCAGCTGAACGGGCAAGTGCAGGGAGACATCATGGTCAGGTTACGGATAGCGATCGCGATATTGTTTCTGGTTTTGCCTGTGGTATCGGCGACCCAGGCACAGTTCGCTCAGGCCCAGGCGGCAACCCAGGACTCCGGCGCGGACCAATCCGGGCCGTTGCTTCGGCTGGAAGTGCGGCGCGTTCCCATCGACGTGATTGTGACGGACAAACAGGGAAATCCGGTGCGGGGACTCACGAAAGAGGATTTCCTCGTCAAAGAAGACAAGACGGAGCAGAGGATTCTTTCTTTTGATTACGTGAATGGCTCTGAAAACAGTTTTGTTCCTCCAAAACTGCCGGCGTTACCGGCGAACACCTACGTGAACATTCCGGCGGAGCCGGAGCGCGGGCCGCTTTACGTGCTGTATTACGACATGGTGAATACCTCCATGGAAGACCAGATGAGCGCCCATCAGCAGATTCTGGACTTTATCGACCACGCCCAGCCCGGCTCCCGGTTCGCGCTGTTTGTGAACGCCGCTGGGCTGCACCTGATCCAGGGATTCACGAGCGACCACGCGTTGCTGCATGCCGCGATTCTGTCAAAGGGGCCCGGTCCTCACCTGCCGGATGTCTTTATGTACGGGTCCACCTACGGACGGCTGGATGCGGGCGCCGCACTGCATTGCCTTAAGTTTCTCGCAGACTATATGAATGGGATTCCGGGCCGGAAGAACCTGATCTGGCTGGCGAGCAACTTTCCGATTCCCGTTGGCCCCACGATAACGGGCAACAACTCGAACACGTCTGTGGGCGGAGGCTTTTCCAGTTCAACCCCGCAATATAACGACCTGACCTACCTGTTAAGCGAGACGATCAAGGCCACGTACTCGGCGATGATGCGCAGTCAGGTTGCCCTCTATCCCGTGGACCTGGCGGGAATTGTGACGGAGAGCGATCCGGGGGACGCCGTTACGCAGGGAAGGTATGAAGACGCCATTGCCGCCGCCACCGGCGGTCACGCATATCACAACAGCAATCGCGTGAAGGTGTTGCTGGATGAAGCAGCGGCAAACGGGGAGAGCTATTACACGCTTAGTTATGACCCGACCAATACGAATTACGACGGTATGGATCGTCACATTGAGGTCACGCTTCCGGATAAGAAAAAGGCGGAATACACGCTCAGCTACCGCAACCTCTACTATGCGGTGACGGATGACGACTTGCAGACGTTGAACCAGAAATTGGACAAGAAAGATGTTGTGCAATCCCGCTTTTTGGCCGCTAAGGCCGCGGATACTCTGTACGCAAGCATCGAACATGGCGCGCCCATGATGCACGACCTGCTGTTCAGCACTCACTTGACGGCTAAGGGAACGCCCAAGCTGGCCTCCGCCCAACAGATGGCGGAATTGCAGGACTCGCCGGTCTACTTCCGCACACGCAAGAAAGATGTTCCTGTGAAACCGCTGCCCCCGGTCAAGCTGCAAAAATACCTGATTGATTATGGGGTTTTTGACCCGCGATTGAAGGCGCAGGCTGCGCGAAAGGGAACTCCGGCCATACTTGAATTTGCCGCGGCAGCTTATGACGAGGATGGTCGCCTGCTCAACAGCGTTTTGAATCAAGGGCAGGTAACGACCGGAACCGATTCGAAGGGCAAGCCCGGAGGGATGTTCCACGCTGAGCAGGAACTGAATGTTCCGCCGGGAGCGGCCTGGATGAGATTGGCGGTCCGGGACACTTTGACGGACCAGACTGGAACGCTCGAAGTGAAGCTGCCCTTGAAGGTGGACACGACGACTGCAATGACGGAAAAAGCCAAGTGAGACTCAGTGACCCGTGCGTTGCTGCCCGCGCGGGTCACGTTTTCAACAAGCGGGATTGCCGGGTCTGGACCCCCGCCAGCTAAGGGCCGGATGCTTGAGAGGCAGTCAGCGCGATCTGCTGCTTGTCGCTGGTGACAACTTTCAGGTAGAAGTCGCGGAGCTTGCCATACTCGGATGGGTCGAGCAGAGTGAACCCTCGCGCAAGTAGGCGTGCATTGGTGATGGAGCCGGGGTCGACTTTGGAGCGGAGCTGGTAGGCGGCGTTGTCTTCCCACTTCAGCGTAGCGTCCTGCGGAGTTGGCTCGACGGCATAGCCGTTGGGCAGCGCGTACGTAATCTGCTCCTGTTCCTGCGCGGGATAGTGCATGTCCACGGGGAGCGTGCGTGCGTCTTCGGACGGGAACGGGGATGTTTCCTTGCTTTCGAAGAAGAGGCGCGGAAGCGCAAGATGCTTGCCGGCGCGATCGGCAATGGAACCCGATACCTGAATCACCGCAACCAACTGGTGGGTAGGATCTTCGAGGCTGGAGATGTGATCGATATGAATTTGGACGCCGTCTGGAACCTCGGCGGCAATGGTCTTCTGCAACCGATCTCTGACTGTGTTGGCGTCGGTGCGGAGGGCCATTTGACGCCATTCCAGGGCCTGCTGACCGATGAATCCGACTTTGAGCGTACCGAAGACCGTTCCTACGGAAGTCACATTGAGGGTGCCCACGCGGACGGTGGTGTTCTCAGTATTCAGCTGCATCGGCGTGATCACGGTTTCGACTTTGCCGTTGGATCCCATGGCCACTCCACCGGCCCCGGCGTGCGCCCAGTACAAAGTCTGGAAGGGAGCCATCTTTTCGCCCGGATCGACAACGATTTCCTTTCCGTCGATGGTCACGCCGATGACCAGCGCGTCCAACTGGCTGGTCTGAAGGAACTGAGGTGAGAAGATGTGGCGATCGCGGCTGGCAATGCGCTCCGGCCGCGCAATGAGCCCCGCGGCACGGGCCAGGGCGAGATAGAGCAGAGCAATCTCTTTGCTGTTGCCGCTCTTGTGTTGTAATACACTCTCCACGCTACCCTGGGGAATCCAGGCATTGACGATGGGAGACAGGCCATCGGCGACATCCGTGTTGGTCAACTTCTGCACACTTGCATAGAGTTTCTTCGCCTTGTCCAGCGGTGAATCGGAGGCGGCGGTCAGTTCCGCCGCGGCATTCTTGATAGCCGCAGTGGGCGCGACGTACCGGTTCACGTCCTTCGTCCAGTACTGCATTTCCTTCTGCCAGAATTCCTTCTGTTCCACGGTGTAGGTGTAATAGAAATTCATCTGGTAAATCCGCTCTTCTACGGGCGGCGCAAAGGCCTCCTGCGGAATGGCGGGGATGTCGGTCAGGTCAAGGATGTAGCGGCCCGTGGCGTCCGGAGTGACTGCCTTACCCGGCGGAAGAATGTTTGTGGAGCGGATATCGGTGAGTATCTGGTCGTGCGGTCCCTTCAACAGTCTGTTGGAAACGCCGGGGTTCGAGACTTCGTTGGGAAGAAACTCCTCGCTTGGGGTGTACATGTAATGCGCCTTGTGCACGAAATAAGGCTGCTGAATCTGCCACTCCGGTGCCGTTTGAAAGAGGTCGTACCGAACTTGGTATCGATATTCGATAATGCTGCCCGCCTCTACTCCAGGCAAGGTGAAGGTTACATTGTTGGGCTGGCCGGGAACCTTCTTCAGCAGGGAGGCCGGGGAGCCGGAGAGCGGAACCACCGTTCCATCCGGATGAATGGTTCTCCCCTCAATGGCCGCCACCGCAGGGTGGCCGGCGAATGAGTCTGTATCGTAAGGCTGATCCTCGCCGGTCTGGGCCAGATTCGGCAGGTCAAAGTGGCCTTCCATTCCTGAACTGCTCTGGCTGGAGTTGTCTCCCTTGGCGGCGTAGGCGAGAGCGCGCGGGTAACGGACAAGCACAGTGGCCGCGTCCTTGCCTTGATCTGTGAGGACCTTGATGCGCGCGTAGACGGTGAGGAAGTGGTGCGGATCGTCTTCCGTTTCCTCACGGTAGAGAACGACGGCGGCTGCCCCAGGCGCTTTGGGGTCGGAAGTCATTTTCAGTTCGTCTTGAGAAGGAGTTGGAAACTGACCAAATGCAACCAGAGGCGCCGTTAAGCCAAACAATAACATTGCATTTAAAGAAACAGGATGAAAACGCATTGAATGTCTCCATGGGACCGATATCAACTAAGACGAGCGAACATCGGCGCGAGATGCATGGCTAGATTCTATTTCTGATGGCACAAGCGCACTCCGCAGCTGGTTTTCCGTCACAACATGACCAACAGGAAGTGAACAGTTTTAGACACCACCCTAGGCCGGGAGGTCATTACTGAATCCGGCCGATCAGGAAATCGATGGAATTCCCTCGCATCTTATTGACATTACGCAGCCTCCGGAGCTAACAGAGGCTGCGTAAGTATAGTTGAGCCGGCAACAACCAAAGCGTCCGGATGACGAGTTCCTTGATTGCTATTGGCCAGTTGTTTTTTGCGCGGTAAGCGCGATCTGCTGGTGGTCGGATACGACTACCTTCTCGTAGAAGTCGCGGAGCCCGCTATATTCCTTTGCATCGAGCAGGGTGAAGCCGCGCGCGAGGATGCGTGCTGTGGTGACGGAGGTTGGATCGACCTTAGAGCGGAGCTGGTAGGCGTAATTCTCTTCCCATTTGAGACTGGCATCCGGGGGGGCGCCTTCGACGGCATAGCCGGCAGGAAGCACATAAGTGACCTGCTCCTGATCTTGTGCCGGATAATGCATGTCGATGGGCAGCGACCGCGATTCCTCGGAAGGGAACGGGTCAGATTCTTTCGTATCAAAGAACAAGCGCGGCAGCAGAAGGTGGGTGCCGGCATGCTGGGCAAGTGGGCCGGACGCCGTGACTGCGGCGATCAGCTGCTTGCTGGGATCGTCGAGGTTGGCAATGCGGTCAACGTGGATCTGGATTCCGTCGGGCACACTTTCGGCGATCTCACGTTCCATCCGGTGAGTAACGTTGGCCTGATCTTCACGGAGACTCAGTTGACGCCAGTGCAGGGCTTCCTGCCCGGTGAATGCCACCTTGAGCGCCCCGGAGGCGGTTCCGTCAGGGTTGACGGTGAGCTTGCCTACATGGAAGACGGTGTTGTCGGTATTCAGCGGCAGGGGAGTGACTACGGATTCCACCTTGTCACCCGCGCCCATTGCCAGGCCGCCGGCGCCGCAGTGGGCCCATCCAAGAGTCTGGAAAGGGGCCATTTTCTCCCCTGGATCCACGAAGATCCGCTTACCGTCGATGTTCAGTTCGATGACGATGGCATCGAGTTGCCCTGAGTTGAGGAAGTCGGTTGCAAACGTTTGGCGATTGCGGCTGGCAATCCTGTCCGCTCGGGCATCGAGTCCGGCAGCGCGGGCCAGCGCGAGATAAAGCAGGGCGATCTGGTTGCTGGTGCCGCTTTTCTTCTCCAATAGCGCGTCAACATTGCCAGCGGGAATGGAGTTACCGAAGAAGGTGAAGGCGGTTTTCTGGGAGTAATCCGTATTGTCGAGTTTCTGCACCATGTCGTACAGCTTTTTCGCCTTGTCGAGCGGGCTGTCGGAGGCGGAAGCGACTTCGCCGGCGGCCTGCTTGATGGCGCCTGTTTCGGACGCATAGCTACGAACATCTTTAGTCCAGTACTGCATCTCCTTCTGCCAGTATTCCTTCTGGACAAACGATGGAGAGTAGTAGAACTGGACCTGCATGATCTGGTCCTGGAGCGGCGGTGAGAAAGCCTCTCTCGGAATGGGGGGCACGTCCGAAATATCCAATGTGTAATGACCCTGAGCATCATTTACCAGTAAGTTTGGCTTGGGCAGGTGGGATGTGGCCAATAAGTCGCTGAGTGGCTGGCCGTGCGAATCTACCATGTATCCTCCGCCTATACCGGCTCCGCCAGTGGTTGGAGCAAAGATGTGGTTCGGTATGAAAACGTAGTGAGCTTTGCGCACAGGATATGGCTCCTGGACCTGCCAGGTTGGAGGAGTCATAACAAAGCGATTGTCGATGCGCAACTGGTAGCGATATTCCAGGATGCTGCCAACCTCCACGCTGGGCAGGTTGATGGTGACTCTGTTGATCTGGTTCTCACCCTTCTTCACTTCCATCAAATCGGCGGGCGTAGCCGTCAGCGGAACGACGGTTCCATCTGGATGGATGGTCCTACCGGAGACGGCAGCGACTTCAAAATGCCCTGAAATCCTATCCACATCGTTGGAACGATTCTCGGCATCGCGCTCGCCGGTTCTGTCGCCGGAGGAAAAATGCCGTTGATAGGAGATCTGGACAGTCGCAAGTTCCTTCCCCTTCTCGGTAAGCACCTTCACTCGGTCGTAGAAGCTGTGGACGTTGTGGTCGTCGTCCTGAATCTCTTCTCGGTACAGAATGATGGCATCGGCGCCCGGATTCTTCGGGTCTGACGTCATCTTCAGTTCTTCCTGGGTTGGAGCCTGGAACTGCGCGTAGGCTACGAAAGGAGTCGCGGTAACGACCACCGACGCTGTAAGAAACAGAATGCTGTGAAAACGCATGCGATCCTCCTGAAGCTGGCCGGGCAGCGGTGAGGGTGCCCAGATCAAGAAAATGAATCGAGGAAATCCTAAACCACAGGGCTGACTGGCGACCGTGATGGGGACCACCAAAGGAGAATCGATCTTCCGTTCTTTGATTAGCACCGATGCCGGGCTTCGCGCTGCCTCCGCGTTACACCGGCGTGCCCACGCCGGGCCTGCACCGAATGCGCGGTCCCACGAAGCTGCGCTGATGTATTCTGACAGGTGGAGAGCGATTCATGGGTGTGGCGCGCAGAGCAGTCGGGGCGTGGGTTTTGCGGGCGTGTTTTCTGACCCTGCCTTGCGCATCGTACGCGGCCTGCAACGGCCCGGCGGACCTGGTGAATCAACTCCGCGCCCGCCCCGGCACCGACAATGCCGTTCTTTTGGGTAGCTGGTATGCCAGCCACCAGCAATTCGCGTGCGCCGTTGAAACCTTCCAGGCCGCGCTCAAGGCCGACCCGAAATCGGCGCAGCTGAACTATCTCACTGGCCTTGCCCTGGTCGCCGAAGGAAAAACGGCGGAGGCGCTTTCTGCCGTCCGGCAGGCCGCGCAACTGGAGCCTGGCGTGATCAAGCCGCACCTGGTTCTTGGTTCACTGCTCGATGAGGCGGGAAAGCACGACGAAGCAGAGGAGCAGTGGCGCCTGGCGCTGAAGATCGATCCGAAGTCGATTCCCGCCCTGGAGGGTCTCAGCGATAATGAGCTTGGCCGCGAAGACTATCCGGCGGTGATTATTCTTTTGCGCAACGCGCCCCGCACCGAGAAGCTGGCGATCAACCTGTCCCGGGCGCTGGGCAAGCTCAACTATCTCGACGATGCCGGCAAGGTTCTTACCGAGGCCATGCGGCAGTCTCCCGATTCCTTCGATCTGGTCCGGGCCATGAGCGTCGTGCTCGTTAGCGCCCATCGCTACGAGGAAACCATCAAGCTCTTCCAGGCGGCCGCCGACCAGCATCCCGACAACATCGACGCGCAGGTGGAACTGCTCCGCATCCTCGTGGTGACGAATCACTTCGATCGCGCCAGCAAGCTGGCTCCCGTTCTGCTCCCGCTGCGCCCGCATGACCCCGGCGTTCTCTACCTCTGCGGCGACGTCGCCCGCGCCATGGGCGACAACGAAAAGGCCAAGACCCTCCTCGAGCAATCCGTCAGCATCGATCCTAACGACTTTTTATCACGCTACAACCTGGGCATGGTGCTGGTCATTCTGCATGAATGGCAGGAAGCCAAGGACAACCTCGAAAAAGCAATCGCATTGGACGTTCCTCTGCCGGAAGTGCACTTCGAGCTGGCCATGGCGCTCAAGGGCCTGGGCGAGACGGACCGCGCAACCAAGGAAATGGCGCTCTACCAGAAGTCGAAGAAGGCCGACGAAAACGCGCTGGAGGCTGCTATGGCCTCCGCCCAGGCGGACATGGACCTGGCCGGCGGAAAGCTCGACGAAGCCGCGGGGAAATATCGCCAGGCCGTCGAGCAGGAACCGGAGAACGCGGACTACAAGTTCAAGCTCTCCGTCGCACTGCGCAAAGCCGGAGACCAGGACGGCGAACGAGCCCAACTCGAGGAGGCGGTCCGGCTCGATCCTCGTCTTGTCGGCGCTCAGACTCGCCTGGGCTATTTGCTCTCTCGCGCTGGCGATGTCGAAGGCGCCCTGGCTCACTTCCGCCTCGCGGTCAAGGCTGCCCCCGCCTGGACCGAGGCCTGGATCAACCTGGCCGCGGAACTGGCGGTTGCCTCTCATTTTTCCGAGGCTCGCCTGGCCGTGGCCAGGGCCATTGAACTCGATCCGAACAACGCCCAGGCCCATCAGCTGAGCGATCAGCTCGCGCGCGATCCGGCTGCCGCCCAGGAGCATCCCTGAGCCCATTCGACTTTGTATCCCACATATACGCGGCTTTGCGCGTTCGTCGCCCAAGTGTCAGAATGAAGAGGCCGACGCAATGAAAAAGCCGTTTCCCGCTCCCCGATGGACACGCCGAGACGTGCTTCGTGCCGCGGCCTCAGCCTGCGCATCGACGCAGTTTCCGCGCATCCTGTCGGCGTCGGTCTTTGCGCCACAGGCCGCGCAAGAGGCCGTGCAACCCGCAGCAGAACCCAGGCCGTTCTCAAGATTCACCGACGTTGCCAAGAGCGCCGGCCTCACTGCGACCATGTACTACGGCGTCCCCGAAGCGGTGACCTACATCGTCGAGGAGATGGGCGGCGGTTGCGCATTCTTCGACTACGACAACGACGGCTGGATGGACATATTCATTCTTGGCGGGCGGCGGCTGGAAGATACTCCCGCGGACGCTTCGAACCGGCTTTACAAGAACAACCGCGACGGCACCTTCACCGACGTCACCAGGAAAGCCGGACTCTGGGATGCTGGTTGGGCAGTTGGGGTATGCGTCGGAGACTACAACAACGACGGATTTGAAGACTTGTTCTTGACTTACTACGGCCAGAACAAACTGTACCGCAACAACGGCGACGGAACGTTTACGGACGTGACGGCCAAGGCCGGTCTTTTGCGTGAGGCGACACACTTCGGGTCCGGCTGCACATTTCTCGACTACAACCGCGACGGCCATCTGGACCTGTTCGTCTCCAATTACGTCGAAATCGATCTGGCTCACGCCTCCAAGCCTTCTCTCGATATACCGAACTGCAATTACGAAGGAGTGGCCACGGCTTGCGGGCCCAAGGGCCTGAGGGCACCGCAGCATCTTCTATACCGAAACAATGGGAACGGAACATTCACGGACGTATCGAAGGAGTCTGGCATCGCTGCAATCACGGGATCGTACGGGCTCACAGCGGTTTCATTTGACGCCGATGAGGATGGGTGGCCTGACATCTTTGTCGCCTGCGATACCACTAGCAGCCTGCTGCTGATTAACAACCGCGATGGGACCTTTCGTGAGGAGGGTCTGTTAAGTGGAGTGGCCATCAGTCCCGACGGCATGGCCATGGCCGGTATGGGAGTCGCAATCGGCGATTACGACCTGGATGGTCATCTCGATATTTTCAAGACCCACTTCCAACTCCAGCCCTCTGGGCTTTATCGCTACATCGGCAAAGGGGAATTCGAGGATCAAGCATATCCCGCCAAACTGGCAGGCGAACGGGCGTACGTTAGCTGGGGGGCGGGCATCGTCGATCTGGACAACGACGGATACCCCGATATTTTTTGGGTAACTGGAAATGTCTACGCGGAGATCGAGCGCATCAATCCGAAGTTCCCATACAAAGGACCACGCATCCTATTCCGAAACCGGGGCGACGGCACCTTTTCCCGCCTGGGAGATGAGGCCGGCTCCGCCATCAACGCGCTCCACGTCAGCCGCGGGAGCGCATTCGGAGACTTTGACAATGACGGTGATATGGACATCGTAATTATGAACCAGAACGAACCGCCCTCCCTACTGCGCAACGACGCTCCCAGGGGGAATCATTGGCTGAAGATCCGGTTGGAAGGAACAAAGAGCAACCGCAGCGCCATTGGGGCGCGTGTGCTGGCGCGCTACGGAGGCAAGGTGCAGGCGCAGGCAGTGCTTAGCCAGGCCAGCTATGTCTCTTCGAACGACCCGAGGCTGCACTTCGGCCTGGGAGCCGAGACCGCCGCGGACATTGAAGTCTATTGGCCGTCGGGCGCGGTGGAGAAATACCCGGCGCAAGCCGCCAATCGCCTGATCACGATTCTGGAAGGCCACGGGATCGTTCCCGGACGGGCGTTTTCCCCGGTTGAGACCCGCAACGGGGGAAAGTGAGTTCACTCGCCGCCGCGTTCAAAGGGAAGACCCCCTCGACGTTCAATTTTCTTGCAGAGGCAAAACGTTTTAGTCGGGGAACTCGAGAGGTTGGATCTGCTGGTCGGGCAAAAATCGGCAAAAACTCGGTTTTGGGCCCCCGGGCCTCCCACCGGTAGTTTTGGAAGCAATCGCCAAAACTTCCAATAAATGAATCAGTTACAGAATCGTCTTACTAAATTGTTTTACTACAAATGGAACTCAAAAAAAATATACTTGCGCGCCGTACATTGCGTGTGATATCGATACCGGGATTCAAAAAATAGACCTTTGGCCCCTGACTAGCTTGAACCTGGGATCAAATCAGGGTGCCTGGGTCACAACGAGAGAACGCATTCAGGAGGCTACAAAGATGCATTCAAGAAAAAGAAAGGCTCCGAGCACACACTCGGCGACAAGCTGGATTATGCGGATTCCTTGGCTGTTATTCCCAGCCTTGGTTCTGTCGTTTTCCATAGCCAACGCACAACAACTCACCGGCACATTAAGCGGCATCGCGTCCGATCAGACCGACGCCCGCATTCCAGGAGCCCATGTCGCGATCGTGAACGACGCTTCCGGCGACAAACGCGACGCGGCCACCGACTCGGCCGGATTCTTTTCGGTCACAGCCTTGGTTCCCGGTTCGTACACAGTCACAATATCCGCCAAAGGTTTTGCCTCTTGGGAAGAGCACGGGATCACCTTAAACCAGGGCGATAGCCGCACGATCCCCAACATTCACCTCAAGATCAGTTCCGACGCCACAGCCGTCACGGTCATCTCCGGGCAGGACGCCGAAGTCCCTGTCGACACCGCCGAAGTCAGCGCCACGCTCAATAACGAGCTGGTCGACAGCGCGACCCTGACCGGACGCAACGCCGCCGAACTCATCAAGATGATGCCTGGAATCGCGTTCAACAACTCCGGCGGCACGGGCTCTGGGTACAACAGCCAAGTCACCGGCACCAACAACGGCCCGGCGGGTAACTTTTCCGCCAACGGCACGCAGCCCTACGGCACCACGGATGTGTACCTGGACGGCGCCAACCTGATCGATCCGGGCAACGCCGGCACGCAGGTCGCCAACATCAACCAGGACATGACTGACAGCATCAAGTACCTGTCTGCGTCCTACGGCGCCGAGTTCGCCAAGGGCCCGGCTGTGCTGCAGGCCTTCAGCAAGAGCGGCGGCCAGAAGTTCCACGGCGAAGCTTATCTCTACGCCCGCAACACCGCGGTCGGATACGCAAACGACTGGAATAACAAGTTCCAGGGCAACCCGGTTTACCCGCAGTCGTTCTATTACGCCGGCGGTAACGTGGGCGGTCCGATCTTCTTCCCGCACTTCAACAAGAACAAGGACAAGCTGTTCTTCTGGGGCGGCTATGAAAAGATGATCCAGCACCCCTATGCCGCACCGGTGAACATCAACGTTCCCACCGCCAATCAGCTGGCCGGCGATTTCAACAACGACGGCGTTCCCTCGCAGGTGCAATCGACGGACGGCTATGCCTACTCGGTCCCATGCAACTCGAACGCTGGCTGGGAAGGATGCAGCGCGGCCGACTCGCCCTGGGCGCCCGCCTCGGGCTCTACTGCGGGAAGCGTGCCGAACCTGACGCCCTACTTCGATCCGAGCGGCGTTATCGCGACAAAGCTCATCCCCCCCGCAAACCAGACCCCAAGCGCAGCCAACGGCTGGGCCAACTACGTCTTCTCGCCCTCGCTTCCCCAGAACCGCTGGGAGGGGACCGGAAAAGTGACTTACGCGTTCAACGACAACAACAAGCTGTGGGGCTCCTATGCCTATCAGTCTGAGGTCGACGAGCACCCGTTGTCGATTTGGTGGGCGCCGGCCTACACGGTTCCCTACCCCTCAGCCCCACAGGGCAACGAGACAGCGAACCTTTACCTGGCCAACTACACGCACGTCTTCAGCTCGACCAGCACGAACGAGTTCGTTTTCGCCTATGCGAAGTTCGTCAACGACAGCGTAGAGACAAAGCCGTCGGGGGTGAGTGAAAGCGCGCTGGGCTTCCCGGCGGAGAGCATCTACGGTTCTTCGCACGCGACCGACCAGATTCCGAACTTCTTCGATTCGTGGGCGGGCCAAGATGCGGCCATTGGCGAAATGAGCTTTAACGGCGGCATTTACGGCAAGAACACCTTCGGCAAGACCTCGAAGGCTCCGTCGATTGCAGATACCTTCACCAAGATCGTCAAGACGCATTCCATCAAGGCCGGCTTCTACTGGGATACCCAGGAGAACCTTCAGTCTTACAGCTCCAACTTTGGTCCCGGTGGCGGCGGAGCATGGGCCGAGTACGACGTGAGCCCGTGGTCCTCGGTTTCAACATCCAACATCGTCCTCGACCGTCTGATGGGCCGAAACGCAAGCTACACCGAGCAGAGTTCTGTGCCGGTGCCCGATGAACTGTGGCACCAGTGGTCTCTTTGGGCGCAGGATTCCTGGAAGGCTTCCCGGAAACTGACCGTCAACGTCGGCTTGCGCGCCGATCACATGGGACAGTGGTACGACAAGCTTGGCGATGCCCAGGTGTGGGATCCGGCAACCTACTCGAACGCGGCTAACCCTCCGGCAAACACCGGCATCGAGTGGCACAAGTTAGACTCCGCCATTCCCACCTCGGGATGGCCCAGCAAGCTGTTCTACTACGACCCGCGTGTGGGCGCAGCCTATGACGTTTTCGGCAGCGGCAAAACCGTTGTGCGCGTCGGATTCGGCACCTACCGCTACAACATCTCAGACAACGCCGGCTCATTCATGACCGGTCCTCTGGGCTCATTCTCCTACGGCACGCCAAGCGGTTTCTATGGCTATCACATGAATGGCGGCGTAACCTGCGGCGGCCTCAACGCCGGAATCACGTCTAGCTGTTCCGGCGCCCAAACATTCACCGTCCCGGCTGGGCTGAACCAGGACGGCAGCTCACCAAACTTTGCCAAGATGGGCGAAAGCAAGATTCCCTATGCGAACACGTACAGCTTCGGCGTCGCTCAGGCGCTGCCTGGGCACACCGTGGCGCAAGTATCGTATGTGGGCAGCATGAGCCGCAACCAACTACTGGACGGCTCCGGCGACCTCCTCGATCCGAACCAGATCCCGCTGGGCGCATTCTTCGGCGCAGACCCGAAAACCGGCGTTGTAACCAACCCGGCTCCGGTTACGGGTAACTCGGCTCTAGTCCCGCAGGATTATCGCCCCTATCAAAACTACCAGGCGATGCACCTGTATCAACACGGTGGCTTCGGGAACTACAACTCGCTGCAGGTTGCGGCTCAGAAGCAGTCCGGCAACTTGTTTGTGTTCACTAACTTCACCTTCGGCAAAGCGCTGGGAACGCGCGACGGCAGCACTGCGAACGGCAATGGTAATGGCAACACTGTGGACCCGTTCAATCTGGATGCCAACTACGGGCCGCTAGGGTACGATCACACCAAGATTTTCAACCTCTCGTTAAGCTACAAGCTGCCCAAACCCATTCATGGCAACGCAATCCTCGGCGGCGTCGTCAATGGCTGGCAGCTTTCCAACTACACCACCTACCAGGATGGATCAAACCTCCAGTCCACCAACCCGGTGCTGAACGCTCAGTACACCAACAACTTTGTCAGTACGAGCAATCCAACCGGGCAGCCCTACATTACCATGCCGAATGGCCAGCAGGCTGCGGGAATCAATACCTCAGTCTGGTATGGCTCAACCGCATGGGCGAACGCGCTGATCCCGATCCTGACCTGCAACCCGGCGAAGGGCCTGCAGAAACATCAGAGATTCAACCCCAGTTGCTTTGCCGCGCCGGAGCCTCCTTCGGCTTCGGGCTACGGCGTACAGGGTCCGTTCGAATGGCCCTATTTGCGTAACCCGAGCTACTTCAGCAGCGATATGGCGATCTTCAAAGCCTTCAAGGTCACCGAATCGCAGCGGTTTGAAGTTCGCATTTCGGCAACCAACTGGCTCAACCATCCCAACTCGGCCTTCGATCTGTCGGGCACCAACTCCGACGACGAGTTGCAATTCACCGGGTACAGCTCCGGTGCCGGGATGATCGCCAACCACAACACCAACACAACCGGCATTCCTCTCGCCAAGCAGGGATACCGCTGGATGCAGTTCGCTGGGAAGTACTACTTCTAACGCGGACTGGAAGGGTATAATCGCTTGAAAGGGTGGCTTCGCGCCACCCTTTCTTTTGCCTCCATGCCGAAACGCTTTCACTTCTCCGCGGTCCGATCGGCGATCTTCCTCACCTTTGGTCTGCTGATTGCCTCCATCACAGGCCAGCAGCCCTCGGACTCGCCTATCCGCTTCGAACTCAGGACGCTTCCTTTTCGTCTGCAAAGCGATGAGAGTCAATCCAGAAACGCGCCGGAGACGATGGCTGGCGGGGTGGCGGTCTTCGACTACAACGGCGACGGCCGGCCAGATATTTTCTTTACCAACGGCGCCGATTTAGCAGATCTGAAGAAGTCTTCCTCCAAGTACTCCAATCGTCTCCTGCGCAACGACGGCAATGGAGTGTTTACGGATGTGACAGCGGAAGCCGGCTTGGCAGGAAGCGGATTCGATGTTGGCGTTGCCGTGGGGGACTACGACAACGATGGCCATCCGGACCTCTTTGTAGCAGGCGTGCATGGCAATAAGCTTTATCACAACAACGGCGACGGCACCTTTACCGATGTCACCAGGAAAGCCGGCCTGGATAAGTTGATCGATCCCGAATATGGGCCGTTGTGGTCAGTTGCGGCGGCCTGGGTAGACGTGAACAACGACGGCGCGCTCGATCTGTTCGTTGTTAACTACTTGCAGTGGAGCTATTCGTCTACGCCGCTATGCGTCATCGGCGGTATCCCGGATTACTGTCATCCTCGCTACTACAAGGGCCAGCCCGACCAACTCTTTCTCAATCAAGGCGACGGAACATTCAAGGACGTTTCAAAGGAATGGGGCATCCGGGAGCATGTTGGAAAAGGCATGGGCGTGGGGGTTGCGGATTACGATTTGGATGGCCGGCCGGACCTGTTCGTGACCAACGACGGCGATTACAACTTCCTCTTTCACAACGCCGGAAACAGATTCGAAGAAGTTGCATTTCCCGCTGGCGTTGCGCTTCCTGAGGATGGAGGGTTTGTCTCCGGCATGGGCCTTGATTTTCGCGACTACAATAACGACGGCTATCCGGACATTGCATACGTTGCGATCAGGAACCAGACCTTTCCCATCTACAAAAACACGGGTAAGGGAGACTTTGTGGAAGTGACAAACGCAAGCGGAATGCGCTCGCTAAGCCAGTCCATGGCGGGATTTGGCGCCGCATTCTACGACTTTGACAATGACGGCTGGAAGGATCTGTTTGTATCGCGCGGCAACGTGGTTGCGGTGTGGCCGCAGAGCGAGCACTTCGCGCAGCCGAACACCGTCTTTCGCAATCTGGGCGTCAGCGGTAAGTGGGAGGCTTTGACCGTCCAGGCAGGCTTCGACTCCTCGATCGCGCGCCACCGCGGCTGCGCCTTCGGCGACTTCGATGGCGACGGCCGGATTGATGCCGTCGTCACCTCTCTTGATCTCCCTGCCGAGTTGTGGATGAACCGAAGCCCGCATTCAGGGCACTGGCTGGATATCGCGTTGCGGGGAGTGAAGAGCAATCGCGATGGCATTGGAGCGCGAATCAAGTTGGTGACACGGGCTGGAGTTCAGTACAACCACCAGACTTCAAGCGTTTGCTACGCTTCGTCCAGCCTCGGCCCCGTGCACTTCGGCCTGGGAACGGAAATCACAGCCACACGAGTCGAGATCACCTGGCCCAGCGGCATCGTGCAGACGCTTGAGAACGTTGAAGGCGACCGCATCGTGGAGGCCGTCGAACCCATTCACACCCCTGCCAAAGAAAAATAAGCGGGCCCAGGAGATCCCCGCCTAGTTTTTGGGCGGCCCTTCTTTCTGTTGCCGGGCCTGAATCTGCTGGACGATCGCGCGTTCCCGTTGTCCGTCTTCCGGACGGCGGACCTTGTAGTAGAGCAGCGCCAGTTGAATATGCGGCTCGGGCCAATCAGGACTTGCTTTCTCCAAATCTTCCAGGGTTTTCACTGCTTCGGCGTAGTCGCCAGTCATGCTGTTCAGTTGCGCCATTTTCAGACGAGCCAACGGAAATGTGGGCCGGAGTTGCAAGGTGAGCGCCAGAAGCGGTCTTGCGCTTTCAATGTCCCCTCGGTCCAACCAATACATTCCGGTGTAAAGATTTGCAGTTGTGTCATTCGGATCGGCGCGAAGGGCGGCTTGAAACATCCGGTGCGCCGACTCACTGTCGCCGAGCGCATACTGAACTTGTCCGGCCATGGTGTAAAGTCCGGGAAGAGATGGATTCAGTCTGATCGCCGCATCCAAATCTGTTTGAGCTTCAGCAAACTCGCTCCGATTCAGGCGGGAGGCGCCGGCAATGATCCAGGCGCTTGCGAAACCCGTGGCGCGAGCCACGTTTTCCATGCGTGGCAGGCCTTCGGTTTCGTGACCTGATTGAATCTGGGCAAAGGCCAGAGAGTACTCAAACTGCATGTCGTTCTCGTGGCCTGGTTCGAGCGGTGTGAGAAGTTCGATCGCCTCAGCCTCTCTTCCCATCTTGACGTAGGTGTTCGCGAGCAGCACTGCAACCGCGCTGTCGACCGGGTTTGCCGAATGAAGCACCTCCAACTCCGCACGGGCGTGGGGCAGATCGCCCTTTTTGAAGTAAGCCACAGCCACGTTGACGCGTACAACAGTATCGTCGGGAGACAGAGCGAGAACCCGCTTGTCCTCTTCAATGGCCTCGTCAAGCTGTCCCTCCGCAGCCAACGCGGCGCCAAGGCCTTTGCGCGCCGGCAGAGAGTTAGGTTGAACCTCGAGCGCCTTGCGATAGCTATTGACCGCCGCCGCGAAGTCGCCTTGCTGCTCTGCGGTCGCTCCTGCGCGCAGTAACTTGTCCAGGTCCGACGAATCCTGCGTCTGTCCCGTTGCCAGAAGAGACGGAACGATCAAGAGCAAACAACCCATTCGCACGGAAGAAACGTGTACCATATCGATCGAAAACGCTGATGAACGGCTGTTACTGCTTTGGCGGCCCTTCCTTCTGCTGCTGGGCGTCAATCTGTTGCACAATGTCGCGTTCGCGCTGCCCATCGCCGGGGCGGTGCAGCTTGTAGTAGATCGGCGCCAATTCAACGTGCGGATCGAGCCAATTGGGGTCGGCCTTCTCCAGTTCTTCCAAAGCGGCGGCAGCCTCGGCATTTTTCCCGGTCATCGCGTTTAACTTGGCCATCTGCAGTCGGGCTTGGGGCATCTGAGGCTCCAATTCCAAAGCGAGTTCCAGCAGTGGCCTCGCACTTACTAAGTCTCTCTGCTTCAGCCGGATAGCGCCAAGATAGAGATTTGCAAGAAAATCCTTTGGGTCTTCCTTCAAAGCAGCTTCAAAGGCCTGGCTTGCCGCATCCGTATCTCCGAGCGCGTCCCTCGCCTGTCCGGCCAAGGTGTTGAGTCCGGGGATTGAAGGATTCAATTTCACTGCCGCATCGAGGTCGGCTCGCGCTTCCTTAAACTCTCTGCGGGTCAGACGGGTTGATCCGGCCATGACATAAGCATCAGCGGAATGAGTCGTTTTCGCCAATGTTTCCATTCGCGGTAAACCTACATTTTCTCCGCCTGACTGAATCAGCGCACTCGCCAGCACGAACTCAAGGTCGGTGTTGCTTTCATGGCCCGGCTCAAAGGGGATCAGCAGCTCCACTGCTTCCTTCGCGTTCCCCAGCTTCACCTCAGTGTAGCCCAAGAGCATGGCGGCACGGAGATCCTGGGGCCGGGCTGCATGAACCGCTTCGAATTCGGGGCGCGCATCCCGCAGGTCGCCTTTCTTGTAGTAGGCCAGCGCGAGGTTCATCCGCACGGAGATCTTGTCCGGAGCGTGAGGGAGTGCGCGCTTGTCTTCCTCAATCGCTGCGTCGAAGTCACCGGATGCGGCGAGCGCCGCGCCCAGGTTTGCGCGTGCCTCCGGTAGTTCCGGCTGAATTGCAAGTGCCTTGCGGTATTCTTCGACCGCTGTCTTCAAATCTCCGCGTTGCTGCGCGGAAATCCCGGTGCTCAGGTGCTCTTCGGCCTCATTGGAAGGGTGATGGTTCGAATTCTGCGCCACCACGACTTGGAGGTCGAACAAAAGCAAAATGGCGGAAACAAATCGCACGCTAGTCTGCATAGAAAAACTTCACCACCATGTATGCGCGGCCACAGCCTGTCATGCTAGCACATTTCGACGAGCGGAAAACGCGACTGCCGTGCCTCGTTCTTGACCGCTACTGCTTTTCAACAGGAGTGAATCCTTCCACAATCCTCACATTCGAACCAAAACGCCTGTAATCTCGAAACTCGATTGTGTTCAGGATGTCTTCGTGACGGCCTTGTCTCAACCTCATCTCGGCACTGAGCGGCATTAGGTAGTCATGGGAGTTGATCGACACATAGCCGTAGTCGACGGTGATGCTCGTAGCTTGAGTTGGAAAGTCGCGCGGCAAGTCGTCCGCGATCATGCTGATTCGTCTAACATTCCTGGTAGCGGCATCAATGCAGACAATCCCGTGAAATGCCACCGTTACTTGCCGATCGTTCATGCCAACGACTGAGAATGACGAATTGCTCTGTGCCACGCGATAGCTGAATACCTGCACTGTTCCCGCCCCCAGTGCATCGGTTTCCTTCCACTGAAGGTCAGCTTTTGCCGATGGAGAGAAGACGGAGCTCAATACCCCTCCCAGTTCTCCGGCGGAAAATGCGCCTTCCTTGTTATTCAGCGCGCTCCGGTCCACAGTGCTGGTTTTACCGTTGATCTCGAGCATAGTGTGAGTTTCAGTCTTGTCCCGGTAGCGGAGCAGTTCGGCGATCGTGTCCCGGTGCCTCCATCTTCCACTGCCGGTGGGATCGAATGACCTATTGGTCACTTCGACGCAAAGGAAGTTAGGCAGCGAATCGGAATAACTGACCGCTCGACTTCGCGCATCCGCAATCAGCTCCTGGATCTCCTCTGGCGAAGGCGGAGGAACGGGATTGGTCAATACTGTGATTGCCAGCGGGCCACTTCCTGCCGTATTGCCGTCACCTGCATTCATCGAGCCAGCCGAAACTCCGGTATCCAAGGGTCCTGGCGGACTGACCTTCGCAGTTTCTTCCTTCGAGCCGTCGCCGCCATCCACGGTGAATGACAATGAACGAACAGCTGTCTTTCCGCCCTGGCTGATCGATGCCTCTACTTCGTAATCGCCGGGTGCGAGTCCAGACTTGAAGCTTGCGAGGTAGGGTACCGATCCGCCTCCCTCCCCCAAATGCAGAGGCAGCGGCATCAGCTTGCCGGGCTTGCCGTTTCTTCCCGCCGACATCTGCAGCGTTACGGGCTCTTTTGAATTCGGGTCAGGATGCAGGATGAAAAACAGAGAGATCGACTTCGCATTTTCCGGAACATCCCCAGCGAGATTTGGCGTGATTCTCTCCTTCTCGTATCGCATCGGTTCCTGAAGATCGTCGTCTTCGAGAAAAGGATCAACCTTCCTGACAAGAACGATGTCGCTCAGCGACGGGGTGGTCTGCACAGGAGCTATCTCAAACTGCATTCTCTGCGCGCCGGCCTTTTCGCTCAACTGATCGAGCAGCGCGACTTCCAGCGTATATTGGCCTGGAATGGCCATGAAATGCCGCTGAAGCGTAATGGCATCCTTTTCGTTCTCGTCGACCGATTCCAGCGCTCCGCGCTTCGCAATGTCCTCGCTGAAGTGCTCAATGACCTTTCCGCTGCTGTCCTTGATCTGGGCGACTATGGAGACATGCGCTGAGAAGAGCCCGGTGCGCGCGTCCTTCCTGATCTGAAGCTCCGAGATCGGCACCTCAACAGCCACGGTGCTGGCACTACCGTCAGGCAGCTCGCCAAAATGCAAAACTCTGGCTTGGAACTTCAAGTCCACGGGCAATTGCGGCAGGCTCAAAAGCTTCAAGAGCGGAATCTCAAACGGACGAATGCTGCTGTCGGCGGCGGAAGCAACTGCAAAGTAACCAGTCTTTGTCTTGATGGAAATTCCATCGCGCAGAGGCTTGGTGGCTATGGTGTGAAATGACCCGTCGTACTGCTCAATTGGAGGAATATATAGAGCCTGGTAATACGTCGTCAGGTCGTCAACCATCTGCTCCAGCGGTTTCTTGATGCTGTCTTGAGCACTCAAGTACGCGCCGCCGGTGTTAGTCGCGAGGTCGGCCATCGGGCTCTTGATCTCGGTGAACGGATGCGGGTCCGACTGCCTGTTCCAATCCACAGCCATGCCCACGGTTGTGGTTGGGCCGCTGGGGCTCGCCTGTTCCGACGGCACTGTCGAAGCCCTGCCCTGGCTTCCGGGAACCACCTGTGGAGCAGGACTGAATGTCGAGTTTTGAGCACCGATCGCGGTGTCGATTTGGTACTTCCCACCCACGTCGAGCGCATCCATATCAACCACGTAGATACTCACGCCTGCCTGATTGGCCGCTCCGGCAACGGTGCGGAGCATCTCCTTGGACGCCGAATCCATCTGCTCATTCTGCGTAAAATAGATGAGAGCCTTTCGCGATCCGAGCTTCTGCTGCGAGCGCACGATAGACAAAAGACTCGCCAGTTGTGGCAAGGCGTGCAGGTCTTGCTGAATTTGCTGCTCTCCATTAAGCGCACTCAACAGCATTTGACACCGTTCGCGGCCCCGCACATCCACATTCTTTCCAGACGAATCGGCGCCGGTCCGCACGACAGCAACCAGGTCTTTCTCGGCTTGCTCCGCCCGTGCCGTTCTGGGATCCCGATTCTCCGATGTTCTGTTCACAGTCAAATTCACATAGGTGAGTTGAATGGCAGAAGCCTTGTCGACGGCGGAGGAGTCCGTTTCCACTCTCACGGCCTGCCGAATCGTCTCCCGGTCATCCGAAAAACTCTGGATGACCCGCAAGCGCCCGGCAAAATCCAGGACCGCAAACGAGTAACCTTTTCCCGGCAGTGCGCTCAGAATCTTTTCAGCGACGTGCTGCGCATTCTTCGCCGTCGCCCCACTGAACCGGTCGAACACCATTGTGACAGTGTGGTCGGAATTGGAGTCTCCAGTCACAAGATGCAGGCCGTTTAGTTTCACTGGAACACCGTTATCGGTGACGGCGACATCTTCCGGCTTAAGGTCCAGAACGGGCTTATGCCTCTTGTTATGGACAATCAGGTCGAGAGCAACCTCATCCACATTTGTACTGGCCGTTGGGGTCTGGGAGGGTTGCGTCTGACTTGCGGAATTCGTTTGCCCTTGTGCTACCTGAACCAGAGAGATGAGCAGCAACGCCGAAACTATCCAACTGCAAATCCTGTCCGCGTAGGCAATCCCAAATACATGTTTCCGATGGGCCATATGATTAAGCTCAATCCTGTTGCGCCAAGGTGCGGCGCTCCTCCGTAAAGAGGCCGCCAAAACCGGGTTTGCATCGATGCTACGATGACGTTCTGAAGTCGCTATTTATTACAGGAGAATTCTACATCCGCGGGGTTCTGGTGTACAGGTCAATCGGGTCGGAGTCCCTCCTGTTAACAGCGGGATCAAACGTTGGAAACTTCGAGACATCAGCCAGGCGCGGGGCCTGAATTCCAGGGTAGCCAGCGGTCGCTTCTTCGTTGCCGGGCGCTATACAATCTCCTTTAACGCGCGCTGGACAACTCCTATGAATAGAACACCGCGGCACTCCCTTTTTCTTTCGGCCTTGTCGATCGCAGCTTTGACGCTGGGCCTTCCCGTGGCGACACAACAAAGTCCGTCAGCACCGATCCGATTCGAACTGAAGAGGCTGCCGTTTCACCTCGAAAGCAATGAAAGCCAGTCAAGGAATATTCCGGAGACAATGGCGGCCGGCGTCGCAGTCTTCGACTACAACGGCGATGGCCGCCCTGACATCTTCTTTGCCAATGGCGCTGACCTCGCAACCATGAAGAAGAGCTCTGCGAAATATTTCAACCGTCTGTTTCGCAACGACGGAAACGGAGCGTTTACCGACGTAACGGAGGCAGCAGGCCTGAGAGGAGATGGATTCGACGTTGGAGTTGCCGTGGGTGACTATGACAACGACGGCCACCCCGATTTGTTTGTCACCGGAGTGCATGGGAACACGCTCTATCGCAACAACGGCGATGGAACGTTTACCGATGTGACGAAAAAGGCTGGCCTGGACAAGTGGAATGACCCCGAATACGGACCTTTGTGGGCGGTAGCCGCGGCATGGGTCGACGTGAATAATGACGGATTGCTCGACCTCTTTATCGTGAATTATGTGCAATGGACTTACAGCGAGAAACCGCTTTGCTTAGTTGACACGACTCCCGAGTATTGCCATCCCCGCTTCTATAAGGGACTTCCCAACCAACTCTTCATCAACCAAGGCAACGGTACATTCAGGGACGTATCGGAAGAATGGGGCATTCGAAGTCATGTCGGCAAGGGCATGGGCGTGGGCGTGGGCGATTACGATCTGGATGGCCGTCCGGACCTGTTTGTGACAAACGACGCGGGCTACGATTTCCTTTTTCATAACCTGGGCAATAAGTTCGAGGAGGTGGCGTTTCAGACCAACACGGCTTTGCCGGAGGAGGGATCGTTCATCTCAGGAATGGGGCTGGACTTTCGCGACTTTAATAACGATGGTTTTCCCGACATCGTTTATGTCGCGCTGAACCGGCAGACATTTCCCATTCTTCAAAACACCGGCCATGGCGATTTCGAGGATGTTACATCGTCAAGTGGCATCGGCGCGGAAAGTCTGAACATGGCGGGGTTTGGAGCAGGCCTATACGACTTCGATAACGATGGTTGGAAAGACCTGTTTGTTTCGCGTGGCCATGTATCGGCAACCCACCCTCCGGGAGCCAGCGTGAAACAGCCGAATGTGGTTTTCCGGAATCTAGGCGCGAGCGGGAAATGGCAGCCGTTTACAGACGAAGCGGGTTTTGTGGCGGACACTGCCGCGCGACACCGAGGTTGCGCATTTGGCGACTTTGATGGCGACGGCCGCGTCGACATCGTGGTTAGCTCAATGGACGCGGACGCCGAGTTGTGGATGAACCGCAGCCCTGGCGCCGGGCATTGGCTCGATATTGCTTTGCAGGGCGTCAAGAGCAACCGCGACGGAATTGGAGCGCGCATCAAGGTCGTGACCAAGACCGGCACGCAATACAATCACCAGACATCCAGTGTGTGCTACGCTTCGTCGAGCCTGGGTCCGGTGCATTTTGGTCTTGGAGCCGATACTGTGGCTGTCAAGGTCGAAATCACATGGCCCAGTGGCATTTTTCAGACACTTGAGAACGTTTCAGCAGACCAAACTGTGAAGGTCAAAGAACCGGTTCCGCCAACAGCAACCACGAAATAGTCGAGTCGCGGGGTCTTGGCGCGCGCCCCGGATTCTGGCCGAACTCTTCTCAAGGAAAGCGCGGATTGCGCCCTCAACAACACGCGCGGTCGTAAGTTGCCCCTCAATTTTGGTAGAATCGTTACAATAATCGTCTTTCTCGGACATCATCCGGACCTCTTCCTCAACGCTAGTTCAGGGAGTAGACCGCGGACCGCAAATCCGGGGCGACCACTCGGGAGAACTGATGGAAGGGAACTTGTTGCTGGTCGCGGCGGTCCTGCTTGCAACTGGAGCCAGCCTGACCGGAACCGTCGTCGCCGGGGGAAGTGGGAAGGGAAGCCAGGCCGCGTCAGAGCCGTCGACGCCTTCCAATGCCGTTCCTTCATACCTCAAGCCAGTAGCGACGAATTCAGAAACCCCGTCTTCCAAGCCGCTCCTTACCATTGACATACCGGTGAACGGCACGATCTACCCGCCGGAGATCATCCCACCGCAATTTGCATGGCGCGACGATAACCCAGCCGTATCCGTCTGGCGGATCGAAGTCGTCTTCGGCGAACATGCGCGCTCCATCAAGGCCTGGTCGAACGGCGAGAAGATGGAACTTGCCCCGGCCGATGACACCCTGGTGGGCTATGTGCCCCCGGCACTGACTCCGGAACAGGCGGCGGCGCACACCTGGAGGCCCGATGCAAAGACCTGGGAGGAGATAAAGAAGCATTCGGTTCAAGAGCCGGCCACAGTGACCATCAGCGGCTATGCGAGCCAAAAGGACCATGAGCCGCTCTCCCAAGCGCACGCGACGATTCGAACCTCAATGGACCCAGTTGGCGCCCCGATCTTCTATCGCGATGTTCCCTTGATCCCGCCCGATCTCTCGACTGCGCAGCGCGGGGTCATCAAGCCTTTGCCTGATTCCGTACTTCCCAGGATCAAATGGGAGCTCCGCTATATCTCCCAAACCCAGAGTAAAGTCATGATGACGAATCTGCCCACCTGCGGGAACTGCCACTCCTTTTCACGCGATGGAAAGACGATGGGAATCGACGTGGACGGTCCGGCGAACGATAAGGGGCTTTACGCCCTGGTTCCCCTCAAGAAGGTCAGCACCATCAGCAACGATTATCTGATCCACTGGAGCGCATTCTCCGAGGAACATGCGCAGAAGCGGTTCGGCTTCATGAGCCAGGTATCACCGGATGGAAAGTATGTGGTGAACTCCATCGATGTACCCCATGCACATGGCGTCCGCATGGTGGATCGGCTCTACAACGGGTTCTACACAGACTACGGATTTGGCCAGGTTTTCTATCCCACTCGCGGCGTTCTGGCCTGGTACAGCAAAGAGACCGGCAAGCTGCAGACGTTGCCCGGAGCCGACGATCCCAACTTCGTGCAAACCTCAGCCTTCTGGAGCCCGGATGGCAAGTGGCTTGTCTTCTCCCGCGCAGCCGCCCGGGATCCCTACCCGCCGGGTTACCAGAGGGCAACATACGCCAACGACCCCAACGAAACACAGATTCAATACGACCTTTACCGGATTCCTTTCAGTGACGGCAAGGGCGGAACGCCCGAAAGGATCGTAGGCGCATCGGAAAACGGCATGAGCAACAACTTTCCCAAAGTCTCGCCCGACGGCAAATGGATCGTCTTTGTCGAGTGTAAGAGCGGGCTGCTCATGCGTCCTGACAGCAAGCTATACATTGTGCCCTTTGAGGGCGGCGAAGCCCGGCCGTTGCAATCGAACCTGCCGCTGATGAACTCATGGCATTCATTTTCACCGAACGGCCGTTGGCTGGCATTTTCTTCCAAGAGCCCTTCGCTCTACACTCACCTTTACCTTACGCACATTGACGATCAGGGCAATACCAGTCCGGCGGTGGTTGTGGAAAATGCAACGGCCTCCAATCGGGCCGTCAACATTCCGGAATTCGTCAATCTTGGTCCGGAGGGACTGGACCACATTGACACTCCCGCGATCGATTTTTACAGGGAATTCGACGCCGCGCAGCAACTGCAGGACAGTCATAAGTACGCCGAGGCAGTGCCGGCTTGGAAGGTGGCGGCGGCAAAGGATCCAACTGACGCCCGTCCCTACAACAACATGGGCGTGGCGCTGGCCGCAACCGGGGAGATTAACGAGGCGATCGAGCAGTACAAGAAGTCTCTGGCGCTGAATAACGATAGTTCGCAGACCCACAACAATCTGGGCGGTGTTTTTGCCCAAGCCGGCCACACGGACGAGGCTATGGCCGAGTTTCAGAAGGCTTTGGAGCTAAACCCGGATAATGGCTCTGCACATATCAATCTCGGCCACATTCTGGAAGTGATGGGCGGACATCGGCAGGAAGCCATCGACGAGTTAACCAAAGGAATCGAGCTGGCGCCAAAGTCTTCTGACGGCCATAACATTTACGGCGTTATTCTGGCCCGGATGGGCAAACTGGACGACGCGATTGCCGAATTGCAAAAAGCTGTCGAGCTGGCTCCGCAATCCGCCGAGTGCCGCTACAATCTGGGCCGGGCTCTTGCGGCGAGCAGTAAATTTGCCGAGGCATTACCGCAGTTTGAAGCCGCGGCCAGCCTCTCCGGCGGACAGGTTCCGGATATTCTGCAGATGCTCGCGGCCATGTATTCGGAGACAGGGCAGTATCAGAAAGCCCTTGAGACGGCACAGCACGCGCTCGGTCTGGCAGTTCAGCAGCAGAACAACGATCTGGCGACGGCGCTCAAGGGAAACATTGAGCGCTATCAGCATCAAGCGCAGCAGGGACATAACCCCACCGGCAACAACCCATAGCCTGCCGGAAGGCCGCCTCGACGCATGGGGATTGTGAGAAACAACGGCGAAGCTCTAAGATGCCTATATCCCTGCTCTGCCCCGGAGTACCCCATACGATGCCATTCTTCTCAGTGACTTCCCGCTTTCAGCCCATTCTTCCGATTTGCCTTGGACTTCTCGCGTGCCTTTCTTCCGGGAACCAGGAACTGCGGGCACAGGAAGCAAACGAGGCACGCTTGCCGGAGATGCACTGGCGCATGATTGGGCCGTTTCGTGGTGGGCGCACGCGCGCCGCAACAGGTGTTCCGGGCCAACCGAATGTGTTTTACATCGGCCAGGGCGACGGTGGTGTGTGGAAGAGCCATGACTACGGAAGGACGTGGAATCCGATCTTCGATGCACAACCGTCGCAATCGATCGGGGCGATTGCGGTTGCGCCTTCCAACGCGAATATCGTGTACGTGGCCAGTGGAGAAGGGCTGCATCGGCCGGACCTTTCAGTGGGTAACGGGATTTACAAGTCGACCGACGCGGGCAAGACGTGGGAGCGTTTAGGCCTGCGCGACGGCGAGCAGTTTCCTGCGTTGGCCGTCGATCCACGCGACCCGAACAAGGTATTCGCGGCTGCGCTGGGGCATCCCTACGGTCCGAATGAGGAGCGGGGAATCTATCGTTCCACCGATGGCGGCGCTACGTGGACGAAGGTGCTTTACAAGGATGCAAACACGGGCGGGTCGGATGTGCAGATCGATCCCAGCAATCCCGATGTGGTGTATGCATCGATGTGGGAAGCGACGCTGGGTCCTTTCGAAGACGGCAACAGCTACGAAGGCACCAAGGGCGGGCTATTCAAGTCGACCGATGGCGGAACTACGTGGAAACAACTGACAAAGGGACTGCCGGAAAACTTAGTCCATATTCAGGCGGCTTTGTCGGCAAGCGACGAGAACCGATTGTATGCGACGGTGGCGACGAGCAAGGAAGGTGGATATGGTTCGGGCGTCGGGCTGGGCGTGTATCGCTCAGACGATGCGGGTGAGAACTGGTACAAGGTGACGGACGATCCGCGGCCGGCCATGAAGATTGGCGGCGGCGACCTGCCGGTGGCGAGGGTCGATCCTAAGAATGCGGACGTGGTTTATAGCGCGAGCATCGTTACACATCGCTCGGTTGATGGCGGCAAAACGTGGATGAGCCTGCGCGGCGCGCCGGGCGGAGATGATTATCAGAACCTCTGGATCAACCCGGATAATCCGAACATCATTCTGCTGGTGAGCGACCAGGGCGCGATTGTGAGTGTGAACCGCGGCGAGACATGGAGTTCGTGGTACAACCAGCCGACCGCGCAGCTTTATCATGTGGCGGCGACGAATACATTTCCCTACCAGGTGTGCGCCGGACAGCAGGAGAGCGGGTCGGTTTGCATTTCGACTCGCGGCAACGATGGCGAAATCACATTCCGTGAGTGGCATCCGGTGGGAGTGATCGAGTATGGCTATGCCGCGCCCGATCCGCTGCATCCGGAGATTGTGTATGGGGCTGGAAGGTCAGAGGTATCGAAGTACGATATGGCGACTGGGCAGGTGCAGAATGTGACGCCGATTCCGGTGCGCAGCGCCGCGTATCGTGCGGACAGAACCGAGCCGATTCTGTTCTCGCCGCTCGATCCACACGATCTCTATTACGCGACCAATGTGCTCTTCGAGACCAAGGACTACGGCAAGACATGGCAGCAAATCAGCAAGGATTTGAGCCGCGAACACTCGGGTCAACCAGCATCGCTGAAGCCACTATCAGACAAGGATCAAGCGCGGCGGCGCGGGGTGATTTACTCGTTTGCCGCATCATTCAAATCTCCATTGACACTGTGGGCGGGAACGGACGATGGGCTGGTGTGGATTACGCACGATCATGGGAAGAACTGGAAAGATATTACGCCGCCCAAGCTGACGCCGTGGAGCAAGATTACTCAAATCGAAGCTTCGCACTTTGACGACAGCACGGCGTATGTGTCAGTGAGCCGCATGAGGATCGACGATATGCAGCCGTATCTCTTCCGCACCCGTGACGGAGGCGCGACATGGCAGTCGATTTCGGCCGGGTTGCCGGATGGTTCGCCGGTCGACACGGTGCGCGAAGATCCGGTGCGCAAGGGGTTGCTCTATGCGGGGACAGAGACCGCGGTGTGGGTGTCGTTCGATGATGGCGATCATTGGCAATCGCTGGAATTCAACTTGCCGCACACGTCAATGCGCGACCTGCTCATCAAAGACAATGATTTAATAGTGGCCACGCATGGGCGCTCATTCTGGATTCTCGACGACATCTCACCGCTGCGCCAGATTGCGGAATTGAAGTCGGACGCAGGCGCATTTCTGTTCAAGCCGGGCAGTGCGTACCGTGTGCGGCGGAGCACCAATCCCGATACGCCAATTCCGAACGATGAGCCGGCGGGAGAGAATCCTCCCGACGGCGCGGTTATCGACTACGCGCTGCCGCAAGGGATCACGGGTCCAGTCATGCTGGAGATTCTCGATTCGAGTGGCCAGGTAATACGTAAGTATGCAAGCGACGACAAGCCCGAAGCTACCATGGAGGAGTTATCGAAGCAGTTGATCCCGCTTTACTGGCTGCGGATGCCGAAGACGTTACCGGCCACTCCGGGAATGCATCGCTGGGTGTGGGACCTGCATTACACCACGCCGATTGCGACTCACTATGAGTACCCAATCTCGGCGGTGCCGCACGAGACACCGCGTACTCCGCAAGGACCGCTGGCTCCGCCTGGGACATATGCTGTGCGATTGACCGCTGCCGGCAAGACGTTGACTGCGCCATTGACGATCAAGATCGATCCGAGAGTCCATGCGACCCACGCGGAGTTGCAGAGCATGTTCGAAGTGGATCGCAAACTGGCTGACATGGTCTCAAAGGGAGCGTCCGCTTCGCTCGAGGCTCATTCGGCGCGGGAGCAAGTTGAGGCTTTGTCGAAAAGTGCACAGCTTCCTGTGAAGGATGCAATTGAGCAACTCGACAAGGAGCTTGAAGAACTCTTGAGCGGACATCCAAACCCTGGCGGCGAAGGGCAGCCTGGGCTTGATGATCTAGCGGGTGAGATGGCGGGACTTTATGAGCAGGTCGGATCGGCGGATGCCGCGCCGACTGCTGCGCAATTGAAAGCCGCGGATCATACAAGCGAGGAGTTGACCGTGGTGCTGAATCGGTGGCAGCACGCGAAAGAGAACTCGATTCCAGCGTTGAATCGCCAGCTTGAAGCGGCGCATTTGCCACCGCTTAATCTCAAGAAGGAGCCGCAAACAATGCCCGATGGCGGCGACGAAGAATAGACCCTGACCTGAGCCCGCATTACTGACAGAGCATTCGTTTGAAGGAGAATGAATGGGTAAGCTTCGTGTAACTCGCACGAGGGCGATGCTGATTTTTTCGCTGGCCGCCCTGCCTGCTGCGGCGCAGACCGTCTCGCCACAGTATTTCAACGACATGCACTGGCGGCTCATCGGGCCATTTCGCGGAGGGCGTGCGGTTGCCGTGAGTGGTGTTCCGGGCGATGGGGCCACGTTCTACTTTGGAGCAGTCGATGGCGGAGTGTGGAAGACCACGGATGCGGGCACGGTGTGGAAGCCCGTCTTCGATCGGCAATCAGTGGCGTCCATCGGCGCACTGGCAGTTTCGCCTTCTAATCCCAATGTGATTTATGCCGGCACCGGTGAGACCGACATTCGCTCCGATCTCGCATCGGGCGCTGGTATTTACAAATCAACCGATGGCGGCCAGTCGTGGACTTATGCCGGCTTGAAAGAGACGCGGCAGATCGCAAAGATTGTCATCGATCCAACTAACCCGGACGTAGTGTATGCCGGTGCGCTTGGCCACGCTTATGGTCCTAACTCCGAGCGCGGCATCTATAAGTCCACAGACGGCGGAGTTACATGGAAGCACACGCTGGATAAAGGTTCCGAGGTTGGAGCGGCCGATCTCGCGATCGCAATCGCCAAACCGAATGTGCTCTTCGCTTCCATGTGGAATGCGCATCGGCCACCGTGGAGCACCTATGCGCCGTTGGCCGGGCCTGGAAGTGGAATATACCGGTCGACCGACAGCGGCGAAACGTGGGAGCCGTGCGTTGGTCACGGATTGCCCGATGGCCCGTGGGGTCGCTCTGGAGTTGCCGTTAGCGCGGACGGGCAACGCGTTTATGCGCTCATCGAGGCGAAGAATTCAGGTCTTTATGTTTCCGCGGATGGCGGCGTGAACTGGACTCTTGCCAACGCCGATCCGCGCCTTACCAGCCGGGCATGGTATTTCAACCGCATTACTGTCGATCCCAGCAATGCCGATGTGATTTATATGCCCAACGTCGCACTGATGTACTCGGTAGACGGTGGCAAACACGTGGCCGTGCTGCGAGGCGCACCCGGTGGCGACGATTATCACGAACTGTGGGTCGATCCGAAGAATGGTGCGCATCTAGTGCTAGGTACGGACCAGGGGACCACGATCAGCCTCAATCGCGGCAAGACATGGTCAACCTGGTATAACCAGCCGACGGCGCAGATGTATCACGTCACCACGGACGATCGGTTTCCCTTTACGGTCTACGGCGCGCAACAGGATAGCGGCAGCGCAGCGGTCCTGAGCCGCACGGACCACGGACAGATCACGCCGCGCGATTGGTTCCCGGCCGGCGGCAGCGAGAGCGGCTACATCGCAATCGATCCGAAGGACCCGGACGTCTTTTATGAAAGTGGCAGCTATGGAACCGTCGCGCGTTGGGACCGCGCAAGGTCGGTCTCGCAGGATGTGTCGCCTTGGCCGGTCCCGATTTTTGGCACGGAGATTCAACAGCGTAGATATCGCGATCCATGGACACCGCCTCTGGCATTCTCACCGGTCGACAAGACGTCGCTTTATCTTGGAACGCAATACGTGCTGAAGACATCGGACGGCGGCCTGCACTGGACGCAAATCAGTCCCGATCTAACCGGCTCGAAGGCGTCGCCTGCTGCTACAAGCGCGGTTGCGCCCAGCGGCAATCCATCCACGGGAAATTCGATTGATGCCTTGGGCAAACAGGATGGCCCGACACCTGAGAATGCAATCGAGCGTGGCTACGGCACCCTTGCCACAGTGGCGCCTTCGTATGTAGACAAGGATGTGTTGTGGGCAGGCAGCGATACGGGAATCGTTTCACTGACGCGCGATGGCGGCAAGACCTGGGCCAATGTAACGCCGCCCGGGATGCAACCTTGGGGCAGAGTTTCACAGATTGATCCATCGCATTTCGAGGCGGGCGTCGCGTATGTCTCTGTCGAGCGTCATCGCGTTGATGACCGAGCGCCTTATATCTATCGCACCAGGGATTACGGAAAGACCTGGAAGGCTGTTACCGAGGGCCTTGCGGACCCAGCCTTTGTGAATGGCGTGCGCGAAGATCCAAAACAAAAGGGACTGCTGTTTGCAGGAACCGAATTCGGCCTGGATTTTTCGGTTGACAATGGAAACAATTGGCAGGCGCTGCAACTGAATCTCCCTGTAACGTCGGTGCGCGATCTGGTTGTGCATGGGGACGATTTGGTGGTGGCCACGCACGGGCGCTCGTTCTGGATTCTTGATGACATCACGCCGTTGCGGCAATTGGCGGATCGTGCGCATAGCAATGTGGCGTTTCTTTACCGACCTCAGACGACTGTGCGCATCGATAACGATGGATTTCCTGGAACGCCATTACCGCCCGAAGAACCAACCGCGGAGAATCCGCCGAATGGCGCGATCCTCGATTACTATCTTCCCACCGAAGCGCACGAAGCTTCGTTGCGAATTTACGATGCTCAGCATAAGCTGGTGCGCAAGTTTACCTCCGCACTTGAGCGCGAATCGGACCATTCATCCATACCCATTGCGGAGCGTTGGTTCCCGAAACCGCAGCACCTTGAAAGTGCGGCGGGAATGCATCGGCTGATCTGGAACCTTGCATGGGGGACTTCAGGAGTCGCGGAAAGCAACGAACCGGACGACGGTGAAGGGGATATTCCGCGCGGTCCGCGAGTTACGCCAGGCACGTACACATTGGAGCTTGAAGTGGACGGGAAGAACCTGCCGACAGAGATGCTGGCGGTTGTGAAGGACCCGCGTTCACCAGCCACCCAGGCAGAATTCGACGCACAATTTGAAACGAGTTATAAGATATTCCTCGATTCACTTTCAAGCCGCCGCGCCCTGGCCGAGATCGACTCGGTAAAGCAGAAGTTAGCCGGAGTTATGGAGAAGCAGGAGGGCGACGAGATGGCCAAGAACGCGAAGGAAGTAACTGCTTCGATCGACGCGTTGGTCAAGGGAACCGACGGAAAAGCTCTTGGACTCGACTCTGCCAACCAGGAACTTACCGCAGCATTGAATATGGCTGAGAGCTCAGAACGCGCAATGCCTGCGCAGGGACTAGAGGTGTATGCCGAAGCGCGCGCGGCGTCGAGCCGGCGGATCGAAGAGTGGACGGCGCTGAAGAATGACTCGATTAGGGCTTTGAATCAGCAACTGAAGTCGAAGGGGATTGCGCCCATCGCGATTGCCGATATTGACCGAGAGGTTTATTACCTCATGACTCGCTGAACCTTGAATGAGGAACATGTTTGGGCCTTTGTTATGTTACGCGATAATCTAGCTCAAGCAGCCAGACAGAAGTTTGAGGAGACAGATATGTTTGCTTCAAAGCTTCAAACGCAAGAGCGCTGGATGAAAAAGGTCGGTGCGCATGCATCCTTCCTGTTTCTCTTGCTGCTCGCGCTTGCTCCCGCGCTGGTGGTGGCACAGAATTCTAATGGCGCGCTTCGGGGAGTGGTTCAGGACGCCAGCGGAGCGCGAGTAGCGGGCACATCGGTTTCGGTTCAGGCAGCCGGATCTTCTTTCAGTCGCGTAGCGACGGCAAATGCGCAGGGAGAATTTCGGATTGAATCCTTGCTGCCTGGTTCTTATCGCGTCATTGTGACGGCCAAGGGATTTGCCCAGGCCACAGCCGATGTGGATGTCGCGGTCAGCGTCGTGCGCGATATTAACGTCACGCTGAAACCGGAAGGCGAACACGAGACGGTAAGGGTGCTGGGAACTGCTTCGTCGATCACGGCGGAAACGATTGACACTTCGAGCGCTGTGCACGGGGGCGTGGTTGGCAGTAAGGACCTCGAATCGCTTCCACTCCCGGCGCGCAGCTTCGCTAACATCGCCTATCTTGTGCCAGGGACCGAACCCGTCGAGCCTTCTGATCCCACCAAGGCACGCATCACCGCAGTCTCCACCGGAGGAAGCTCCGGTTTGAACAACGAACTCTCGGTCGACGGTGCGGAGAATTCCGATGACTGGATCGGGGGCTTTCTGCAAAACTTCTCGCCTGATGGCATTCAGGAATTTTCCGTGCGCACATCGAACGAGGATGCAGACACGGGTTGGACCACCGCTGGATCGGTGGTGATCACCACCAAGCATGGCACCAATGACTGGCACGGCGACGGCGCTTTCTTCGAGCGCGCGGCGGTGCTCAACGCACGATTCCCCATTGAGAATCCGGCGGTGACCTGTACCGATGGAACGTGCGTCAATAATCCCAAACAGCCGTTCTCCCGCCAGAACTATGTAGGCACCTTCGGCGGCCCCATCGCCAAAGACAAGGTCTGGCTCTTCACGTCATTCGAGGCGGTCCATGAGGATGCCAGCATTGCCTACAGCCCGGCGAGCATCCAGCAATTCGATGCGTTGAGCATGATCGCTTCTCAAGGTTTGATTTCCGGAGTACCTTCCATCGGGGTTCCGGCGACTGTTCCCATCCCTTTCCGGGACTATCTCGGCTCGGCTCGTTTTGACTGGGCCCAATCGCGCAAGTCACAATGGTTTCTGCGCACCTCTGAAGACAGTTATCTAACCCACAACGCGCTTGTAGAGCAAGGCACGCTGCCCTCCACTGGGCTGATTACACACAACAATTACTGGAATACAGCGATCAGCAATGCCTATGCTTTTAGCTCGGACTGGCTGGGAAATCTTGTTATCGCCGGTAGTTTGCTGCATCTAACTCAGACACGTAACTCAGAACTTGGTTTTGCGCTGGCATTTCCCTTCAGCTCGACGGCGCTAACGATCTCGGGTTTCGAAACTTTTGGCGATAACCAATTCGCTACGCCCATCACTCTTTTCCCCGATTTGCGCAACCAGGAGAAATATCAGTTGCGCTACGATCTAACCCACGTTGCTGGAAGTCACGCTCTCAAGTTTGGAGTCGACTTTATTCACGAGCCAGTACTGAGCGGAGCGTTTGCGTCCACCGCGGAGCAGTTCATCCAGTATCCATCCAATCCTGACTGCTACATCGGTACACCCGGATCCGACTGCGGCGGGATCACGAGCGCATTGCCGTTTTATTATGTTGCTCCAAGTTCACAATGCAATCCCGCCCCCAGCACCGCCTCCGGAATTACGTGCGCGTATACTCCCGCCGGCGACGGCAGTTTCTCGCAAAACGTTCAGCGGCTAGCCTTCTACGCTGAGGATTCCTGGCGCGCTTCGCATCACCTCACGGTGAACTACGGCCTGCGTTACCAGACTACTTATAGACTGTTCGAGGGTTCAGGCCGAACGCAGCTTGAAAACAGTGCATACATTACCCTGCAGGCCTTGCAGATTCCGATTGTGCCGAGCGTTCCACAGGATTACCGCAAACAAATTGCTCCGCGCCTTGGCATTGCCTTCTCGCCCGGCAGCAGCGAGAAGACTGTGTTGCGCGCGGGGTTCGGCCTGTTCTATGACGACCTGGCGCAGAATGGATGGGCGACTGCGTTTCAAGGAGTCAATAACACCAACGCAACATCCGGGGGCTGCATTCTCACTGGCGGTCCGGGCGCTTATGGGCTAACTGGATCGGGGTGTCTGCAAGGCGGCTCAGGCAGTACCGGCAACCTGCTCGGCTCGAATTACAAGACACCTTATGCCATCCACATTACGGGCGGCGTACAACACGCCTTCAATCAGCACTGGCTGGCCAGTGCCGACTATGCGCATGAGCAGGGAAATCATGGCTACCGCGCTTTCCCGTATACCAGCGGCACGAATCTCTTTACTCCACTCATTTCCGCGGCGGATCCGAGTTACGCAGCCGACGAGGCGAACGTCGTACCCAACGTGAATGTGTTCCAGGCTGACAATCGCTCCAGTTACAACGCGGTGATGTTACACCTTCAAGGCAACATGCGCCACTTCGGCCTGGTGGCCAACTATCAGCTTTCGAAGGCGCAGACCTGGGGGTGCCTGCTCGGCGAACTCTTCGACTATGTGGATGGAGTTTGCCAATTGCAGAGCGGTCCGCAAGCCGGGCAACTGGACGCCTTTGGTCCCGGCGATTACGGCCCTTCCGGCGAAGACGTGCGTAATCGCTTGGTGCTGGCCGGTTCCATCCATATTCCTAGCGGTTTTGAATTGAGCAGCGTTACCCAGCTTGAGAGCGCACGCCCCATCACGATTACCAATGCAGACAACACCGGACGCATATGGGTCAATGGCGCCTATACCAGCCTCGATGAATTTCGCGGAACGCCCTACATGCAGACGGACCTGCGCGTCACGCGCCCGTTCAAGTTCGGCGAGCAGTGGCGGATTGACCCATTCGCGGAGTTCTTCAATATCTTCAACCGTAACAATCCCGGCGCGAACTACGCCGTCAATGTCACGCAACTTCCCGTCCCCGCATTGCAGATGCAGCCGAATCAAAATGGCATCACGAACGTGAGCCAAATATGCACGGTTGCGGACTGCTCCCAGACCGCGCCCATTACCAGCCTGAAGCAGCTTGAGATACCCGAGGGCGCGCTGGGAGATTTCTTCGGACCTGGTACTACTGTCGGTATTCCATTTGCGGCGCAGTTGGGTGTTCGCGTAACCTTTTGATTCAGATAGCCGCAGTCTTCCCTGGGAGCAAAAAGAACGAGAGATCGAGAAGGTGCGCCCGTGTGCGGCAAGAGGGAATGGTGATGAAATTCCGCTTTGCTTTGTTGGCTTCGAGTTTGTTTGCCACAACCATTTGTCTGGCTCAAGACATGGATACAACTGCATTGCAGGCGCTCCATTGGCGACTGATTGGTTCCTTCCGCGCAGGCCGTGTCAGCGCGGTTGCCGGCGTCCCGGACAACCAGAATGTCTACTACTTCGGCACGCCGGGCGGCGGAATCTGGAAGACAACCGACGCAGGGCATGTGTGGCAGCCCATGTTCGATAAGGAACGCATCGCGTCCATCGGTTCCCTGGCTGTAGCTCCGTCGAATTCAAAGATTGTCTATGCCGGAACTGGTGAGCAGACCCCAGGAGACGGCGTCTACAGATCTGCGGACGAAGGCAATACGTGGACCCACGTCGGACTTGAAGACACGCGTTTCATTCAACAGGTGATTGTTGACCCGCGCAATCCTGACGTTCTGGTTGCGGGCGCTAACTCCATCGGTGTTTATGTTTTCTCGCGACCCTCACCCACGAAGACCTTTACCACTTCGCGCGGCGTATTCAAATCGGAGGACGGCGGAAAGAGCTGGAAGCAGACGCTGAAGAACGACGAGACGGCCGGCGTCTTTGACCTGACATCTGATCCGGATAACTGGCGCACGATATACGCATCGCTCTACATTCCCGCTTCCGGACCGTCACCTTCCGAAGGAAAAGAGGGAGGCAAAGAAGCTAATTCGCTTATCTACAAGTCAGTCGATGCGGGGGCAACGTGGCAACTGCTCCAAGCCAAAGGATTGCCGGACAAGGCGCGCGGCCGGCTGGGCGTCGTCGTTGCTGGCGGCACCAAGGGACGCCGAGTCTACGCGATCATGGACCAGGGATTCTTTCGTTCGGACGACGCAGGGGTAACATGGACGCAATCAACCAAAGATCCGCGCATTCTGGGGAACGCGTACTTTAGCCGTGTTTTCGTCGACACGAAAAACCCCGACATCCTTTACGTGGCCCAGACCTCACTGTATCGATCTCTTGATGGAGGCCATAACTTCGAGGCCTATGTCGGCGCACCTTCCGGCGACGATTTTCACGTCCTTTGGATTGATCCCAATAACTCAAGCCGCATGCTTCTTGGCGTGGATCAGGGCGCAATCCTCAGCGTGGATGCGGGCAAGACATGGAGTTCCTGGTATAACCAGCCAACCGGGCAGTTTTACCACATCACTACCGACCACGCCTTTCCCTATCGCACTTATGCCGCGCAGCAGGACAGCGGCACGCAATCGGTTCCGAGCCGCAGCGATAACGGCGAGATAACTCTGTCGGATAACATCTCAGTAGGTGGCTTTGAGTTTTGCTTTATAGCGCCCGACCCTCTGCATCCGGACTGGATCTATTCGGGCGGTTGGTACGGTACAGTTGTGCGATACGATCGCAAGACCGGCCAGACGGCAACCGTTTTTGAGAAGGGTGAGAAGTACCGCGTTGCGCAGATGCCGCCCCTGTTCTTTGCGCCCTACGACCCGCACACACTATACCTGGGAACACAGTTTGTGCTGAAGACCAGCGACCAGGGCAGGACATGGCAGAAAGTCAGTCCGGACCTGACCGAGGACCGTAGCAAGGCTGACAAAGATAGGGGAGATGAGAAAGCTGAGAACAATAACAAGGCTGACAAAGATAAGAAGTCCGACAAGGACAAAGCGGAAGAGCCGGAAGCCAATCCGGAACGCCCACGTCCCTCATCCATCGATGCTTTGGCCGCTTCGACCATCGACCCAAAGTTGATGTGGGCAGCTACGACGAATCGAATTGTTCAAGTCACGCGAGATGGTGGCGAACATTGGCAAAAGGTCACACCGTCCGGAATTACCGCGCCGAACGAAATTCTCTACGTCGAACCTTCGCACCACGATGCGGCTGAGGCGTATCTTTCCGTTGGAACGAGCAGGCAGGCTGTTCCACCGCAGGTTCTTCGCACGCGCGATTATGGCGCCACGTGGCAATCGATCGTCAATGGTCTGCCTGCGAATGAAGGCGTTCGCGTGGTGCGCGAAGACACATTGCGAAAGGGTCTCCTCTTCGCCGGAACCGATTCCACGGTTTTCGCATCATTCGACGATGGAGATCATTGGCATTCGCTCACGCTTGACCTGCCCGCGACACCTGTCACCGACATGGAGATTCACGGCGACGATTTAGCCATCTCCACCTATGGACGCGGACTCTGGATTCTCGACAACATCACTCCGATTCGCGAGTTGACGCCGGAGGTGTTGGCTTCCGCCTCCCATTTGTTTGCGCCCGCTCCCGCGCTCCGCGTTCGCTGGGATACTAACCAAGACACGCCGCTGCCGATCGAGACGCCCGCCGCGAAGAATCCTCCAGATGGCACGGCCATTGATTACTACCTGAACCCTGCGCCTGCCGACGGAGCAACCATTACGATTCGGGATGCCGGCGGCAACATTGTCCGCACGTTTACCGGAACCCCAAGCGAGCCTAAACTCCCTCCGCCAAATGTTCCCGAATACTGGTTTTCCAAGCCGCAGCCTGTGGATGCATCCAGCGGCCTTCATCGCTTCATCTGGAATCTCCGCTACGAATCGCCAAAGGTTCTGCCCGCAGGCTACTATGGCCCGATTCTCCAATACACGGAATACACACTGGCGGACCACGCGATCCCTCACGAAACGCCTCGGCAGCAGCCCGAGGGACCGCTGGTTGTACCCGGTCTCTATACCGTTGAGTTCAATTCCGGTGGACACACTGTTACTCAGCCACTCACAGTTGAATTGGACCCCCGCGTTCACGCCAGCCAAGCGGATCTTGAGGCCCAACTGGCCTTGGCGCGCCGCATAATGAGTGGAATCGAAATCTCCTACAGCGAGTACCAGAAACAGGCCTTGCTGCAAGCGGCGCTGGACGGCCGCAAGAAGGGCAAGACCCTTGACACTGCGGCGATTGAGAAACAGATCAAGGGAGTAACCGAGGGCTCGAGGACGGCGCCTGGCTTCGGTCCTGTCAACCGTGATCTGACTCGTCTTCTGGAAAGCGTGGAAGCCGGCGACCAGCGCCCCACCGAACCGCAGGTCCAGGCTGTGGATGAGATGTGCAACGCCTTGGTTAAAGTCATGAATCTTTGGAAGACGCTCAACGAGGGTCTGCAAAGGCAGAACCCGTTCAATTTGCCGATTGCCGCTGAACCGGCAAAATCAAGCTGCACGCTATAGAAGGGAACAGCTCGACGCTCTGCGGCAAGCGCATGCATCGAGCTGTTCATGACTGTCCAGCCAACTCAGCGGAAGCGGCGGATTCTAAGCGTGTGCCGGCCAGCGCGATAAAGGCCGGA
>Ga0181537_10000341_pt1 | contig 44004 bp, 40 predicted proteins | sample PEATcosm2014_Bin_39_FD_119765 | JGI IMG/M metagenome (GOLD analysis project Ga0181537, IMG submission 119765) | Peatland microbial communities from MTU Mesocosm Facility, Houghton, MI, USA - PEATcosm2014_Bin23_10_metaG | ecosystem: Environmental > Terrestrial > Soil > Wetlands > Peat | place...
ACGGACCTTTCTTTCTCAAGTCCGAGGTTATCGGCAATCGGGTCGAACTGGCGAAGAATCCATACTACTGGGACGCTGACAGTGTGCGGCTCAAGCGGGTGTTCTACTTTCCGATCGATCGCGCCACCCAGCCGGCGCGTTTCATGTCGGGCGACGTCGCCTACACGGACTTCTTCACGCCACTCCAGTACCGCTGGCTGCAATCGCAGCTGGGCACGCAGGTGCAGGTCGGCAGCTACCTCGGCACCTGGATGCTCGCCTTCAACATGCGCGAACCGCCCTTTGCCGGCAACCGCAACCTGCGTCTCGCCCTGAGCATGGCGCTCGATCGCGAGATCCTGGCCGCCAAGGTGATGCAGGGGCTGTTTCCGCCGGCATACCTGATCACGCCGCCGATGCCGGGCTATCACGTGCCGATGCCGGCATGGGCCAGCTGGAGCCCGGAGCGCCGGCATGCCGAGGCTCGTCGTCTGTATGCAGCGGCCGGCTATTCGCCGGCACATCCGCTGCGGGTTGAACTCGCCTACAGCACCGATCCGTCGCTGCGCGATCTGTACGATGCGATGGCAGCGATGTGGCGTACCACGCTGGGCGCCGAGATCGAGCCCTACAACGAGGAGTTCCGCGTGCTCCTGCAGGATCTGTTTCTCCACAAGGCCAAGCTGTTCCAGAACAACTGGATTGCCGAATATCCAGACCCCTACAGCTTCCTGCAGCTGTACAAGCGCGACTATGCGATGAACTTCGGGGCCTATTCCGAAGCCCACTTTGAGGCGCTGGTGGCGGCCGCCGCGCAGGAGCCCGACAGCGCAAAGCGCTATCAGGTGCTGGCGCAGGCCGAGATGCTACTTAATGATGATGTGCCGGCAATCGCACTCCTCTACTATGCCACGCCGCACCTGGTCAAACCCTACCTGAAGGGCGTGCCGCGCAATGCACTCGACATAGACGGCTCTCGCTACATGTACATCCTGGAACACCAAGGCCGCTGACCAACCGATGCTGCGCTTTCTAGTCCGCCGACTGCTGATCGCCGGCCCGACGATGCTGCTCATCGCCACGCTCGCTTTCGGTCTGCTGCACGCCACGCCCGGCGGCCCCTTTGACAGGGCCAAGCGCATTTCCCCGGCCATCCTGGTGAGCATCGAAGCCAAGTACCACCTCAATGAACCCCTGTGGCGCCAGTACGGGCGCTACCTGAATGATCTGGCCCACGGCGATCTGGGCCCCTCGTTCCAGTACCGCGATACCTCGGTCAATGAGCTGATCCGTCAGGGCTTGCCGGTGGATGCGCTCATCGGATCGCTGGCCATGGCACTTGCCATCCTGCTGGGCGGATTCTTCGGCATCCTCGCCGCCGTGCGCCGTGGGGGCGCCTGGGACCACATCCCGATGTTCTTCGCGGCGCTCGGCATCGCAGTGCCGGTGTTTGTGATCGGCCCGCTGCTGATCCTGGTGTTCGCAATCGAGCTGCAATGGTTGCCTGCAGGCGATTGGGAGCCGGGCGCGCTGCGCTTCATGATCCTGCCGGTGATATCGCTGGGGTTTCCCTACGCGGCCTACATTGCGCGCATGACGCGCGCCGAAATGATCGAAGTGCTGGGCAGTCCCTTCATTCGCACCGCCCGCGCCAAGGGATTGCCGGCGCACACGATCCTGCTGCGACATGCGTTGCGTCCCGTGCTGACGCCGCTGGTGTCGTTCCTGGGCCCGGCGTTTGCCGGCGTGCTCACCGGCTCGATCATCATCGAGTCCGTGTTCGGTCTGCCCGGCATCGGGCGCTACTTTGTCACCGGGGCTCTGAATCGTGACTACACACTCGTGGTCGGCATCACGGTGCTATACGGCGCGCTGATCATCGCCTTCAATCTGCTGGCCGATCTGTGCTACGCGTGGCTCGATCCACGCGTGCGGTTGCACTCATGAGCGGCCTCTTGACGCCGCCAACAGCCAGTACCCCCTGGCAACAGGCCCGCGCGCAGCTCTATCAGCGGCCGCTCGCGGTCGCCGCACTGCTGGTGTTAATCGCGGTCATCCTGCTCGCACTGCTGGGACCGCTGTTTTCAGCTTACAGCTTCGCGACCCCGAGCTGGGATGAGATCTACCAGAGCCCGAGCCTGCGACACTGGCTGGGGACCGATGCGCTCGGGCGTGACCAGCTGGTTCGCGTGCTCTGGGGTTGCCGCATCTCGCTGCTTGTGGGCGTGGCCGCAAGCCTGGTGAGCGTCGCGATCGGCGTGCTGTGGGGCGCCACCGCCGGCTACGCCGGCGGCACGACGGATTCACTGATGATGCGTTTTGTCGACATCCTCTACACGGTGCCGTTCATCCCGCTGGTGATCGTGATGACGGTGCTGTTCGGGCGCAATTTCCTGCTGGTATTCGTCGCGATCGGCGCGGTCTCGTGGCTCGATATCGCGCGCATCGTGCGCGGGCAGACCCTCTCGCTCAAGCAGCGCGAATTCATCGAGGCCGCACGCGCCCTTGGCGTGCGCACTCCGACCATGATCATCCGGCATCTGGTGCCGAATCTGATCGGCGTGGTCATCATCTACGCGACGCTTACCGTGCCAACAGTAATCCTGTTCGAGGCGTTCCTCAGCTTCCTCGGCCTCGGCGTACATGCGCCGCTCGCCTCGCTGGGCTCGCTGGTTTCCGACGGCGCCGATCACCTGCAGTCCCAGCCGTACCTGCTCACTGCGCCGGCGGTGCTGCTGGCCGTGATCATTGCCTGTTTCAGCTACCTGGGCGACGGCCTGCGCGATGCGCTCGATCCCAGAGCGCGTCACTGAATGAGCCCCGCACCGCTGCTTTGTGTCCGTGACCTCTCGGTGAGCTACCCGAGCCGCGCCGGAACGACCCGGGCACTCGATGGGGTGAGTCTCGATCTTGATCCCGGGGAATTCCTTGGCATCGTCGGCGAGTCAGGCTCAGGCAAGACACAGCTGCTGCTGGCGATGCTCGGGCTCAATGCCCAGGGCGCGCAGCTCGCCGGCAGCATCCAGTACCGTGGCCAGCAACTGCTCGGCGCCAGCCAGCGAACCCTGGCGACACTACGTGGCCGGCGTATCGGCATGATATTTCAGGATCCGATGACCGCCCTGAATCCCTACCTCACGATCGGCACGCAGGTGACCGAGGGCGTGCGCCTGCATCTGGGTGTGGGTCGACGGGCGGCGCGGCGGCGTGCGATTGAACTGCTCGAAGCCGTCCAGATTCCAGAACCGGAACGCCGGCTCGCGCAGCATCCGCACGAGCTCTCGGGTGGCATGCGCCAGCGCATCGTGATTGCGATGGCGCTGATCTGCGAACCGGAAATCCTGCTGGCTGATGAACCGACCACGGCGCTGGATGTCACGGTGCAGGCGCAGATCCTGGCGCTGCTGCGCGAGCTGCGCATCCGCACGCGCGCGGCGATTGTGCTCGTCACCCATGATCTGGGCGTCATTGCCGCAGTGGCGGATCGGGTCCTGGTCATGTATGCCGGTCGGGTGGTCGAGCAGGCCGGCGTCGAGCAGCTGTTCGCCGCGGCGCGCCATCCCTACACCATTGGCCTGCGCCGCTCGATCGCGGAACTGGATGGCCCGCTGCCCGAACGCCTGCTCAGTATCGGTGGCAACCCGCCGAATCCTGCGGCCTTGCCGCCGGGCTGCGCTTTTGCTCCGCGCTGCGCGCAGGCATTCGAGCGTTGCCAGAGTGCGCCACCGCCGCTGGTCAGTATTGCACCGGGGCACACGCGTGCCTGCTACTTCGAGGGCCCGCTCGAGATGCATTCACCGTGAGCGCGCTGGCACTGGAGGTCCAGGGACTGACGGTGCGCTTTGCGCTCGCCGGCGGCCGCCAGCGCCTGCTCCAGGCAGTCACTGATGTGAGTTTCAGCGTGCCACGGGGCGAAACCCTGGGCATCGTTGGCGAATCGGGCAGTGGCAAGTCGACGATCGCGCGCGCACTGCTGCGCCTGGTCCCGGCCAGCGCTGGGACCGCCTGGTTCAGGGGCGTTGACCTGCTGGCCCTTGAGCGTGAGCCGCTGCGGGCCATACGCGAGCACCTGCAGATTATTTTCCAGGATCCACTGGCCTCACTGGATCCGCGCATGCGCGTCGGCCAGCTCATCGCGGAGCCGCTGCTCGAGTTTCGTCCGCGGCTGGATGCAGAGGCGCGGCGCAGTCTGGTGCTTGCCATGATGGAGCGCGTCGGCTTGCTGCACTCGCACCTGAACCGCTATCCGCACGAATTCTCCGGCGGCCAGGCCCAGCGCATTGGCATCGCGCGCGCCCTGGTGCTGGAGCCGGAACTGCTCGTGTGCGATGAGCCGATTTCGGCGCTGGATGTATCGATCAAGTCCCAGATCGCCAACCTGCTCAAGGATCTGCAGGCGCAGCTGCAGCTGTCGCTAATCTTCATTGCCCATGATCTGGCCGCGGTACGCTTCTCATGCGAACGTGTGCTGGTGCTTTATCTGGGTCGCGTCATGGAGATTGCACCGCGCGCCGCACTGTTCTCCACGCCGCGCCACCCCTATACGCGTGCGCTGCTGCAATCGGTGCCAATACCCGATCCCCAGCGCGCAAGGGCGCGGCGTGATGCGCCGCTCGGCGGTGAGATTCCATCGCCCCTGGCGCCGCCTTCCGGGTGCGTGTTTCGCACCCGCTGCCCCTTCGCCGAAGCCCGCTGCGCCGAGCGGGTCCCCGAGCTGCGCACGGTCGGCGAGAGCCTCGTGGCGTGCCATCGTGCCGGCGATGCGGCCATAGGGCTTTAGGCATCGCTGCATGCGGCCTGCGATACGTGGGCGTATCATCCCGCCTCCGTCATAAACCAATGGCAGGAGTGCCAATTCCATGAAACGTCCACATAAGAACTATGCCGTGGCACTGCTCACGGCCGCCGCCTTGGCTCTGGGGGCCTGCGCCAATCAGATGGAGCCTGCCCAGCAGGCAATCGCCAATATCGATACCACGGTCGCTGCCGCCTCGAGTGAAGCGGCCAAGTACGTGCCCGACCAGTACAAGGATCTGCAGGCGAAGGTCGCCAGCCTCAAGGCCAGCTTCGATGCCAAGGACTACGCAGCCGTGCTCGCCGCCGCGCCGCCGGTGCTTGATCAGGCCCGTGGCATCAGGGCCGGTGCCGCGCTGAAAAAGGAAGAGCTGGACGCCAGGCTCACCAACGGGTGGGCCGCTTTGACGGCCAGCCTCCCGGCCCAGGTCAGCGCCGTGCAGGCCAAGCTCAGCTCGCTCGGCAAGCTGTCCAAGCCCCCGCAGGGCATTGACCTCGCTGCTGCGAAGGCGGCGTTCGCCGATGCGCCCGCCGAGTGGAAACAGGCAACCGCGGCCTTCGCCACCGGCAACATCGAGGATGCCTCGGCAGCCGCCAAGGACGTCGCCGGCAAGGTAGCGGCAGCCGCCTCCGCGCTGATGATGAAGCTGCCTACGACTCCGGTCGCGGCCGCCAAGCCGCCCTCAGCGAGCTGACAGCCTCCGCGATAGCGCCAGCCCCGGCGGCAGCGTTGCTGCTCCGGGGCTTGGCTGAGCGCTGCGGATCTGCTCGAGCTCTCCACAAGCCCATCGGTTCAGTTACAGCCTGCGGGCAGCGGCGCATTCACTGACGAGCGGCCAGCGCCACCCCGCCGATGACCAGCGCTGCGCCGAGCAGCTGGGCAAGACTGATCGACACACCGAGCAGCAGCCCACTCAGCATCGTAAAGACCGGGATCAGATTCAGGAATCCGGCAGCGCGGCTGGCGCCAATGCGTACCACACCGACATTCCACCACACATACGCAACCGCCGTGGCCAGCACGCCCATGAACAGGATTGGCCACAGTGCCGCGCGCGGCGGCAACTGCAGCGCCACGGGACTGGCGATGGCGCACAGGACCCAGAGCGTCAGCACGGTCACGACCAGTGATGCGGCGCCCATCTGCGCCGGTGCGAGCCCGTGCACGAAGCGGCGCGGGACCAGACCGTAGATGGCCCAGGCCAGTGAGCCACCGAGCATCAGCACATCGCCCCGCTCGACGCCCACTTGCCACAATGCCTGCAGCGAACCGCGCGTGACCACCAGCGCCACGCCCAGCACGCCGAGCAGCAGGCCGGTCACGCGCGCCAGGCTCAAGCGCTCGCCACCGAGCAGCACCGTGCCACAGGCCGTGAGAATCGGGCTGAAGGCCATGATCAGCGAGGCGTTGACCGCCGAGGTACTTTGCAGGCCGTAGAACATCGCCAGGTTGAAGCACACGACGCCCAGCACGCCCATGACGAGCAGCGGCCAGAGATTGCGGCGCAGCCCGCGCCAGTCCCAGCCCTCGCGCAGGGCGATCCACGGCACCAGGATCACCACCGCGGTCGTGAAGCGCCACAGAATGGCACTGAGCGGGGGCATAACGCCGACCGCGAACTTGCCGGCATGATAGGTCAGGGCCCAGAGCAGCGCACAGAGCACCAGCTGCACATAGCCCATCATTCGGCTTCGATCGATTCGACCTTGCGCCAGCCGCGGGGCAGAAGCGCGCCGCGCTGTGCGCGTGCCCCCTCGTAATTCTTAAGATCCGCCACGGTCAGCGTCATGTGCCGGTCACCGGAGTAAACGCGCAGCGCCTGGCCGGGTGCCAGCACTGCGACGGCGCTGAGCAGCTCGGTGCGCGCTGTGGCCGCTTTGCTCGCAATGCCAAAGAGCTTGTTGCCCTTGCCGCGTGGCAGCTCAGGCACATCGGCGACCGGAAACACCAGCAGGCGCCCATCACTGTTGAGGCAGGCAACGCGCGCCTCGGAGCCGCTCACGGGTGCCGGTGGCAGCACCAGCGCGCCGGCGGTCAGTTTGAGCACCGCCTTGCCGGCGCGATTGCGCGAGTGCAGCTCCTTGAGCCGCACCGTGAATCCATAACCGGCATCGGTTGCCAGCAGCCACAGATCCTCAGGCTCTCCAATCGCAACGCCAGCGAAGCGCGCACCATCAGGGGGGTCCAGCCGCCCCGAGAGCGGTTCACCCTGGCCGCGCGCCGAGGGCAGCGTGTGGGCGGGCAGCGAATAGGCGCGGCCGGTGCTGTCCAGGAACACCGCCAGCTGGGTACTGCGCCCGCGGGCAGCAGAGTGCAGCGTGTCGCCAGTCTTGTACGAGAGCGAGCGCGCATCGATCTCATGCCCCTTTGCGGCACGTGCCCAGCCGCCGGCCGAGAGCACCACGGTCACCGGCTCGCTCACGACCAGCTCGCTCTCCTCGATCGCCTGGGCCGCAGCACGCTCGACGATGCGCGTGCGCCGCTCATCTCCAAACTCCTCGGCATCGGCGGCGATTTCACTGCGCAGCAGCTTCGTCAGGCGCGACTTGCTCGCGAGCACCGCCTCGATCTCCTTGCGCTCATCGGACAGCGCCTGCTGCTCTTCGCGGATCTTCATCTCCTCGAGCTTGGCGAGGTGGCGCAGGCGCGTATCCAGGATCGCTTCGGCCTGCTCCTCGGAGAGCTTGAAGCGCTTGATCAGCACCGGCTTTGGCTCCTCCTCACGACGGATGATGCGGATCACCTCATCGAGGTTTAAGTAGGCCACCAGCATGCCATCGAGAATGTGCAGGCGCCGCGAGACCTTCTCGAGCCGTGTCGCGAGTCGCCGGCGCACGGTCTGGCGGCGGAATTCCAGCCACTCGCTCAGCAGCGCCTTCAGGCCCATCACCCGCGGCCGGCCGTCGAGGGCAATGACGTTCAGATTGACCCGATAGGAGCGCTCCAGATCCGTGGTCGCGAACAGATGCGCCATGACCTGCACGGCATCGACCCGGTTGGAGCGCGGTACGATCACCAGGCGCGTGGGATTCTCGTGATCCGATTCATCGCGCAAATCCTCGATCATCGGCAGTTTCTTCTGCCGCATCTGCTCGGCGATCTGCTCAAGCACGCGACTGCCGGAGACCTGGTAGGGCAACGCTCCGATGAGGATGTTGCCATCCTCGTCAATGTCGTAGGTGGCACGCGCCCGATAGCTGCCATTGCCGGTGTCGTAGAAGCCCAGCAGTTCATCGCGCGAGGAGATGATCTCGGCACCGGTTGGCAGGTCCGGTCCCTTGATGTGCTTGAAGAGCTGCCGGGTCGTAGCCTCCGGCTCATCCAGCAGATGCAGACAGGCGGCGGCCACTTCGCGCAGATTGTGCGGCGGAATATCAGTCGCCATGCCCACTGCGATACCACTGGTGCCATTGAGCAGCAGGTTCGGCAGGCGCGCCGGCAGGATCAGCGGCTCCTCCATCGTGCCATCGAAGTTCGGGCCCCAGGGCACGGTGCCGGCATCGATCTCGCCCAGCAGCACATCGGCATAGCGTGTCAGACGCGATTCGGTGTAGCGCATCGCCGCGAAGGATTTCGGATCATCGGCCGAGCCCCAGTTGCCCTGCCCGTCGACGATCGGGTAGCGATAGCTGAAATCCTGCGCCATGTGCACCATGGCCTCGTAGCAGGCAGAGTCCCCGTGCGGATGGAACTTGCCGATGACATCACCGACCGTGCGTGCGGATTTCTTGTGCTTGTTGGCCGCTGACAGCGCCAGTTCACTCATCGCGTAGACGATGCGGCGCTGTACGGGCTTGAGCCCATCGCCGAGCGCCGGCAGCGCCCGATCGAGGATCACGTACATGGAGTAATCGAGGTAGGCGCGCTCGGTGAACCCCGCCAGCGGGCGCTTCTCGACGCCTTCGAAATTCAGTTCCTGTTCCTGCATGTTCGGCGCTTATCCGATCTCGGCCAGATTCCCGTTGCGCTCGAGCCATTCACGACGGTCCCCGGCCCGCTTCTTGGCCAGCAGCATGTCCATCATCGAATCGGCGCCATCCTTGGCCTCGATGGTGAGCTGCACGAGCCGGCGCGTGCGCGGATCAATGGTAGTTTCCCGCAGCTGCGGTGGATTCATTTCACCGAGGCCCTTGAAGCGGGTCACCACCGGTTTGACCCGCGAGTGCTCGGCCGTCAGCCGGGCGATGATGGTGTCGCGCTCGGCGGCGTCGAGCGCGTACAGCACCTGCTTGCCGGCATCGATGCGGTACAACGGTGGCGTCGCGACGTAGATATGGCCGTTAGTCACCAGCGGACGGAAGTGGCGCAGGAACAGCGCGCACAGCAGCGTGGCGATGTGCTGGCCATCCGAGTCCGCGTCCGCAAGGATGCAGATCTTGTGATAGCGCAGCGTCGAGAGGTCGGCCGAGCCTGGATCGACCCCGAGGGCCACGGCGATGTTGTGCACTTCCTCGGAACTGCCGATCGCGCCGGGTTCGAGCTCCCAGGTGTTCAGGATCTTGCCCCGCAGCGGCATGATCGCCTGGAAGTCCTTATCGCGCGCCTGCTTGGCTGAGCCGCCGGCCGAGTCACCCTCGACCAGGAACAGCTCCGAGCGCGCCGGATCCTGGCTGGCGCAGTCGGCGAGCTTGCCCGGCAGCGCCGGACCATTGACCGCACGCTTGCGCAGCACGCGCTGCGCCGCGCGCAAGCGCTCCTGGGCATTGGCGATAGCGAATTCGGCAATCTTCTCGCCGGCATCCGGATGCTGGTTGAGCCACAGCGCACCGGCATCGCGCGCGTGTCCCTCGACCAGCGCGGCAGCTTCGCGCGAGCTCAGCTTCTCCTTGGTCTGGCCGGCAAACTGCGGATCGCGGATCTTGATCGACAGCACGTAGCAGGCGCGCGCCCAGATGTCCTCGGCCGTGAGCTTGATGCCGCGTGGCAGCAGATTGCGAAATTCGCAGAACTGGCGCACGGCATCGACCACGCCGGCGCGCAGGCCATTCACATGCGTGCCGCCGGCAGTCGTCGGGATCAGATTCACGTAGCTCTCGGCGATCAGCTGATCGACGTCCGATGACCAGAGCAGCGCCCATTCAACCACGTCCTGCTCCGAGACGTGGCGACCGACGATCGGCTCGGACGGGATCCGCTCGGACTTGCCCAGCTGCTCGAGCAGGTACTCGCCCAGGTGCCCGGTGTAGAACCACTCCTCGCGCTGGCCAGTCGCCTCCTGCGTCAGGCTGACACGCAGCCCCGCGCACAGCACGGCCTTGGCCTTGAGCACGCGACGCAGCTCGGCGAGCGAGAAATGATTCGAGTCGAAGAATTTCTCATCCGGCCAGAAGCGCACCGTAGTGCCGGTGTTGCGCTGGCCGACAGTGCCGATCACCTCGAGCTTCGAGGCCAGCCGCCCCTCCTTGAAGGAGATCCGGTACTCCTTGCCGCCGCGGCGGACCAGGCACTCCAGATGCTTGGAGAGCGCGTTCACCACCGAAACACCGACGCCGTGCAGGCCGCCTGAGAAGGTGTAGGTCTTGTCCGAGAATTTGCCGCCAGCATGCAGGCGCGTGAGGATCAACTCGACGCCGCTGACTTTCTCCTGCGGGTGGATATCCACCGGCATGCCGCGCCCGTCGTCGGCAACCGCAAGCGAGCCGTCCTTGAAGAGAGTCACATCGATCGCGGTGCAGTGGCCGCCAAGGGCTTCATCGACACTGTTGTCGATGACTTCGTGCGCCATGTGGTTTGGGCGCGTGGTGTCGGTGTACATGCCCGGGCGACGCCGGACAGGCTCGAGGCCACTTAAGACCTCGATATCAGAAGCATTGTACGACTGGGACATTCTTTACTAAGCAGCCCTTCGAAGCTTAGGCCAACAAGGCCACGCTACAGTGCCGGTTCGCGCGGGGCAGGGATTCTAGCAGACCCGGCATGCCGGGTTGGCGCGGATGGCGGCTCGCACTCGGCCGCTGAGTAGCCGGATCAGTCAATCCAGATCAGCGAGCAGCGCCGCGCGCAGTGTTGCCGGGACCGGCTCAGCGGCGTGATGGTAAGCCGGATGATCGATGCCCGCGGAGAGCGCGGCGCCGCCCTTGAGCGTCGCGACCATCGGCGCGCTCAGCTCGTAGCGCAGGAAATGGACTGCGGCAGTTTTCAGTTCGTTCTCGCGCGCGAGATCCTCGTCGGCGATCGCCAGAACGCGCTCGCAGCCAGCCACCTCGAGCCAGCAGCAGCGCTCCAGGCCGCGCATTTCTCCCAGCCGCCGCGCCCGCTCCACCGGATCCGGGAACTCGAGCAGCAGTGTCGCCTTTAGGTTGCTGCCATCCGGGATCAGCGGATTGTAAACCGCGAGCTCCTCGGCAATGCCTGCGGGCTCAAAGATGCGCTCGGCACGCAGCATCTCCTGGATCTGATAGCGGACCGTCTCCAGATCCTCGAAGCTGACAGTGCAGTTGGGACCGAGCACGAGGCGCCGCAACTGGCGGTGCTCGATCAGGCGCGCGCGGATGGCCGCACGTTCGCGGGCGTATTGTTCCAGCGGCATCAGGTCGCTGGCGCTCAGGTGTTTCATGCCAGCAGCATCCTGATTCGCGCGCGCGGCAGCACTCAGATCCCGTAGGCCATGCGCACGAGTTTGAGCGGATGGGTCGCGGCACTGCCATCAGCCAGCACACTGCTGATCTGGTGTCCGGCCATCGGGCAATCGCTGGCGTAGAAATCACACTCGGCAGCCTTGACACGCTCCGCCACCGGCGTTGCGATCTTGACCGAGGCGGCGCGGAATTCTTCCTTCAGGGCATAGGTGCCATCGTGCCCCGAACAGCGCTCGATCACCGAGACCGTGGTGCCGGGCACGAGCTTGAGCAGATCGCGGGTCTTGAGGCCGATATTCTGCACGCGCAGATGGCAGGGCACGTGGTAATTCACCTTGCCAAGCGAGCGGGCAAAATCGGTACGCAACAGCCCGGCCTTGTGACGCAGCATCAGGTACTCGAACGGATCGAAGATGGCGCGACGAATCCGCTGCACCTGCTCGTCCTCGGGGAACATCAGCGGCAGCTCCTGCTTGAACATCAGCACGCAGGAGGGAATCGGCGCCACGATGTCATAGCCGGCATCGATGAGTTGGATCAGCTGCGGGACGTTGAGCTCCTTGGCACGCGCCACGGCCTCCAGATCACCCATCTCAAGCTTGGGCATGCCGCAGCAGCGCTCACGCTCGGCCAGCGTCACGCCAATGCCGTTGTGTGCGTAGACAGCGGCGAGGTCTTCGAGCAGGTCAGGTTCGTTGCGGTTGCCATAGCAGGTTGCAAACAAGGCCACCTGCCCGCGGGTCTCTTCACTGGCCTTTATTGCAGTCTCGGGCGAGCGCCCACCAAACAGCCGCATGCGCGCGGTCGCTGCATGGAAATCGGGAATTGGGGCATCGCGATGCACACCCAGCACTTTTTCCAGCAACACGCGGCCCGTGCGACTCGCGTTCACGGCGTTGACGATCTCGCAAATCACCGGAATGCCCGCCAGATTGCCGAGCCGGTCGGTGCTGGTCAGCACCCGGTCACGCCAGCGCGTGTGACCGGAGCGTGCCTCAACCGCCTTGGCGCGCAGCATCAGGTGCGGGAAATCCACGTTCCAGGGGTGCGGTGGAACGTAGGGGCACTTGGTCATGTAGCACATGTCGCAGAGATAGCAGTTCTCAACGACCTTGCCGTAGACACTCTTGTCGACCTGATCGAGCTCGCCCGAGGGCGAGGCATCGATCGCATCGAACAGCGTGGGAAAGGACTGGCACAGGCTGAAACAGCGCCGACAGCCGTGACAGATGTCGAATACCCGCTCGAGCTCCCGCTCGAGCGCCGCCTCATCGTAGAAGGAAGGATCCTGCCAGTTCAGCGGGTGGCGGGTGGGCGCCTCGAGGTTGCCCTCGCCCCGGCCGCCGTTGGCACCCGCCATAACTTGCCCGATCCTGTCCTTAAGATCCGCTGCGGCTCAGGCCAGGCTTTCCAGCGCTTTCTGGAAGCGGTTGGCATGCGAGCGCTCGGCCTTGGCCAGCGTCTCGAACCAGTCCGCAATTTCACTGAAGCCCTCGGTGCGTGCCGCCTTCGCCATGCCCGGATACATATCTGAATACTCGTGGGTCTCGCCAGCAATCGCGGACTTCAGATTCAGAGAGGTTTCGCCAATCGGCAGACCGGTGGCCGGGTCGCCGACCTGCTCGAGGTACTCGAGGTGCCCGTGGGCATGCCCGGTCTCACCCTCGGCTGTCGAGCGGAACACCGCCGAGACGTCATTGAAGCCCTCGACATCGGCCTTGGCTGCAAAATACAGATAGCGACGGTTTGCCTGGGACTCCCCGGCAAAGGCGTCCTTCAGATTCTGTTCGGTCTTGGTCCCCTTGAGATTCGACATGGCTGTGCTCCTGCCCCATTTAGGGCTTAGACTAATTCTAAGCAGCGACGAATCTAAGCTCCCCAGAGCGATCCGTCAATCCGGTTTAGCCCGCCCGAAAGACACTCGGTAGGTTATTCTTTGCATCCCTTGTCCAATCCATCCGAGCCCCGTGTCCAAGAAGCCCGCGCCGGTAAATTTCGAGCAGTCTCTGTCACAGCTCGAGGCTCTGGTGGCGCATATGGAGTCGGGCGAACTGCCGCTGGAGGAGGCGTTGCGTAGCTTCGAGCGCGGCATCCAGCTGACGCGCGAATGCCAGAGCGCCCTGCAGGCGGCGCAGCACAAGGTCCAGATCCTGATGCAGCGCCCCGAGGGCGCTGCGATCGAGGATTTCGCCACCGATGCGGACCCCGATGCCGACAGCAACGAGGCGTGAAGTGAGCGCTGTGGGGTCTGCGGGCGCCGGCGCTTTCGCGCGGCGGCTGGAGAGTTATCAGCAGCGTATAGAACTGGTACTCGAGCGGATGCTGCAGGCCGAGGATCCGGCGGTCGGGCGACTGCACGCGGCGATGCGCTACAGCGTGCTTGGCGGCGGCAAGCGCCTGCGGCCCCTGCTCGTCTACATCAGTGGCGCCTGCTTCGGTGCGCCGCTGGAGCGGCTTGATGCGCCGGCGGCCGCGGTCGAACTGATCCACGCCTACAGCCTGATCCACGATGACCTGCCGGCGATGGATGATGATGATTTGCGCCGTGGGCGACCCTCCTGTCACCGTGCCTTCGATGAGGGAACGGCGGTGCTCGCCGGGGACGCGCTGCAGGCCCGTGCCTTCGCGGTACTGGCCGAGCACAGCCATGGCTTGCCCGATGGCCTGCGCGTCGAGATGCTGACGATTCTGGCGCGCGCCATCGGTACCGAGGGCATGGCTGGCGGCCAGGCCATCGATCTGCAGGCGGTCGGTCACGAACTGACCGAGCCGGCCCTCGAGATGATGCATCGGCGCAAGACCGGGGCGCTGATTCAGGCCAGTGTCGAGCTGGGCGCCATTGCCGCCGGGAGGCGCTCGGCAGCCGAGCGCGCCGCGCTCGCCACCTACGGCGCAGAAGTCGGTCTCGCCTTCCAGATCCAGGATGACATTCTGGATGTCACCGGCGAGACCGCGATCCTTGGCAAGCGTGCCGGCGCCGACGCCGCCCTGGTCAAACCCACCTATCCGAGCCTGCTCGGGCTCGAACGGGCCCGTGAGCTTGCCCGCACGCACCGTGACCGCGCGGTAGCCGCGCTCGGCCCGTTTGGCGAAGCCGCCGGGGCGCTGCGGGAACTGGCCGATGCCATGATCGAGCGCGCCCATTAGGGGTCCTGCCGGGCCCCTGGGCGGGCAGGACACGGCCCCAGCGGCGGCCCCGTGTAGACTGATCCCATGACTGAGCCTTCTGGCCCCTATCCGCTGCTGGATGCGATCACCTCGCCAGCCGACCTGCGTGCCCTGCCGGAGCGGGAACTGGTTGCCGTGGCCGATGAGCTGCGCGAGTTCCTGATCCACACCGTCAGCACCCGCGGTGGCCATTTCGCCGCCGGCCTCGGCACGGTTGAACTCACGATCGCGCTGCACTATGTCTACGACACGCCGCGCGACCGCCTGGTCTGGGACGTCGGCCACCAGGCTTATCCGCACAAGGTGCTGACCGGCCGGCGCGAGGCGCTCGCCTCGATCAAGCAGCACGGCGGGCTGGCCCCGTTCCCAAGTCGCGCCGAGAGCGAATACGACACCTTTGGTGTCGGCCACTCGAGCACCTCGGTGAGCGCGGCACTTGGCATGGCAATCGCTGCCGAACGCAACAAGGAGCAGCGCCGTGCTGTCGCGGTAATTGGCGATGGCGCACTCAGCGCCGGCATGGCGTTCGAAGCCCTGAACCATGCCGGAAGCCTGCCGGTCGACCTGCTGGTGGTGCTTAACGACAATGACATGTCGATCTCAGAAAATGTCGGCGCGCTGTCGAACTACCTCGCGCGCATGCTCGCGGGCAAGGTCTACACGCACCTGCGCGAAGGTGGCAAGCGCGTACTCAAGCAGATGCCGCACATCAGAGAGTTCGCGCGCCGCTCCGAAGAGCATTGGAAAGGCATGTGGCTGCCCGGCACGCTGTTCGAGGAGATGGGCTTCAACTACATCGGACCACTCGATGGCCATGATCTGCCAGGGCTGGTGAAAGCGCTGCGTAACGTGCGCGGCCTGCGCGGCCCGCAGCTGCTGCACGTGGCCACGCGCAAGGGCAAGGGCTACGCGCCAGCCGAGGCCGACCCGATCACCTGGCATGGCCCCGGACCCTTCGATCCATTGACCGGAACGCTGCTCAAAGAGCGCAGCGCCGGACCGGCCTACTCGAGCGTCTTTGGCCAGTGGCTGTGCGATATCGCCGAGCGCGATCCGCGCATTCTCGCCATTACGCCGGCGATGCGCGAAGGCTCGGGAATGGTCGAGTATTCCAAGCGCTTCCCCGAGCGCTACTTCGATGTGGCGATTGCCGAGCAGCACGCCGTTACTTTCGCAGCGGGGCTTGCCTGCGAGGGGCTGCGGCCGGTCGTGGCGATCTACTCGACCTTCCTGCAGCGCGGCTATGACCAGCTGATCCATGACGTAGCACTGCAGAAGCTCCCGGTGCTGTTCGCAGTGGACCGTGCGGGCCTGGTCGGTGGGGACGGCGCGACTCACAACGGCAGTTTCGATCTGTCATTCCTGCGCTGTATTCCAAACATGGTGGTGATGGCACCCGCCGATGAAAATGAGTGCCGCCAGATGCTCTATACCGGCACCTGCATCGACGGCCCGGCCGCCGTGCGTTACCCGCGCGGTGCGGGACCTGGAGTGCGCATCGAAAGCGAGTTCACCGCGCTCCCCATCGGGCGCGCTGAGGTGCGCCGTCGCGGCAACTCGGGGCTGCTGCTGCTCAGCTTCGGCACGATGCTGCAGGCGGTCAGCGCCTGTGCCGAGGCGCTCGATGCGACGCTGGTCAACATGCGTTTTGTCAAACCGCTCGATGAGGCGCTGCTCGCGCAGCTGGTACCGCAGCACACCGCAGTGGTCACGCTTGAGGAGAATGTCGTGGCCGGCGGCGCCGGCAGCGGCGTGGCCGAGTATCTCGATGCGGCCGGACTCGTGCTGCCGCGGCTCCATATCGGCCTGCCTGATGAGTTCCTGGGCCACGGCAGCCGCGATGAGTGCCTGGCTGAGGCCGGGCTTGATGCGGGCAGCGTGCGCCGGCGTATCGAGGGCTGGTGGCAAAGTTTGCAGCCCGGGTTGAAGAGTGGCCGGGGCGCCACTAAATTGGTGGCTGGAGGCCGTGTTGGTTCCTCTGAATTAAGGTAAATCCGTACTATGAGCAATGCAGCAGCGAGCCGGGATGGGAACGTGATACTGGTCGAGGACGTCCAGAGCCGCGCCGATACCCGTCGCATCCCGATCAATCGCGTCGGCATCAAGGACATCCGGCATCCGGTGCGGGTCAAGGACCGCTCGGCCGGCGAGCAGCACACGGTCGCGATGTTCAACATGTACGTGAACCTGCCCCACAACTTCAAGGGCACGCACATGTCGCGCTTTGTCGAGATCCTGCACCACGAGCGCGAGATCTCCGTGGACTCGTTCCGCTCGATGCTCACCGAGATGGCATCGCGCCTCGATGCCCAGGCGGGCCACATCGAAATGAGCTTCCCGTATTTTGTGAGCAAGCGTGCCCCGATCTCCGGGGTCGAGAGCCTGATGGACTATCAGGCCACTCTGATCGGCGAGACCTGCAACGGGGAGACTTCCCTGTGGGTACGCGTCGTGGTCCCGGTCACGAGCCTGTGCCCGTGCTCGAAGAAGATCTCGGAGCGCGGCGCCCACAACCAGCGCTCACATGTGACCATCAAGGCACGCCTGAGCGAGCACATGTGGATCGAGGAACTCATCGATATCGCCGAGAGCGAGGCCTCGTGCGAGCTCTACGGCATCCTGAAGCGGCCGGATGAGAAGTATGTAACCGAGCGGGCCTACGACAATCCCAAGTTCGTCGAGGACATGGTGCGCGATGTGGCGGTGCGGCTGAATGAGGAGAAACGCATCAGCGCCTACGTGGTCGAGAGCGAGAACTTCGAGTCAATCCACAACCACTCGGCCTACGCACTGATCGAGCGCGACAAGCTCGCCGAGACGCACGCGCGCTGACAGCGCGTGCGGCGCGCTAGTCGGCGCGCGATTCCGCGCCCTGCAGGCGCCCGATCAGGGCCCGCAGGAACACCCGGTTGAAGCGCAGCTGGCAGGAGGCGGAAACCTGCTCGAGCAGCGTCGAGCTCACCTTGAGTACCGTGACGCCATCGGCCGCGCGGATGGTCGCGGTGCGCTTGGCCCCCTGCACGTAGCTGGTCTCGCCAAAGCACTCGCCACTGGAGAGCAGCCCGACCGAGCGCTGGTGCCGCTCGACCGTGCAGTTGCCGGCGACGATGATGTAGAAGCGATCATCCATCTCCCCTTCCTTGACGATCTCCTCGCCGCTGGCGTAATCCTGCCAGTGGCTGGCGCGCATCACCTCGAGGATCTCGGCGTGCGAGAACTCATGGAAGAACTTCAGCCGGCGCAGCAGCCCAAACTGTTCCTGCTGATCCATGCGCGAATTCTGCTGGCGCAGCTTCTGGTGCACGCGCGTCAGTTCGGCCGCCAGGTCCAGGCCGCTCTTCTGGCGACGCTCGGGATCCTTCTGCATCGCCACGGCGACGACATTCTCCAGATCCTCGGGGACATCGGGTCGCGCGACGTGGATCGGTGGCGGCGTCGCATAGACGATCTGGTGCAGCAGCTTGGCCAGATTGCCGGCCCGGAACGGGCGCGTGCCTGTCAGCAGCTCGTACATCACGGCGCCCAGTGAGTAGATGTCGGAGCGGTTGGTCAGCTCCAGGCTCTGCACCTGCTCGGGCGACATGTAGCTCGGGCTGCCGGCGATGCCCTCGATGCGCGAGATCTCCGAGTCGGCGACCAGCGCGATCCCGAAATCGATGATACGAACATCGCTGTCCTGGGTGAGCATGATGTTCGAGGGCTTGATGTCACGGTGAATGACCCCGCGCGAATGCGCGTAGTGCATGGCCTTGGCGCACTTGAACATGATCTCGACCACATCGTCGATGCGCAGCAGATTGTCCGGGCGGCAGTAGGCGGCAAGGGTGCGGGCGCCGTGCACGTGCTCGGTCACTATATAGCAGTGACCGTTCTCCTCACCGGCATCATAGATCGGCAGGATATTCGGGTGATGCAGCATGCCGACCATGTGGGCTTCGGACAGGAACATCTTGCGGCTGATGCGGGCGCGATCATCATCGCCGCCGGCGTCGCTGGCGTACACTTTGATGGCGACATCGCGTCCGTAGTACGGATCGTGTGAGAGATAGACGGTACCGGTGCTGCCGCGGCCAACCTCATTGATGATGAGGTACTTGCCGATGCGTTCAGGAATCTTGCGCGAGCTGACGCTTTGTGGTGCGGGGGCTGCCATCGATGGAGATATCCAGGGGCGATCAGCTGAGGATACGGGCGTGCCCGAACCCGGACTGTGATGCGGATCCCGGATCCCCGGGGGGTGCGGCGATGGCGCAGCTAGGGCAGCGCGGCAAAGTGATCAAACGAGGATGCCGAGAACTGCATCACACCCGCCTCGCCAAGCAGCTCAATGCCGGATCCCGGCTGCAGCCGGCCACAGGCGCTCAACGGCACCTTGAGCTGGACTGCCAGCGCAGCAATCGCCGCTGCATGCGTCTCGGGAACACTGAAGAGCAGTTCATAGTCCTCACCGCCCTGCAGTGCCTGCTGCCAGGCCTGCGCGCCACAGAGCGCCCGCAGTGGCGCTGACAGCGGCAGATCCACAATCCGCAACTGCGCCGCACAGCCGCTCGCACCGGCCAGCCGCGGCAGGTCGGCCAGCAGGCCATCGGACAGATCCATGCAGGCGCTCGCGACACCACGCAGTGCCCGGCCCAGTGCGATCCGCGGCGTCGGGTATTCGAAGCGCTGTTGCAGCGCCTGTAACTGTGCCGGCTGGCCAGCGGGCACCGGGGGTTCGCCGCTCGCGAGCAGCCGGCCGGCACGCGCATCTCCCAGCGTCCCGCTGACGAACAGCCAGTCCCCTGGCCGCCCGCCGCTGCGGCGCAAAGCCATGCCGGGGGGCGCAAAACCGGTCAGCTGCACCGTGATGCTCAGCGGGCCGCGACTCAGATTGCCGCCAACGAGCGCGACACCCTCGGTGCGCGCCAGCGCGCCGAAGCCGGCGGCGAACTCGCGCAGCCAGTTTTCATCCGCCTGCGGCAATACCAGCGAAGCAAGCGCCCAGGCCGGTTCGGCACCCATGGCCGCCAGGTCGCTGAGATTGACTGCGAGCGCACGGTGGCCAAGAGAATGTGCCGCAGCGCCGGGGAGAAAATGCGCCCCCTCGATGAGAGCATCAGTGGTGACGATGAGCTCCTGGTCCGCCGGCGCGCGCAGCAGCGCGGCATCGTCGCCGATTCCCAGAATGACATCGGCCCGCTCGGCACCGGCCCTGAGCAGGTAGCGCTCGATCAGTTCGGGTTCGCTGGCCGGCACCTTGGGAAATCTCCGGCGCCGTCAGCGCTCATCGGGGCGCCAGGCGCGCGCCGCCCGGTCGAGCACCCCGTTGATGAACTTGTGGCCATCGGTGGCGCCGAAGCGGCGCGCCAGCCCCACGGCTTCATTGATGACGACGCGGAACGGAATATCGGGGCGGCTGCGCAGCTCATAGGTCCCGATCAACAGCACCGCATGCTCGATGGGATCGAGCTGCGCCGGCGGCCGATCCAGGAATCCCGCCAGCTCGGCATCGAACTCGGACTGCGAGGCACAGATGCGCTCCAGCAGCTCGCGGAAATACTCGCCGTCCGCGCGCGCCATATCGGTATCGCTCGAAAATTCCGCAACCAGATCCTGCCACGGACCCGGATTGATCTGCCAGCCATACAGCGCCTGTAGCGCAAGACGCCGCGCGAGCGCACGCGCCGCGTTCTGCGGATTGAAGTTCTTGCCCACTTAGATCCTGTTGCAGCAGCACGGGCAGCGGAGCGTGGCCATCAGATACGCTGCAGCAGCAGTGCCATCGCCACTGCCGTCTCGACTGCCTCGGCACCCTTGTTGCCGGCGCCGGGCGCGGCGCGCTGCTGCGCCTGGGCGAGAGTCTCCGTGGTCAGAACGCCAAAGCTGACCGGGACTCCGGTATCGAGCATGACCCGCTGCAGTCCGCGCGCGCATTCGCCGGCGACAAAATCAAAGTGGGCGGTATCGCCACGGATGACACAGCCCAGGGCAACGACGGCATCGGCCCGGCCACCCAGTGCAAAAGCGCGCGCGGCCAGTGGCAGTTCGAACGCGCCGGGTACGCGCTCGATGCGCAAGGCCTGCGCAGTCCCACCCAGCCCGGCCCACGCCGCCTGCGCGCCCTCGAGCAGTCCACCGACAATCGCCTCGTTGTAACGCGCCGCGACGATGACGAGATTCAGCCCGACGGCCGACAGCGGTTCCCCGCCAGTTGCTGCTGTTCCCATAGTTGGTGTCAGTATATCGGCTGGAGATCAGCCGTTCTCATCGATGTAATCGACGATCTCGAGGCCAAAAGCAGCAATGCCATGCAGCTGGCGCGGCGCTGACAGCACCCGCATCCGTCGCACGCCAAGGTCGTGGAGAATCTGTGCGCCAATCCCAAAGGTGCGTAACACGGCTGTGCCACGACTGTCGCTGCTCTCGGGACGCGTCTCAGCACGCGACAGGCCGCGGACCGCATCGAGCAGCTCGCGCGGTGATTCGCTCTGGCGCAGGATCACCACGACGCCACTACTGGCGCGTGACACGCGCGCCAGCGCCGCGCGCAGCGTCCAGGCCCGCGACTCGCCACGGATGCCAATGACATCGCGCAGCGTATCGGTCAGGTGCACGCGCACCACGGCGGGCTCGGAACCACCCGGCTCTCCGTGCACCAGCGCCAGGTGCACGTCCCGGTTCACATGATCCTCGTAACAATAGAGACGAAACGGACCAAACTCGGTCTGCACCGACTGCTCGGCAATACGCTCGACCGAGTGCTCGGTGTGCAGGCGATGGCGTATCAGATCGGTGATCGTGCCGATCTTGAGCTTGTGCTCGTGCGCAAAGCGCTCGAGTTCCGGGCGGCGCGCCATCGTGCCATCTTCGTTCATGATTTCGACAATCATCGCCGCCGGCTCGAACCCGGCCAGCCGCGCCAGATCACAGCCCGCCTCAGTGTGTCCGGCCCGGGTCAGCACGCCGCCGGGCTGAGCCATGATCGGGAACACGTGACCGGGCTGGCGCAGATCCTCGGGGCGCGCATCCGGGCGCACCGCGGTGCGCACCGTGTGCGCGCGGTCATAGGCCGAGATTCCGGTCGTGACACCCTCGGCCGCTTCAATGGAGAGCGTGAAGTTGGTGCGCTGGTCGCGATCGGTTTCACTGACCATCAGCGGCAGGCGCAGCTGTGCACAGCGTTCGCGGGCGAGCGTCAGGCAGATCAGGCCGCGCCCGAAGCGCGCCATGAAGTTCACATCCTCCGGCCGCACCAGCGAGGCCGCCATCACCAGATCCCCTTCGTTCTCGCGATCCTCATCGTCCATGATGACGACCATGCGGCCGGCCCGCATCTCCTCAAGAATCTCTTCAGTGGAGTTAAGTTTCATAGGCTGCGCATCATGCCATAGCCATGGCACGGCGAAGTATCGGGTCAGCTGGAATCGCGCGCCTCGGGATCCGGGCGCCGCAGGCCGCTGCCGCGCCGGGCCTAGATGCTGCGCAGCCCCGTGCCACGGCGCGGCGCGGTAGCCTCGCCAGCCTCATCCCCGAGCAGGCGCTCGGCGTAGCGCGCCATCTGATCCACTTCCAGATTGACGGACGCGCCCACGGCCGTGGTACCGAAGGTCGTGTGGGTCAGCGTGTGCGGAATCAGATTGACGCCAAAGCATTCGCCGGCGACCTCATTGACCGTGAGGCTCACCCCATCGAGCGTCACCGAGCCCTTGCGCGCGATGTAGCGCGCGAGCGTACGCGGCACGCGAAACTTCAGACGCTCCGAGCGCTCATCCGCGGCACGCTCGAGCAACTCCGCCACGCCATCGACATGACCCGAGACCAGATGCCCGCCCAGTGCATCCCCCATGCGCAATGCCGGTTCGAGATTGAGGCGCTGTCCAACGCGCCAGCTGCCGGCAGTGGTCACGTCCAGGGTCTCGCGCGACAGATCGGTGACGAAGCCCTGCGGCATGAACGCGCATACAGTCAGGCAGATCCCACTCACGGCAATGCTATCGCCGATGGCCTGGCGATCGAGCTGCAGCGCCGCGACCGTCACGGCCAGGCGCAGATCCTGCCCATGCGGCTCGAGACCTGAGACCTGACCGATATCCTGGATGATTCCGGTAAACACCTGGTGCCCTACTCCGCAACCGGCCGCGCGGTAATGCGCAGGTCGCTGCCAATCATCGTGACTTCGGTGAACTTGAGCGTCAAGCGCTGCTCGAGCGCGGCCAGCGGCGCGATCTCGGCCAGCGGGCGGCCATCCGCTCCGAGCAGGCAGGGTGCGAGGTACAACACCAGTTCATCGGCGAGCCCCGCCTGCAGGAAGGCTCCAGCCAGCCGCGCTCCGGCCTCGACCCACACTTCGTTGCATCCGGCTGCGCCCAGGAATTCCAGTACCGCCCGAAGCTTCAGGCCACCGGTCGGCTCCAGCGGCACGCGTTGCACGCGTACCCCCTGAGCCTCGAATGCCGTGCGCGCCGGCTCGGACTCCGAGGCGGTGAAGATAAGTGCCTCACCATCGCGTATGTAGACGCGCGCATCAGGCGAGGTGCGCAGCGTCGTGTCGAGCACGACGCGCAGCGGCTGGCGCCTCGCGCCCTCGACCCGGACGTTGAGCTTCGGATCATCGGCTAGGATCGTGCCACTGCCGCTCAGCACCACCGAGCTGCGGGCCCGGTAGTGCTGCGCATCCGCGCGCGCCTGCTTGCCTGTGATCCAGCGACTCTCGCCGCTGGCGAGCGCCGTGCGTCCATCAAGGCTCGCTCCGAGCTTGACCCGCACCCAGGGCAACCCGGTCTCGAAGCGCTTGAAGAAGCCGGGATTGAGCGCGCGAGATTCGGCGGCCAGCAGTCCGCAGGCGCTCTGAATGCCCGCCTCGCCGAGCACTTCGGCACCGCCACGCATGCGTGGGTTTGGATCAGCGATCGCATACACAACGCGGTGCACGCCGGCGCGGATCAGTGCCTCGGTGCACGGCGGCGTGCGCCCGGTGTGCGCGCACGGCTCCAGGGTCACGTAGGCGGTCGCTCCGGCAGCGGCCGCCCCGGCGGCACGCAGCGCGAAAACCTCCGCATGCGCCTCGCCGGCGCGTTCATGCCAGCCCTCCGCAATGATGCCGCCATCGCGCACCAGCACGCAGCCGACCCGTGGATTCGGATCCGTAGTGTTGAGTCCGCGGGCGGCGAGCGTCAGCGCACGGCGCATGTAGTCGTGCTCGGCAGCGCTAAACTCGCTCACTTCTTGTCCTTGCCCGCCGTGCCTTCGCCAGGCAGCAGCGGCAGCTGGTCGACACCCGCATCGCGTCGCCGTCGGTGATGACGCAGGTGATCGATGGTTTCGCGAAACGCCTCGACGTCCTGGAAACTGCGGTACACCGAAGCGAAGCGGACATAGCCGACTTCATCGAGGTGGCGCAGTTCCTCCATCACCAGCTCGCCGAGCTGGCGCGAGGGCACCTCGCGCTCGCCGAGCACCAGCAGCTTGTGGCATACCCGGCCGACGGCTTCATCAATGGCCGCGCTGCTCACGGGGCGTTTCTCGAGCGCCCGTATCAGCCCGGCACTGAGCTTGCGCTCATCGAAGGGCTCGCGGTTGCCGTCACGTTTGATTACGCGCGGCATCAGCAGCTCGGCACTCTCGAAAGTGGTGAAGCGCTCGGCGCACTTGAGGCATTCGCGACGACGCCGGATCTGGCGCCCGTCGGCCGTCAGGCGCGAATCGGTGACCTTGGTCTCATCGTGATCGCAGAATGGGCAGTGCATGGCCCGGCTCCGACGCCGTGCATCAGCCTAGGACACGTAGACCGGGAAGCGCTGGCACAGTTCGATGACCTGCGCGCGCACGCGCTGCACGACCGGCTCGGCGCCGCCGGCATCGATCACATCCGCTATCCAGGCGGCGACCTGCGACATCTCGCTCTCCTTGAAACCGCGGGTCGTCGAGGCTGGCGTGCCGATCCGCAGGCCGCTGGCGATCATTGGTGGGCGCGGATCATTGGGAACCGCGTTCTTATTGACGGTAATGTTGGCATGGCCGAGCGCGGCATCGGCATCCTTGCCGGTCATGCCCTGCTCGCCCAGGTGCATCAGGAACAGGTGATTATCGGTGCCCCCGGAGATGATGCGAAAGCCACGCGCGTTCAGCGTCGCGCACATGGCCTGGGCATTCTTGATCACCTGCTGCTGGTAGCCCCTGAACTCCGGCTGCAGGGCCTCGAGAAAGGCGACCGCCTTGGCCGCGATGACGTGCATCAGAGGGCCGCCCTGGGTTCCTGGAAACACCATCGAATTGAGCTTCTTGGTGATCACATCATTGGTGTGCGCCAGAATCAGGCCGCCGCGCGGGCCGCGCAGCGTCTTGTGCGTCGTGGTCGTGACTACATCGGCGATCGGCACCGGATTCGGATACAGGCCGGCCGCCACCAGGCCGGCCACGTGCGCCATGTCGACAAACAGCAATGCACCTACCTCATCGGCAATCGCTCTGAAGCGGGCAAAATCGAGGAGGCGCGAATAGGCCGAGAAGCCGGCAACGATCATCTTGGGTTTGTGCGTGCGCGCGAGCTGCGCCACCTGCTCGTAGTCAATGAGACCGCTGTCTGCCCGTACGCCGTACTGAACGGCATTGAACAGCTTGCCGGAGAAATTCACCTTGGCGCCGTGCGTCAGGTGCCCACCGTGATCGAGGCTCATGCCAAGGATCGTGTCGCCGGGGGCGAGCAATGCCATGTACACCGCAGCATTGGCCTGTGAGCCCGAGTGCGGCTGGACGTTGGCGTAATCGGCGCCAAAGAGCTGCTTTGCCCGATCGATCGCCAGCTGTTCGGCAATGTCCACGAACTCGCAGCCGCCATAGTAGCGCTTGCCTGGATAGCCCTCGGCGTACTTGTTCGTCAGTACCGAACCCTGGGCTTCGAGCACGCGCGGGCTGGTGTAGTTCTCCGAGGCGATGAGCTCGATGTGCTCTTCCTGGCGCCGGCGCTCATCAGCAATGGCCTTGGCCAGCTGTGGATCGAAACCTTCAATGACCATATGGGACGAATACATGTCGCGTCGACCTGCCTTTAGGAGAGTGAACTGTCGGGATGCCCTGCGGCGTGCAGCAAAGCGGGGGATTGTACCCGAAGAGAATGCTATTCCGGGCTGGTCTGGGAAGCCCCGAGCGCCTGCACGACAGCGGTCCAGGTCTGCGCCAGATTGTTGCGGTCATAGCCGCCACCGCCCAGTGCAAGCACACGGCCCTCGCAGTGCCGGTCAGCCAGCGCGGCAAGCTCAAAGGCGGCGCGGGCGTGGCAGGCGCTGGTGAGCTGCAGGTGGGTCAATGGATCACCGGCCACGCTGTCGGCGCCACACTGCAGGATGACAAACTGCGGCGCAAAGTGTTCCAGATGCGCCACCATGCGCGGCCAGGCCGCCGCGAATTCCACCGGACCCGCGCCGGCCTTGAGCGGTACGTTCAACTTGGTCCCGGCCGCGGCACCACGCCCCTGCTCCTCGACCGCGCCGGTCCCCGGATAGAGGCTGCGCCCGCTCTCATGCAGATCCGCGATAATCACGCCCGGATCGTCCTGATAGGCATAGAAGACACCATCACCGTGGTGCGCATCGATGTCCACGTAGGCAATACGTTCCAGGCCATGGCGCTTGCGCAGCGCCTCGATCACGACCCCGCAGTCGTTGAACACGCAGAACCCCGCCGCCTGCGCGCGCCCTGCGTGGTGCAGTCCGGCGATCGGAACGAACGCGCGGCGCTGCGATCGCTGCAGGATCCACTCCATGGCCGCAAGGCTCGCACCGACCACGCACGCGGCCGCTTCATAGACACCCCGGAACGCCGGCGTGTCGCCGGCATCGAGGCTGCCGGCACCACTTTCGCTGCGCTCGCGGACGAAGTTGAGGTATTCAGGTTCGTGGAAGAGCTCCAGATCGGCGCGGCCGGCTTCCACAGGATCGAGCAGCGTGACGCGGGAGCGCAGACCCTGGCGGTCAAACTCGCGCACAAAGGCCGCATGCCGGTCCGGCCCAAACGGATGCCCTTCGGGGAAGCCGTAACGGGCCAGCCGCTCGCCGAGGACCACGGCGACCTGAAGTGTTTGGGAGTTCACTCACTCTGCCCGAGCTTCCGCAGCAGCGGCTGCGCGCGGCGGAAGCCTAACACACCACTCGGGCCGGCCCGCTGACCGGCCCCATCGCGGGCTCATGCCCGCTGCCCGCTGGCGGGCGGACGTGCGGGACAGCCCGCCATGGCCGATAATGCGCGCCCCGATTCACGGCAACGGGTGACCCTGAACATTCTTCACCGTGGCATTGAACCGCAAACAGACAGGCTCATGGCGCAATACATCTACACAATGAACCGCGTTTCAAAGGTCGTGCCGCCCAAGCGCACGATCCTGCGAGACATCAGCCTCTCCTTCTTTCCCGGCGCCAAGATCGGCGTCCTGGGCCTCAATGGCTCGGGCAAGTCATCGCTGCTGAGAATCATGGCCGGTATCGACACCAACATCGACGGCGAGGCGCGGGCCCAGAGTGGCATCCGCGTGGGCTACCTGCCCCAGGAGCCAGAGCTCGATGCGCAGCAGGACGTGCGCACCGTGGTCATGGAAGGAGTCGCCGCTACCTACGGCCTGGTGCAGCGCTTCAACGCGATCAGCGACAAATTCGCCGAGCCGATGGACGATGAGCAGATGAACAAGCTGCTCGAGGAGCAGGCCAAACTCCAGGATGCGATCGATGCAGTCGGCGGCTGGGAACTGGAGCGCAAGCTCGAGATCGCCGCCGACGCGCTGCGACTGCCGCCCTGGGAAGCGAAGATCGGTCCGCTCTCCGGTGGCGAGAAGCGCCGCGTGGCACTGTGCCGGCTGCTGCTCTCGGCGCCCGACATGCTGCTGCTCGATGAACCCACCAACCACCTTGATGCCGAGTCGGTAGCGTGGCTCGAGCGCTACCTGGAGGAGTATCCGAGCACCGTCATCGCGGTCACGCATGATCGCTACTTCCTGGACAACGTCGCCCAGTGGATCCTGGAACTGGATCGTGGCCACGGCATTCCCTGGCAGGGCAACTATTCCTCGTGGCTTGAGCAGAAGGGGCAGCGCCTGGCCCTCGAGCAGCGCGAACAGGATGCGCTGCGCAAGACGCTGGCGCGCGAACTTGAATGGGTACGCACCAACCCCAAGGCACGCCAGGCCAAGAGCAAGGCCCGTCTCGCCCGCTATGAAGAACTTGCCTCACGTGAGTTCCAGGAACGCAACGAGACCAACGAGATCTACATTCCGCCCGGGCCACGGCTCGGTGATCTGGTCATCGAAGCGGAGAACCTGCGCAAGGGCTTTGGCGAGCGGCTGCTGATCGACAATTTCAGTTTCAAGCTTCCGCCGGGTGCCATCGTCGGCATCATTGGTCCGAATGGCGCTGGCAAGACGACCTTGTTTCGCATGCTGACCGGGGCAGACAAACCCGATGCCGGCACCATCCGCATCGGGCCGAGCGTGCGCCTCGCCTATGTGGATCAGTCACGCCAGAGCCTTGATCCGGCCAAGAGCGTGTGGGCCGAAATCTCCGGCGGCCTCGATATCATCAAAGTCGACGGCTATGAGACCTCCTCACGCAACTATGTCGGCCGCTTCAACTTCCGGGGTACTTCCCAGCAGCAGCTGATCGGCGAACTCTCCGGCGGCGAGCGTAACCGCGTGCATCTGGCCAAGGTACTGCGCAGCGGCGGCAACGTTTTGCTGCTCGATGAGCCGACCAACGATCTGGACATCGAGACGCTGCGCGCGCTCGAAGAGGCCTTGCTCTCGTTCCCGGGCTGCGCCGTGGTGATCTCGCACGATCGCTGGTTCCTGGATCGCATCGCCACCCACATCCTTGCCTTTGAAGGCAATTCCGAGCTGGTGTGGTTCGAAGGCAATTACCAGGATTACATCGAGGATCTCAAGCACCGTCGTGGCGAGGAGGCAGCCCAGCCTCACCGCCTCAAATACAAGCGCCTCACCGGTTAATGGCACACCTGAGCAAGATTATGTAACCCGGTGTGTTCCCTCGCAATAATGTGACCGACGTCAGCGCACGGTTCGGCTACACTTATTATTGGAGGAGACAGGCGACTCGCACTGCCGCAAGCGGCAGTGGCGCACCGGAAGGTCGCTGTAAGCCGGTATGGCCACGTACATCGACGCGTCGGGAACGCTGCACCAGGAGCAGGAAGCCAGCCTTGCGCTGACCTGCCCGCACTGCCTCGTGCTCTCACATATCACGCCGATCGCGGTGCCCAGTTTCAACGAGTTGAGTACCCATCCGCCCAAGTACGTCGGTACGGTTTATCGCTGCGACTCGTGCAACGCGCCAATCTTCCTGCGCTACCCGGTCAAATTGTGTGGCAACCATCGCATCGAGCTCGGTTCGCAGTTCGTCGAGGTGGAGCGTCCACGGGAGAAATTCAGCTACCTGTACCTGCCCGAGCAGGTCGAGATCATGTTCCGTGAAGCACTCTCGTGCTATTCGCACAGCAGCTTCAACGCGTTCGCGGCGATGTGCCGGCGCACGATGCAATCGGCCTTTGCCGACCTTGGTGAGTCCGGGAAGCTGCGCGTGTTCGATCAGCTCAATGACGTGCGCACCATGGCGGATCTGGATGCCACGATGTTCGTGGACATCAAGCGCGTGATCTTTGGCAGTGATGCCGATCCGCACCCGAACCTGCCGACCATCGATGAGCAAACCGCCGGTGTGCTGCTCGAGGTCATGAAGGACCTGCTCTACCAGATGTACGTACGCAAGGGTCGCCTGCAGCAGGCCATGATGGTGCGCCGCTTCTTCTCGGATGAGTCATTGCGCAATATCGGCGCCACGCGCAAGTCCGAGTCGGCCTGAAGCCGCGGCCCCCCCCCCTGCGCCCGCTAGTTCAGCGCGCTCAGGGCGTCGCGGTTCTCGATCGCATACTGCAGCAGGCTGTTGGCTCCCTTGAGGCCGAGCTTGCTGCAGATCTTGGCGCGATGTGATTCCACCGTGCGCGGTGATATGAACAGCTCGGCGGCAATGTCCCGGGTGGTCTTCTTGTCCGCGACCCGTTTGAGAATTCGCCGCTCGGCGATCGTCAGATCCTGAAGGCTCGGCTGGCGATCGGCCAGCGCGGCGGCGCGATCGCGGCGCCTGAGCAGGAACCCGGACATCGACGGGCACACGTACGGCACATCGGCAGCCACCGCGATCAGGCAGCTGACGATTTCGCTGACGGCATTTTCCTTGAGCACGTAGCCTGAGATCCCAAGGTTCATGGCCTGGTTGAAGGCCTGCTCGTCCTTGAACATCGTCAGTACGACCAGCCGCACGGGGTTGTGGCGCTCGCGCAGCTTGGCGGCCACATCGAGCCCATTCATATCGGGCAGGTTCAGGTCGATGACCGCCAGATCCGGCTTGGTCTGTCCGATCAGCTCCAGTGCTGCAGTGCCCTTGTCGGCCTCACCGACCAGATCAAAGCGGGGGTCCGATTGCACGACCTGACGCAGGCCCTGACGGAACAGCGGGTGGTCATCGACAATCACCAGTCGGATACGCTTGCTATCGCTCACTCGCCAATTCTACTCCCTCAGCGGTCTGGCTCCCCGAAATTCGCGGCGGGCCAATTGGCGCAACCGCGCGGCCCGCGGCTTGCGCGGCACAATCAGCCCAGCCAAACGCGGGCATTGCGGAACAGGCGCAGCCAGCCGGCATCGGCGCCGGCACCGTGCGGATACCAGGAGTTTTGCACAGTGCGGAATACGCGCTCGGGATGCGGCATCGTGATGGTGGCGCGGCCATCGGGTGTCGTGAGCGCGGCGATTGCGCCGCTGGCGCCGTTGGGATTGTCAGGATAGGAATGCGCCGGTGCGCCATGGCCATCGATGTAGCGCATCGCCACGAGCCCGGCGGTGGCGCAGGCGCGCTCATCGGCAATGCTGTCAAACTGCGCGCGCCCCTCGCCATGGGCTATGGCCGCGGGCAGGCGCGATCCTGCCATGCCGCTCAGCAACACCGAGGGCGAGGAGGCAATCTCCACCTGGCTCAGGCGTGCCTCAAACTGCTCACTGCGATTGCGCAGGAATCTTGGCCAGCTGCCGGCACCGGGAATCAGCTCCTTGAGCAGCGCCATCATCTGGCAGCCATTGCACACGCCGAGGCTGAACGTGTCCGGACGGGCAAAGAAGTTCGCAAACTCGGCCCGCAGCCGCTCGTGGAACAGCACCGATGCGGCCCAGCCGCCGCCAGCGCCCAGCACATCACCGTAGGAAAAGCCGCCGCAGGCCACCAGCGCGGCAAATCCGCCCAGCCGCTGCGCGCCGCTCAGCAAATCACTCATATGCACATCAAAGGCATCGAAGCCGGCGCGCTCCAAGGCAGCGGCCATTTCAATCTGACCGTTGACACCCTGCTCGCGCAGCACCGCGGCGCGCGGCCGGGCACCGCGGCCGATATAGGGGGCGCTGATGTCCTGCTGCGGATCAAAGCTCAAGCGCCAGCACAGTCCCGGCGCCGAGGGATCGAGTTGCGCCGCAAACTCCTCGGCGGCGCAGTCGGGATTGTCGCGCAGCCGGCGCATGCGGTGTGAAGTCTCCGACCAGGAATGGCGCAGACCAATCCACGAATCCTCGAAGCTCTCGGTGCCAACCCGAATGCCAATCTGCAGCTGCGGCCGCGGCCAGCCGATCAGCTGTGCGCACTCGGCAAGTCCATGACGGGCCAGGCAGGCGAGCAGCGCGGGCACCTGCGCAGCGGCCACCTGCAGCACGATGCCAGGTTCCTCCGCAAACAGCTGCGAGAGCGCATCGCCGCGCGCCGGATCGAGTTCGATCTGCAGCCCACAGTGGCCGGCGAAGGCCATCTCGATCAGCGTGATGGCAAGTCCGCCATCGGAGCGATCGTGATAGGCGAGGATCAGGCCGCCATCGCGCAGCTCCCGCAGCGCACCGGCAAGCCCTGAGAGCAGAGCCGGCTCATCGAGGTCGGCGGGTTCACCGCCGTGCAATCCGTAGACCTGGGCGAGTGCCGAGCCGCCGAGCCGCAGGCGCCCGCCGCTGAGATCCACCAGCACCAGCCGCGTCTCGCCAGCATCCGTGCGCAGCACCGGCGTGAGCGTCCGGCGCACATCCAGGATGGGCGCGAAGGCCGAGACGATCAGCGACACCGGCGCGACCACGCTGTATTCGGCCCCCGCGTGCTGCCAGCGCGTCTTCATCGAGAGCGAGTCCTTGCCAACTGGCACGGCAATGCCCAGTGCCGGACACAGCTGCTCGCCGACTGTGCGCACCGCCGCATACAGTGCCGCATCCTCGCCCGGCTCGCCGCAGGCGGCCATCCAGTTGGCCGAAAGCCGTACATCGGCCAGCGAGCGCACGTCGCTGGCCAGCAGGTTGGTGACCGCTTCGCACACGGCCAGGCGCGCGGCCGCCGGCGCATCGAGAATTGCGACCGGCGTGCGCTCACCGAGCGCCATGGCCTCGCCAGTAAAGTGCCGGAAGTCCGTGAGCGTCACCGCCACATCGGCCACCGCCACCTGCCAGGGACCGACCAGCTGGTCGCGACTGATCAGTCCCCCGACCGTTCGATCACCGATGGTGATCAGGAAAGTCTTGTCGGCCACCGCAGGCAGTCGCAGCACGCGGTGCAGCGCTTCGCGCAGGTCCCCTGGCAATCCGGGCAGCGCGCTCGGCGCTGGCACGAGGCTGCGGACGTTGCGCAGCATGCGTGGTGGCTTGCCAAGCAGGGCATCGATGCTGATGTGCACCGGATCGTTGCCAAAGTCGCGATCATGGACGATGAGCACGCCATCGGCGGTGATCACGCCGACCTCGGCAAACGGTGCGCGCTCGCGTTGCGCAATGGCCGCGAAGCGCTCCACACCATCCGCACGCAGCACCAGGACGTAGCGCTCCTGGGCCTCGTTGCACCAGATCTCAAGTGGCGACATGCCGGGCTCGGCGTTCGGAATGTCGCGCAGTTGGACCCGGGCGCCGCGCTGGCTGTGTGCCACGGCCTCGGGAATCGCATTCGAGAGGCCACCGGCACCGACGTCATGAATCAATTCGATCGGGTTATCCGCCCCGAGCGCCCAGCAGCGATCGATCACTTCCTGGGCACGGCGCTGGATTTCCGGATTGCCGCGTTGCACCGAGGCGAAATCGAGTGCCTCGGTGCTGCTGCCGCTGTCAAGCGAGGAGGCCGCGCCGCCGCCGAGGCCGATCAGCATCGCCGGGCCACCGAGCAGTATCAGCTTGGAACCCACCGAGACCTCGCCCTTGAGCGCATGCTGGCGCCGCACGTTTCCGAGGCCTCCGGCCAGCATGATCGGCTTGTGGTAGCCGCGCGCGCGCCGCGCCCCCTCGCCCGGCACCTGCGTCTCGAGCGTGCGGAAATATCCCAGAATATTGGGCCGCCCGAACTCATTGTTGAAGGCGGCGGCACCGATCGGCCCCTCGAGCATGATCTCCAGGGCCGAGGCGATACGCGCCGGACGGCCGATGCTGTGCTCCCAGGGCTGCTCGAAGCCGGGAATCTCAAGATTGGAAACCGAGAAGCCGACCAGTCCGGCCTTGGGCTTGGCACCGAGCCCGGTGGCGCCCTCATCGCGCAGTTCACCGCCCGAGCCAGTGGCCGCTCCCGGAAAGGGTGCGATCGCGGTGGGATGATTGTGGGTTTCGACTTTCATCAGCAGGTCGACCGCCTCATCGACGTAGCTGTAGCGACCCGTTGCAGGCTCCGGGAAGAAACGCGAACCGGCGGCCCCGGTAACCACCGCGGCGTTGTCCTGGTAGGCGGAAATGACTCCGGCACCGGCGCGCTCGTGCGTGTAGCGGATCATCTGGAACATCGAGCGCGCCTGTTCCTGCCCGTCGATGATCACGCGCGCATTGAATATCTTGTGTCGGCAGTGCTCCGAATTGGCCTGGGCAAACATCATCAGTTCAACATCGCTTGGACCGCGACCGAGTGCCGAAAAGGTCTTGTACAAGTACTCGATCTCATCCTCACTGAGCGCCAGGCCGAGGCGCGTATTGGCCTCCGCCAGCGCCGCGCTCCCGCCAGCGATCGACACCGTGACCAACCGCCGCGGCGCCTCGCAGGTGAACAGCTGCGCGGCCGAGTCCAGATCGGCAAGCACCGCCTCGGTCATGCGATCGTGCAGCACGGCGGCAACCTGCACGCGCGCCTCGGCATCCAGGGACAAGGCCGGATCCAGATCGTAGGCGATGCCGCGTTCGATGCGGCGTATCGACTCGAGGCCACAAACATGGGCGATGTCGGTGGCTTTGCTGGACCAGGGTGAAATCGTGCCCGGCCTCGGCACCACGACCAGCCGCGCACCAGCGGCCGGCAGCGGCGGTGGCGGCGAGGCGCCAATGGCCAGCAGTGCCTCGAGGCGCGCGCGCGCGGCCGGCGCCAGGGCCGTGCCGGCGTCAATGAAATGCACGAAGTGCGCTGCCAGGCCGCTGATCCGTGGGTCAACCGCCCGCAGACGCGCGAGCAGACGCTCCAGCCGAAACGCCGACCAGGCCGGCGCCCCTGGGACGATCTGCATTGGATTACTTCTTGGGGCCGGTGCCACCGGCCGGACTGGGACTTGGGAACAGCGGTGTCGGGAACGGCGAGATGTTGCTGATGCCCTCGAGCGCGACGACCTTGCTGATGCCCTGCTTGCGCACCTCATCGATTCGCAGGATCGATTGCAGTGGCAGGTAGGTGCGTTTCACCCCGTCAAATTCGCTCTTGATCCGCTCTTCCCCGGGGTCCAGCACCACGGTCGAGCGCTCGCCAAAGACCAGCTCTTCGACTTCGATGAAGCCGAACAGGGAGCCGTGGCTGACTTTGCGGGCATAAATCTCGTAAACCTTGCCCTGGTTCACGAACATAATCTTGAAGATGTGATTTGCTGGCATTATCCGACTGTCGAGAACTGCCCTGGTGACCGCCCCGGGCCGTATTATAGGGATCCGGCAGGCCCAACGCCCCCGTTGATCGAGGGAAGAGCACCGGAGCATGACCTTAAAGCTCACCATCATCAGCGAGCAACGCGTCAAACTGGGCGGGCACTCCACCTTCGTGCTCCGCGAATCCAGCGGCACCATCGGGCGTGCCTATGATAACACCTGGACCCTGGCGGATCCGCACCGCTATCTCTCGGCCCACCATGCGCGGATCGTGTTCAGTCAGGGCGCCTACTTCATCGAGGACACCAGTTCCAACGGACTGTTCCTCAATGGCGCGGAGGATCCGGTAGGCCGTAAAGGGCCGCAGGGACTGCGCAGCGGCGACACACTGCGGCTCGGCGACTACATGCTTCGCGTAACGATTGATGATTCTGATGCCAGTGAGGTCGACCTTGCCGCGAGCGCCGAGTACCTGGTCTCGCCACCGCCAAGCCACCTTGCCACGCCGGTGGACGCTGATCTTGGCGCGGACCTGAATCTCAACGAGCTGATCGTGCATGAAGGCAGCAGCTACCTGGCCGACCACTCGCTCAACACACCCGGGCCGCCACCGATGGTCGATGACACGGGCCTGCGAAAATTCGACGTCGCACGCCATGCGCCGGCGGGCGCCGACACCGGCATGCGCCGGCGGGCCGCCGCTGCCCTCACGATGCGCGGAGCCTCCGAAGCTTTCCTGCGCGGCGCCGGCATTGATGGCGAGCGCATTCCGGCGGAGCTGCAGCTGCGCGTGCTACACCTGGCCGGGCTGCTGCTGCGCGAGGCGCTCGCGGGCGTCAAGGATCTCGCGCGCCTGCAGCGGGAGCTGCGCGCAGCGAGCGGAATCAGCACTGAAGATGAAGATGCCGAGCGCATTGCGCTTCAGCAACTGCCCGTGGAGGATCTGCTGGTGCGCCTGTTCCTTGGCCACGAGCGGCACGACATCGATGCGGTTCAGTGGCTGCGCGAGCTGCTGAGCCTGACGCGCCAGCATGACACTGCGCTGATGCGCGCAGTGTCCGTGGCACTGGGCGACTTTACGGGTCACCTGGATCCAGCGGTGCTCGGCACGGGTGCCGCTCAACAGAAGCGCTTTCGCAGCATTACCGCCATGTCCGATCAGCGTCTGCCGCATCTGTTTGCCGAGGCCCTGGCACGCGCGTTCAATGCCGAGTTCGGACGTCCGGGCAGCGAAAAACAGTAACGCGCGGGCCCCGCCATGCAGGACCCGCGCGTTTGTGTTGGCAGCGAGGCCAGAGCAGAGCTCCGGCTCAGGATGGCTGCCTTAGCGTGCCCAGTGGCCCTGACGCAGGCGCCAGCCACCACCGACCTGCACCCAGGCGTGCGGCACCCAGTGGTAGCCCGGACGCGGGGCTTCCCAGTGTCCGCCGACCCACACATGGCGACCGCCAACCCAGTTCCAGTAGCCGCCGAGCCAGACGTAGCCGGCGACCGGCGGGGCGCCATAGACCTCGACCTGTGGCGCAGGCGGCGCGACCGAAACGGTGGCGCCGACATACACCTCGGGCTCCGGGACCGCCACGGATCCCCGCACCACGCAACCGCCAAGCACTGTGGCTGCGGCCAGTACTGCAATCAGGACAGGATGCGCAAAACGATTAGCTTTCATAGTCTTGAAGTTCCTTTAGACTCAGGAGGTTAACACGCTATCTCAAACGGCCCTGCAAGGTCTGCGGTTGACTTCACAATTGACGCTCCGGGCCCCTTAAGCGTCTTTTCCGATGACATTTCCTTAACTTGCCCTGCTGGCCAGGGCGCTGCAGGTTTCCGGCCGCGGCCTCGAGACTAACGCCGCTCCTCGTGCTGCGCGCGCTGCTGAGATGCTGGATGCGCCGGCTGCCGCGTCGCCGGACGATACGCGGGCCGAGAGGGTGCTCGTGCCTGGGGCCTGGGTGCCGGCACGCGATAGGGCGCAGCCATCGGTACCGGCGCACGCGTAGCCGGTGCCGGCGCACCATAGCGGGGGCCCGCGCCTTGGGGTGCAATCGAGGGTTCTCTGGGCTGGAACCGTGGCGGCGGCTGGTAGCCGCTGCCCGCAACCGACGCGGCGCGTGCGCGCACGACACCGGCGCCGGCGAACGCGCCGGCGTGGGCGGTCGCCGCAATCGCCGGTGCTCCATGATTGACGCTGGCCAGCAATGCCCGGTTACCGGCGGCGGCCTGTTCATGCTGAGTCTGCAACGGCGTCGCATCGACATGCCGCTCATTGGCGGCTTGCTGCTCGGCCGGCGTCGGCGTGGCAGTGGTGCCACCGTTACCGCCATTGAAACTGACGCGACTTGCACCCCCATTATTGAACACGCTCTGGTTGTAGGTGCTACGCACCGACACCGAGCCAAAATTGTTGACGGCGCTATTGTACTGGAACGCGCCACCGCGCCAGAAGCCACCGGCGTAGCCGTGACCGCCGTAGCCAAAGCCGTAGTTCACGCCGCCATAGAAACCAATGTGTGGTCCCCAGTAGCCGCCATGCCAGAGATAGGCGCCACCTAACCAGCCCCAGTAACCCGGAGTCCACAGCAGCCCCAGCGCAGGCGCCAGAACCCAGGTGCCCGGCACCCAGTAGTAGCCGGCTGGACCCCACGCCCAGTAGCCCGGGGTCCACATGTAGCCCTCAGCCGGTAGCGGCGGCTGTTCATAGATCGGCAATGCCGGCGGCGCGACCTGGACCGATACCCCGAGGCTCACCCCCTGCGCGCTGCTCCACAGTGGCGCGCTACACAGCGCGATCAGTGCAGCGATACGGCAGGCAGTGCGCATCAGGTTCATTGGATCCTCATACAACGCGGAGCTGCACACCAGGCAACGGCCAGGCGCGCTGACATGTTGACCTACTGTGCCCCGCCCCTCGGTGAAAGCGGCATTAAATCGCCTTCATCTGCTGCAAGGTGTCGACTCGATTCATTTAACCGATAATCTGCCGTGGCCGAGCTCTTCGGCCAGGCCACCAGCAGGCGAGGTACCAACATGGCGCGCGCGCAACCACAACTGATGTCCGCCAAGCTCAGGCAGCTGCATCCCACGCAGATGACGGTGGGCTTTGGCGAAGTGGAACGACGACGGCGCGCATGGCGCGAGCTTGGCCGCAGCGAACGCAAGCACCTGCTCAGTTCACACTGGTTTCCGGGCGTGCGCGGACCCGATGAGCGCTATTTCATCACCGACCATCATCACCTCGGACGTGCACTCATGGAGGAGCACGTGCGGGACGTGCAGGTGATTATCCAGAAGGATTTGTCCTGGTTAAGTCGCGAGAGCTTCTGGCTGTTCATGGAGCATCATCTGTGGGTGCATCCGTACGATGCTAACGGCCAGCGGCAAAACTACGATGCGATCCCCAAGCACCTGCCCAAACTCGTCGATGATCCCTATCGCACGCTGGCCGCTGACGTACGGCGCACCGGCGGCTACGCCAAGGAAGTGATGCCATTCAGCGAGTTTCTTTGGGCCGATTTTTTCCGTGGCCAGATTGATCGCGCGCGGCTCGACAAACACTACAAGCGGGCCCTCAAAGAAGCATTGGATCTGGCGCACACGCAGGCTGCGCGCCACCTGCCTGGCTGGTCCGGCCTCGTGCGCGGCGCCTGAGCGACGGCGCGCCGGCCGTTACGCTGCTTAGCTGACACTCTCGGCGCTGTAGCGGGCCAGCAGGCCGCTGCGCACCACGTGCCGGAACACCCAGCCGAACACCCACCCCGCGATCGCCAGATACAGCAGCGCGAGAGCCGCGCCCACGCAGAGCGAGGCCGCATCGAATGGCTTGCCCGCCACGGCCGCACGCAGTCCTTCGAAGACATAGGAAGCGGGCATCAGTTCGCCGATCAGGCGCATCCAGTGCGGCAGCGTAGACAGGGGGTAGAACACGCCGGCGAACGGCGAGAGCAGCGCCGGCAGCGGCCACACGAGCCACTCCGAGGCTGGCCCGAGACGCAACACCATGGCGCTGGCCAGAATCCCAAGTGCAATGCCAAACACGAACAGCACCAGCATGAACGGGACCAGCAACACCCCCAGCTGAAAGAAGGCCAGACCAAAGGCGGCACTCGCCAGCACCAGCATCACGGCCAGGCTGAGCAGTCCCGTTATCACGCTGGTAATGACCAGACCACTCACGTACTCGCTGATCAGCAGCGGCGTGGAGAACAGATTCAGGAAGTTGCGCGCCCAGATGTCTTCCATGAAGGCGATGGAAACGCCCTGCATGATGCGGGTCAGGAAATCCCACATCAGCACGCCGCCCAGTAGTGTTGGTACGAAGTTGACTCCGGAGCCGGCCACGCTGTTGAGGTAGCGGGTAATAAAGCCCCACAGCACAATGTCTATTGCTACCCAGGCAAAGGTCGGCACAACACGCGTCGGGCTGCCGCGCAGCAGGTAGAACTGGCGCAGCACGATGCCCGCGATCGGTCGCAGCTTCATCGCAGTTCAGCCGCGTGGGCCGAGAGCGGCTCGCGGGCCAGCTGGATGAACAGCTCCTCAAGGCTCGCGACACCATGCTGATGCGGCAGCAGCCGCGGGTCGCCCTCGAGCAAAATCCGCCCACGGGCAAGAAACAGCACCCGATCGCACACCGCCTCCACCTCGTACATGTTGTGGGAGGTCCAGAGAATTGCGCAGCCCGCCTCGCTAGCCAGCGCACGGATCTGCGCCCGGATCAGGTGCGCGGCCGAAGGGTCGAGCGAGGCGGTGGGCTCATCGAGCAGCAGCAACTCCGGCTGATTCAGCAGTGCTTTGGCCAGGCTCACGCGCGTCTGCTCGCCCGAGGAGAGTACGCCGCACTTGGTATTGCGAAAGCGCTGCAGATCAAACTGGGTAAGCAGCTCATCGATGCGCCGGCCCAGCGACTTGACCCGATAGATCAGCCCGAAGTAGCGCAGGTTCTGCAGCACGGTCAGATTGCCCGGCAGCGCCGCGTACACGGCCGCGAAATTCGCTTGTGCCAGGGCCTGCGAGCGTTGCCGGAGCACATCGAAAGCCCCGATGCGGATGGTCCCGGAGCTGGGCGAGAGCATGCCAAGTATCATGTTGATCGTCGTGGTCTTGCCGGCGCCGTTGGGGCCCAGCAACCCGACGATCTCCCGGCGGCGAACAGTAAAACTAAGGCCATCGACGGCAAGCTTCGCGCCGTACTGGCGCGAAAGCGCGTCGACGCTGAGGACTACCGGCGCCAGGCCTGGCGCTGTAAGGGTGCTGTTCATACGGGTAAGGGGGCGGATTATGCGCGAGGCCGCCGCGCCGCGACCCAACTTTTTGCCAGCAAGCGCTCTCCTGGACGAGCGCGTGGCGCAGCCCGACGAGCACAAACAAGCCGCCGCAGCAGCCTGGCAGCGGCAGCTGCGGCAGGCCAATCGGCGCCAAAACTGTGCGCTTTGCCGCAGGTAGAAGCGCCGGGCCGTGAGCCACGTCGCGCCCGGAACCGTGCCAACTGTTAATTTGGCGATATCATCAGAGAGTTCGATTGCGGAGGCGTTGCCATGATCCTAGGTCTGATTTTGGTGGTAGTGCTGGTAGTCTTCATTGGCTACTGGATCGGCATCTACAACGGGCTGGTACGGGTAAGCGCCGAGGTCAAACTCGCCTGGTCGAACATCGATGTCCTGCTGGTGCAGCGTCACGATGAATTGCCCAAGCTGGTGGAAACCTGCAAGCAATATCTGCAATACGAGCAGCAGACGCTCGAGCGCGTCATGCAGGCGCGCGCCGCAGTGGCCACAGCCCGCAGCAGCGGCAGCGTCGCCGCAGTGGGCGCAGCCGAAGCCGGGATGCGCAGTGGGCTCGCCGGTCTGTATGCGGTGGCTGAAAAGTATCCGGATCTGAAGGCCAGTGAGGCGTTCCAGCATCTGCAGCAGCGCATCAGCGGCCTGGAGCAGGCCCTGAGCGATCGGCGCGAGATCTACAATGAAGCGGTCAATATCAACAATGTGCGCATCGCCGCGTTCCCGGAAGTCCTGATTGCCTCGCGCTACGGGTTCAATGAGGCCACGTTCCTGCGCTTTGATGCGCACGAGAAGGCCGACGTGGACATGAAGAGCCTGTTCGCGACCTGAGCCGTCGATGGCTGTGCTGTGCCATGCCGCCGGATATTGATTTTCGCTATGTAGCGCTGCTGCTGGCCAGTCTCGCAGCATTGCTCTATACCGGCTATCGCTTCTTCCATCGCTGGCACGAATCGCGGCTGTTTGAGGATACGCCGCAGTCGCGCGTGCGCTCAGCGGCCCAGGGCTACGTCAAACTCACCGGCATCGCGAGGGCCCTGCCCGGAACGCCAATGCGCGCACCGCTGAGTGATCGCGCCTGCGTCTGGTGGTCCTTCTCGGTCGAGGAGCGCGTCAGCACCTTCGGGCGCAGCCGCTGGCAACGTACCGACGGCGGCACCAGCGACACGCCGTTCCTGCTTGCGGATGCTGACAGCCAGTGCCTCATTAATCCGCTGGAGGCCGAGATCGAACCGAGCGAAAACAACGTGTGGGTTTGCGGCGCTGAGCAGTACCGTCCCGCAGGTCGTGAGCCCAGCGGCGCCCTGAGCGCCGCGCTGTCGAGCTATGGCGTGGCGGGCGAGCGGCGCCTGCAGGAATCGCTGATCCTTGAGAACGCCCCGGTCTCGGCGATCGGCGTACTGCGCACCGACGATGGCGGTGCCAGCAATGCAGTCGGCGATGAGGCCGCGGTACTGCTCAGTGAATGGAAGCACGACCAGCAGGCTCTGCTGGCACGCTTTGATACCGACCACGACGGCCGCCTTAACGCCAGCGAGTGGGAGGCCGTGCGTGCCGCAGCTGTTGAGCAGGTAGAGCACAATCGCCTGCACCAGGGTCCGGTGGAGCGCCTGCGCATTCTTGGCAAACCCGCCGATGGTCGCCCGTACGTGATTGCGGCGCTATCTGCGGAGGCGCTTGCCCAGCGCGAGGCGCGCCGGGCCTACGCGGCGCTGGCACTGGTGGTGATCTGCCTCGCCGTCTCCTGTTACGCGCTCAGTCAGCTGCATATTTCGTAACGGGCCTCGCCGCCTGCGACGCGCCCAGGCAGCACAAAGCGGCGTCCAACGCCTGCCCACCGGTTCAGGCGGGCACCAAAATGTAACCTGCCCGATGCGCGCCCCGCTCCGGCTGCCGCGCTATCATAGGGCCCTGGCAGCACTCAGCAGGAAACTACGATGGAAGCAAAAGTTTCGCACGACGCCCTCGGCACCCATATCGACTGGTCCCATGATGGCATCACCGCCAAGATGATCGACTGGTTCTGGATCAACATGGACAAGGGTTTCATGCTCTGGCATCCCGAGCAGCACGAGGCGCTCGATTGGCCGGTGCCCCCTGTGAACGGCAACCCGATCGGTGCGATTCACAATGCGCCGCAGACCTGGAATGACGGGAAACGGCAGAACCTCTATATCCGCTTCGATCCTATTGAGAGCCTGACCCCCGAGATCCGCGACGTGATCATCTATCAGCATGTCATCGTCACCGCCGGGCTCGGCTTCGATATGGAAGCGATGAAGAAGGGCGATCCGATGGGCTATCGCATTCACCAATGGCAGGCCACCGACTTCGGCGTGGTCGGCAAATCCTCAGCCATCCCCACGCGCCGCAAGGAAACGGTCGAGGAAGGCAAGGTCTGGGCCGCACATTGCATACAGGAAATCGGCAACTGGGCCAATTTCCTGCCCGAGCTGTACGGCCTGTATCGCGTGATCACCGACCCGCGCCGCAATCCCTATGCCGACCTGTCGGTGGTCGGCCGCGGTCGTGATGCGCATTACAAGTACATCAAGGACGAGCCGGCACCGATCGCCGCCAGCGGCTGAGGATCGCCGCTCGCGCACGCCGCCGTGCTGCGAGGGATGCTAGTGTGAGATCCCCGTTGCCCCGCCACGCCGCCGCAAGGCGGCGATGGCCTGGCTGAGTCCGGCCAGCGTCAGCGGAAACATCCGTCCACCCACGAGCTCGCGGATCAGCCTGACCGAGGCGGTGGACGCCCAGCGCGATTCAGGTTCCGGGTTGAGCCACACCAGGTGCGGGAAGTGGGCGGCCAGCCGCTGCATCCACACACTGCCCGCCTCTTCATTCCAATGCTCGATGCTGCCGCCAGGCTGCAGGATCTCATAGGGGCTCATCGACGCGTCGCCAATCAGGATGACACGATATTCGGCGCCGTAGGTTCGAATGAGCTCCAGTGTCGGCAGCACTTCGATGTGACGGCGCCGATTGTCAGGCCACAGGCGCTCGTAGATGAAATTGTGGAAATAGAAATGCCGCAGCTGGCGAAACTCGCTGCGAGCGGCGGAGAACAGCTCCTCGGACATCCGCACGTGATCATCCATGGAGCCGCCGATATCCAGCAGCAGTAACACACGCGCGGCGTTGCGCCGCTCGGCCACCAGTTTCAGATCCAGCAGTCCGGCGTTACGCGCCGTCGCATCGACGGTGTGATCCAAATCGAGCTCCTCGGCGGCGCCCTCGCGGGCAAAGCGCCGCAGCCGGCGCAGCGCCAGCTGGAAGTTGCGCGTGCCCAGCTCCAGGCGGTCATCGAGATTACGGAACTCGCGTCGATCCCAGACCTTGACCGCGCGCCGATGCCGCGACTTATCCTGCCCGATGCGCACCCCTTCCGGGTGGTAACCATTGGCGCCATAGGGAGAGGTACCCTCGGTCCCGATCCACTTGCTGCCACCCTGGTGTCGCTCGCGCTGTTCTGCCAGCCGCTGGCGCAGCGTCTCGAGCAGCTTATCCCAGCCGCCGAGGGCCTGGACCTGGCGCATTTCATCGGCACTGAGCAGACGCTCGCCCAGGGCACGCAGCCACTCCCCCGGCAACCCGGCCAGCAGTTGCTCAAAGGCCCGCTCGGCCCCCTGGAAATATTCGGCAAATACCCGATCAAAGCGATCGTAGAGCCGCTCGTCCTTGACGAGGCAGGTGCGCGCCAGAAAATAGAACTGCTCTGCCGACTGCGCCTCGGGGTCCCGGCGCAGCACCTCGAACAACGCCAGCAGTTCGGTGAGACTGACCTTCACACCGCCCTCGCGTAGCGCCAAGAGGAAACCGGCCATCATCGGCGTGCTCGCGGATCCCGTGGTCGACCGTTGGAGTTGCTGATCACCTGACGCGGCGGCTGATGAACATCAGCTGTTCGACCAGGTGCACATCCTGCTCGTTCTTGAGCAAGGCGCCATAGAGGGGCGGTAACCCTGCTCGTTCGGGCTCCTCGCGCAGGGCGCTCGCCGGGACATCCTCCGCGACCAGCAGCTTGATCCAGTCGAGCAGCTCGGATGTCGAAGGTCGCTTCTTCAGACCCGGCGTCTCTCGCAGTGCGAAAAAGCGTGTCAGCGCCGCGGCCAGCAATTCCTTCTTGAGCGCGGGCTGATGCACCGCGATGATGCGTTCCATCGTCTCGTGGTCGGGAAAGCGGATGTAGTGGAAGAAGCAGCGACGCAGGAACGCGTCGGGCAGTTCCTTTTCGTTGTTGCTGGTGATGATGATGATCGGACGATGGCGGGCACGCACCAGTTCGCGCGTCTCGTAGACGTAGAACTCCATGCGATCGAGTTCGCGCAGCAGGTC
>Ga0181537_10000342_pt1 | contig 43939 bp, 33 predicted proteins | sample PEATcosm2014_Bin_39_FD_119765 | JGI IMG/M metagenome (GOLD analysis project Ga0181537, IMG submission 119765) | Peatland microbial communities from MTU Mesocosm Facility, Houghton, MI, USA - PEATcosm2014_Bin23_10_metaG | ecosystem: Environmental > Terrestrial > Soil > Wetlands > Peat | place...
CTGATCAGCGGCACCATCGCCTACAATCCCGATCCGCTGGATCCGCCCGCCCCCGGCAATATCCTCATCTGCTGCGCCCAACCCAAATCCGAACTCTCCCTGGACCTGTGATTCTCGTCTTGCATCTGCCTCACACTGTTGTCGCGACCGACGTGGTCTTGGCCTGTGACTCGCCACTCGTTTACCCTGAGCGCTCCGCGCGAAGGGCCACTCGTCACTGATCATTTTCTTTGTAACAAGAACACTCTTCCCGTGTGGCCTCTGCGCTCTCCGTGACCTCTGCATAACTCTTAACTCTTCGTTTTCCGCCGCCACGGCTCTACACCAACCCGCGCCGCAACTCCTCCAGCGCATAAAACGTCCCGCGCCAAATAATCCCACCCTGCCGCAGCGTCACCACCGTCGACCGCAGCAACATATACGCCAACATCAGCGCACCTAGCGGAAACGTCAACGCATACAGCGGCGAAACGCGCATCACCACATCCACCCCAGCATGAAATAGCAACATCACCGCCACCGCCACCAGAGCAAACACCAACGCCCAGCCATGCAAAAAAAACACCGCCGCGAATGGCAGCACATTGAACAGCAAACTCCCGGTTAGCGAAAGCGCCACCAGCCACAAACTAAACGACGCCCCCGCAAAAAAATTCTTCGTCACCCCGCGGATCAAATTCCCCGCGCCCGCTTGCCAGCGCACCATCAAAAAGTCACGCGCCACCGCTACGCCCGAACGGAACCCCGCCAGCTTCACAATCTTTCCCAGTTTCATATCATCCACCACTTCCATCGCCAGTCGCCGGTGCGTCCCCGCAGCCTCGTAAGCGCTTGGCTTGACCATCTGAAACGCGCCCACGCCCACATAAGTGGCCGATCGCGGATTGCTCACGTTGTGCGGATCCGTGGCCATGTGAAACCACAGCCCAAAAAAAGTAATCAACACCGTCTCCCAAAAGCCGTGCATCTCCACATCGCAGAACAAGCTCAGATGGTCGAACTTCTTCTCGCGCGTCATCGTTGCCGCGCGCCGCAGCACATCCGGCGCAAATCGCACATCCGCGTCCGTAAACACCAGCCACTCGCCGGACGATGCCTCGTACGCCTTCTGCAGCGCGTGCGGTTTACCCAGCCAGCCCGCCGGCAGCTCCGCCACGTGCACCACGCGAAAATGCGCCTGCGCCGCGGCAAATTCGTCTAGAATGCGCGGCGTCGCGTCCGTCGAGCGGTCGTCCACGGCAATGATTTCCAGGTTGGGATAATCGAGTTGTGCCAGGCTGGCTAGCGCCGCCGGCAGTTTTTCTTCTTCGTCGCGTGCCGCAAAAAGCAGCGAAATGCGCGGGCAATCCGCATTCGCGGCGGGTAGGAAATCCTTCACCCAGGGCAGGCGTACGGCGCCGTACGCGATGTATAAACCGAAGAAAACCCAGAATGCGGCGATGAAACCAAATAGCGCGATCGCTGCAATAGCCATGGGAAATTGGTGTGCCGGCGAGCCTCGGGTTATCCTAGCATGGGATGTTGAAGAGCCTCGCCATCGTAGGCGCCGGACGTGTCGGTCGCGCACTGGGCAAGCGCTTGCGGGAAGAAGGCTGGCGCATCGGTGCCGTCGTCGCTCGCAGCGCCGGAAGTGCCGCGCGTGCCGTGCGTTTCATCGGTGGTGGTCACGCGCAAGCCGGTATTTCGGCTCGGGTGCTCGCCGCGCATGTGATTCTAGTGGCCACGCCAGACGATCAAATCGCCGCCGTCGTTCGCGAATGGATCACTCTGCTTGGCAAAGTGGGCCCGAGTGAACTGCGCCCGAGTGAACTGCGCGGCCACGTATTTCTGCACACCAGCGGCGCGCTCGATTCCCAAGTCTTGCATCCGCTGCGGAGCTATGGCGCAGCCGTTGGCTCCATGCACCCGTTGCAAACCTTCAGCGGCGTTGGCACACCGCCCCTGCAGGGCAAATGCTTCGCCATCGAAGGCGACGACTTGGCGTTGCGCACGGCTCGTGCGCTGGTCCGTTCTCTGGGCGGGCGCGCCATAAAAATTGGCGCGGAAAAGAAGATCTTGTATCACGCGGCGGCTGCGCTCGCCGCCGGCCATGTCCTCGCCATCGAGGAAGCGGCTTCGCGCATGCTCATGTCCGCGGGTATGACGCGCCGCCAGGCGGCTAGCTCGCTCGTTAGCTTGAGCCGCCAGGTGCTCGATAATTTCGAGCGCCTCGGCGGGCGCGCGGCGTGGACCGGTCCATTGGCCCGTGGCGACTATCGCGTGGTTCTCGCGCACGCCCAGGCGATGAGCGGCCTGCCGGTGGAGTACGCTCGCGCCTATGAAGCTTTGAATCGGCTTGGCGCCAGGGTTCTGGCGAGCAACACGAAATCCACTCTGGCGCGGCTGGACAAACTTGCCGTGGCACAATAACCAGGCACAATTTTTCGGAGGCCGCTATCACGATGAATACCAGTTCGACGAAACTCAAAGTGGAGATTGCCAGCGCCACCTTACCCAACGGCTTGCAGGTGGTGATTGCGCCCGACGCCACGGCACCGGTCGTCACCGTCGGCATCTACTACAAGATTGGTTTTCGCCTCGAGCCCCAAGGCCGTAGCGGCTTTGCCCACCTCTTCGAGCACATGATGTTTCAGGGCTCGGCCAATGCCCCGAAAATGCAGCACATCAAGCTCATCAATTCGAGCGGCGGCGTGCTCAACGGCTCCACCAGTTATGATGTCACCAATTACTACGAAGCTGTCCCGTCCAACGCCCTCGAACGCGTTTTGTGGCTCGAAGCCGACCGCATGCGCGCCCTCAAAGTCGACGACGAAAATCTCAAGAACCAGCGCGACGTCGTCAAGGAAGAAGTCCGCGTCAACGTTATGAACCAGCCCTACGGCGGCTTCCCGTGGCTCGATATGCCTCCGGTCGCCTTTCGCAACTGGGCCAATGCCCACAATTTCTACGGCGACTTTGCCGACCTTGACGCCGCCAACTTGATCGACGTGCAGGAGTTTTTCAAAACCTACTACCTGCCCAACAACGCCGTCCTCTTGATTCTGGGCGATGTTAAAGCCGAAGAGGGAATCAGCCTGGCCAAAAAATATTTCGCGGACATTCCCGCTGGCCCGCCGCCGCCTTTCGCCGATCCCAGCGAGCCCGAACAAACCCAAGAACGCCGCGGCCACGTCGAAGAAAAGTTCGGCACGCTGCCCGCGATTGCCATCGGCTACGTCATGCCCGGCCGCCGCACTCCCGATTGGTATGCCCTCGCCCTGCTCGATCAGGCGCTGCACGGCGGGCGCGCCGGCCGCGTGTATCGCGACCTGGTGCTGGAGAAACAAGTCGCCGTCGAGGTGGACGGCGGCATCGACGATCTCTTCGGTTACAACGGTCCCACGCAGCTCACCACGCGCATCATGCACAAACCGGAAATTTCCGCCGAAGCCACAGTCGCCGCCTTCGACGAAGTCATTCGCGAAGTCCGCGAGCACGGCATCAGCGACGACGAACTAAACCAGCTCAAAGTGAAGTGGCGCTCCGACCATTACGCCACGCTCGAAGGCGGCCGTGGCGGCTATATGCCCAAGTACGGCTTGATGCATCTGCTCGCCTGCTTCACGCTCTTTGATAACGACCCGCAACTGGTCAACACCATCCTCGATGGTTTTCTGGCCGTCACGCGCGAAGACATTCAAGCCGCCGCCAAAAAATATCTGGTACCTGCGCGGCGCGCCATCGTTTTCCGTACCCCCGTCGCGCTCAACGCGTCACCATCCGCGAATGGCAGCAGCAATGCCGCCGCCGTTTCCACCGGCGCACAAGGAGCAGCGTAATGGCCTTTTTCAGCACGGAACTTGCGGTCGGTGTGCCGCCGCTCGCTCCCGAACGCGCGGTGACGTGGCCGAAGCGCACCCGCCACAAGCTCGCCAACGGTCTCGAAATCGTTCTTGCGGAAGCTCATTCCATCCCGAAATTTCATGGCGAACTCGTCTTCCGCTCCGGCAACGCTGCGGCGATTCATCGCTCGCCTGGCCTCGCGGAAATGACCGCCACGGTCGTTCGCACTGGCACCAAAAATCGCGCCAGCCGCCAAATCGAAGAAGATCTGCGTCGCATCGGTGCCGATCTTTCCGCCAGTGCCGGCTCGGACAGCAGTGCCATTGCCTTCGCGGGCCTCTCGGAATTTTCGACGGAACTGCTGAACGCGGTCGATGAACTCGCTCGCGAGGCTTCGTTTCCGGAAGCGGAGTTCGAGCGCGAACGCCGCCAGAAACTTGAAGAAGTAAAACTCGAGCGCACTTCGCCGGGCTTCCTTGCCAGCGAACGCTTGCGTAAAGTGTTGTTTGGCGCCCATCCCTACGGCACGGTCAGCGCCAGCGAAGCGCAAGTCGCGGCCTATACGCGCGAAGATCTGCTGCACACCTATCGCGAATTTTACACGCCGGAGAACGCCTTGCTCGTGATGGTCGGCGATTTCGCACCCTCCGCGATGTTGCAGAGCATCGAAAAGGTCTTCGGCGCGTGGAAGGGAAGCAAACCGCATGTTCCCGCTCCAGCCGCTTCGGCCAATCCGCGCGGCCGCCGGGTGTACCTGGTCGACGTGCCCGGCGCGGTGCAGGCGCAAATCCTGGTCGGCTGCCATGCCATCACCCGCAAGCATCCGGACTGGATCAAGCTCAACCTCACCAACAGCCTCTACGGAGGCGCCTTCAATTCGCGCCTGGTCATGAACATCCGCGAAGACAAAGGCTACACCTACAGTCCGCGCAGCGGTGTGCATCCCATGCGCCAAGGCGGCTACTTTTCCATTTCCGCCGCGGTGCGCAACGATGTGGTTGCCGCATCGCTGACGGAAATGTTCTACGAACTCGACAAACTGCGCGCCCTGCCGGTCCCCTCCGGCGAATTCGCCGACGCGCAAAATTACCTCAGCGGCATGTTCTCCATGGGCCTGGCCACGCAAAGCGGCTTGCTCTCGCAACTCGCCACCGTCGCGCTCAACGAACTACCCGACGATTACCTCGAAACCTATCGCGACAAAGTTCGCGCCACGACCCCAGCGGATTTGCTGGCCACCGCACGCAAATACTTTGACTCCGCGAACATGCAAATCGTCGTCGTTGGCGACCGCCGCCAGCTCGAAGAACAAGCCCGTCTATTCGGCGAAACGGAAATTTACGACGCCCAAGGCACCGTCATTACGTAACGGTGGTTGTCAAATGCCGCCGAGTTTCACTGACGAAACGAGATACTTTTGTCGTTCGCAGTCGTACCGAAACTCGACGTCGCTCCAATCAGAGACTGCCAGCATTAACCTGCCTTTCTTCCATGAAACGTAGTACACCGAAACATCGATTGTCAGTTTTGGCCCCGCAACTTTCGGTGGATGAATCTCAAAAACAGGAAAGTCCTTGTGTAATTCTTTGTATTTGTCGATCTGGCCCTGGCGATCAAGGTATTCGACGTGGTAATCGCCCTGCCCGGCCGGGATATCGGCCGTAAGTTCAGAATCCTTTGCGACGAAGGCATGCCGGTAGTCGATTGCATCGCGTTGGTGGCCAAATTGTTTTTGCATCTCCGCCAAGCTGGCAAATAGAGCCATCGAGTAAAGATTGTCTTCCTGCAAAGAAGATTGTGCGGCTTGCGGCGAGACGGAAGTGGCGCATACGAGGCACAGCAATAGACTTACGATAATGGATCGACGAATACAGCGCGTTGTTGCTTTATTCATATGAGTTAGGCATTATCAATGCGCCATGTTGCGGCGTCTACGCTCGATTGTTGTGCCTCTAGTTGCCTGTCTGCTGTTTTGCTCCGTCGTTACCGCTGCGAAGAAGAAGCCGCCGGCTGCGCCTGTTAATTTGAATACCGCAACGTCCGAGCAGTTGCAGCAGGTGCCGGGGATCGGACCGGCCACCGCGGACAAGATTTTGCAGATGCGCAAATCGTACGGCCCATTCAAAAGCGTGGACGATTTGCTGGCCGTGCGCGGCATCGGGCCAAAGCGTTTGGACAAAATGCGCAAGTACCTCGTAGCAGGGAAAGCGCCAGCGTCGAAAGCCGCGCCATCGAACGCGGGCACCGTGGGGTCGAGCGCAGCTGCACCAAAGCCTGCTGGCGCAGGAACGAAATCGTCTGCCGTGCCCGCCGCGAAAAAATCTCCGCCTGCGGCAAAGTCCGCGTCGCCCGCGAGTACGTCTACCACGATTACCAATAAATCTGCCGACGCGAAATCGCCCGACGCCAAGCCGGAGCCGGACGCCAAAGCTGCTCCGGTCCCGAAGGCTACCGAGCCGAAGGACGACGAAGACGAGGAACCTCCCGCCGCGGCGTGAGTCCCTGAGGCTGGGAAATCGCACAGGAGTTTGCGTCGCGACGCGTCAACAAACCGAACCAAAAACTTAACCAAACGAATCGCGTGCTTCGGTCCTTCGTTCTTCGTCCGTACTTGGTCGCTTGTTGATGCGTTTCTCATAAGTGTTGGTGCGTTGGTTTTTGCAGTGTGGTTGGCTCCTGGATGTGCAGGGGGACTTGGTCGGCGATGCGGATGCCGTAGCCTTCGAGGGCTACTACCTTTTTTGGGTGATTGGTCAGGACCCGGATGTCGCAGAGGCCTAGGTCGATTAGAATTTGCGCGCCGATGCCGCTTTCGTGTTGCACCATGCGCAGGCGGGCGGGTTCGCGGTCGAGTTGGCCGCGCTTGTGAAAATGGATTTGCGGCAACGCGCCGGGCGCTTCAGCGGTGTCCACGCTGAAGCCGCGGCCGGTGTGGTGAAGATACAGGAAGACGCCGCGATCTTCCTTGGCGATGGCGCTCAGCGAACGCGCTACCAGTTCGCTGCAATCGCACGCGGTGGAACTAAACACATCTCCCGTTAAACAGTGGGAATGCACGCGCACTAGCGCGGGTGTGTCTCCCGCCAGGTCGCCGCGGACCAGCGCGATGTGCTGGTCGTGGTCCACATCGCTCGAATAGGCGATCATGCGGAAATCGCCGTAGCGCGTGGGCAGCGTGGCTTCCGCGACGCGGCGCACGTAGCGCTCGTGCTGCATGCGGTAGCGAATTAAATCCGCCACGGTGAGCATTTTCAGATTGTGCTGGCGGCAAAATTCGATGAGCTGCGGCACGCGGGACATGGTGCCGTCTTCGTTCATGATTTCGCAGATGACGCCGGCGTTGCCGAGTCCGGCGATGCGCGCCAGGTCCACGCTGGCTTCCGTCTGGCCGGCGCGGACGAGCACACCGCCGTTACGGGCGCGCAACGGGAACATGTGGCCGGGGCGGGCGAGGTCTTGCGGCTTGGTTTTGGGGTCGATGGCCGTAAGGATGGTGACGGCGCGGTCGGAGGCGCTGATGCCGGTGGTGACCCCCACTTTGGCGTCGATGGCCTCGCAGAAGGCCGTGCCGTGCACGCTGGTGTTGATTGGCGACATGAGCGGAAGGTGCAACTCGTCGCAGCGCTGCTCGGTGAGCGTGAGGCAGACGAGGCCGCGGCCGAACTTGGCCATGAAGTTGACGGCTTCTGGGGTGATTTTTTCGGCGGCCATGGTGAGGTCGCCTTCGTTCTCGCGATCCTCGTCGTCGATGAGGACGATCATGCGACCCTGGCGAATTTCTTCGACGGCTTCTTCCACGGTGGCGAAGTTGGGTTGGTTGGAGGTCATGCGAGAAGGATAGAGGGAAGTGGAGAGGGAGTAAAGTGGCGGAGGCGGCGGGAAGTTGGCGATTTGCAGATTTGGTGAGCAATTCGTAAGTGATTGAAAACAAAGGGCAAAGGAATGTGGTTGGGGTGTACGGTAGGGGAATTTGTATCGTTGTGAGGGGAAAGGGGTTACGCGGGGAGCAATTCGTATCGTTATCATTCTAAAGGGGCGATTTTGCGGGTTGGGAGTTGGGTGGTGCGGGGCGATTTGGGGTGCGAAAGATTCCTGGGGCGGGGAGGATGGGCGGAGTTGGGGCGAACAGGAGGAGGCTGGCGTGAGAGGTTGGTGGGAGGGGGGCGCGAGCGTGGAGCTTGCCAACATACTGCACGGTAGCACGGGACGGCGATATTGTCAAGATATTTTATCTGTGGGTTATCATTCGAATGAAATGACACCAGAATGAAGCGCCCGCGAACAGTTAAGCCTCAGGGAAACGTCCCGTCTGATGGTCCCCGGTTTCCCCCTTCTCCATCCTGCATAGGTCGCCGGAGGAAGGAGCGGTGGCGTTCCCAGCAAAAGCTAGGCGATGTTTGCGGGGGCGAGTTTGGGGGCGAGGAGGTGGATGACGGCTAAGGCGAAGAGGTAAGCGGTGCCAGCGAGGAGAAAAAGCGGTGCGTAACTGCCGGTCCCGGCCACGATGTGACCGGTGGCTACTTGGAGCAGGAAGCTTCCCAGAGCGCCCATCATGCCGCCGATGCCTACGACCGACGCTACTGCGGCTTTGGGAAACATATCGGATGGCAGGGTGAAGAGATTGGCGGACCAACCTTGATGCGCGGCGGCGGCTAGACCGACCAATCCTACGACTAGCCAGAGAGCGTGCGCGTGGGGCGCATACACTACCGGCACTACCGCTAGTGCGCAGATCAGAAGGGCCGTTTTGCGCGCAACGTTCGCGCTCTTGCCATGGCGCAACAAGGCGGAGGAAATCCAACCGCCGCCGACGCTTCCGACAATGGATAGCGCGTAGACCACGATGACGGGTTTCTGGCTTTGGCGCAGATTCAGATGGAAGGTTCCTTGCAGATAACGCGGGAGCCAGAAAATGTAGAACCACCAAATGGCGTCGGTGAGAAATTTGCCGAGGGCGAAGGCCCAGGTCTGCTTTTGCGGGAGGAGTTTTAGCCACGGGACATTTGCGGTGTGTTCGGGCGCGGTGTGCTCCGGCGGATCGGCTTGGATGAGCGCCAATTCGTGGGCGGAGACGCGCGGATGTTCGTGCGGCTTGGCGTAGAGTAGTAACCAAAAAGCGAGCCAGAGGAGGCCGAGAGCTCCGGTGCCGACGAACGCGCCGCGCCAGCCAAGCGTGAGGGTGAGAAACGGCACCACCAGAGGCACCACGATGTTGCCGATATTTGCGCCGGAGTTGAAAATCCCCGTGGCCAGCGCACGCTCTTTTCTGGGGAACCACTCGGCGACGGTTTTGATGCAGGCGGGGAAGTTGGCGGCTTCGCCGAGTCCGAGAACGAACATGGCGATGCCGAAGGTCAGGGCGGAGTAGGCCGCACCCGGGAGCATGGCCGCAATGCTCCAGATGGAGATGGCGACGGCGAATCCCTTGCGTGTGCCGAGATAATCCGTGAGGCGCCCGGCAAAAAGCAGGCCGATACCATAAGCCGCCTGAAATGCGGCGGTGATGTATCCGTACTGAATGCTGTTCCAGCCGATGACGCTTTCGAGAAGTTTTTCGAGGTAACCGATGACCCCACGGTCCATGTAGGCGATTACGGTGGCAAAAAAGAGGAGCGCACAGATATTCCACCGGAAATTGCTTCGACGCGACGGGGCGTCGAGGTTTTTCTCTTGTGGCGAGTCGCTTCCGGAAGCCGCCGCGGGTTGCGGCGTCACTTGTATGGCGCCGTGTGGGTCGGAGATGGCTGGAACATCTGGCTGGGCGAGTGAGGCGCGGCGTTGGCGTATTGTGTTTTCAGGCGGAAGAGCATTTCGCCGGCGCGAGGAACGACGAGGAGGCCGTCGTCTTCGCGATTGCGCCAGGCGGCAACGTCGATGGTGGCGGGATCCAGATAGCCGAGATTAATACGACGGCAAAGTTCTTCCGGGATTTTGGTGGCGAGCGTGACGCGAATGCGCGGAGTTTCGATGCCCGTGGCGGCGTCGTAAGTGCCCAGGCCTTTTACGTGCGTGGAATGCGCAAGGATTCCGCCTGGGTAATGCTGGAAGCGAGCCCACTGTTTCACAAAATAATCGCGACAGTGATAGCCGATCTCCTCGATGAGCTTACCGTGGGTATAGCTCACTTCGCTTAGAGCAGGGCTGTAGATGACGACTTCGCCGCCGTCGGCGACAACGGGCTCGATTTTGTACATGCCCTTTCCGGCGGTCCACAGATCGCGATACATTTCCGGCATGACGGAGAGGACACGCTGAAAAGGTTTGTCGACGTAAACGATGTGCTTTTTTGCGGAGAGCTCGGAGGCCGCGGCCCAGGCCTCGTGCGGCGTGCCGTAGTACATGCCGGCGACGCCGTCGTGCGTAACCACCAGGGCAAAACACGAATTCGGCCGCGGAACCATCCTCGCGGCACGATCAATCACGGCGCGCACAGGCGTGTAGCCGGCTCCAATGACATCGTAGTTGGTGATCAGCGCCCCGAGCCAGTGCGTGAAATTGATAATTTCCGGGCTGGCAATTCCCGGGAAGAAATATTTGTTGCCGCCGGAAAAACCTACAACTTCATGTGGAAAAACTGGACCGCAGATCACGATGTGATCGTAGTCGAGGATGAGCTTGTTCAAGCCAACGGTAACGTCTTGCGCAAGTCGGCCGGCGGTGAGTTGGTTGATTTCCGCCGCGGGAATAGTGCCCACGCGGACGAAGGTTTCGAGATTCTCCCAATGGTGATTGAAGATATGCGCGGCGCCGGCCTGGCCATTGGCAACAGGTACGCCGACGAGTTTGCTCAACTGCGCGTCGGTCATGAGCGGGTGCGTTCCGAGAGCCACCAGATAATCGACGGCTTTCGCTTGCGGGCGAAAACTTTTTTCGAACAGCGCGAACATGGCGGGCATCGGCATGGTGCGGGTGCCGTCGGGGATGATGATGAGGATTCGTTTTCCCGCGACAGGGATGGCGGTCGCGGCTTGTTCTACCATCTCAGCCAATTGTTCCAAGCTGAGGTTGCGTTCGGTCGAACCTGTTCCGATTAGCATTTATTTCCAGTCCGTGAACGCCTAAACGCCGCTGAACGCGGAAAACCCGCCGTCGATGGGCACAATGGCGCCGGTCACAAAAGCGGACGCGGGCGAAAGCAACCATAGTGCCGCGCCGACGAGCTCTTCCGGCTTGCCATAACGGCCCATGGGCGTGTGCGCCAGAATGGCGTCGCCGCGCGGCGTCGATGCGCCGGTCTCGCGATCCAGAAGCAGAAAACGATTTTGTTCCGTCAAGAAAAATCCCGGCGCGATGGCGTTCACCCGAATATTCGGCGAATATTCCTGCGCCATATGTACCGCGAGCCATTGCGTGAAGTTGTTGACGCCCGCCTTGGCCGCGGAGTACGCCGCGATGCGCGTGAGCGGGCGGAAGGCATTCATGGACGACACGTTGAGAATGACGCCGCTGCCGCTCTCCGCCATGGTGCGGCCGAAAACCTGGCAGGCCAGCATGGTGCCGAGAAGATTTACGTCGAAAACTTCTCGCAAAGCGTCGAACGGTAGATCGAAAAACTTCAGATCGGCGCTGGTGGTGGCGCGCGGCTGGTTTCCGCCGACGGCGTTGATGAGGCCGTCTATCTTGCCAAAGCGCTGCAGGATATCGGCGGCGGCTTGCTGCAGGCTTTCGCGTTGCAAAACGTCGGCGCGAAAGAGGGCCACGTTTTCCGAGCGCTCGCCGATGCGCTGCAGAAGGTCTGCGCCACGCTGGGGATTCAGGTGAATGACGGCGAGTTGCGCGCCGCAATCGGCCAAAGCGCAGGCGATCGCGCTGCCCAGCACTCCGGTGCCCCCGGTCATGACCATCGTGCGGCCTTTGAAATCAAACGCGTTTTGCAATTTGTCAAAATCCCCAGCCATCTCGTCCCTTCGTTTGGCGCATGATCTACGCCAGTAAGATGCGCACGAAGTGCTGCTCCAACAGGTCGACCGTAACATTGCGTGAAATCCCGCTTTTTGACAACCGCCATCCTCCTGTGTTCAAGTCGCCTTTTGCGGTGTGTTGCTAGCGCCCGCGCGATCTTTGTGGTGACCTAAAGCCATGATAAGCGAAAATTTCCTGCTCCAAAGCGCCGCCGCGCAGCGTCTCTATCACGCCCACGCCGCGCATCTCCCCATCCTCGATTTTCACGGCCATCTCTCCGCTAACGTCATCGCGCAAAACGCACGCTTCCGCGATCTTGCGGAAATCTGCCTTGAGGGGGATCACTACAAATGGCGCGTGATGCGCGCCAATGGCGTGACCGAGCGCTTCTGTACCGGCGATGCCGCCCCGTTCGAAAAATTCACCGCCTGGGCGAAAACCGTTCCCCACACGCTCCGCAATCCGCTCTATCACTGGACGCATCTCGAACTCGCCAGGTATTTCGACATCCATGAATTGCTGAACGAAAAATCCGCCCCCGCCATCTGGCAGCGCGCCAACGAGCTCCTGCAGAGCGATGCCTTAACTCCGCAGGGAATTCTCGCCAAATTTCGCGTCACCGCGCTCTGCACCACGGAAGATCCGCTAGCCTCGCTCGAATATCACCAGCAAATCGCCCGCTCCGGATTGCCCACACAGGTTTTCCCTGCCTTTCGCCCAGACAATGCCCTGCGCACGCAGGATCCGCTCGCCTTCAATAAATGGACGGACGAACTCGCCGCGCGCACCAACTCCAAAATCGTCGACCTCGCCGATTTTTCAGACGCCCTGCGCCTCCGCCACGATGAATTCCATCGTCACGGCTGCCGCCTCTCCGATCACGGCCTCAATCATTGCTACGCCGAGCCCTGCACGCCGCACGAAGCGCAATCCCTCTTCGCCGCTCTGCGCGCCGGCGGACAACTCACCCTCGTCGAATCCGCGAAACTCAACGGCCATCTCATGATTTTCTTCGGCCGCCTGGACGCCGAAAAAGGTTGGACCAAGCAGCTGCACCTCGGCGCGCAGCGCAATTTAAATTCCCGCATGCTCGCGCAACTCGGCCCGGACACCGGCTTCGACGCCATGGGCGACTACCCGCAAGCCTCATCCTTAGCAAATTATCTGGACGCCCTCGCCCGCGAGGACGCTTTACCCAAAATGATCCTCTTCAACGTCAATCCCACGGACAACTATCTCTTCGCCACCATCGCCGGCTGCTTCCAGGACGCTTCCACCGCCGGCAAAATCCAGTTCGGCAGCGGTTGGTGGTTCCTCGACCAGAAAGAAGGCATCGAGCTGCAACTCAACGCCCTCTCAAATTGTGGCCTGCTTTCCCGCTTCGTCGGCATGGTCACGGATTCCCGCTCCTTCCTGTCCTTCCCGCGCCACGAATATTTTCGCCGCGTCCTCTGCAACCTCCTCGGAGACGAAATCGAAAAAGGTTTGCTGCCCGATGACGACGAACTCATCGGCGACATGATCAAAAAGATCTGCTTTGCCAACGCCGCGGAGTACCTGGCACTGCCGGCATTGCCCTTCACCAGTGCGCAACAAATTCCGTCCGATACTTCAGCGCCAAAGCCGCGGCCTTCTTTTTGAACTCCACCTGCGCGGCTTCATCTAGCGCCGGCGGCGGCGTGGTTCGCGTCGCCACCGCAACCCCCAGCTCGCGAAACAATTCCTCCTGCCCGGCCGGCGAACAAGTGCACAGCATTCTCGCCGGCTGCCCTGAGGCGTTGTGGAACTGATGCGGCGCGTTCGCCGGGATATGCACTGTCGTCCCCGCGCGCGCCACCTGTTTCGCCCCGCGAAACGTAAACTCCAGCTCGCCCTCCAGCAGCGTGAAGGTTTCTTCAAAATCATGCCGGTGCGGCGCGGGCCCGCCGCCCGGGTGCACGTACATATCGATCAGCGTGAATCGCCCGGCGGTATCTTTCCCCGAAAGTAGAATCGTGTACGTGTCGCCCACAATGCCGATGTGCGCCCCGTTCCCATCGTCGTCCGCCCGTGCCACCACCAGTTTGCGCTGCACATCGTCCGCGGGAATTGCGGGGTAACTTTTCTCCGTGCTTCCAGATGCGTCCATTGGTCCTCCAAAGTGTCACGGACATTAAAGCACGCCATTCTTCACGCGGGAACGGCGGAATGCCGCGAAAGCCCGTACAATAAAGTTCGTGACGACGCGGACGAATTCGACGGAGCAAGCCGCCGGCGCATTATTCGCCGGCAAACGCATTTTGGTGACTGGCGGCACCGGCTCGATTGGCCAGGCGTTAGTGCGGCGGTTACTCACCGCGGACAGCGGCAGCGGTGAGCGCGCCGCGAAGGTAGTGATGTTCTCCCGCGACGAAGAAAAACAGCAACAAATGCGCGCCGAGTTCGCCGCAACGCCACTCGCCGCGCCTGCGTGCCTGGACTTTCGCCTCGGCGACATCCGCGACCCCGCCTCCGTGGCGCAAGTCCTGCGTGACGTTGACATCGTCTTCAACGCCGCCGCCATGAAGCAAGTCCCCACCGGCGAATATTTTCCCTACGAAGCCGTGCGCACCAACGTCACCGGCGCGGAAAATATCGTCCGCGCGATTCAAGAACACGATCTTCCGGTCGAAGCCGTCGTCGGCATCTCCACCGACAAAGCCTGCAAGCCCGTCAGCGCCATGGGCATGAGCAAAGCGCTGCAAGAACGCATTTTCATCCAGGCAAATCTGCGTCACCCGCAAACCCGCTTCGCCTGCGTCCGCTGCGGCAACGTCCTCAACTCCCGAGGCTCGGTAGTCCCGTTTTTCCGCCAGCAGATTCGCGCCGGCGGCCCCGTCACCGTCACCTCGCGGGACATGACCCGCTTTCTCTTCAGCATCGACGATGCCGTAAACGCGATTCTAGCCGCCGCCGAAAACGCCCTCCCCGGCGAGACCTATATTCCCCGCGGTCCCTCCGCGAAAGTGATGGACATCGCCAAAGCCCTAATCGGCGCACGGCCCATCGAAACAAAAATCACCGGCATTCGCCCCGGCGAAAAGCTCCACGAAATTTTGCTGGGCGAAGAAGAATCCGCGCGCACCTTGGAACGCACGCACTGCGGCAGTGCCTACTACGTCATCCGTCCCATGCTGCCCGAATTGCCCGTCGCCGCCGAGTCGCTAAGCCTCCTGGGCAAAGAATACAGCTCCGCAGACGCCGTAATGACCTTCGCCGAAACCGAACAGTTCCTCCGCGCCCACGCCTCGCTGCTCGAATCTGCAGGGGTCCAGCATGCTGGACCCCATCTCGGCAAGACCTAAACGCCGCCGCTCCACCTTTGTCGTGGCGTCCCGCCCCCTGGGGGCTGCGCGCTTTTGGACAAGATTCCACATGGCACAGTTTTTAACTTCTAGTCACCGCAAATCACCGCCCCCGCGGTTAAACTAATATCGAGGATTCAGGGAGCACCACCATCGAGCAGGCCAACATCGTAATCATCGGCGGCGGCGTCATCGGCTGCGCCATCGCGCGCTCTCTGGCCGCCAAATGGGACGACGTCTTCGTGCTCGAAGCGCTCCCAAAAGTCGGCATGGGTGCCAGCACCCGCAACAGCGGGGTCATTCATGCTGGCTTGTACTATCAGCCGGGTTCGCTTAAAGCCCGCCACTGCTTGCGCGGCAACCAGCTCTTGTACGAGTTTTGCGCTGCGCACCACGTACCGCATCGCCGCACCGGGAAAATCGTCGTCGCCTCTTCGGAAAGCGAGGGCCCGGAGCTGCTCGCGCTGCTCGCCAGAGCCCGCACCAACGGCGTCGAAGGCTTACAAATCATCGACCGTGCCGCCATTCGCGCCCGCGAACCGCACGTACAGGGCTTCCAGGCCATGCTGGTTCCCTCCACCGGCATCGTCGAAAGCGAAGAGCTGGTCAAAGCCTGCGCGCGCATCGCCACAGACCGCGGCGCACATATCGTCACCAACGCCCGCGTCGAAAAAATATCGCCCGGCCCGCAAACCATCCGCATTTCGAGCGAGGCGGGAGAGATCGCGACCCGCTGCCTCATCAACAGCGCGGGCCTCTACGCCGATGAAGTCGCCGCCATGCTCGGCTCAAATATGGCCCGGCACAAAATTTATCCGGTGCGCGGCGAATATTGCGAACTCGTCAAAGCCAAGCGCGGCATGATTCGCGGGCTGGTCTATCCGCTGCCGCACAACGAGGGCTTAAGGCTGGGCGTGCATTTCACAAAAACCGTGACGGGAAGCGTGTGGATCGGCCCGACAGCCCGCTACGTCGAAAGCAAAAGCGACTACGAACGCGATCGCGAACCGTTGGAATATTTCGCGAAGTTAGCCAAAGTGTTGCTGCCCGAAGTCGAAGCCGCAGACATGGTCCCCGCGCATTCCGGCATTCGCGCCAAGCTCGCGCCCCCGGCGCACTTGCGCCAGACGGGTGACACCAGCACTGCGGATTTCATCATCGAGCGCGACCCGCAATTCCCCCAAGTCGTCCAACTAATGGGCATGGAGTCGCCGGGGCTTACCTCATCTCTTTCGATCGCCGAACAAGTCACCCAAATGGTGTCAGAGATTTTGTAGGGGTCCAGCATGCTGGACCCCATCTCGGCACGATCTCAAACGGCTAGACGCACTTTTTTTCTGGACGCGTCAATGAATAAACGTCAACCCGCTGGGAATAAATTGCGGGAAGACATACGCATACAGCATCACAATGACTCCCACAATCGCCGCTAGCGCCACCGAATGCCAGAACACATAACGAAATATGCTGCCCTCCTGGCCCACTTGATTCGTCGCCGCCGTCGCAATACAAATGGACTGCGCGTCGATCATCTTGCCCATCACGCCGCCCGCGCTGTTCGTTGCGCACATCAAAATCGGGCTTAGATTCAACTGTTGCGCGGTAATTTTCTGCAGCCCGCCAAATAGCACGTTGGACGATGTGTCGCTGCCCGTCAGCGCCACACCCAGCCAGCCAATAAACGCCCCAAAAAATGGGAAGAACCATCCCGTCCGTGTGAACGCCAGCCCCAGCACCGCGTCCATGCCCGAATACCGCGTCACGTAACCTAACCCCAGCATGCACGTCATCGCGATGATCGCGAAACGTAAGCGATACAGCGTCGCACCGAAGATCTTGACCATTTTCGCGGGTGGCAGTCCCAGAATCAGTCCCGCCAGCAGCGCCGCCAGAAAGCACCCCGTCCCCGTAGCCGTCAGCCAATTGAAATCGAAGCGCGCCGCTTCCGCCGCGGGTTTTGCCACCACTGGAGTCGTACGAAACACCTTCGCGTGCAGTCCCGGCCAATCCCATCCCGCCGGGCCGGGACGCGGTTTACCGTCCGGCAAAGTCACTTTGAATGCCGGCGTCGTGGCCTTGTTCATCGCCAGCTTCACGTCCGGCAATCCCCACGCCAGCACAAAAATCGAAAGGATCGCAAACGGCAGCCATGCCTTCGCAATCTGTCCCGCGGAGTATTTCTGCACTTGCTCGTTCCGCGCCACCTTCGCGGCATCCTCATCGCGTTCGTCGGCAAACCGCCACACGCGCTTCGGCTTCCACACCCGCAGAAACAGCATCGTGCACACCAGCGAGACCACGCCCGCGGCGATGTCCACCAGATTGCTATCCATGTGGTTGGACCAAAACCATTGCGTCCCGGCGAACGTAAGCCCTACCACCAGAATCGCCGGCAACACCTCGATCGTTTCCGACCAGCTCACCATCGCGCGCACCAGCCAAAACGGCACGATCACCGCCGTAAACGGCAGGATGCGCCCGATCATCGCGTTTAGATCGCTTTCCGGCAGCGCGGTCACCGAAGCCAGCGCATGCACCGGTGTGCCAATCGCTCCCCACGCCACCGGCGCGGTGTTCGCAATAAGATTCAGCGCCGCGGCGTGAAACGGCTTAAATCCCAGCCCGATCATGAACGCGCCCGCGATGGCCACCGGCGCGCCAAATCCCGCGCACCCTTCGATAAACGCCCCAAAGCAAAACGCCACCAGCAGCAACTGCAGCCGCCGGTCCGGCGTAATTGCCGCCACCGATTGCTTCATGATTTCAAACTGCCCGGTGGCCACGGAAATATCGTAGAGAAACACCGCCGCAATGACGATCCACACGATCTTCAACAAGCCGTATGCCCCGCCGTAAACAAAACTGCTCACCGCCATCTGCGCCGGCATATGAAACACCAAAATCGCGCATAGCACCGCGGTTGCTGCTCCGGCGATCGCGCAAAGATGCGCCTGCACCTTGAACCCCGCGAGCAAGCCCAGCAACACAATCACCGGCAGCGCCGCCACCAGCGTCGAAAGCCACCAATGTCCAAGCGGGTCGTAAACCTGAGTCCAAGTCACAGGAAATCCTCCCAAGGGGAATCCGCAACCCATCCCGTCGCGTGCTGAGATACTTCGTCTGCGTTACGATGTCAAGCAATATGTCCGCAGCGCAACGGTGTGTGCTGCCATGTTTTAGACTCGGTACTCATCACTCGCCACTTCTTTTTTACTGACTCACTCTTTCTTGCCTGATTTTTTTGCTGTTCTCTTCGCTGTTCGCCGGTTCCTAACTTATTGCAGTAGCGTTTCGCCGTTCTATCGCAATGAGTCACAGCGCGGGGTGCTTCGTAAACTCTTGACGGGGATTACCCCAAGCGCCGGGAACATTCACGAACGACGAATCCAACTGATCAATCGAAGAGCAACCCAGCAACCGCATCGTGCGTTCCACGTCCTCGCGCAAAATCGTCATCGCGCGCACCACTCCCGGATATCCCGCCGCGCCCAGCCCGTAGCCGTACGCTCGCCCGATCAGCACCCCGCGCGCTCCCAGGCACAGCGCTTTCACAAGGTCCGCCCCGCGCCGGATGCCGCCGTCCATCAGCACCTCGGCTTGCTTGCCCACCGCCGCCACTACTTCCGGCAACGCCCGCATCGTCGCGGAAACGCCATCGAGTTGCCGCCCGCCATGATTCGAGACCACCACCGCGGAAGCTCCTTCGTCAATCGACCTGCGCGCATCGTCGCCCGTGAGCACGCCCTTCACAATCAGCGGGCCGGTCCACGCCTTGCGTATCCACGCAAAATCTTTCCATTCCACGGCGGAGTCCGCCAACGCCGCGCTCACATCGATCAGCGGCATCGGCCCCTTACCCGGAACCACAATGTTTTCGAGCTTCGGCATGCCCCCGTCGCGCCAATGCGCGAAGAGCCATCCCGGATGCGACAGCACCTGCGAAACGTACGGCAGTTTGGTCAACAGCGACCCGCCCAGCAACTGCTTCATGCCGTTCCGCGGGTCGCGCTCGCGCATGCCGGCGACCGCAGTGTCCACGGTAATCACGAGGCCGGTGTAGCCCGCAGCTTTGATGCGGGCAATCGCCGCTTCCGCCGCCGCTTGCCCGCCGACCAGATACAGCTGATACCACAGCGGTCCGCTGGAAACTGCCTTCACCTTTTCGAGTTTGTGTCCGGATATCGTGGAGAGAATAAAGGTCGTGCCGAACTCTCCGGCAGCACGCGCCGCCGCCAGCTCCCCTTCCGGATGAATCATGCGGCTGTAACCGATGGGAGCGAGCAGCCCGGGGAACGCCAATTCCTCGGCCAGTATTTTGGTGCGCAGATTCAGCTCCCGCACCACTACCGCTTGCCGCGGACGAAACGTCACATCTTCAAACGCCAGGCAATTTTCCCGCAGCGTCACTTCCGCTTCCGCTCCTCCATCGAGGTAGTCAAACACCAGCTTCGGCAAGCGGCGCTGGGCCAGTCGGCGCAAGTCGGCAATATTGATCACGTGCGGCGGAGAAAGCTTGCGAACGTCCGGCGACGAAAGTTTGCCGACATGCGGCGGAGAAGGTTTGTCCACGACCCCGCTTGAGTATCATTTTTTGTTGCGCCAAGTCCAGAGCCAAGCGCCTGCGTGACCAAGGGTCCCCAAGTGACCGGTTATGGGATTTTTTTGAGGAGATGTGGGTGACGTATGGGTATTTCATATCGTTATCAAAGGAAAGGGCTTGCGTGGGGAGCAATTCGTATCGTTATCAAAGTACGAGAGTTAAAATTGGTGGATTTTCGGATGGCTGCATCGTTATCAAAAATAAGGACTTAAGCTTGCGGAGGGGTTGGGACGGTCGTATATCGGGTTTGTAATGAGTGGGTTGCGGGGTGCCGATCGAGGCGTAGCAAAAATGGGGTTGCACGTTGCCACTGGCGCTATAGCAAACCGGCTTGGCTCTCGTAGGGACGAATGGATGGCGGGTGATGGAGGCGGAGCGAAACTGGGTACGGGCTCGACAGGTTCGAGTTTGTGTGAAGCCTGCGGCGAGACGCGGCGGTGAGAAAACGGGGGGATCGAGGCTAGCTGGACGGTGGGTGCCAGGAGCGGAGTTCGAGCGGCCGACGACGGATGCTGCGTTGCGGCGTGGTGACGTGGCTACCGTTAACCTATTACATTTAGGACACTTATTGAATGGTATGGGAAGGACAGGGTTTTGCGTGAAAAGGATGGGAAAAGCGGGAAAAGTCGGGATAGGGGAGTTGGGGAGGGGAAATTTAGATGTCGTTAAAGTTCTGTACTGAAACGAAACACGACTGTTCCAAAGGCGTGACACACCTGTTCGTAGGGGTAACACTACGAGCATGGCATCAGAACGTCTAGGACGTACAGGACCACCTCGGCAAAGCGGTTCCGGTTCGGGAGCCGCTGCTCAGACATTGCGGCGGACGTCGGACGCGGTTTCGCGGGAAGTGGGAGGCGAGACCGTGGTGGTACCGGTGTGCCGAGGCGTGGGGGACCTGGATTCCATATTCACGTTCAACGCGGTGGGGACGCGGTTGTGGACGCTGCTGGCGGAGAACCGCACGGAGGCGGAGCTGGCGGAGTTCGTGGCGCAGCACTTTGCGGTGAGTGCGGAGACCGCGGAGCGGGACGTGCAGCTTTTTCTGAGGGAGTTACAGGAGGCCGGATTACTCCAAGTGGCTTAAAGGTCGAGGCCCGAGGCCGCGGTTGGGGGATACGAGAAGAAACTTTGCAGACCATCGAATATCAGGAGTTCAGCGAAGTGCTGCATGAACGCTTCAGCGGGAAGCGCACGCCCGTGGAAGTGTCCATAGAGGTGACGCGGCGCTGCCCGCTCGATTGCCTGCATTGCTACAACAATTTGCCGATGGGCGACCAGGCGGCGCGGCGCAGCGAGATGACGCTGGCGGAACACTGCGCACTGCTGGATGAACTGGCGGCGGCGGGATGCATGTGGATTCTGTATTCCGGGGGCGAGATTTTTGCGCGCAAGGATTTTCTGGACATTTACACGGAGGCCAAGAAGCGCGGCTTCCTGATCACGCTGTTCACCAACGGAATTTTGATTAACGAGCGCATTGCGGACCACCTGGCGAAATATCCGCCGTTTTCGGTGGAGATCACCCTGTATGGGGCGACGCGGGAGACGTACGAGGCGCTGACGCAACTGCGCGGCTCTTTCGACCGCTGCATGCGGGCAATCGACCTGCTGCTGGAACGCAACCTGCCGCTGAAACTGAAGACCGTGCCGACGAGCATCAACAAGCATGAAGTCTACGAAATGAAGCGGTATTCGGAGAGCCGGGGCGTGGAATTCAAGTTCGATCCGCTGGTGAATCCGCGGATTGACTGTTCGCAAAGCCCGCTGGCGGTGCGGCTCTCGCCCGAGGAGGCGGTTAGCCTGGAATTCCGGGATGCGCGGCGCAAGGACGACTACCGGCGAATGGCGGAGAGAGAGTTTGCGGCCGGCGCGAAGGACGTGGATCCCGAGGCGACGCGATATTTCTGCGGCGGGGGCGTGAATGGCTGCGCCGTGGATCCTAGCGGGACGATGACCATCTGCGTGATTTCCCACCAGCAAGGCTACAACATACGCGAAGGGAGCTTCCGCGAAGGATGGGAAGGGCGGATGCAGGAAATTCGGGCGCAGAAAAAAACGCGGCCGAGCATTTGCGACCGTTGCCAGATTTCGACTTTGTGCAGCATGTGCCCGGCGAACGGGGAGCTGGAAAACGGGGATGCGGAGTCGCCGGTGGAATTTTTGTGCCAGGTGGCGCATTTGCGGGCGTATGCGCTGGGATTTGCGGTGCCGGAGCATGGAGATTGCCCGAGCTGTAACAACGCGCAGCAACACGCGGCGCTGATGGAGGCCGGGGCACGGATCGATGCGCAGACGTTTGCGCCGGGAGAGTCGACGGAGCGGAAAGCGAGCTTGCCGGTTCTGCATGTTTTGCAGAACGCGTCCGCGCCAACGGCCGCTTGCCATTCCTGCAGCGCCCACTGACGGCGACGCGGAAGGATCTCGGGGTAGTCGTAAACAAGCGAAAGATAACGCAGAGACGCAGAGAAACGTAGAGAAAAACAGGGCAAAGCAGAGCACCGGAAGAAAACAGAGCAAGGCAGAGAAGCGCAGAGAAAAGAGTCGGAAAGTAAAGTTGATGGACTGGGAAGACAAAGACGAAGTTCGACTGCCGGACGAACGCGAGGCGGAGGCGTATGAAGCGCCGAAAGTGTTGCGCGTGAGCCTGCGCCCTTCGGAGGCGGTGCTGGGACATTGCAAAGTGACGGGCATGGCGGGAGCGGTGTCCGGTTCCTGCCGCAACGCCACGGTGCCGTGCCGGACGCCGGGATCCTAACGTAAAGCCAAAACGAAATGTCCTTGGGACCATGCCAATTCGCAAGTTTGGAATCCATAGCGGAGCGCCACGCGAGCGACAGAAGCGCGCAACTGGCTTACCGGATAGGCGACGTGTCCTTCGGGCTGAGGGCGACGAACGGTCTGCGCATGAGACTGGATGGCGCCATGAGCGGATTCGGGCAGAAGCCCGGAGTCTGCGACGTAAACGTTGCCGTGACGCTGGTGGATACCTTGCGGATGCCGGCACAGGCGCCGCTGTTTGATTCCGGGGGGTTGTGGTCGCTTTTTGCGGAGGATGGCGGGTATCGCTTGAATTTTGTGCGGCCCCATCGCGAAGAGGCACCTTACAAGTCCGCTTGGTTTGACGCGCAATTCCTCCGCGGCGAGCTGTCGCTTTCGCGAAAGTTTTTTGGGTCGGGGCGGGCGTTCTATCCAATGGAATATCCGCTAGATGAAGTGCTGATGATCCATCACCTGGCAGCTGGGAAAGGGGCAGCTGGAAAAGGGGCGGCTGGAAAAGGAATCGAGGTACATGGGCTGGGACTGGTGGACGAAGCGGGGGGCGGGCATTTGTTTCTGGGGCATTCGGGCGCGGGGAAGAGCACCAGCGCGAGGCTGTGGCAACGGCGGACGGGGGTGCGCATCCTGAGCGACGACCGGATTATTTTGCGGCGGCGCGAAGGTCAGCTGTGGATGTACGGGACACCGTGGCACGGAGACGCGGGCATTGCGTCGCCTTCGGCGGGTTTACTGACGAACGTGTACGTGCTGGAGCAAGCGCCGCGCAACGAACTGGTGGACATGCCAAGAAGCACGGCGGCGGCGGAGATTTTTGCGCGCAGTTTTGTGCCGCGACATTGCCCGGAAGCGCTGCAGTTTGCGCTGCAATTTATCGAGCAGCTATGCGGGGAACTGCCGTGCCAGACATTCCGATTTTTGCCGGACCGGACCGCGGTGGAGGCCATACGCCATGGGCGTAGTTAGGTTTCCCGCAAAAAATATCGTGAAGCGCAATTCGGCGCAATTTAGCGCGGTGTGCGGCGAGTTGCTGGATGCGGGGCTGGGGGTGCGTTTTACGGCCTCCGGCAAGAGCATGCAGCCAAATATTTCGCACGGGGATCAAGTGGTGGTGACGCGGGCGACGAATGGGGAAGTGAAGCCGGGGCAGGTGGTCTTGGCGGAAAGCAGCGACGGATTGCGGGTGCACCGCGTGGTGCGAAAGCTCGCGGACGCGGGCGGAGTGATCACGCGCGGCGATGCGGGGCAGGAGAACGACGGGGCAGGGAGCAGGATATTTGGAACGGTAACGGAGGTTGTGCGGGACGGGAAAGCCATCTCGTTGAGCAAGCCGGGAACCGCGTGGTTGCACGCTTCGCGGACGTGGGCGCATCGGGTGCGGCGGGCGGCGGCGGTGCGGCTGAAGCGGGCGAGCGGATTCCTACTTCCAGTACTGTTTTTTTCGTTCGCAAGTTTGGCGTGGCAAGCGGCGCCAGCGACGGGACAGACGCTAACGCTGACCGACGCGGCGGCGCCGACGATGGTGGCACCGGGCGGAACGATTACCTACACGCTGGTGCTTAAAAATACCGGCACGGTGGCGGTGACGCACCCGCTGACGGTCACGGAAAATCTTCCAGCACAGACCAACTTTGGAACGGCGGCGAAAACCGCGGGCAACGACAACTGGACGTGCGCAGCCGTAGGGCTCGTGGTGACGTGCACGGACACCAGCGGGGGCACGTACGCCGTGGGGGACAGCACGACGTTCACGATCACCGCGACGGTAACCACGAGCCCGGCACCGGCCAACGGCACGGTGCTCACGGACGCGGCAAGCGCGCAGGGAAACAATCCGGTCACGGCGAATGCGCCGGCCACGAGCGTAACGGTGCAGACGCCGGATCTTTCGATGACGCAGACGGAAGCGCCCAGCCCGGTCTCGACGGGCGCGGACATTACTTACACGGAGACGGTGACGAATAACAGCGCGGAAGCGGCCATCGGAGCGACGCTGACGCAGAGCACGCCGACGAATACGACGTTTGTTTCGGCGGCGGCTCCAACAGGGTGGACGTGCGGAACGGTGCCGGCCGTGGGCGGAACCGGGACGATCACCTGCACGGCGACGGGGTCGGTGGCGGCGAATTCGACGACCGGCAATTTTTCGATCGTGGTGCTGGTGAACGCCGGGGTAACGGTGGGATCGACGATTACGAATACGGCGACAGTCAGCGAGACGGGGACGGACCCGGCGCCTGCGAATAACACGACGACAACGTCGGTGACGGTGAGCGGCGCGGACCTGGCGATGACGCAGACGGCGTCAGCGGCGGCGATCGCGCCCGGCAGCACGATCACCTATACCGAGACGGTGACGAACAACGGGCCAAACGCGGCGGTGGGCGCCACGCTGTACCAGCAGACGCCGCCGAATACGACATTTACATCGATTACCGCACCGACGGGGTGGACGTGCGGCACGACGCCAGCGGCCGGGGGAACGGGGTCGGTGATCTGCACGGCGAGTGGGAACGTGGCCAGCGGGACGACGAGCGGGGCGTTTACCTATGTGGTGAAGATCGGTGCGGGGACGGCGGCGGGAACGACCATATTGAATTGGGCGGATGTGACGTCGCAAACGACGGACTCGAATTCGTCGAACAATGCGACGACGACGTCGGTGCTGGTGGAAGTGGCGGCGGATGCGGATCTGGCGCTCTCCACGACGGTGGTGCCGACACCGGTGTTCATATCGTCGACCATCACCTACACGATACAACTGACGAATCTGGGATTGGCGGCGGGGACGGCGGTGACGGTGACGGATACCTATCCGACGGCGCTAGCGAGTCCCTCGGCGACGAGCACGCAGGGAAGTTGCGCGGCGCCCTCTGGCGGACAGATTGTTTGCACGATTGGCGCGGTGAGTTATCCGCTGACGACGCCGATCACTATTACGTTGACGGGCAAGACGCCGGCGACAGCGACAACGCTGACGAATACGGCGGTGGCTTCAACAACGGCGACGGATCCGGTGAGTGCGAATAACACGTCCACGGTGATGACCGTGGTGCAGCCGCTGGTGTGCGCGACGCCGGGGAAGGATGGAGCTCCGGGAACGCTGACGGGCACGGTGAATACGTATTACGCGGGGGTGGGTACGGCGGCGGCAGGGACCAATACGCTGACGGTTACGACACCGTCTTCGGGCGCGGCGACGCAGATCGGCGTTGGGGATTTGCTGCTGGTGATGCAGATGCAGGGCGCGCAGCTCAATGTTACGAACACGAGTGCGTATGGGGATGGCGTGGCGGGGAATCCGGCGTCGGGTGCGACGAGTCTGGGAAATTCCGGGGAATTCGAGTTTGTGACGGTGACGGCGATCACCACGGGGACAAATACGGATACGGTGACGATTACGGGCACGGGCGCGGGCGGCGGGTTGCTGAACAGCTACGCGAGCGTGGCGGCGTCGAATACCAGCGTTCCGCCGCAGGGCGCGCAGACATTTCAGGTGATTCGCGTGCCGCAATACACGTCGGCCACGTTGAGTAGCACGCTGGCGGCACCGGCGTGGAATGGCGCGGTGGGTGGAGTTTTAGCGCTGGATGTGGCGTCGCAATTAACGCTGGGCGGATCGGTCAGCATGGATGGGCAGGGCTTCCGCGGCGGCGGTGGAATGATTCTGGGAGGTGGGGCGGGAGCCGCGACGGACGTGGTCACGCTGTCGACGGTTGCCACGAACGCCTCGAAAGGCGAAGGCATTGCGGGGACTCCACATTATGTAGCACCGCCGCTGAGCACGATCACGTTGACGACGACGGCGACGAATACGGCGCAAACCTATGTGGAAGGGTATCCCTCCGGCAGCTTTGCACGAGGCGCGCCGGGAAACGCGGGCGGCGGGGCGACGGACGCGGACCCGGCAAATAACGATCAGAACAGCGGCGGGGGCGCGGGCGGCAACGGCGGCACGGGTGGGGCAGGAGGATTTGGCTGGAGCAGCGCGGGCTTGGTGGGAGGGTTTGGAGGCGTGGCGTTTCCGGCGTCCACCAGCAGCGTGATTATGGGCGGCGGAGGCGGCGCGGGCACGACGAACAATGGCACGGCGTGGAATCCGGTGACGCAGACGGGACCGGCCAACAACTGCGGTGCGAACTGCACAGGAATTTACAGCAGCGGGACGGCGGGCGGCGGGATTGTGGTGATCCATGCAGGGTCGGTGACCGGCACGGGAACGATCACCGCCAGCGGGCAGAACGCGCTGGATACGGAAAATGACGGCGGCGGTGGCGGGGGAGCGGGCGGGTCGATTGTGGTGCAGGCGAATAGCGGGGGGCTCACGGGGCTGACGGCGAACGCGATTGGCGGGAACGGCGGAAATACCTGGCCGGAAGATGCGCCGGGAGGTACGTTCCCGGGCAATCGTCACGGGCCGGGCGGTGGTGGAGGCGGCGGGGTGGTGTTTACCTCGTCGGCGGCGGGAACGGTGAGCGTGGCGCCGGGGATACCCGGCACGACCACGCTGGCGAACGACGCTTATGGGGCGACGATCGGGCAGACGGGGTTGACGGCGACTGTGGTTACGATCACGCAGACCCCGGGGACGCAATCGGGGGCATTTTGCGCGGGCGCGGATTTGAACGTGTCGAACATCGAGACGCCCAACCCGGTGGCGCCCGGCGGGACGATTACGTACACGCAGGGCGTAGGGAATGCGGGGCCGTTCGATGCGCTGAATGCGGTGTTCAGTGAGGCGATTCCGAACAATACGACGTTTTCCTCGATAACCCCGCCGGTGGGATGGACGTGTAATTCGACCGCGTCGATTTTGTCGACGGGACTGGTGACGTGCACGAACGCGGATTTTGCATCGCGGGCACTGGGGTCGTTTAGCCTGGCGGTGACGGTGAATGCGGGGACGCAGTTTGGGACGCAGATTGTCGACGTGGCGAACATTACTTCGGGGACGACGGATCCGAATCTGACGAACAACACGGCGACGGCTACGGCGGTGGTGGGAACGACGACGTCGGCGTACTTGACGCTGACGAAGGTGGCGGCGGCGCCCACGGTATCGGCGGGGAACAACATTACGTACACGATGGTGGTGACGAATAACGGGCCGGCGGCGGCGCCGTCGGTGGCGATTACGGACACGACGCCGACGGGGACGACGTTTGTGTCGGCGAGCGGGACGGGATTTGGTTGCAGTGGTTTGGCGGCGGGTGGGACGGGGACGGAGACGTGCACGCTAGCGGCTTCGCTGGCGAGCGGGTCGAGCGCGACGTTGTCGCTGGTGGTGAAGGTGAATGCGACGGGCGTTTCGAACGGCACGCTGATCGTGAACACGGCAAGCGCGAATTCGAGTGTGGCGAATCCGAATCCTGGTGGCGCGACGGCATCGGCGACGGTGACGGTAGCTGGGGCGACGCAGGCGGACTTGGCGATTACGAGTTCGGCGACGCCGAACCCGGTCTACAACTACGGCAGCACGAACGTGACGTTTGCGCAGGTGGTGACGAACAACGGGCCGCTGGCGTTTACGGCGGGCGCGCCGGCGACGTATGTGGACACGCTGCCGAGCAATGCGACGTTTGTGTCGTTGACGGCGCCGACGGGATGGACGTGTGGCGCGCCGGTGACGGTGGGGGCGACGACGACGGTGACGTGCACGGGGCCATTGGCGGTGGGGGCGATGGTGACGTTCCCGCTGGTGGAGCAGATTACGGCGGCGGATACCGCGGGAACGGCGATTACGAATAGCGCAACGATTGGGCCGACGGCGACGGATCCGAACACCGCGAATAATACCGCGTCGTCAACGACGTACGTGGCGGCGCCGTCGCAGGCAGATTTGTCGATCGTGAAGACGGCATCGCCGGAGCCGGTGGATCAGGGCGCGAATCTGACGTACACGCTGCAGGTGACGAACAACGGGCCGGCGGTGGCGCAGAACATTTCGGTGGCCGATACGCTGCCGGCGCAAGTGACGTTTACGAATGTATTTGCGACGCAGGGAAGCTGCACGCAAAGCGGTGGGGCGGTGGGATGCACGATTCCGTCGCTGAGCGTCGGCGGCGTGGCGATCATCACGATTAATGTGGTGGCGTCGACGTTCAGCGGGTCGGGCGGGACGGTATGCGATACCGCGAACGGCATTTCGTACAGCGTGTGCAATACCGCAACCGTGCTTTCCGCGACGACCAGCGATCCGGATTTATCCAACAATACATCGACGGCGGATTCGACGATTCAGTCGGTGACGGCGGTGCAGCTGGCGTCGTTCCGGGCGTTTCTGCGGGCACAGGGCGGGGTGTTGCTCGAGTGGCATACGCAGGAAGAGATTCGCAACCTGGGCTTCAACGTGTATCGCATGGATGCGCAGGGGCGGCACCAGGTGAATCCATCGCTGATTGCGGGGGCGGCGCTGCTGGTGCGGGGCGGACAGCCGCAGCATGGCGCGAAGACGTATTACTGGATCGATCCTGCGGGCGACGCGAACGCTTCGTACGAGTTGCAGGACGTGGATTTGAATGGCACGCGAACGATGCACGGACCGGCGACGCCGGAAGCGTCGGGGCAGCCATCGCATGCGCTGGCGGCAGCGTCTCCGTCGGCGGATGCCGCGATGGGGAACTCGGCGGGGAATGCGGCAGCGCTGGCTTCTGCCGCTTCCGCGCCACAAACATCATCTGCTGTTGCTGGGGAACGGGCGGCGCAAGTTTCGAACGCGCCGCTGTTGACGGACTTGAATCACTTAGCCGCGACCTCCGCGGCACCTCCGGCCGCGGCGGTGGCGACGTCATTCGCGCCGCGACGGGCGTTGCGTGTGGCGCGGCCGACGCTGCCAACGCTTGCGCCCGGGCAATATCGCGTGTCGCAGGATTTGCAGACGGCGCTGAAGATCGGCGTGACGGACGAGGGTTGGTACAGCATTTCGCACGAGCAGATGATCGCCGCCGGTTTCAATCCCGGCTTCGAGCCGCAGAACTTGCAGTTGTACGCGGAAGGCGTCGAGCAGCCGATGTTGATCGTGTGGCAGCCGGCGTCGCGCATCCGGCCGTTCTGGGGCATCCAGTTTTATGGCACGGGAGTCGATACGCCGTTCTCTGGCACGCGCGTGTATTGGCTGGTGCGCGAGGCGCAAGCCGGCAAACGCGTAACGCAAGTTTCGTCGCCGACGTTCGGCACCTCCAGTGCGCAGGATTTTCTGGCGACGGTGATCGAGCAAGACCGGACCACCTATTTCCCAACTTTGCTGAACGGCGAGAACAACGACAATTTCTTCGGCGCGGCGGTCACCAGCGAGCCGGTGGACCAGCCGTTGACCATCGCCCATGTGAATCCCAATTCCGCATTATCCGCCAGCGTTGACATTACGCTGCAGGGGGGAACCGATCAGCAGGCGCACAGCGTGGCGGTAAGCTTCAACGGCGCGCCTATCGGAGAGATGGATTTCCTCAATCAAACCAACGTCACCAACAATTTCCCGATCAACGCGAGCCTGCTGCAAGAAGGCGTGAACACGGTGACGTTGACGGCGCTCGACGGGGACAACGACGTCAGCCTGGTGCAATCCATCGCCCTGCACTATCCGCATACCTTCGCCGCGGACGGCGATTGGCTGAAAGCCACGGCCGCGCCGGGCGCAAACCTGAACGTGACGGGCTTCGCCAGCGCGCACATCTCGGCGTTCGACATCACCGACCCGTTGAACATCGTGCAACTCGAAGGCAACGTGCAACAGCAGCAGGGAAATACCTACGCCATCGCGCTGGCGGTGCCGAATTCCGGCGCCACGCAGCACACGCTGCTGATCTTCTCGAGCGCGCAAATTTCCGCGCCCGCCTCCCTGACGTTACACCTTCCCGATCCGGCGATTCATCGCCAGCAAGCATCGGACATCGTAATTATCAGCCACCCGGATTTTGTTGCGAGCCTCACGCCGCTGGTGACATTGCACCAATCGCAAGGCCGGCAAGTCACGGTGGTGACCACGGATCAGATCTACGACGCCTTCAACTACGGCGAGCGCACGCCTTTTGCGATACAAAGTTATTTGCAGCAACTTGCCGCGCTGCCGGCGCAGGCGCCACACGCAGTGCTCCTGGTGGGAGACGCTTCGCTCGACCCGCGCAACTATCTAGGCTTTGGCGATTTCGATTTCGTGCCCACGCGGATCATCGAAACGCAGGCCTTCAAGACCGCCTCGGACGACTGGTTCAGCGACTTCCAGCAAACGGGCTATGGCACGATTCCCATCGGGCGATTACCGGTGCGCACGGCGGCGGATGCGGCGCTGGTGGTTGGCAAGATCGTGGGCTACGAATCCGGCGTATCGGCAGGCGCATGGAACCAGCAGGCCGTGCTGGTGGCGGATCAAAACAGCGACACGAATTTCACCAACGAAGCGGCCTTTGCAGCACCGGATGTGCCCAGTTCCCTGCAGCAAATACAGATTCTTACCGGCAACCTGGACACGAATACCGCGCGGCAACAAATCCTGGACGCCATCAACAACGGCGCGCTGCTGGTGAACTACACCGGCCATGGCTCGACGGAACAGTGGTCGTTCGCGGATTTGCTGGACGACGACTCCGCAGCCACGCTGAGCAACGGCAACCGCTTGCCGTTCTTTTTGCTGATGGATTGCCTCAATGGATTTTTCCACGACGTGTTCACGGAGAGCCTGGCGGAGTCGCTGCTGCTGGCGCCGAACGGCGGGGCTGTCGCGGTGTGGGCCTCCTCCGGATTCACCAGCGCGCCGCCGCAAGCCACCATGGACCAGGCGCTGCTGCACATCCTGCAAAACGATTCCGTGACGTCCATCGGGCAAGCCGCGCTTAACGCGAAACTCGGCATCGGCGATCCGGACGTGCGGCGCACGTGGATTTTATTCGGCGATCCCGCGATGCAACTGCAATTGCCGCACAGCAGCACCGCACCAGTAGTGTCCACAGGCGCACTTGCGCGCTCACGAATGTCGCAAGGACCGGGGGATCGGCAGTAGCTCGGCAAAGTATTCGGGAAAGGGAAAAGGCAATGAACTCGCAAACAAAATGGTTTCTGGCGGTGGGGCTGACTTTGCTGGCAGCCGCTTCGCCCGCGCGCTCCGCGCAGGTCAAGGCGCTGGGCGTGATTCTGGACGCGCAGGGCGGACAGATCGGCCAATCCGCCGCCACCGCAGGGACCACGATTTTCCCCGGCGATATCTTGAGCACCGACGCCGATGGCGACATCAAGGTGCGCATCGGGCAGACCAGCTACGAACTCGTGGGAGACACCAGCGCAGCGTTTTACGCCGGCAAAGAGCAACCTATCGCCGAATTGCGCCGCGGCACCATCAAGGTGGTCGACAACAGCACCGAGAGCTTTGTCATTTATGCCTCGGACGTGCGCATCGTTTCCGATCAGCCGCGCCCAATTCAGGGCGAGGTCAGCATCAAATCGCCGTGCGAGCTGGAGGTGCGCAGCAACCTCGGGATCATGGATGTGGTGGCCGGCTCGGAAAAGCGCACCGTGGATCACGACCACGCCTATCGCGTGGTTCCGGAGCACTCCGTGGTCTCTACGCGCGACCGCGCGATTTCGCCGGAGGATGACGACTATCACAGGAATCACACGCACGCCGCCTGCGGCGCGCTCGTGGCGCAAAACAACAAAGGTGTGGTTATGGCCGTGGGCGATTCGCATTTCGGTCTCCTGGCTGTCGGTGTGGCCGCAGCGGTCACGATTCCTATTGTGATCAAAGCCCTCGAGAGCCCGGACCGTCCGTAACGCGAGTGGCGTAACGCCTGCACGCAGCCAGCGAAAAGTCCCTTCTCTGTAGTACATTCATGGTTATCCCCGCCGGTCGAATCGACTGCGGGGCCACTCGTGAGCACTTTCAACGCATGGCGGCGTTTCGCGGCACTCTCTGTTACCGAGCAGTCCGTGGTTCTGCAAGCGGCCGTCTGGTTGAGCGCGACGTGGTTTGGTCTGCGAGTCTGTGGCTTCCGTCGCTGGCAGAATTTTCTCGCTAAATTCGCATCTGATGCGCCGCAATCCGCCGCGCCGGACTGCGACCTCTTGCCGCAAGCGTTTCAGACTGCGCGGCTGCACGCCGCCGCTGCGCGCCATATTTTTCTCCACACCAATTGTCTGGAACGGGCGCTGGTGCTCGCCTTTTTGCTGCGTTGCCGCGGCATTGCCGCCGATTTGCGCTTTGGCGCACGCAAAGAAGCCGCGCGTCTGGAGGCGCACGCTTGGGTGGAATACCGGGGCGTGCCGCTGGACGAAGATCTGGGCGAGCACCGCCATTTTCTGCCTTTCGAAGGTCTAAAACCCCTCTTGGAGACGTTGCCCGATTGAGCGGCATCCTCGGCATCTTTCGGCGCGACGGCGCGCCCGTCGAACCTCGGGAGTTGCAGCGAATGGTCGACGACGGAACTCTGCGCGGCGCGGAAGGCGCCAAGGTCTGGGTGCAGCACAATATTGGGCTGGCGCACGCCATGCCTGAAGCAGCGGATTCGCAGACTGCGTTCCTTCCGGAAAGACAATTGACGATCGCCGGCGACGTGCACCTGGTGGCCCGTGAAACGCTGCGCGCAGCTCTGGCCGCCGCGCATGGTCATGTGCGCACGGACGCTAGCGACGCTTTGTTAGTGCTACAAGCCTATGCGCTGTGGGGCGCGGAGTGCACCGCGCATCTCTTCGGCGATTTCTCTTTTGCGATCTGGGACGGCCAAACGCAAACGCTTTTCTGCGCGCGAGATCACTTTGGCATCAAGCCCTTCTACTACGCGCTCTTTCCGGAATTATTTATGTTTAGCGACTCGTTGAACGCCCTGCGGATGCACGCGCGCGTTTCGGGTGCGCTGAACGAGTCCGCGGTCGGCGACTTTCTACTCTTCGGCCTCAATTGCGACAACTCCACCACCACGTTTCGCGACATTCAGCGCCTGCCGCCGGCGCACAGCTTGCTGGTCTCACGCGAGGCAAAGCGAATCACTCGCTATTGGAGCGTTCCCGCGGGCGGTCGCGCGCGCTATGCGCAACCCTCCGACTATGTCGAAAAGTTTCTAGAGATTTTTAATTTGGCAGTTGCCGATCGGCTGGACGCCAATGGCACGGGCATATTCTTAAGTGGTGGCCTCGATTCTGCGAGTGTCGCGGCCGTCGCCAGCGAAGCAGTCGCACGGTCGCCAATGGCGCCGCTGCGTGCGTTCACCATTTCTAACGATGTCAACCCGCGAGACGTCAACCGGCTCGATGGAGAGGCAAGATTCGCCGCCGAGTTGGCCAAATCCCTTGGCATTCCCTGGGAGTTGGTTTGGCCGGACGGCCATGGGGATCTCGAGGCCGCCCAGATGGCGGTGCGGACCCCAGAGCCGGTGGACGACCCTTTGTTCGCGTACCAACTTTCCACCTTCCGCAAAATGTCCGCGCACGCCCGCGCCCTGCTTTCCGGCGAAGGCGCCGACAACCTGATGCACTTTGAAATGTGGCCTTACGCCCGCGACCTGCGCGCACGGGGCGAATGGGGAAGTATGTTCGGCGAGCTCTTGCGGTATGCGTGGCAGCGACCATTTCCCTGGCGCAGCATCGGAGCGCGCCTGCAACGGTGGATGGGCGCGGGCCCGGACGCGCGGCAACCTTTCCCGAAATGGATTTCGCCGGAGTTCGCCAAACGGCTCGATCTTCATGCGCGCTGGCGTAGCGGCCAAGCACTCCCAAGTCCCCCGCAGGCGCATCCAATCCACGTCACGGCGGTAGCCTCTATGTATTTGCCGCAATGGACACGATTGTTCGAATTGGAAAACCCAAGTGTCACAAAGTGCCATGTAGATGTGCGCTATCCCTTTTTGGATTTGCGGGTGGTTGAATATTTGCTGGCGATTCCGCCATTTCCGTGGTTTTTGCAGAAGAGACTTTTGCGGGAGGCGATGGCAGGTCGCGTGCTCGATAGTGTACGCCTGCGTCCAAAGACGCCCTTTCCGGGTGACCCCCTCCTGCTGCACCTGCAACGATTCGGTCCGTTCGGGGTTAAGAGTTTTGAGACTGGGGATACGGCGGTAGAGGGTGTAGCGAACGGTGTGTCCATCGGTGTGTCGGGCAATGCCGCGCAGAGAAATGCACGAAGTAACGCGCAAAATCGCATTCCGAACGACCCATGGAGTGGCGAAGTGGACCTGTACATCAATCGTTCGTTGCTTTTGCCTCTACATGGTAAGATGACTGCTGAACAGGTTAACCAGAAGGCCCGGCCGTTTTGTTTCAACTTCTGGTTGCAGTCGCTTAGAAATGTTGGGTATAACTGAAATTGGAGGCTGGGAATGGCAAAACCTGTTTCACCGGATCCCAAGAAGCCGTACGTGGCTCCAAAATTGACGGTTTACGGGACGGTGCGGGAGTTGACGCAGAAGGTCGGTCGTCACGGTAAGTCTGACACCGGAAAGGCCCCTCGCAATCTCACCCATATTTAGACCAGTTCTCCTCGGTCCTCGCCGCCCTCCGAACCTGTCCAAGTAGGTTTGTCCCCAGGCAGCCAGTTTTCCTTTAGCAAATTTGCACGCCGCTGCCCAGGAATTGCGTAAACTATCGGCTTGGCGCATTCTTATTCCGTTTTCGGTCTCGTAGTTCGGTCCAATCTGCCATTACCGGGGGTAACCCCCTTCGACTCGGCGGGCTCACCCGGCGAAAGCTCTCCACGGTTCCTCGCTGACCTGCACCTGCACCTTGGAATTCCACCCTCTGGCGGCGGTCTTCCACCGTCCCCTCCGGAAGAGCTTGCTTACGTCAGTTCTTATCTCGACGAAGCGGGCGAACCCGTATTACGGATTTGGAAGGTTGCCGATGGGACCTTTTTTCATCTCGTGTATTGTGATGGAACGCAATTCTGGATGGACGCCGCGTGCGAACATCTTTGGGCCACTTGGCCGGCGCATCTGTCGGTGGAAAACACGCTTTGCTATGTTCTCGGTCCGGTTTTTGGCCTGGTTTTGCGTTTTCGCGGGGTGATTTGTTTGCACGCGAGCGCGGTCGCCCTTGAGCAATGCAGCGTGGTGTTCGTGGGTGCCGAGGGGGCAGGGAAGTCCACTACGGCAGCCGCTTTGGCCAAGCGCGGGCACCCGGTACTGTCGGACGATATCGCGGCCTTGATCGCGGTTGGGCGGGGCGGTCTGCCGGGCGATTCAGGAGTGCTGGAATCGCGCGCGCCCGGCGCAAAACGCGAAGACCGCCTGTACGTGCTAAACGCATATCCGCATCTGTGTCTATGGCCGGATTCGGCAGAGATGGTTCGTGCGCCACGGGAACAGCTTCCCCGGCTCTCGTCGAACTGGGACAAATTGCGGCTCAGCCTGGGCACCTTTGGCACGGCGTTCGCTTCCCGGCCTCTGCCACTCGGCGCGATCTACCTATTTACGGAGCGCGCGCCCGACTCCGCTCCGCGCATCGCCCCGGCGACTGGCAAGACGGCGCTGATGTGTCTGGTGGCCAACACGTACGCAAACGCGCTGCTCGATCGGGGGATGCGGGCCGAAGAATTCGCCTTCCTGGACCGCCTGGTGGCTTCCGTCCCCGTTCGCTGGCTCACCCCGCACCAGGATCCGGGCCGCCTGGAGCAGTTGTGCGAGCTCGTGGAGGGCGATTTCCGCGGCTCGCGGGAGGGCCGTCTCGCCCCCCAGTGAGCCTCCGAATGCCTCGTCTGATTTGCCACCAACGGTCCCCATTGCCTAATTCGCCACAGTGTTTTCCTTCCCGCCGGAACTGTCCGCAACGCGCCAAAACACTGTGCTAGCATCTCGTTGATTGGGGTGTCCCGTAGCAATAAGTCAATGTCCGTGCTGACTCCGCGACCTGTGCCTGTCCCGCAGGAACAGTCCGGCAAAGTCCGGTGAACGGCAATGATTCGCTCGCAACACCATCCAGCCGATGCTGCGGGCCAATGGGGGACCGAAGACTGAGGAGGAAAGCACTATGAAAATTCGCGGCTCGGTAAACAAGCTTTCGTTGTCCACGGTGGCGGCATGTCTCGCTGCCAGTTTCTTGCTCGTCGCAGGTTTTTACCTCGCTAAAGGCTCCAGACTGCAAGGCAAATCCAGCAATGCTCCGGCAAGCGCCCGCGGCGCTTCCTCCGCAGCGGCGGCAAAACGCAACGATTCCAAGTTGCTGGCGGCCTACGGCAAACTTCCCCTCACATTTATGGAAAATCAGGGGCAGACGGCGCAGGAAGTGCGCTACGTCTCGCACGGCTCAGGGTACGACCTGTTTCTGACGTCGCAAGAAGCGGTGGTGGCGTTGCGCTCGGGGAAGCATTTCGATTTATCCCCGCGGCATCGCGCACAGTCTCTCAAGGCCATGCACGAATTGCGGCGCTCGGGCGTGACGACTACGGCGCTGCGGATGCAGTTCGAGGGCGCCAATCCCCAAGCGCAAATCGCCGGCGCGGAAAAATTGCCGGGCACCGTGAACTATTTTGTTGGCAACGATAGCCAGAAGTGGCGCGGGGGTATTCCCACGTACGCGCAGGTGAAGTACACGCAGGTGTATCCCGGCGTGGACCTGGTGTTCTACGGCAACCAAAACAAGCTGGAATACGATTTCATCGTGGCTCCGGGTGTGGATCCTAACGTGATTCGGTTGAGCCTCTCTGGAGCGGAGAAAATGCGTGTGAACGCGCATGGCGATGTGGTGGTGACGGTGCCAGGCGGCGCGGTGGCCCTGCAAAAGCCACTGGTGTATCAGAACATCGACGGGCAGCGACGCGAAATCGCCGGGCGGTACGCGCTGAAGGGCGATCGTTTGTCTTTCGCGGTGGCCTCGTATGATCGTCGGCAGCCGCTGATTGTTGACCCGATTCTGAATTATTCGACGTACGTCGGCGGCGGCGACGAAGAAAGCACCGGTTATGGCCTCGCGGTGGACGGCAATGGCAACGCGTACATCTCGGGCCAAACGCTTTCCACGGATTTTCCGACGAAGAATCCCTTGGCCACTACGGGTGGCACGAACAGCGGCAATGCAGCGGGCCAGGCGTTTGTGACGGAGCTGAGCGCGTCGGGTGCGCTGGTATTTTCGACCTACCTCGGAGGCACCGCGGGCGGAGATGCGGCGTTCGGCATCGCCCTTGATCCCTCGGGAAACATTTACGTGACCGGGGAAACCGTGTCCATCGACTTCCCTACCACCAGCAACGCGCTGAAACAGTCGCCGCTTCCTTCCAACGCGGTAGGTACCAGCTTTCTTACTAAACTGACCAGCGCGGGAGCGCTCTCGTATTCCAGCTACATCGGCGGAACTAACAACGACTTCGGTAACGCCGTGGCGGCGGATGCCAGCGGCAATGCATACATTACCGGGACCACCGCCTCCGCGCCCGGCACCACGGCCATCACTTTTCCCGTTACCACGGACGCGTATCAATCTACCCTGGGAAACGCCCAGGGCAACGCGTTCTTGACCAGGATTGACACCACGCAATCGGGGAACAACTCGCTGATCTACTCCACGTATCTCGGCGGCGACGATGCCTATGAAGGCGCAGCGGGTTTCCCGGACGAAGGGTTTGGCATCGCGGTGGACACCACGCAGCATGCGTTTATCGGCGGCGTCACGGCCTCCGCAAATTTCCCGACCAACGGCACCGTGGCGGCGCACCAGGCGGCGGCGTTGAATACGACGAGTTCCGCGTTCGTGGCGGAATTTGACACCACGGCCGGCACCTTGCTCTATTCCAGCTATCTCGGCGGGAGCGGTGGCGCGGGAGGCGGCGATTTCGGCGCGGGCGTCGATCTGCTATCGGGGACCAGCAAGGTCTACATCACCGGGGTCACCAATTCGCTGAGCGATTTTGGTCCACCGACCACGGGCGCATATCAAACCACCGGCGATGCGGATGCTGGCGCGGCATTCGTGGCCGTCACCGACACCTCGTCCGGCGCCTTGGACTATTGCACTTACCTCGGCTCCAGCGGCACCACCGGATGGTCGATCAAGGCCGACGCCGCCTCCGGCAATGCGCTAGTGGGTGGCGGAACCTCCTCCACCACGCTCCCGGTCACCATGGGAGCATATCAAACGTCGCTCGCGGCCGGCGCCCCGGGCGACGGTTTCATCGCCGAAATCGGTCCCAACGGGAATGGCTCCGAAGACCTCGGCTACTTGAGCTACTTCGGTGGAAGCGGTTCGGGGGCCAATCCAGATCAAATCTTCGGTATCGCCATCGGCACTTTGCCCACGGTGTACGTCGCCGGCCAAACCTACTCCATCAATCTTCCGTCGACCACCGGCAACTCTCTCGACGGCGACTCCGACGCCTTCGTCGCTTCGCTCACCTTGAACGCTCCAGCGTTGACCATCTCCGCCACCACGCTCTCGTTCAACTCCACCGCTGTTGGCACAGCCGCGCCAACCCAAACCCTCACCCTGACCAATAACACCAACTCCGCTATCACCTTTACCAGCGCAACGGCTACCACCACGACGCCGGCCTTAGCCACGGACTTCTCCGCCACCACCGCGTGCACCTCCATTCCCGCGCTTGGCACCTGCACCATCGTGGTCGGCTACACTCCCTCGGTCTCCACCGCCGAAGCCGGCACGCTCTCCATCGTGGATGGCGCCGGCACGCAAATGGTCGCCCTCACCGGCACCGTGGGCGCCGCTTCCGGATTTACCTTGACCGCCCAGAACACCATGCTGATGGTCACGCAAGGCCAGTCCGCCTCGGAGACCATCACCGTTACTTCCGTGGGCACTTTCGCTGGCACCGTGGATCTCGCATGCACTGGCCAACCCAAGAACTCCAAGTGCATGCTTTCCTCAAAGTCCGTAACACTCACTGCCGGTAGCAGCACTCCCATAACGCTGGACTTCGAGGCCCAGTCCAGGCTCGCTCCGCCGCCAATGTCCCCGCGCTTTCCGCAGGGACCCTTCCGGATCGTCGCGCCCGTCGCGCTGGTGTTTATGGTCCTGTTGCTGTTCGCTTCTCAGCAGCGCTTACGCACGCGTTTCGCGCTGGCCAGCGCTCTCCTCGTCTTCGTCGCTCTCGCGGGTTGCTCGCGAACCAGCACTACCGTGGGCACTTACCCCCTGACCATTACCGGCACCTCGTCCGGCGCCACCACGCAAACCGTCACCGTTACCGTTGTGGTCGCCAAGTGACCGCCCGCATCTTTCGCGGGTAGCACCACAAACAGAAATAGCCGCGCGCTGCAATTCAGCACGCGGCTATTTTCTTTTCGCCCGAATATCGCACCAAATATTGCTACGTCTCCGTCACCAGCCGCCCCGCTTACCGCTTGCCTCCAGCGCCATGCTTCTTCGCCAGGCGAAACGGCCGCTTCACCACGTCCAGGAAACTCCCCGGTTCGCGGGCTGCCGCGTCCCAATCTTCCTCCGTGGGCGAAAAGAGCAGCCGCAGGAAATACCTCGCCCCAGAGGCCCCGCCGCCCCGCATACGTGCTCGAAAGAGCGCGCGCCCCAGCAGCCCCGGCGCAGGTTCCCCGGCTTCCGGCAACCAGCGCGCCACCTGCTCGGTCATGGCACGCGCCGCCGCATCTGCTCGCGCCCGCGCCAGAATCTCCGCCGGCAAGCGCGCCTGCAATACCTGCGCCGCCAGCAGCAATCCGCCATGCAGCATGGTTTCCGCGCCCGCCTCCTTCGCCGACTGCGCCACGAGTTCCCAACGCAGCGCCGCCTGTCCTGCGCCGTGCGACGCCAGTGCCGCCACGTCCGCAATCCACAGCAGCCGCTCCCAGAAATGCTTTGCCCCGTGTACGCACACCAGGATCAAATGGTGTTCCCGCGCAGGCGTCGGAATCTCACGGTCCTCCAGCCGCACCCGCGTCGCGCGCGCGAACCACGTCTCGATCGGCAGCGTGCGCGGGTAGTAGCGCATGGTGCGGTCATTGTGCAACTCCACCAGCAGCCCCGCATCGCGCCGCCGGAACGAGTACTGTCCGGGAATCTTTCCGGCGGCAATCGCGTGCAGCGGAATCTCCGCGTCGTAACCGGCATCCAGCATCAGTTGCGTGGCGCGCGCAATATCCCCGTCGCGTACCAGCAAATCCAGGTCGCCATAGCTCCGCATCGCGGCGTCGCCATAACCCTCCAGCGCCAGCGCCGGGCCCTTCACTGCCAGCACGCCCACGCCACCAGCCGCAAACACCTGCGTGATGCGCAGCAGCTCCGCCGACATGCGCAGGGTCACCAGCACCTGCGCGCGCGTGCGCTCTGCCAGGTGTGTGCGAATCGCCGGAGGCACGAGCTCGCCCGGAAGCCGTTGCACCGCCGCGGCCAGGAGCGGCACCACAGCGTGTCGCTCCGCAAGGTCCAGCAAGCCGTTCCAGTCGCAGCGGCCCGCGAAAGCCGCCAGCGAATCGCCATCGCCGCCGACGCACGCGCTCACGCAAGCGCGCAGCGCATTCCACTCGAGAGATTTTCCAGAAGCAAGTTCGAAGGATGACGGGGAAGAAGGTTGGCCGGCTGCCGCCATTTCCGCCATTTCAAGCCAATTTCAAGAATGCAGCAACGCCGAGCCGCACAAAACCGTCTGCGCGGTGCTGGCGCGCACCACCAGCTGCGGCTCAACGGTAATCACCTTGGCGTACGGCGTTCCCGGCTCCGCATTGATGCGCCGCAGCAGCGTCTCCGCCGCGAGCACGCCCATCTCGCGCAGCGGCTGCCGCACCGTGGTCAGCCCGGGATTCTGAAACGCCGCGCTCGGAATATCGTCAAAGCCCACCACCGATACATCTTCCGGCACGCGGCGACCCGCGGCGCGCAGCGCGTGAATCGCGCCAATCGCTGAAATATCGTTGAACGCAAACAGCGCGGTGAACGGCTTCTTCGCGGCCAGCAGCTTGAGCGTCACCTCGGAGCCCAGCTCCGACGATGGACAGTCGCCCTCGAGTTGCACTACCAGCCGCGGATCGATCGTCATCCCCAGCTCGCCCGCGGCCGCGGCGATCGCCTGCCAGCGCACCTCCGTGTCCGAACTGAAATCCTGTCCCTTGATGAACGCCACCGTGCGGTGTCCCAGCGCGTGCAGGTGTTGCAGCGCCAGCCGCGCGGCTTGCCCGTGATTCAGCGCAATATTGGTCACGCCCTCCACATCGCGATGCCCGGAGACCGACACCAGCGGCACCATCATCGCCTCTTCGCACAGTGTATCCACGGCGATCAAGCCTTCCACCGCCCGCTGCTGCAGCAGCCGCGGATAACGGCTGAGCAAGTCCGCGCGGTGCCGGTGGCTCACCACAAAATAGAAATAGCCTTTTTCCAGCAGATAATCTTCAATCCCGGAAATCACTTGCGGCGCGTACCCTTCGCTAAGCTCCGGCACCAGCACGCCAATCGTCGAACTGCGCTGCCGCCGCAGCGAACTGGCCATGAAGTTCGGCCGGTAGTTCAGCTCGCGCGCCGCGGCGCGGATGCGCTCCTGCGTATGCTGCGGAATGGATTTGGCCGCCGGCGAGCGGTTAATCACCAGCGACACGGACGCCGTCGAAAGACCCAGATGCTCCGCCAAGGCCTTCAGCGTGCTGCGTCTTGGCGCGGTATTACCGGAGAGGGAACTCATCGCATGGCCCTTGACTGCCCAATTCCCACAAATGGTGAAACATCTTGGCATAAGCCAATGCTTTCAACAATAGGCAGGACCGCCGCAAAACTCCTCAACCGATGCGCGCACAACCCCATATCCTGGCGCGCCCGCCGCACTCAAAGTATGACCAACGCCTCGCGCGCCGCCTCATTCTCTCCAGCGAGTACCACCACGCCGCGATCAAACGTCACCAACTTCCCTTTGCGATGCATCGCCAACCCCAACAAATACGCATCCGTCGTCTGATTATGACCGGTGAGGCGCGGAGCAAAATAAGCCAACGCCTCCGCGAAGGTTATGTCATCCGCCCAAAATTCGTGCGCGGGATGGCCGACGTTGTCGCGCAGCAGTTGGACCGCCGCGCTGGTCTTGATTGCTGCGGGGTGGAATTTGGGATTCGACAGAATTCGCGCAAAAGCCAGTTGCGTCAGCGGACACGTGGCCCAGCCGTAGTTCGCGTACTCGGCAAACCAGCGTTCGGCGGCCTGGTGCGAATCGTGCTTCGGCCAGATCGCGCCTACGAGCACATTAGCATCCAGCAAAAACTGGGCCTTCAATCGAGTTCATCCCGCAGTTTTTTAACATGCTCCGCGGTGACCACCGGCGAATCCTCCGGCAAGACCACCACATGCAACCCATTCACGATGCGCGTCTGCAGCGGCGCATCCAGTCCCCGCCGCACCAGAGCAGATACCGCCTTGCCGAGTGCCATGTCCTTGCTTTCTGCGTACTCTTTCACTTCTTGGTAGACATCGTCGTCTATAGAAATCGTGGTTCTCATGCCCCTATGATGCGCCAGATGCTAATTGATGTCAAATCCTTGGTAGCCACATCACGAATAGAAATCGATGTCTAACACCCAAATGACTTTGGCTGCGCCTCGGTTCGCCTCCGCAACCCGGCTCAAACCGAGCAGGGATTCCACCCTCAATCCAGATCGCCCAAGGCTCGCTTTGCATCCTCAAGGTCCATTTCCTCCTGAATCTCCTTCACCCACTCCGCAGTCCCCGTCGGCGAACCGGGCGGCAAATCCGCCACCCAGAAGCCGTTATCGAGGCGCTTCGTCAAAAATGCCGGGTTCATTCCGCACCGCACAAACCCAGAAATCACCTGGTCCAACGAAATCTTCCGGCTCTCGGCCTACTCTTTCACTTCCCGGTAAACGTCGTCGTCGATGGAAACGGTAATTCTCATGCTCCCCTGATGCCGCCAAGACGCTAGCCAAAGTCAACCGAAACGGCTGCTTCCGCGCTCGAACAATATTCATCGCCGCAGACCGCTAGTCTTGACGCACAAAAAAAGCGGCCGGGCGTTTCCGCCCAGCCGCTGTGGCCTTGTAATGATTCGCGCCGCGTGCCCCAACTTGGACTCGCAGCGGCCGAAGTTAGAAGCTGAACCGCGCTCCCAGCGTGACGACACGGGCAGCTAAGGCAGAGGTTGCAACGCCGAAATCCGGGTTCACCTGGCCTGGACCTCCAACCACCGTTGGTATGCATGTCGGAGATGCCTTGCAGCCGATGTTGTTGTCGATACTTGTCGGATTGAAGTTCAGATTGTTAAATACGTTGTAAGCATCCATCCGGATTTCCAGTTTCGCGTTTTCGCCGAGCACTGGGAATCGGGGCAAGCCGAACGCCTTGGACAGCGTCATATCCACGTCCCGGTAACCCGGGCCAGTGAACGAGTTACGCTGCACACCAATCTGGGGCAGCGCGGTTCCGGAGGCACTGCCCTGGTAAGCGGTGTAGGTTGGGAACCCGAAATATGCCAGATCGTTGCCGTGGTAGTTCGAGCCAGTCTTGAATTGGTCATTGCTGGTGCTCGTGCCAGCTCCGCCCAGATAGAGGGGAGTCAGCTGCGAGTAACCGCAAGTCCCGCAATAAAGATTGCCACCGACGATGTTATAAACCGGAGTCCAGGGGAACCCGCCATGGAGGTTGA
>Ga0181537_10000343_pt1 | contig 43883 bp, 70 predicted proteins | sample PEATcosm2014_Bin_39_FD_119765 | JGI IMG/M metagenome (GOLD analysis project Ga0181537, IMG submission 119765) | Peatland microbial communities from MTU Mesocosm Facility, Houghton, MI, USA - PEATcosm2014_Bin23_10_metaG | ecosystem: Environmental > Terrestrial > Soil > Wetlands > Peat | place...
TACGACCACGACTACCAGCGCACGCCGACACACAGCTGCGCTGCTGGAACGCGTCGTGCTGCGGACACTATCCACCAGACCCCCCTACAGCACGGCTGGACCCAGTAGGTCCTTCCATGCGGGTCGTCCTCGGTATTCCCTTCCCGAGGGCGGCTCGGAAGGAAGGAGGTGAAACGAAATGGCTAGTACGTGCAATACGTGCGGAACCAAGCACAAGCCGGGAGAGTGTCCGATGGTAGACGGGAGCACAGGGCGAAAGAAGCAAAAAGGTCGGCCCAGACCAGCGGCTCCTCCAGGACCCTGTCCGAAGTCAAGAAGCGGACAGCATGTATATGGCTTTCGTGCATGGGTTTACGTAAATCAGAGCCTGTGCTCCCGAGAGCAGTACTGCAAGGAGTGCGGAAAGACGACCGGCCGCTCAAACACCGGCCACTCGCTCGATCGAAAGAACAAGTGTCAGCAGTGCGGCCACCAGTTCTGACAGGCACTTCTAGTGCAGGTCGTACTCGAACGCCCAGTCGAGTACGGCTTGGAAGAGAAGTACTCTTCCAAGAAGGGAGAATCATGGCTGACAAGACGCCGAGCGGTATCGGCAAGGCGATGAAGTTCTTTGGTCGCCTGCAGGGACAGTCGCTGAGCGCGTTCAAGGAGGAGTGGGATGCGTTGTCGGTCGAGTCGAAGGCGCAGATAACGGCCGGACTGTCCGGGGACGAGCCCTCGCTCACGTACTGATCTCCAGTGCGGATCGCTCTCAGGAAACTGAGAGCGGTTCGGAAAGGAGATAGGAATGGCGAATAACAGTACACCTGAAGCAACAACCATTCTCCAGCGCCTACTCAGGCTGTCGGACAGCGATCTGCGCAACGCCCTAGGCATCGCGCTCGAATACTCCGACAAGTTCCATGGAAAGGGAGGTCCTCCAGGTAATCGTTTCATGGAGCAGATCAAGTTCGGGCTAGCAGAAGTCGAACCGGAGACCTGACGTGGAAACGTGCTATGTCGATAAAGACCATCGCGGGATAGCAGATCTGGTGCGTCCTGGCGAGCTAACGCCGAACTGGACGATCACGCGGATCAATATCCCGTACGTACACAGAGGCAACGGTTACGGATCCGCTCTCCTCAAGCGTATCCTCGCAGATGCCGACAAGGAACAAGCAGTCCTGCAGCTAGAGGTCTTCCCCACAGGTGCCTTGAACTACGCTGAACTGGTAGCATGGTACGAGCGTAACGGCTTCGTCATGCAGGCGACAGGCTACATGCGGAGGCCACCGCATCGTCACGATACGCGAGGAGTAGACTACTCCTGCTACGGCTGTAAAGACCCGACTAAAGCTAGCGAGTACGGCAAGTAAGAAAGTTTATTGGGAAAACTTCAACTGGAGGCTAGCTTTCACCAGCGGAGCCAGCGTAAAATAAAAAGAAAAGGCAATTGCAAGAACCTGCGGGTGCGGTTCGTCTTCGGCTACGAAGGCGGATCGGACCACCACGGTCCAAGCGAACTAGTACGAACCACAACCTAAGGAGAGCCGAAATGGCTGCTACCCGTACTGCGACTCGTAACCGCCGTCACGTCGCCGAGGAGACCCCCGAGGTCGAGACCCCCAAGGACGAGACCATCGAGGTCGAGGCCCCCAAGGACGAGACCGACGAGATCGCCTTCGACGACGGCGACGAGGTCGACGACCCCGAGGACGACGACGAGGCCGACGAGGACGAGGACGACGACGAGGACGAGGTCGACGACAAGGTCGAGACCAAGACCGAGCCTGTCAAGCCCACGCCTCACTCGCCAGTCACGCCCTTCCAGGCCTGCAAGCGTCTCAACGAGGCGCTCAAGGCCGCAGGCGTCAACAAGGTCATCCAGGGCCCGATGATGTACACCTACGCCTCCAAGGGTAAGTTCAAGACGCGCTCGGCGACCAAGATCACCGCGAAGGGGATCTCCAAGCAGGTCCTCGAGATCGACGAGGAGTCCTTCACCGCCTGGATGACGGACTACATCGCCAGCGTCGTGGGCAAGAACGTCAACAAGGCCCAGCTCCAGAAGGTCGCCGACGACGAGGCTGCGAAGGTCGACGTCGCCGAGGACCACGAGGACGACGGCGTCACGACGGGCGAGATCGAGGCCAGCGAGGCCGAGTGATCGCGTGACGGTCAGCGGCGGGACGCCCAGCCCGCCGCTTGGCCGCCGGTGATCAATCGGAAGGGAGAAAGTATGGCACTACCCATAAAACTCATAGGTCATGCTAGGAGGCTAAACAAAGCTCTGTCGGATGCTAAGGCTAGTATTCCGGCGGAGCTTGATAATCTCCAGCGCATCGTAGATAGGATGAGAGGCCCTATGGGGTCTTGCAGTCCTGCAACTATTGCTAGCCTACGTCAAGCAATAAACCGGATAGACGCCGCGATTAGCGAAGTCGAAGGCGCGGTAGACGCAATCCAGGACGAGGCGTAGTATGACGTTCTAGAAGGGAGAACGCGAATGTGCATACACGATGGCATGAACGAAGACTGCCCAGGAAAAGGCTGTCCTTGTCCTTGCATGAACTGCCTCATGGGCCCGAAGATGTACCAAGTTAAGGTCATCGACGAGAACGGTGTTCAGCAGGGCGAAGCCAAGATGATGACCGAGGAGGAGCTCGACGATCTCGAAGACGGCCTACCAGAGGACTGGACGGTCGAGTATGTCTAGGGTTATCATCCTGTCGTTCCGAGACAACGATGTTGCGGAGCACTTCGCACGTCAAGTTCTCGAAGGACAAGAGAACGCCATGTGCTCGGTCTTGCCTGCGACAGGTGTCAAGATCGAGGCACTGATCGCACGTCCTACACAGAAGTGCAAAGGACCTCATCGCGTCCCTGGTAAGCTCAGGTCGCAGATGGGCTGGAGCCGTACGAGGCGTTACGGCTGGTGGGTCTGTAGCGTCTGCAACAAGTGCGCGCCGAAGGTCGTTCGTGACTTCATCACGAACATGATCGGTGGGTACAACAATCTCCTGACGGAGCTGACAGGCGAAAACCCAGAAGAACCAGCTCCTTGGTACCGATACAGAAGGCCATACGGGACATTATGAGCAAGCTCGGGACGATCTATCTTCTCCACTGGGATGGTCGTCTCGGCTCTGGTGCTCCGCGTAATCAAGCCTGGCATTACACAGGCTGGTACAGGTCTGAGAGTCGTATCGACCATCACAGAAACGGTACATCAGACGTTGCAATCGTGAACGCCTTCCTAAGAGCTGGATTCGGATTCGTTATTGCACGGACACGAGAAGGTACTAAGGAAGACGAACGTCGAATCAAGAATGCAGGTGGGGCTCGACGATACTGCCCTATCTGTACAGAACACCCAAGGGAAGGTGTATGGGGTGTATTACACGGAAGTGTTCCTAAGAGGCATAGGCAATAGCCTCTACTGGATGGGAATAACTGATCCTAGCCTAGCAGGCTACAACGACGAAGACCCTGACGACCATTTCGTCTGGGTCTCCGCAGGTACCGGAGAGATCCACCTGAGCAACGAAGGTTGCTGGTGGCTCCACTGGGATCAAACGCACGGCGTCGATGACGAAAAGGAACTTACAGTGCCTGTCACAGAAGATCCTGCAGTCATAGCTCGGTGGCTTCTTGATCAGATCCCTCAGTTCGAGAAGCAGTAGATCATGGCACTCGAAGTCGTCGAAGTAGACGGCGAACACGTTACGTACTCGATTACAGAGGCTACCGACAAGTTCTCGATCGGTTATCTCGACCTCGTATTCGAGATATGCACAGACGGAGACATGACCATTTACAACCCCCTGTCCAAGAAGCGCCTCTGGGTAGCTTCTGGTCTGGCACAAGACACGAACATCTACGACGCTATGACACGCGTAATAAGAGTAGCCAAGGAACTGAAGTTCCTCGGCGACCCCGACGAAGACTAGCGTTGACGAAGACTAGCGTTAGAGACGCCGTCTGTCTCGGCAGACGGCATCTCTTTGCTAAAACTTTGCGATTTTTTCCCTTGCGTTTGCTTATCGTCATCATTTATAATTAAGAAAGAAAAAAGAATGAAAGGAGGTACTGGTCTCTTGAGGCTGTCGATGCAGGACATTTATGAAGCTGTCAATGATCCACTATGGCAGCATTTCAGGAAGTCCCTAAAAGGTGTCTCCACGGAAGCCAAGATAGGCAAGCTCAAGGAATACCTGAAAGACGTTGGACCGTTTGATAGCAGAGACTTTGACTCGACCAAGCCTTACATTCGAGTCCAGAACTACATTAACGCACTTTCCAGAGGCGGGCAGATAGAGCCTACAGATCGGTCGCTATCTGTCCGGAGGCAACTAGAAGAGGTAGTAATCAAAAGGTTACAGTCTCTTCCCAACGAAAATGGAAGGAGGTACCAGTGACTAACACAAAGGAAATCGAAGGTCTAACCAACAACCTAGCTGCTGCATTCACTCCCAGAGAAGGTAGCAACCAAGTTCCGGCTAGGCTTCACGAAGCTGCGGTAGAGCTCGACAAGATGATGACGTCTAAAGAGCCCTGTCCGCTAGATGTCGTACGTGAATTCGTAGGACGTTTCGTCTACGCAAGCGACGCCGAGCTAGACATTCTTACTGTCTGGATCGCGCACACTTACGTGTTCCAAGCGTACTACGCGACTCCTCGTCTGGCAGTCATGGCGCCTATGAAAGAGGCAGGCAAGACAACTGTCCTCAACATGATCGCAGCCCTCGGCAAGAATGCGATCGTAACTATGAACGCGTCAGCGGCAGCGCTGTACGCGATCATCGATCAGGAGCACCCCACGATCGCTTTCGACGAGACGGACAACATGTGGGGCCCAACTGGGCAAGGTAGCAGATACCGTGAGCAACTGTCGATCCTCAACAACGGGTACACGCAGGACGGCTTCGTCCTGAGGAGTCGGAGCGGCAGCGCGTATAAGTACCCTGTCTTCGTGTGTGCTGCGTTCGCAGGTATCGGCAAGCTGCCAGACACGCTCGCGAGTCGGAGCATTCCGATCAACATGAGGCCGGTGCCAGACACTGTCGACCTGCAGGAGTACGAGCCAGATCTGTTCCGAGGCGAGGCAGCGAGGGTCGCGGAGATCCTTCAGTCCTGGCTGGCAGAACGGGGACCAGAGCTCGACCTCCAACCAGATATGCCCGAAGGTCTTAGGTCACGCAGACGTCAGATCATGAAGGTCATGATCGGAATAGGCGACCTAGCAGGACCAGACTGGAGTGCTCGAATCCGTCAGGCTTGCAGAGAGGTAGTCCTCGGCATTTCACGGACTGCCAAGGTCAGCCCTGCGGAAGAGCTCATCAGGATCGTCACGTCTGTCACAGGACAAGGGATCTTCCTACCGACAGGCGACTTGATCGCCCTACTCAAGATCCAGCGAGACCACGACAACAAGATCTCGTGGGCGACTTGGCTGGACAACCCGATTATCGCGGCGCGTCAGATCGCCAACATTCTCAAGCCGTACGGAATCGAGACTCAGCAGAAGTGGCTCGACGGTGAAAACCGTAGAGGCTACAACACCAGTGACTTCCATATGTGGGCGCAAGCTCGCGCGGCCAAGGAAGAACCGCAGGTCGTCGTAGACGAAGATCCTGACGAGGAGGACGAAGCCGAATGATCCAGATTCGAGTGTTCTACTCGGACAACTTCATCCACGCCTCGAATTCCTACGTAGCACCAAGGAAGGTCACTGTGGTCGACCTTGAGCGTTACTTCAAGCAGTTTAACAAATACGGCTGGTCAGCTTGGGCTGAGATCGAAGTCGTATCATGAGTTACGAAGCAGTAAGCAGTCCGAACGCTCCGAGACCGGACGACCCTCTGGTCATTAGCATATCGGAAGGTCTGGCTGCGATAGCACGTAACTACGTGCGAGAAGGTTCCGGCCCGGGGTCTCGCTTCGAAGGGCGCCTACTTGAGGACGTCCAGGCAGAGTGGGTCGTGAGGGGGTTCAGAAGCAATGGGGCATGACTATCACCAAGGGCAGCCGAACTACAACCGGAAGCAGCTGTTTCATGATGGCTGTACCGAGTGTAAGCTACGTGCAGAGAACCCCTCGTTCCTGTTCGACCATGTCGACATGCGAGAAGCATGGGCTCGAGCCATCAAGCTAGGCAAAGGCGAACTAGAAGACCATGATCTTCCGATCAGTGACATCGAGCAGCCAGTCCTGCGGATGCTGTGGTCCATGATCATAGGTCTCGAACGCCACGGACTCCCTATCGGGTCTTATCCACCAGATGTAGCGGTAGTTCTAGGTCGTGCACGTCAGATCCTAGAGGACATTAAGAACTAGTACGAACACACAGAAAGAACCCGGCTATGGCATCAAAAGTTATCAGGATCGAATTCCGAGGAGCGCACAAGTGCTTTAACCAGCTGCGCTCGAACAACAACCGAGGCCTCATAGCGGCCTACAGGTTCGGCGAGATCATGATGGTTCTGAACAGGCAGGGCTTTACGCTCGACGAGCTCGGCGCAGAATTCGACCGCAAGGCCAGAACGATCTCCATGTACATCAAGCTGTTCAAGATGTACGAGGACGAGCAGGCACTGCTCTCAACGGCAGACAAGATGAAGACCTGGAGCGTCTCGCGTCTCACCGGCAACACCGCGGTCGAGCTCATGGTCTTCCTCTACCACTGCAGCAACTGCGGTGCCAAGGGCGACGACATCGTCAAGACCAAGAGGCGGAAGGACGAAGTCGAAGCCGAGAAGGAACTAGCCGACGCAGCTACCGGCGCTACTACGGTCGAGTTCAAGGCGCCCGAATACAAGCAGGCGAACTAGTGGACTCGATTAAGGCAGCTTTCGCAGCCGACATTCAGGAGCTCGTCAAGAAGGCTGTCGAAGACAAAGATACGGCCGTTCCTGACGGGTTTCCTAGGCTCAGCGATCAGTTCACAGATGTCGTCGCAATAGAGTATCAGCGCATCTCCGATCTTGTAGGAGTAGTGCGAATCAACGGTGTATCAGGTAGAGGGCCTCGCTACTTCGAAGTCATCGTGAAGGAACGTTACTAGAGCCGTCGAGGCAGAGGCGAAACTCGCTCGATGCCTATAATTAAAGATATCCAACCACAGAACGGAAGGAGGTGAGGCTCCTAGATATCCTAATAGTCAAAGGCTAGTAGTCTCAGAAATCCAACTAGTAACCGGAGCAACAAATCATCCCACCGCTGGAAGTATACGCGGGGATGCAGCTAGGCTCACAGGCACCGTGGCCTGTGAGGGTGCCACACGAACAAGGGTTCGCGGACACCCAAACCATGCCAGCGCTACCCGACTGGCCACGCAGCATCAACAGGAACAGGGAAGGTACATAATGGTCCGAGGCGCGAGCAACTCGCAGGGCCCAGATCCCGCCCAGAGTGACTGGGAACTCCAGGAACTCCGCAAGGCTCAGACCGACACCTGGACGCTGCAGGGTCTCTAACCCTTAGCAGTCCTCAAGACTCCGGGGCGCCTGGAGACAGGCGTCCCGGTTTGGGGCGCAACTAGCGCCTGTAGTAACAACTGAAAGGAACCCGATCCATGATTGGGAAGAAGAGGAAGCTGGTAGTAGGTGCGATCATCGCGGTCGTCATCGCTATCGTCGCTGCCGTCATCGGTTCCAACCGAGCAACTGCAGCGCCTATCTACGGCGATACGTCGGCCACGGTGAGTCCTTTCACCTTGACCGATCACGGACCTCACGTGAGTACGCCGACGCCTCTGACGACGCCAGTGACCGTCCTGCCTGCGAGCATCCAGTTTCAGGCGATCGGGACGCCGCCCTTCCTCGGGGCGGATACCTGGCAGGTCAGTCCGGCGACGCTGGATGGCTACGCACTCCAGATCAACAGCGCAGGTCTCCTGACCCTGACGCCGATCAGTGGAGCGACGCAGACCATCGGGGCTGGTGCTATCGCGGTTTCGGCGACTGACGTCCTCGGCGCGACGGGGCTGGATACCGTCACTATCGGGTTCGTCGACGCCACACACTCCAGCCTGACACAGGTGTCACACAACCTGCTGAACAACATCTTCGGCCTGAACAACAACGCCAACGGCCAGGTCGACTTCTCACTGGTACCGACGCCCGCTCCGGCCGTAACCTGGTCGGCAGGGAACCTGCCCAACGGCACGGCGATGGCATCGAACGGTATCCTGACGGCGACGAGCTCGATCCCCGGCGCCTACAATGAGGTGCCTGTGAGGGCTACAGACAGTGGCGGGGCAACAGCCGTCGCGGTCGTGGACCTGACTATCAAGGGTGCGATCGTCGGTAACGATACGCCGAGGCTGTCGCATGGGTATGCGGTTGCGGGAATCAACAGTTCCCGTGAGAACGTGTTCTACGAGCAGGACGGGTCGCCGTCCTGGGACCACTTCACCATCGTGGGCCCCGGCGCGATCAACGGTCACCAGGGTTGGGTTCACGGCCAGCTCGGACTGAACGAAGCGGTCTACGGAGGCCTGCTGGCGGGTCACGGTTACACCGTGTTCTACCAGCCGGTGACCGGACCAGGCTCGACCACGCCGTGGCCGGGTGCACACTGGGGCTACGTCTACTTCATTAGCGGACGATAGTTACCTGAACGTCCTGTCCGAGCCGTACGGCGCGGGAACGCCTTACGAGGCGGCTCGGGCAGGGCCTTGAGGTAACTATGGCAGTTGCCTTGAATGTCCTGTTCAGTTCTGGGTGCTGAACAGGGCTTTGAGGGCATTCTACAAAGGGAGGAACAAATAATGACTAACTACTACCCGAATAAGGACCGTACTGTACGTCTAGGGCGTCCACCAGCCTATCCTTGGAAAGAGTGGACTGACGGCACAGAGCGTCTTCTGGTTGAAGGGAAAGACTTCCGGTGCATGGCTGAAAGCTTCGCCCTTCTAGCACGACGTACTGCACGTGTTCGAGGACTCCATGTGACAGTTTCTACCATAGCCGTTCCGAAGAGTGCAAAGACTCCGCTAGAGGTCAAAGTGAACGACGAACCTCAAAACCTTCAGCCAGGTAACACCTACGTCCTGCTCAAGTTCGAGCGGGAAGAGACTGATGATGAGTCATGACCATCGAAGTAGACCAGGATAAGTTCCGAGGCACTTGCCAGAACTATCGACACGGCCTAAGTTCGGACTACACCTGCCGCGTAGTACGACCTGAAAACGGTCCTCTGAAGGTGTGCAGTAATTGTACTACATGGAGTATTACGGACGTTATCTACGAGGACTTGTACAAGGTCAGGATAGCGCAGACCTACGACTGGTGGCGCAGTGAGTTTATCAGGACAGGGCATTCTTACGCCAAGGACCGAATGACTGACCTGTATGCGGAACCTGTCACTACAGTAGCTGTCAAGGAGCCTATGCAAGTTCCAGTTAAGAGGCAGCCACCATCGTATCTATCCGTCGAAGACTCTGTCAGGGTAATACTGCTCTTCATCATAATCGTAGCCTTGTTCGTCGGGGTGTTCGTCGCGGTACTCTAGTCACAAACACAGTCTGCGAAAATTCAAGAATTTTTCCCCTCAGTAGCCTCTTGCAAGCCTCTTGAGGCTGCAGCTATAATATTAACATACGCAGAAATGTGAAGCAGACTAGGGACAACAGGAGCTGATCATGGCAAGCAGGCGTAGAGCCGCTCAACAGCCTGTGTCGGCGGACGAGCAAGAAGGGACAAACGAGATGACCGAAACTGACTTCGACGAAACCGTCGCTGTCGACGAAAAGCCTGAGCCGACCTACGACGAGCTGAAGGCTCGCGTCGTCGAGCTCGAGGAGCAGCTGGCCGCGGCAACCAAGTCGAAGACCAAGAAGGACAAGCCGGAGAAGCGCAAGCCTGATCTTCCCGACGGCTATATCTCCCCTGTAGCCTTCCGTCACAAGCTGGTGGAGCTCGGCCTGGCCAACGAGAGCATGAGCCCTGTGCAGGTTTACGGGCTGGTACGCAAGGCCTCGTCCAACGGCATGCCTGTCAAGCACTTCGACAAGGCCGGCAACGTGTACGACGAGATCCAGACGCACCCCGTCACCAACGAGACGCTCACGCGGCCCGGCCTCATCGAGGAAGACGCTCTCAAGTGGTGGAAGGACCGTCCGAAGCGTCAGCCTGGCCAGCCCAAGCCGAAGACCGAAGGTGAGTCTGCGGACGCCTCCGAGGACTCGGATCTCGAGGACGCCGCCGCGGCCGAAGACCTTGCGGCGGACGAGGATTTTGACGAGGCCGAGTAGCAAACGTCCTGTCTGAGTGTTCCTAGGAATGGCGAGGCTCCGCTCAGACAGGATCCAAACGTCCTGTTCGGACCTGGGGTTTACAGCGGGCACCGAACAGGACCCAGACACCCTGATCTAGAGTCCCTAATAGGGTTCGTCCCAGTGGTAGGTATCTAGGTCAGGGCCCGAACGTCCTGCTCGGGAAGTGGCAACGATCCGTCTAGGAGCTCCTAGGCGACGACCACACGCCCGAGCAGGACTCAAACGTCCAGCTAGGCGCGTCTAGGACACCAAGGTTTCGATAGCTCGACCATGGTGTGGAAAGAAGCGGAAGCAGGACGAAAAGGCGAAGGGGACAACGCAGGTGAAGCGCAGACCAGCAGGCGCACCAGTCACACGTCCTGCCGAGTTGAACCACACCTCTGGTGTCCCCTTCGTCGCGTCGGGACGACACATGTGGGTGTCAGCACCGAGTACGCGCTCGGAACGTGTTGCACTGGTTCGAATCCAGGTCCCGGCTCGAGGCTCCGTCGTTCTCCCGTTCGACGGAGCCTGCCTAGGTCGACCATCCGCAAAGGGAGTACACACACGAGGATGCTTCGGTCAGACTCCACCTAGGCATTACGCCGGCCCGGCGGCGTGCGTCTTGCTTCACCCTCCAGTGGCAGACGCGAAGGGTTCACCCCACTCACCGGGACCCACAATCGTAGCTGGCAGGAACACTCAACCTCGAGGACTCTTGAGTAAGGTCCGAAGCCGAGAGCACGTTTGCCTTATTGGCCCGTGCGCTAATATCGAGCCAGCCACTCAATCACCGGGCTGTCAGATGCGTAGTCTGAACAGCTGGCGGCCCGGCCATAACCCTGGGAGCACCTCCTATGGGCGGTCGATCGCGACAAGGCAAGCCGGGCCTGCTCTGCTGATCCTGCCCATGCGTGGCGGTGCAGCGGGAGGTGCTCCCAGGCCGACTGAAGGCTGCTGGATGTGTAGGCTTAATCTACAGCATAGAGTACCTGACCAGTGTGACGTAAGAGAGGAGCGGTAATGCCTACAGCTGTTGACGCTCGTCTGTACGAGCAGTGCTGCAAGGTCTACGACGCCATGAACGAAGCCGCACAGACCCGTAACGCCGACGGAGTCGCTGTCTATCGAGGTTACACGACCTACCTTCTTGAGCAGTGCGGCTACTCGATCAGCATTTACACTCCGGTCATGCGTAGACTTCGATCCATGGGTTGCGTTCAGCAAAAGGTCCGCGGAGGCCGTGGTATTCCTAGCGAGTGGCTAGTCATTAAGCCTCCGACGCGTGCGGCCTTTGCTCAGGGTGGGCAGCGATGGATGGCACAACAGGAGCGCATTTCGGATTTGGAAGCTCGTGTCGAGATTCTCGAGGCACGCCTGGAAGAAGTCCCAGAAGAAGCCGTATAAATAATTCAGTAATAGCCAGTTCCTTTTTTCACTATAGGCCAGTAATCCAAATACTAAATACGAAATAGTCGGGAGGTGTTAGCAATGCGTAACTGGCTACACGATCTGGTCGAGGCTCTTTGCGACCATCCGGAATTGGACGATGACCTGTGAAGTGGCAAACAATTCACCCTGCTACATGCGCACACTGCGGGACTCCTGTAACAGATGTGAGACACGTATGCGAACAGGCAATCAAGGACTGGCTAGCTCTGAATGCTGAGACATCTGTCCTACCTAAGCCTGGAAGATTCGTGTACGAAATCTTCCGAGAGCTTCAGGCCAAACCTTATCGTACGCTAGACCCTGATCCGTCTATACGTCCACCGATGGAAGACGTGATCAGCGACCTATAGGAGACAATAGTATGCCCTGGTACTTCTGGGTCTTCGTAGGTCTCTGCGGAGCCTGTGTTCTAGTTCTCCTGGTGTTCGTCGTCTTCCTAGGTTACATGCTAAAGCATTCCGGCGAAGGAAGAGGTAGTCGATAGCATATGAACTGTCGAACTTGTGGGGCGGAACTAATTCCAGGCACAGTCTCCGAAGGCGGTAACTGGACTAAAGATCGTCAGCAGAGCCAAGCCTACGAGTGCACGCCCTGTAACGCTCCTCAGAATTGTAACTGTGTAAGTCTGTACGGAGTATTGTTGTGACTACGACACTATACCAGCAACTATACAGGTTCCAACAAGAGCTCGTCGACAAGTTGGGAAGTCCTGATATTCCAGCCCGTCTCATTGGGGACGAAATGGGAACCGGCAAGACATATGAGGCTATAGCCATCGAAGACCGTCTACGACGCACACACACAGGCACCAAGATGCGCACCCTCATTGTTGCGCCTTGGAGCGTTCATGAAACCTGGAAACGTAAGCTCATAGAGCTACTTGGTCTAAAGCCTGCTGATGTTGTTGTTATTGACCGTAAGAAGAGGACTACCTTTCTACGAGCTGTCCAGCTCGGCCAGGCCAAGTATTATATTGTGCACTACGAAGCTCTGCGCATTGCAGACATGCAGCCGTTGCAGCGCATCCATTGGTTCCATATCATTGCAGACGAGATTCATCGAATCAAGTCTCCTAAAGCATTGCAGACGAAAGCTTTTAAGCGTCTCAAGGCTCAGTTTAAGACAGGCATGTCTGGTTCGATTGCAGACGATCGCCCTCAGGACTTCTGGAGCCCTCTACACTGGGCTCGTCCTGATCTGTTTCCGAACGTCTCGACGAAGGACCCTACCAAACTATTCGTCAAGGACTGGTGCGAGACTGAAGAGTTCGAAGGCCGTTTTCTCGGTATCGACGACGATGGTAACGAACTCCATCAGATGCATAAGCGTGTCACAGGTATGCGTCAGGATCGTCTCGACGAGTTTCACGCGCTTATCGCGCCGTTCTATATGCGTCGGCTGAAAGAAGACGTTCTCGATCTGCCTGAGAAGGTTTTCAGTCCCGTTCACGTTACCTTGTACGCCGGACAGCAAAAGGTGTACGACCAGCTGAAGCGTGAGTTCATAGCTTGGATCGGCGAACACGAAGACGAAGAGCTACGAATCAACCGTATGTTCGTCTTCGCACAGCTCGTGCGTCTGCAGCAAGCTGCCCTAGCGTCCTTGATGTTCAGGGATACTGGCAAGGCTGACCGCTTCGGCAAGCCGATCAAGAAGGTTGCACTACGTGAACCTTCAGCCAAACTAGATGCCTTTGTAGACTGGGCTTCTGACGTTAACAGTCCTGTCGTCGTGTTCAGTCAAAGCAGAGGCATGATAGACCTGACTGCAGCAAGACTTGATGCAGCCGGAGCTCGCGTAGGCGTTTACACAGGCGGAACTCCTGATAAAGTTCGTCAGCAAATCATAGACAACTTCAGCGCAGGCAAGCTAGACTTCTTTCTTGGCACGATCAAGGCTGGAGGAGAAGGCGTTGACGGTCTGCAACGAGCGTCTAGCACAATGGTGTTTTTTGATAGGGCCTGGGGACCGTTCAGGAATAAGCAAGCTGAAGATCGTCTGCATCGTGAAGGTCAGAAGAGTTCGGTCCAAATCGTTGACTTCTACGCTCCGAAAACTGTAGATGCAAAGGTTCGAGCGACAAATATCCGTAAGTGGCGAGACCTTCGCCAGATCCTAGGAGATGAGAGATAGCATGGAAGACCTACAGGACCGTATCTACACCGTCGTCGAGGAAGCCCTTCCTCTGAGTAGTACAGGTCTCAATGTCCTGGGGTTCGACGTAGTCTTCGGCAACTGGGACGTCAACGGGAATCCTACTGCAGCCTACGCCATAATCATCGTCGCTAGGCCTACGCTACCTGGAGGCGCGGCGCTCCTGGATAACAGTCCTGCAGACGTACACGTTCAGATCATCGGTCAGGTGACTCTTGAAGGACCTGCAGGAGACTTCTATCCCTCCGACAAGACTATTCGGGCACACGTCAAGACAGCCTGCGACGCGATGCGTCTGAAGGCGACGCAGAAGCAGGCACCTTCTAACGGTGGTGCAGTACCACCTAACCCGTTCACGGAGGCTCTCAAGCGTCATCAACAGCAGCGTGAGCAAGGATAGTAACGATACCTCAAAAAGATCTTGCTGGAGCCTCTAGCATTTCTGTTAGGTCTCGTGATATAATTAAGTAAGGAAAGAATAGTGGTGTTCGGGAGCGGCTGTGAGTCGTAAGTATAACTGTAAACATCCGAACCGTGGCATTTCGAAGTACATCGATCGTCTTAGACGTAGAGGCCTTAGTAAGGCGCCCAGGATGGAACCTCTAGCAGACCTGAAGAAGCGTCAGAAGATCGAACCTATTCCCGAGTCTGAGATAGTCCGAGCAGGCTGGGGTCTCGGAGGCGAAGATGTCGGCTGAAGAAGACTTTCAGGCGTTCTGGGAAAAGAAGACAGGAACCTCCAATAGACATCCTAGAGAAGTCCTCATACGAGGTTACCAGTTTTACGATCTTCTTCTAGAGGCCTTCACAGCAGGGCGTGAAAGTGTCGAACCGGTTATCAATCCTGAATGGTGCAAGGAGATAGTTACCTTGCACAGGTCCAACTCGAACTTCTGGACCATACCAGAACTAGCCAAGCTATTCCAACTTCCAGAAGACCAAGTCAGGGAGATCCTGAATGCCAAGCAAGACGCTACTGGTTAACGAAATCTTCGGTCCAACGATACAGGGTGAAGGTCCTGCAATGGGCCGACGCTGTGCTTTCGTTCGGCTAGCAATCTGCCCGTTGCGCTGCAAGTGGTGCGACACTCCTTACACGTGGGCCTTCTCGAACCCTATTGCCGCGCACCATCAGAGTCACAAGGTGTACGACTATACCGAGGAAGTTCGCGAGATGACCGTAGGCGACGTTGTCAGCCAGGCTATCTTCTGTGCATCAGGTGCTAACCTCGTAGTCCTATCAGGTGGTGAACCGCTAGCTCAGGTCCCTGTCCCGCTACAGGATCCTGGAATCAAGCTGGAAGAGTCTTACGGCGACCCTGTAGGGCTCCTGGTAAATACGCTGCTAGAGGCAGGTATCGAGACGCATATCGAGACTGCAGGCGTTCGTAGACCTAGCCCGTTCTTGCACGAAGCTGTAGGTGGATATGTCGTTTCGCCTAAGCTGGTCACTAGTGGTAACAGTCTCAAGGTAAGACGAGACCTAGACGTCCTGAGGTTCTTCGCGGACACGAATAAGGCGTTCTTCAAGTTCGTGATTACGGAACCGAACGACTTCTCCGAGATCAGCCAGATAGCAGCCCTATGTAGTATCCCGCCGTGGCGCATATGGGTAATGCCGGAAGGCACGACGCCCAAAGCTATCCAGGAAAAGATGACGTTCGTAGCAGACCGTGGAATTCGAGCAGGCTACAACGTCTCGTCACGTCTACACATCCTGGCTTGGGGCGACCAGAGAGCACACTGATGTCTTACTCTTCCAAAGAACTATGCACTCGTGCGCGCATTACGAAACGCCAGATGGATAACTGGTATCGAATGGGATGGCTAGAACCATTCGAACGTCGAGAGCAAGCAGGATCTGGAACGCCTCTGGAGTGGCCAACTCGGACCTTCGAGAAGGCTAAGCTAATGTCACGTCTTATTCGTGCAGGGTTCAAGGTTCAGGAAGCTAACGAAATAGCTGACAGACTTATGAATGACACTACCGCGCGTGCGGATTCAATGCACGATATCGACCTAGGCGATAATATACGACTCAGGCTGTTCGTATAGGAGAGAAGTAATCATGATGTGTCACCCTTGCAGGCAGGCTGGCGAAGTACTCAAGCTGACTCCGAGCGAAGAGCATCCTGATCCAGAGTCAGAGGCTATAGAACTACACCGGATGTGCCAAGAATCGAACTGTACTTGTCAGCACCGCACCGACAAGGACATTATCAATCGAGAAAGGATACCTAGCAGTGACTCACAGCTACCAGGGACCGCCTGAAGGGTTCCAGTTCAACAATGTCCCTTACCCACCACTGGCTGGAACCTGGGGAGTAGCGCACGGTACCGGACCTTTCGCTAGCGTCATCCGTACGGCCACGCAGAGCTGGGCAGGTCATGCTGTCTTGTACGTAGGAGACGGACTAGCAGTCGAGGCTCGCTGGCCAAAGGTCAAGATGGACGCAGCTCCTCGCGAAGACGTCGTCTGGGCTAACGGGCAGCCTCTGACGAGTGAACAACGAATGAGAGCTGTCACAGCTGCTCACCTTCTCATAGGCGCGGGCTACGACATCGCTATCTACCCAGCTCTTGTCGCAGCTCTGTTCAAGGCCTCAATCACCAAGGACATCGAACCGTTGTTCAACAGCGACAGATGGTGGGACTGCAGTGGCCTCGTCGAACACTGCGATGTCGTAGCCGGAGCAGCGATGTTCTCTGGTACAGTCGGTAGCGAGCACTTCGTTACGCCTGCCATGATGATGAACCTCGGCGTCCAGAAGGGGTGGTTCACAAAGTGAACTTGCCACAGTACCGTAGAGCGCTACGTCAGGCTCACGAGGAGTTCGCAGAACAGGTAGCGGCTATACGCGACAAGTTCGTCGAAGACATGCGTGAGGCAGGCGATCGACTAGAGAAGGCTCTAATGTCTGCTCACTCGCAGTTCATGGAAGACCCTGAAGAGACAGCCGAACATGCTCCAAAGCGCCTTAGGGAGCCCCACTGATATACGAAGAAGGCTTGACACCAAGTCAGATCTTCGATCGTACCATGAGGGACTTTGTCGAAGCAATGACTAGAGAGCCTACGGAAATGCCAGAACGACACTACCATGTAGACGAGCTGCTTGAACAAGACGAAGTATGGCAATCTGGTGATCGAGAGATCCTTCGTATCGTCGACATGAAAGACGATCATCTAGTCAACCTGAAAGCGTTTCTGCTCAAGCATGCCTTCAGGTATCAATCAGCCGTTCTTCAGTCTATGTTCACCTTTGCCTCTACGCTCGGAGGCGAGATGGCGCAGGATGCTATGGAGTCAGAGATCAGTCACGTAGCTGACAAACATGCGCTTCTCTGGATGGAAGAACGTCCTCTATACAAAGCAGTGCAAAACGAAATCTTCAGACGGCAGGGATATAGCGTCTGCCGCATCATAGAACAGGAGTAGCAATGCTATACCGAACTAGGACAGTTCTCGTCGAGACGGAACCAGGCACTGGAGAAGAGGAAGGCTTCACCAAGATCTCGATCGGAGAATGCTGGGCATTTATCCCGAACGCCTTGTTCGAAGTTCTGTTCGAGGAGCTAGGTCCAGGACTCCAAGCAGACATAGGCAGTTCTGAAGGCATCGTAGACGCAGCAGGCTTCGACCTCAGCTGGTGCAAGAGCGCCGAGCCCCGCAATCTGATCAACGAGATGCTGGCAATGGAAGCCATCACGACCGACAACACCATCGACGGCCCGTCGTGGATGTTCAAGCCCTACCCGATCAGCATCTTCGGCAAGCTTCTTACCGCTGTTATCGAAGACATGGGCTGGATATGGAATCCTGGAGTAGACGAGTCAGCCCCTAAGTTCCTCGAAGTCGGCTGTGGACCAGGTACGAAGCTAGTCGTAGCCGAGAAGGTATTCGGTCTCGATGCAGGAGGTTTCGACTACAACCCCGACTATGTGCGAGACGCGAACGAGCTACTGCAGTCTAAAGGCTGTCAGGGTGGTGCGTTCATAGCGGACGCTCGCACAGTAACCACCCCCTATAGTCTCGCCGACGTGATATGGCTCAATCGTCCGTTCGTTCATCTCGAGATGACAAGACGTCTGGAAGAGACAGTTCTCAACCGTATGCACCCAGGCGCATACATCATTCTCGGTAACTACGCTACCGATCCGAAAGAGCTCGGGTGGCAAGTCATCGCCGAAGACAAGATGGCGATCGTGCTCAGGAAGCCTGTACTCAAATAACCGATCAGGAGAAATAGAACATGAAACTCAACAAGCGCGACCTGACCTGGGCTGGCGTCGCCAGTACTGGCATCGCAGCGGCAGCAATCATCGCCGGCTGCGCCAGCGGAAACCCTGTCGCCGATGACCTGCAGAACGTATCACCGTCATATCCGAACTACGTTGGGCTCTACCTCAACGTCGACGGCCATCCGAACATCGTCGAGATCTGTATCAACGGTGTAGGCTTCGCCACGACGACGCGCGAAGCCGCAGGCGCGATCACGCGCATCCCTGAATGGGATGCCTTCTGTCAGACGCAAGAAGGTAAGCAGGCTACCCAGAACGGTCAGCCTTAACATGGCTGTTCATCATAACAGGCTAGTTCCGTCTTCTCCAGAGCCTCCAGCTCCGATCCGAGGTGGCACGTTCTTCTACTGCCCTTGGGGTGAGAGGAGAAAAAGCGACTGGGGCTCAATTTCGTTTCTAGCCTGCGGCATCGTCCACGCTGGATGGGCAACCGGCACGAGATTCCGAACATGCAAGGCTTACCGGCAGCACTGGCGAAGGTATCACTCGGAGGTGCAGCATGACGATGTCCGTTAAGACAATGGAGTTCGACACAATCATCGTCATCTACGACTACACGAGCCAGACCTTGACTATCAAGTCAAAGTCTGCTCCAGAGACTAAACCAGCTACTAGGCACAATCTTCAACCCGAAGGCGAGATCAAGCTGCCTAGCTTCAGTATTCAGGAGCTGCGAGAAGGTCTCGAAGGCATCGGTCAGCAAGTCCCATCAGGTCGACGTTTATCTTAATCAGCAACGAGGCCCGCCGGAACACGCCGGCGGGCCTGATAAGGAGAGTATCATGGAAATGAGCCGTTGGACGCTAGTTGTAGAGTTCGACTCTATCCAGGAAATGATAGCCGAAGATGACTACGAAGGAGGCCTAGCTGAAGCGGAAGAGTTCTACCAGTACATACGTGAGTACTGGAACGGCATGGATGAAGATTGGCTCAACGAAGACACGAACCTGACAGGTGACACAGTAACAGTCACCTTCCCAGTTCTGGATGATATCGAAGAGCCGCTTCGATGGCTCACTATGAAGTCTGTACCCAAGAAGATCACCTTGTCTCGTAACGATACTCGAACAGGAGGACCTGCTAGGCATGAAGACTAGGGACCGGGAGCTTCTCGTCTACTTGATATGTATACTAGTCCTGACAGGACTAGTTGTCTTTGCTATAGTGCATGCTGTTGCAACCAACTGCGAGTACAACGCTTGTGGTCATTAGTTGACTAGTGTATTAAGGGAAATTTCAGAATAATTTCCTTTAAGGCTCCATTGTTGTTCCCTCGATTCTTGTAGTATAATTATATTATACGAAAAGCGAGAATCCAGGAGCAAACATTATGGGCGGTATAGCAATCGTGTCCGGCGGGCTTGACAGCACCACGATGCTGTACGATCTTGTGAATAGCGGAACAGACGTAGACGTAGTGTCCTTCAACTACGGGCAGCGTCACATCAGGGAACTGATTCAGGCAAGAGCTATCACTTCAGCTCTTCGTCTCCATCACCTGATCATAGACATTCCGTCCTATGGACGCTCGATCGTGTCCAGCGCGAGCTCTCTGGTAGACCCTAACGCTGAGGTCCCGGAAGGCAGCTACGACGCCGAAAGCATGAAAGCGACTGTTGTCCCGAACCGTAATATGGTCATGATAGCTATGGCGTCGGGAGTAGCAATCTCTACCAAGGCCCAGTTTGTCGCTACGGCAGTCCATGCAGGTGACCACGCGATCTACCCCGACTGTAGGCCTGAGTTTATCAGGAGCCTAGAGACGGCTATCAAGATCGGTAACGAAGGGTTCATTGACCCTGGGTTCGAAATCAGGACCCCTTACATCTACAGGACTAAGGCCGATATCGCCAGGCGAGCAGGCGAACTTCGTGTTCCTGTCGATCTCACGTGGTCGTGCTATAAGGGCGGAACTTCCCACTGCGGACGATGCGGGACCTGCGTAGAACGTCTCGAAGCCTTTCACGAGGCAGACGTGTTCGACCCTACGGTGTACATGGACACCGAATTCTGGAAGACAGCGGTCGCGGCTAAGTAACGGCGGCAATCTCAATGGACGAACAGCTGCCAGGGTCCTGCTCTTGTGCGATAGACTGTTTCCCGCCAACGACGTCTATCATCAACTGCGCAGAGCATGGTATGCCTCAGAACCTGGGGGACACTGAATACCCGGGGACTATGCCTAAGTTCGGGCTACCGATTCACGGTTTCGGAGAAACTGGTTACGTAGCGCCTCTGTACGATCAGCAGCAGATAGAAGAGGCCGCCCAACTAGCAAAGGCTATTGGCTACAAGGTAGGACGTCCTGTCCAGATATGCTCTCTAGCCGACCTTAAGAGGATCGCAGCTTCCACAAGTCCTGGAAGTCCTCCTCCGAGTCTTCAGTATCATAAGCCTGGCTGCATCTATAGCACTGGTCCGCACCCTGGTGACTGTTATGTCGAGCCGCTGCCAGGGCCTAGCAGGATTCATGATGGAGACCCCAAGCAATGAGTGAACTCGTCCACGAGATCCATTCGTCTCAGCTTCGTGGTTACCGTACATGCAGACGTATGTGGGACTGGCGCTATCGTGACAACTGGGAGCCGATCAAGCGTCCGGCGCCTCTCGAAGATGGTACTGTCTGGCATAAGGCTCTAGAAGTCTTGTACAACCCTGAGACTTGGCGCGTTCCTCTAGCGGACTTGCACAGGTTTGCTCAGGAAGCTCTTATCGCCGAAGCTGATCGGCAACGTACGGATTATCTCCATCGTGCAGGCAAGTACCAGTTGGACGAAGAGGAAGCTCTCGACTATGGCGAGCGTCTCAGTATCCTACGGAGCATGTTGGTCAAGCTGTGTCGTAGTCTCGACCGTTCGGCCTATAAGCCGCTATTCGTAGAGCGTGAATTCGAGTGTCCTGTTGTTGACGACGCAGGCAACCAGCTTCACTGTGTCTGCAAGGAATGCATCGCACAGTACCGAAAGCATAACGAGTTTCCGGATTCATACGACATTACAGGACAGTTTACAGGTCTTCCAGTTGTATTCAGCTGTCGCATCGATGCAGTCTTCGAAGACCGTGAAGGATTCGTCTTCGTAACCGACCACAAGTCAGCCGCCAGCTTGTACAAAGAAGACTCAGTAATCCCAGAGCTCGAAGACCAGCTTCCTTCGTACCTGTGGTGCGTTCGTCAGAACGGTTACCCGGCTACCGGCATTATCCTCAATCAGTTCCGAAAGGCTTACCCGAAGCCTCCTAAGAGACTGCAGACTCCTGGACAGGGACGCTGGTACAGCGTCAATAAGCAGCAGCTCACGGACTACCACACAGCACGACAAGTCTTCGAACGCAAGGACAACAGAGCTTATCGTCACGGCTTGTACAACGACTACCTAGAGTGGCTCAAGGCTCACGGTCCAGAATATTCCAGGCAGTTCGTGATCCTCAAGACTAACGAACACCTGGAAGAAGCTGGCCGTAATATACTGCTACAAGCTAAGGAGGTGATCGGCGAGCCAGCTATCTACAAGAACGCGAATCAACCGAACTGTCAGTCATGTTCATTCCAGCTACCCTGTCTTACAGCTTCTGGCGGTCTAGACCCGACAGGAGACCTTGAGGCAGGCTTCGTCAAGTCAGAACCGTACTATATACAGAGACGGCGGCAGTCATGAGCGACGTTAGCACCGCACTAGTCCCTACTATGACAGACTTCGGAGGCGTTCCCATAGCGCCTATCCGAGACAAGCCACAGTACATGAAGGCTCTGGTCTACGGTAAGCCAGGCGTCGGCAAGACAACTCTGGTAGCCCAGGCTCAGAAGATCCCAGGCATGTCACCTGTGCTCTTCATGACACCGGATCAGGCGGAGGCAGACACGCTGCGTAAGGAAGCTCCAGACGCGCAGGTAGCCTTCATCAGGAAGTTCTCACAGTTCGACCAGATCTACAAGGCAGCAGCTAAGCTGTCTGCCGCCGGTACGCCTATTCCGTTCAAGACCTTCGTGGTCGACACAGGTACCGAAGCGCAGAAGCTATCCATGAACGACATCATGACAGCTCTTCTTATCTCGGGTCGACCTGGAGGCGGAGAGGTTAACTTCGACGTCCCGAGCATGCGTGAGTGGGGCGAATCGATTAGCCAGATGCGGACGCTCGTTCGGCACTTCCGCGATCTACCGGTCAACTTCATCATGAACTGTCACGAAGCGGAAGCCAAGGACAACCGTTCCATCAACTGGATCGTTCCAGACCTGCCCGGCAAGCTCAAGAACCAGGTCTGCGGTATGTTCAGTAACGTGTTCTACCTCGGAGTAGAACGTACAACAGTGACAGAAGGCCGAAGCAAGATCGTCGAAGCCGAACGTCGCATTCTCTTGACAGGCCTTACGGAAGGCTACCTAGCTAAGTCAAGAACCGGACTCTTCGAGAGGGTTGTTCAGGAACCTAAACTCGAAGACCTCTATAAGGCAATTATCAGTATGCCTGCAGAGGAGACCGCCCGATAGGGCAAAGTAACTAGTACAGAAAGAGAAAACGGAACTATGGGTATCAAGGTAAGTCTCAGCGACCAGGAAGCTTCGTCAGGCGACCGCAGCTTCGACCCGATGCCGATCGGCAAGTACCACGCCGTGATCCACGCCGTGGAGCTGGCGGAGTCAGAATCGGATAACAACCCTGGCAAGCCGATGCTCAACTTCGAGTTCGTCGTTCAGGACACGCCGGGACGCTGGCAGGAGTACGCCAACAGGCACGACTTCGTCAACGCGTGCCTCTGGGAAGGCGCGATGTACACCATCGTCGGCATCCTCAAGGCACTGCCTTCCCAGAAGGGCAACAAGAACGCCTACGAGGACAACCTCGACTCTGACGGCAATCTCGAAGTCCCGACCGAGCCAGAGTACTACGAGGGTCAGGAGCTCTTCATCCGGCGCGGCAAGAACAAGCGGCAGGTCGAGAAGTTCCCTGACATGCCCGAGCGCCACATCGAGGTCCGCGGCTACGGGATGTTCTCCGAAGACCAGCTCGGGTCTCCGAAGAGCGAGACCGACGTTCCGTTCTAGCTAGACCATGAAGATGAAGGTTCGAGTCGCGGCGTAAGAGACTGGTACCTGTAAGAGAGCGACTAGGGCCAGAGGCCTTCATCTTCAGCACCAGGGAGACAGAGTGCCTAATTACGACTTCAGTTCCAGCTTTCCTCATCCACAGTGGAGTATCTGCGGCATGGAGCTTCCTGACGGAAGAGTCCGTATTATTGCTAGCAAGGAGCTCAGTTATGCGGAACTCCGATACGAAGCGGGGTTCCACCAAGTGTTCGACGGAATCTTCCCGATTCATGCAGGTATCACGCATACGGATCTGACACTGACGACACATATGCGCACCTGTGTCCTTATCGACGGACCCGACTACGCTACCTGTATCAAGCATCTATTCGAGACTTGGAAGCCTGACGACCTTAAGCGCAAGGCTATCGGTCCGAAGCAACTCGGTATCGAAGGTTCTCCTACCGGCCGTACACCCACGCCTCCTCCGATCGGATACTAGCATGTGGCGCATCAGTAAGACATTTCAGTTCTCAGCAGCGCACTATCTCAATGATCTTGCAGAAGGCCACCCTTGTGGACGCTTGCATGGGCACAATTACGAGGTCGAACTGTATCTAGAAAGTCCTGCGCTCGACGATGTAGGCTTCGTACGTGACTACGGAGAGCTAGGACGCTTCAAGACCTGGCTGGACAACACGTTCGACCACAGGCAGATCAACGACACGATCGAACAGCCTACAGCCGAGAACATGGCGAAGATGTTCTACGAGCGAGCAGTAGTCTTGTACCCCGAAGTCGTAGCTGTACGTGTCAGCGAGACACCGAAGACAACCGCCTGGTATTCGCCGCACTCACTACCGCCGCTAGACACCGTGCTCGATGTCATAGAGTCACTCGCAGGAGAGCCGGTTTCTAGTCCAGATCGTCAGCGCCTCATAGACGCACTAACTCAGCTTCTTCCGTTCCGGTCTATATTCGGCGTGGGAGAGCCTGGTGGAGGGAAGTAATGCCTTTCGAACCTGATGGCTTGATATACAGAGATTCCGTAACAGGTCAAGAAGTTCTAGACGTTCAAACAGCTAGACCTGAGACCCTGATGAGAATCCTTCTAGAAAAGGTTCTACCAGACTTCGACTGGGACGGCGACGACGTCAGGGATACTCCGAAGCGCTTCGTCAAGATGCTACGCGAGCTAACAGATGCTAGCGAGCATTGGCAATTTACAACCTTCAAGACAGACGCTCACGAACTAGTGGTTGTCAAGAACATTCGGTTCGTAAGTCTATGCTCACACCATCTAGCGCCTTTCACAGGTATCTGCCATGTAGGCTACGTACCTGATGGACTCATTGCAGGTCTATCCAAGATAGCGCGTCAGGTTCAGACAGCAGCTAAGACTCCCGCAGTCCAGGAAGAACTAACTACAGACCTGGCAGATACGTTCAATGATATCCTGAATCCACAAGGTATCATTGTCGTCATGAAGGCGTTCCACAGCTGCATGTCGCTGCGAGGCGCACTAGCACACGAGACCGAAACGGTCACCAGCGCTGTCAGAGGCGTCTTCGTCGATAACAAGCGCCACGTCAAAGAGGAATTCTTCAAGCTGTTGGGGCTGTAATGATTCCGATAGAAGTAGCAATTATCCCTCCAGGCGCTCTCGCACAGCGGTACTGCGAAAACCGTCGTATACAGATGGCTCTGGCAGGCGAACTCATTCATCCTAACGGAGGAGAACCTCCGAACGGTCACTATCTCGACTTCTACAACCAGGCATGGAAGAGTCACCATGTCGAGTGGCTACTAGACAACGGCGCCTGGGAAGGTCAACGTCTGAACAACAACGACCTTCTGCGAGTCGCTGCACGCTACGGTGCAACAGAGCTAGTAGCACCTGACGTCCTAGGTGATCCTTCCGCGACGCTAGCACTCACTCAAGAGTTCCTGGGACTTCTACGAGACTCGCCGAAGCTGCCTTTCGGACAGGTCCCACGCATTGCAGTCGTAGCTCACGGGCAGAGTCTTAACGAGTCTCTGGCGTTCGTATCCGAACTGAACCACTGCGACACGAGTCATCATGTCAAGACGATCTCTATCAGCCGAACTACCTGCTACAGGTCAGGCAACCCTACAGCTAGGTTTGAACTGGCTCTAGAAATCAAGAAGCGCTACGGTATTCGTTACGATATTCACCTGCTAGGCTTTAGTGACCAATGGCCAACAGAGCTTCAGCACTGCGCCTCGGTATCTGGTCTAGTTCGGAGCATGGATACTATTGCGCCCTTCTCGTATGCACACAGAGGAGTAAGCATAGAAGAAGTCGGCAGAGTAGAAGTACCGCGGCCTGATAACTACTTCGAACTCACTTATGCAGACTTCGATCACGACCTACTGCTGCACAACATCAACGTCCTCGACCAGTGGGGTCGTACTCCGATTCAGAGGTGGAAATCATGACAGAGCGTATAGTTATCATTCCACGCAACGAGAACTGGGAAACACCTTCAGGCTGGTTCGTGATAGAGTACTACGCAGGCTACGGTCTACTAGGCAGTGCTGGTATACCTTCTGCAGCACGTATCACAGACGACCCTGAACACCATGAGCTTATACAAGTCCTACAGTCGTTTCCTTCCGAACACGTCTGTACTCAAGGTGTCTGTAACGAGCACGCAGGAATTCATCCTGAGAACATCCACATGACAGAAAGCATCGATCTACGTACTCAGGGTGAACTGCGCCCAGAGTACTACAAGACTGAGTCAGGTCTGGAACCATGGGACGTTATTAAGGCCTTTCGTCTAGATTACTGGCGAGGCAATGCAGTTGCATATCTCCTGCGAGCAGGTCGTAAGCCTGGAGATAGCGGCGGCAACGGTGCTATATCAGACATACGGAAAGCGTATACGTTTCTAGGCGAACGTCTACGTATGCTAGACGAAGAACGATATCCACTTCATGTAGTAACTATTCAGGACGCAGAAGATGAACCGAAGCGTAGAGGACCTACTGACGTGGGGTGAAAACTGCAACGTTCGGTTGCGTGACACAGACATTTACTGCTTGCGCAACGAACATGGCGATGACACTCCTCACCAGAACGGGGACGTAACGTGGTGGAACAATCAGGTGAACTAGTTCAGCCGAAAGCACGTCGTCATCCTCTAGCAGCCTGCGAGACTTGTCCGCTTAACACCTCTGAATACGGATTCGTTCCTAGCTCTGGACCTGACCGAGCCAGGATCGCTCTAGTGGGTCAGAATCCTGGGCGAGCAGAGATTAGGCTAGGCAGACCATTCATTGGACCAAGTGGCAAACTCCTAGACAAGGTTCTGCAAGCCTACCGTCTGAGGCGAGATGAGATGTTCATTACGAACGCTTGTCTCTGCACGTCTAAGGACAACCCAAGCTTCACGCCTCCTCCGGGAGCGGTAACTGCTTGTCGACAAAGACTGCTAACCGAGCTTAGGCAGCACGGCGTCGAACAGATCGTGGCCCTGGGGAACACTGCAGCACAGTCGTTGCTGAGAACTAAGATCGGTATTACTCAGCTACGCGTAGGACCGTTCCGTGAGACAGACGACCTGCCAGATGTCAAGATCATTCCGACCTTTCATCCTGCTGCATGCGTCGATCCGGCTACGAAAATTCTCAAGGCAGACCTTTCATGGATACCTGCCTCTGATATCCAAGTAGGAGACGAACTAATAGGCTTCGACGAGAACAAGCCTCGCGAACCATACTCCCGGAGAGAATGGAAGCCTACTGCAGTCACGGAAGCTTACAATATAGTGACTTCTAGATACAGGATTACCCTAGAGAATGGAGATACTCTCACTTGTAGTTCGGATCATCTATGGCTCGCCTGGGATCCTAGTGACAGGTCAATGCATTGGATGGTTCCAGAGCGTCTAAAGAAACGACTAGGTCGAGCAACTCTACAACTGTTCATGAAGCCTTGGGAACTAGCTGAAGGATCATCAGCAGGCTATATAGCAGGGTTCCTTGATGGTGAGGGAACTATCCATCCTCAAGATGGTCTACAGTGGGGTCAGAACAACGGAGCCGTAGCAGACCATATAGTCCGACTGTTCAAGGAATACGAATTCGATATTCGCGTCAGCAAGGGATGGTCGGGAACTCACAAATATACAGGCAATAAGGAGTCAGGAGAATGCAGACATTATCACACGCGTGGACGTAGAGAGGGGTTGCGAGCAGTCGGAATGTTTCGACCCGTTCGTCTCCTACCTAAGGCTCGCAAGATATGGGAAGGATGGGGTGTCAGAGCTGATAAGGTACTAGTAACAAACGTCGAGAAGATCGAAGACGGTGTAGTTCGTGTCATAAACACAACTGAGCGAACCTATATAGCAGACGGCTACATGTCTCATAACTGCCTACGTGCTCCTGCTGCTTTCCCTTCGATGTGCAACGACTTCCAGAAGCTTGTAGTCGCTGCTCCTCCCTGGAAGAAGCCTAAGGTAGTCGTCATTGATACTGAAAAGGGAGCGCTCCGTGCAATAGCCATTTTGCGACGGAAGTACAATAAAGCCGTAGTTGACATTGAAACCGACCTAGATAAGGAAAAGTCGTTCGACCACCCGAGCAGGTTCGCACTGCTCTGCATAGGCATATGTGTACAGAAAGGTGTAGGCATTGTATTCGGAGAACGAGCCTGTAGATCTGAAGCAGTCCTCAAATCGATGGCCGATTGGCTGCGAGGTATTGAACTCATATTTCAGAACGGGAAATTCGACGTCAGTGGCTTGTATCCTAAGGGATTCACCGACCTTGTCATCGGACAAGACACCATGCTCAAATCCTACGTGCTGGATGAACGCTCGGGTATCCACGGACTGAAGTACAACGCCGTCGAGAAACTAGGTGCTCCCCGTTATGACGAAGATCTCGACCAATACACCGGAAAAGGGAAGAACAAGCGCTTCGGTAATATCCCAAGGTCTATCCTATACGAATACAACGGCTACGATGTCGTTTGCACCTGGGAACTCGATGAGTTCTTCGATGCCGATATCGACCGAGAAGATGGTCTACGCCTTCCGCCTATACGCGATCGCGCTGACGGTGAATGGTGGGGACTCCGACATCTGCATGACTTTCTATGCGAGGCTGCCACAGGGTTCGTCTACCTAGAACTCAACGGGTTCGCTGTAGACCTGACTTATAATCGTCAGCTGCAAAGAGAGTACGCAATCGAAGCTAAGGGCTACGAGCGTACTATGTTCAGGATAGCAGGAGAGTTCAACCCGAAATCGCCTATGCAGGTCAAGGCTGTTCTTCACGATCTGGGTGTCAAGATACCCATGAAGAAGAACCTCAAAGGTGACATGGTTGAAACTACCGATGCCGAAGCATTGACCTTGATGTACGAAGCTGCCAAAGCGCGTAGAGACAGAACTAAGTCAGGGAGAACAGCTCAGGCTCCGGGTCGTGTAGTTCTACAAGGCACGATCGATCATGGCGGCTCGAACCAGATCGGTCCTGAAGTCGTAGAGGTAAGTACTGAAGACAGCATCGTTACGTTTCTGGAGACGATGCTTAAGTACCGTAAGGTGGCTAAACTAGATGGTACGTATGTCACAGGACTCCGGAAATACGTTTACCGCGGTAGGGTTTATCCCACCGTAATGCTTCATAGTACTAGTACCGGAAGACTATCCCAAAAGAAGCCCTCGCTCCAGGTCATTCCTCGGGGTGATAAGCTGCGTAGACAGTACAAGGTCGCTAAGGATGATCACGTCCTTGTTGGTGCGGACTACGGTCAGCTTGAACTCCGAGTTCTAACCTGGCTAGCCCAGGAGCCATATTTTGCAGAAATCTTCCGTGATCCTTCTCGAGACCTGTTTGACGAACTACTTCCTATCGTTAGACCTGAACGATCATACAGACTAGCATCGGCTTCAGCTAAGGACAAGCGTATCATCGTTAAGGCCTTCGTATACGGTCTAGCGTACGGTCGTGAAGCCAAGTCCATTTCGGACGAACTAGATATTCCGCTTCGCGACGCACAAGCCATGTATCGTGACTTCTTCGTGGTCATTCCCCGAATCGTAGCCTTTCGCGAGAAGATCAAGTGGGCTGCCACGCACGGCGAAGATCTGATTACGCCTTTTGGTCGACGTCGTCGATTCAACCTCGTTACGGACGAGAACCTCAAGGACGTCCAGAACGAAGCCATGGCTTTCCTTCCGCAGTCTACAGGGTCTGATATCTGCGTTCAGGCCTTCATTAACCTGCGTAAGGAACTCAAGGGTGTCGCTTGGTGTCGTAATACCATCCATGACGCTCTGTACTTTGAGACGCATCAGGGCAACGTCGAATACGTAGGCAACCTAATGCGCCAGCGCATGGCAGAGTCCGCATACAGGATCTGCGGCGACTACGTACCATTCATAGTCGACGTAGAAGTAGGTCGCAACTGGGGCGACATGAATCATCTCGAAGAATGGCTCAAGGGAGAACGTCCCTATCCGTGTGCAGTCGAACTCTGGAAGCCTCCTATGTTTCAGGAATACGCAGCATGAACCAGTTCGAACGAGATAAGTCTGAGCTCGGATGGCGAGTAGCTATGGCGCTTTGGCTCGAGAATCGCACGACCGCTCCTAGGATCATTAATTGGCAAGACCCGATGCGCATCAGGAGTACGCGGCATGAGTAGCATACCAACTTGGCTCCTAGCTGTGCTACTTCTCAACAGCTTCCTGCTTGCCTGCATGACTCTCAAGTATGGCGGCTGGTTTCGTCGGTTCAGGGACTGGTATGAGAGCAGATAGGAGAGTTTCGTGATCGAGTACTTTATCTTCCCGCTAGTTTCCTTCGTAGCCATGAGCGCTCAGGATATCCTCTGCGTATGGATGGTTCGTGCAGAAGCACAGGGACGGTCCAGCGACGCAGGAAACTGGGACATGGCGGGCGATGCTTGTCGCATGGCCTGGCTATACTGCGGTGGCGACGCCATTTTCGTCAGCAAGAACTACCTACTAGCGATCCTGTGTGTCATAGCAACCCTGGTGGCTGACAAGTGGGGTACTTACTGGGGAAGTGAACTTGCCAAGAAGATGGAAGCTCGACACGCTGAGGAGCACCTAGAACCATGATATCCATCCCGATTTGGCTCCTAGTAGTTCTTATCGTCGGGATAATCTTGGGAGCAGGAGCGGTCATATGGTTCCTTAACTGGATATCGCACTTCATGGACGGCTTTTGACATGAAGAGTCAAGCCCTAGACTCTTGCTTCGACATGATCTGCAAACACATGGTCTGCGCCATCTCATCTCCTGAGGACTCCTATGCTTGGAAGTGGAGATGGCAACTAGTAGAGACCTGGCTCGCAGCAGCAGCGAATATCATAGAAGCCGAATAAAAACCTTGCTGTAGCCTCTTGCTTTAGACTATCATATTGATATATAATTAAAAGAACGGAGGTGCTGAATGTCAGCTTACGACTACAAGTACACGGACAGAGACGTTCGTGAGAACATTAATCTCATGAAGGCTGCTCAAGACTATCTGTTGCAGTACGGAGGAGACTTCGACTACCTAGTCAGAGCTCGACAGTACTTGGTTATTCAAGGCAGTCTACCAACAAGTATAGCGCGTGGAGTTCTCAACTGCATGCGCAGCGACCCTTACTGGGTAGGTCGAATACCTGCTCCTAGGCTCGAAAACTACTTTATGTCACCACCGGAGTCTCCCAGGAGGCTATACGCTGTCGACCTTCAACGTCCTCGGCGCATCAGGCTCAACGCTACGTTCAACAAGCCATACGTTATGTCTCCTTGGAAGACTGCATATCTAGTTCATCTGCTAGACCAGCGAGACTCACAGCTCTGGTATCATCCGCACACAGGCACCTACGAATGTCTACTACAAGGCTGGTGCAACATCAGCTACGGCCAACGTCGAAACCTAATCATGACCGACACTATCCCAGAAGGCAGGAGAGAATGCGACCGTTGTCGGCGCGCTTTGGAGGCGTCCCAACATGATCCATCGTATAGTAGGCGTCCCCGATGGCCTTAAGCCGGGCGAATATGAAGTTCGCCTAGTACGTACATGTGGTGACATCATTATGTTCGAGTACGTTGAGCCTGAAACTACAAGTGAGCAGACTAATGACTGAGATCGAAACTATCAGGAAGATCGTTCGCGACATGCTTGCAAGTCACGACCTAGAAGCTGTTCTCGTAGTCAGAGACAGAAATAGTAAGGAAGTCTTGTACGAAGTAGGACATACCAATATTGGACTTGAAGATCAAGTCACTATCAGACACGTAGTGGGCGACTTCGAAGTCTCGGAAGTCTAGACCCGTGAACTACAGTAGATACTGCCACAGATGTCGTAAGTACGTTACGCGATGGCCGCATTGGTGTAGATAAAGCCTGACCCTCCCTCGGGCGGACGGCGAGAGAGGGCCAGGCGCCTAAGGCTAGGTCGTAACGAACTGGACCCAGCTAGACCAGACATGGTCCGTAGTGTTTGCCGCCACCCTCCATCTGTAAGTCGTTCGAGGTGCCAACGCCGCTATCTGCGTTAGCGCCTTAACTGTCTCGTCGATCGACAGAACCCACCCGAAGCCTGACTTATCCCACTCGACCTGCAGGTGGTATCCTTCTGCTAGAGTCACTCCCGCGACTGGCTGCCACGAGAAGATAGCCTCAGATGCCGTCGACCGAACGGTTTGCTTCAGACCTCCTGGAGCAGACGATGGCGTCGGAACGGGGACTGGATCGGGTGCAGAAGGCTCAAGAGCCTTCCAGGTTGCAGACCCGATGACGCCATCGACTGTCAGCTTCTTGAGCGTCTGAAATGCTTCAGTCGCCGCTAGTGTGCCTTCGCCGAAAAGACCGTCGACTACTAGCCTACCTGGATACCAGGTGTTCAGAGCCTCCTGAGCAGCCCTAACCGCCGGTCCTGAAGAACCTTGCGACACTAGGTTTCCTGCGACGCCTGACTGGTCCGCCAACCATGACGTCGAGAATACATCCAGGTCGTAGGATCCTCCGCCTCCTAGGTCACTGAACTGGATAGCGATGATTGGGAACGGACCGGACGCTGTGAGAACTTCTACGACTGCCTGCGCGTCGGTTAGATTCCAGTTCGCGATCCATAGCCCGACACCACTCGTAACGCCTGCAGCTACAAGAGCGTTGACGACGTTCGAGACGTTACTCGCTGAGCAGTAGATAGCAGGTCTGCGCTGTCCTGGCCTCTTGTTCGTTGCGAATGCCGCCTGCATCGCGATAGCCCAAGGCCCGCAGTCTGCGTAGGTGGCTGCACCGCCCTCTACGTCTAGGATATCAGGGAACGGACTTTCGTCGACCGCGAGCCCAACCGCCTGAGCGATCAGGACGACTCCAGGGTTAGCGACTAGCTCTGCAGTGCTCCAAAGAATGTCTGGAGTTCCTGTGACGTAAGCACATCGCTGGCCTGGAGGTAGTGCTCCGTAGTCCGCTGATGTTGCATCGAACGCTGGTATAACACCCATAGTTGTCCGCCTTCCTGATTAAGACGTCGGCGGATTGATAACCGTGGACGTCGGAGGCTTAGGCTGGTTCGGGACGAGGTAAACGACGATCGCTGCGATCGCAGCCACGACTGTCGACGTCAGAGGCGAGTTGTGGCCGAAGGTCGTGACTCCTGTGGAGATCGCGCCGAGAACGGCTACGATGAACTTGCTGTACTGCCCGATGTTGCTGAACATGATCTATTCCTTCCTTTGTACCGCCTGAGCCTTGTCATCAATAATTTGCTGTGCGACATGCAGGCGATCTGCAATCTCCTGCTCCAATCGCGAGACCTTTACCTCCGCTCCTGCCATCGCTGCATACGTTTCAGGGCTAGTAACTATACCGTTCTCCTTTTGTATCGCAACTAGCTCCTGAATCTTGAGCAGGAGCGCTTTAGTCGCACTTAGATCCGACTCGATTGATGCTGTCAGAGTAGAGTTCACTAGCGAGTGAATGAGATCCAGCTTGCTATTAGTGTCCGCACCCTGCTTACGGATACCTGTGACTTGTCTGAAGCCTATGATTGCTGCTAGGAGCAAGAGGACTGCTGTTACGATACTGGCTATGGAAGTGACTATGCCGGCATCAGATGAAGCTGCCACTGAAATGCTAATCACTAACCATTACTCCTAGTCTGCAGTTGAGTTACCTGCGCTCGTAGCTCCTGAACTTCATCTAGGATAGCCTTAAGACCTCCTTCAGTATGTATATCCGTCCGATCGATAAGCACTTCAGTATCCTCGAAGGTCTTAGCAGCCCGCGCGTCGGATGCCTTCGACTGGCCATCCTGACCGACCATAATGATGGACAGCAGGACTAGCTGCAGGAAGAATGACGCCGTCCACTGGACCATGCCATACAGTCCGCCCTGGATAGCCTGCGGCAGCGCGAGTAGGTCTAGAGCCGCGAAGACATAGGCACACCACATCGTGCCTACACCCTTAGTAATCTTCAAGGCTAGCCAGGCGTTGACCTTAGCGTACCAGGGCGCATCACTAGCAGCCCGCAGATGATCATGACCATGTAGATGTACTGCTAGGCCATGCTTCGTGTGCCCGAAGTGCGGCTTGTGGTCGTCCGCCATAGCCTTACCTCCTTACTGTACGAGACCCGCCCAAAGAGGTGCGAGTGCGGTATCGTAATTGTATGCACTCGGCTGCGTAGCCGTGCCGTAGTATAGCGCGGATACAGTATTAAACAGGCCAATCATGTATGCCGCGTAGGCGGCATCAGACTGGTTACCAGGAGCGTTTGAGTTAGCGTTGTTGTATCCTGCCGCCGTCAGGATCTGTACAGGCGTCCCGCCTGCGCCGTTGTTCACGAATGTGCTCAGGCGTCGGAGCTCCTCCATGATATTCCGCAACGACGTAGCTAGAGTGGTCAGCGTCTGGTCGATCGTCAGGTTCGTTGCTTGCATGCCGACAGGCATCTTACCTCCTATGAAGCGTGCTCCTCCGACGGCTCGTCGATCGACAAGTCGTCCTCATCATCACTGTACATATCAGCCGCAGACAACGCTGCGACTTGTTCCTTGAGCGAATCTAGTTCCTTCACGCAACTCTGGAATGACTCAGCTAGAATACGCTCACGCTCACGGCCTTCCTCGATCGCCACTTCCAGGATCGCCTGCTGGATAATCGCGTCCGATATCTTGTCGCGCAGCTTCCGCACGAGCACGTCTGCATTGACCTGCACATTTGCCTGGTTGTCCGCCATATCTGCCTGCTCCTAATCTAGTGGTACAATCACGTGCCAGAAGATCTCCTGTCCGGCCGTCTGAATACCAGTTATCTGCACGTTTCCTGTGGTATGGTCTATAAAGATCCATGGAGGATCGACGCTACTCGGGAAGGCTGCCCAGCCCGCTTCGCGGTTGCGGTCGTTCGGCGGAACGTATCCAGAAGGCAGTGTCATGCAGACACTGTTTCCGGTCACCCCGCCAGGGCCGACAACATCACCCTCAATCTCGACGGCGCCTGCAACGCCCCACGGTATACACCGATATCGAATACCGACACCACCGATCTTCGGAGAGGCGGCAGTCCAGGAATTAAGCAACGAAGCATTGTGCCAGGTCTCGGAGCCTGTAGGAGTCACTCCAGAAACAGTACCTGGTACTGTTCCGACGAGGGTATTACATGCATAGATGTTAACTCCGGTACAGTCCAGCTGCATGTAATCATGATGTGTCTGGCCATCATCGACGAAAGTGAAGTGTAGTTTTGCGTAGAAGCCTGACGCATCGGACAGGAGTCCCATCTGGACCCAGTCTCGGTTTCCCACCTGTGACAGACTAGGTCCTGAGACGAATAGCTGTCCGGAACTGCTCGGGCTGAGCGCTCCGATGTTCGGCTGGTTCCCGAAGAATGACGTCGGAGACAACGGAAACACTAGGAGCGCCGGATTTCCAGGACCTCCAGCTGAGGGCACTAGAGCTACCTGCGGGGTGCTGCCTGAAGCGTTTCCAACATATAGGCCGGCGGGAATAGTGTTGCCAACAGAGTCGGTCGTCGTCACGTTAGATAGCGAAATAAATACATTGCCAAGCGTCGGGGCTGCAGTAGTGTAGGCTATGTAGTCCGCAAGCGGGTCTGTACTAAATGATAGGAACTCAGCCGCGCTAATCGTGGTGGCGTCAACGATGCCAGCTACAACGATACCGGCTACTAGTAGGTTAGCAGAGATCGTGCCGGCTGCAATCGATGGTGTACCAAACTGGTACAGGTCGAATTCGGACGTACCCGCGTTATACACCTTCATAACGGGGTAGCCACTGCTCGTGTCGAACCAGAACGTCCCGTTCGGAGGAGACACCGGAGGAGTTGGTCCGATGAATACCTGCGTGCCACCTTCGGTGAGGACTACGTCGCCGTTGACCTCACCGCTACCGTCGGCATTGAGGATCCAACCCGCAGTGCCAGGACTATAGGTGCTGGACTGAATAGATGTTCTATTCAGCGTCGTACCAATAGCCACAGGATCATTAATGATGTTCTCAACATTGAGCATCCGACGCCGCAAGTCAGCTATCGTGCTCATAAGCCGACGATCTAGTGGAACAGGATGATCGGTCATGTCAACGGTCCTTCCACTAGTGCACCTAGCTGCCAGCTTGTCTGCTCAGCTTGGTCCCCTGTTGGGAAGTTCAAGGTCCAACCTGTCATCTGAAACAGCTGTGTTATTCCAGGCACACCGTTAGGGCCTGCAGGATGCAAATCTGACGTCCCGATGAAGTACATCTCATCGCCGAGAAGCGTATCCTTAATCGCCGGATATTGACCTGCTCCTGCCAAGACAATCGGTGTCAGATTGCCTAGAATTGACGTCGAATACATAGACCCGATAGTGTAATTAATAATCTGCGCTTCGCTAGTAACGGTACCGTTATACGAACCGCTATTTTCCAACAACGGAAAGCCTTGTATCATCTCAGGCTCGGCAATACCAACAATAACGAAGGCCTCTGTAGTGCCAGTCCCTGTCACAGTGAACTTATTAGCAGGATCAGTAGGCGTCCATTGCCATCCATAATCCTGCATATGTTCGCTAGGTACTATCAATTGGAAGCCTGTCTGGTCATAAGTACGACCCATCTGTGGCAGTCCTAGTTGCGCAACCGTGTATAGGGACCCGCCGTCCGTCATTGCGGGAGCCAAGGTATATTCCATCAGATACGTCGTAACAAGGTCGCTCCAGGCGTCATAGATCTTCTTTCGCGAGGCTGACTCAGTCACGGACCCTAGGACGCCTGAGTACTCTACCGTATCAACAATGCCTGCTTGGTTCTGGAACTGACCACTGCCTGCTATGTTACCGTTCGGCTGCTTTGAGACCGCATATAGCAATTCCTGTCGAAAGATCTCGAAGATGTCCATGTTGTCATACTCTAGATCGTCGCTGATCTCACGGTGCTTAAAGAACTCCTCCATAGTGGCGCCTTGCAGAGGCAAGTTCCCACCGGACAGACTTGTGTGCGGCCAACCCGTGATCGGCCCATTCCAAATCGGATGACCATCCTGTAGAACCCACAAAATGCTCTTCCACGGAATCAACGCATTCGTCCAGATGGCACGTTGCATGGCCGTTGCATTCTGCGGGAACGTCAAAGTGCCACTGAAAGATCCGACCGCATTGATCTGCCTCGAACAAGTCTGCCCTACGATAGGCAGACTATCGCACATCATCCGACCAGTAACTGTGTCAGTCGAGACGAACCGATACGTAGACATTACTGCATCACCGGCTCCACCCGCATGTATGCGTGCTGTCCTGAACCTGCGACGACACTGACAGTCTCAGACACAGACTGCTGATTAGCTAGTGCTCGCCATGTAATCGTATGCGCTGCAGCTGATGGAGTGTCACCAGCACCTGCTGACGTCGTGTAGATACTAGTGTTGCCTGCGACTGGATAGGTCTGACTAGTAGTCCCGATGAGGATCTCGAGCAGGTCAATCTGGGTGCTGTCCAGGAAGATCCCGAACTGTACTAGCGTCGGCGTCGGCGTAGCCATAGACATGCCTGCCCAGTGTGTCGTGATTCTGAGATCAGTAGCGCCATCAGTCGTGACTGAGGCAGACATCGACTGGGAGCCGAACACGATCGTCGACAAGGCGCCTGAACCTCCGACAACTCCTGTCAGACTAGCTGCTGCGCTACCAACAACATGCGCAGGCACGAACGGCATCGCCCTAAACGGCTTCGCCCCAGTAGCCGTTAGCATGAAGTAACGGTTATTGGTAACATCGAAGCCTAGCGTCCCCGTGTCGCCAGGCTGTAGAGAAGCCATGTTCGGGCAGACAATGACTCCGCCAGCCTCAGCAGTCCAGATTCGCTCATCGGTGATATTACCCTGATTGATCGTTACGACACTAGAACCGACGAAGACCTGTGCAAGAGCGATCGAGTTGGTCGGCAATGCCGGCGCTGAAGGGCTGGTCGCAGGCGTGCCTGCTATGATCTGAACTTCAGAGAACGAGCTAGAGTTGCCATTGTCTACGACCGTAGCGCAGACCAGGTCGATGCGCGAATTCGGACTCGAAGGCGCAGTCGAGACAGTCAGCGACGCTGCTGTAGGGTTGAACACTCTATACTGGCCGCTACCACTGCCGTTCGGGATGATCGCGGTTCCAGGGCTGACCTGAATAGTCATGCCACTGAACGCTAGTACCGCCATATCTCCAACGCCGGTTGCTAGGACCCCTCCTAGAGTCTGCGCACCGTAAGTAGTGGAATCAATATCCGCACGCCCGATGCTATCTGACCATGTCGACCCAGCCAGCCACGGGCAATATCCTAGGTTCACACTGCTCGGCATAGCTACACCTCCCTAGATCCATGCCGCCTGATAAGCTGCGACTAGTTGCCCGCCAGCTGCACCTGCTATTGAAGAAACGATAACCGTATTAAATCCTGGATTGATAGTAAACCAACTTGAGCTCACATCTGCAGGTACGTAGACGCCGTTCAAGAAAGACTGCTTAGCATCGAAGTCGATAACCATGCGGTCACCGGTCTGCAATGTGACTAGCTGATTCCACCAAGTAACAGTCTGTCCGGTCTGAACCAGCGTGATTGCAGGCCCCTTGAGCGGCCCCCAGATCGTCATCTCTGGAAACGATGGAAAGTTCCCAGGATCCATAAACTGAATCGATCCCGGGACTACACCATTGTTCAGTGTGAAAGGAACGGTCACTGGTATCGTGATCGGGGACGCTGCGGAGGAACTAGCCGATCCAGAAGCGTAAATCGTTTGGGAGTACTTCCGCGGGTCTGGCGCGACCAGCAGAATTGAGAACACGACTTCACACAGATTGTCGTACTGCTCAGTAATCTTGCCAGAACGCCTAACGTACGCAACCTTCGGAATCGGCTCATTGTAGTTAAACGCGCATAGGTCGTTAACCGGAATAACCTGTCCCAAGATCGACCTAGCAAGGTCCCGCGTAGCCTGGTCTGGAGCCGACGCGCGTAGCGTCAGCGTCATCATGCGAGGTCCGAAGAACTGCGCTGCTGGATACGCGCCGTGATCAGCAGCTTTCTGGATGACCTGACCGACGACGTCTGGCCCGTCCCAGCCCTCCAGCTTCTCGATGATCCATGCAATACCGTTCGTATCTGGGCCCGCACCCATATTGAGTACCATTGGCGTAGTCATGTACGGCGCCTGATACGAGAACGACCCTGTCCAGAGACCTGTGTCCTGCGATATCGTGCCCGAGCCAGTATAAGTCATGGGGCCACCGCCAATGCCAACGCCATGTCGCGCATCTGCTGCGCCTTCATCTCCGTAGTCGGGTACTGCGTACCGAAGTACTGGAAGTATTGATGAACTGGCTGCTTACTACCCTGAGCTGTCGGCCTGATATCAACCCCGCCGCCCGGACGTGCGCTAGCAATCTCGGTCCCCGACTCGCCTACGTAGCCCCACCGTCCCGGAGGAAGGAAGCCGCCTGCAGCATATCCATGTCCCGAGCCGATACCTGCGCCACTAGCGTTCTGCAGTGTAGGTCCATAGACATGTGCAGCATAATTAAGCGCAGCTGCAACGTTCGCCAACGGGTCATAGATGTTCATGCTCGTACCCGGAACATGGTACGCCAAAAACGTCGCCATGATCGTCTGCATCAGTCCGCGTGAAGGGTCACCCTCCTGTGCATTAATGTCCGTCAGGTTGATCGCGTTCGGATTACCTCCGGACTCAGTCTGCATCTGGAACAGTACCTTGTTCTCCAATGCTGATGCCAAATGCAGCATAGCCAAAGCCTGCAGAACAATAGGTGCCCACTGTGTAACACCTGAGCCAAGATTCATGGTCGCCGCAGCTGCGGCCACCTTCGCCGCCATGTCCGCAATCATCTTCTGGGCTGAGCTACCCTCTGTACTCTGGCCAGCCTGGGTCATAGCAGTACCCATGAAGTCCTGTCCCACACCTGACAGAACACCGTAAGGCCCGACTAGGCCGCCAGTCGCAAATCCTGGCAGCTTACCCTTCAAGTGGTCAACGCTACCTGACGCCACCATGTCTGCCGGAACGACTAGTTCCCCAGGCATCAACACGCCGAGCACACTGTCCCTGCCTGGCGTACCGCCCTTGATGAGACCGCCCGCGGCGTGAAACTCGAGGTATCCAGTAGCTGCATTCTTGATGTTCTGCTCTGCAAACGTGATCGTGCCTGTGCCGGAACCGACAACTGTAATCGGCAGGTTCTTGCCGTGCATGCTGTTGATCTCATTCTGCAACCCTGGCAGGTACGTCTTCCACAGGTCATCTGCTTGAGTTTTCGTCAGACCTAGACCCTGCTCCGCATAATTCTCGAATGCCCGCTGCGCTGCTGGCAGATTATTGTTCGCCTGAATCGTCAGCTGGGTCATAACGTCGATCGCAGCTTGACGGAAGTCCTTATTACTCGTCGTGCCCTTTTCGATGTCCGTCGTGAAGGTGTTCCAGGCCTGCTGTCCACCTTGCGCCTGCCAAATAGCTACAGCCTGCATGCTCTTTAGGGACGCATTCAGCGCATCAGTAAGTCCTCCAGCCTTGACTGTTGACTGTCCGATAATCCCATTCATATTGGACAGCGATGTTGCATTCGTCCCAACCCATTGGTTCAAGGTCTTAAGTGAGACCGTACCAGGACCTAGGGCGTTGTTAATCAGGTCGACCATCGTAGAACGAGCCGCAGTATTGCTGCCAGCATACTGCAGCATCTGCTCCGTCATCGTAGCGGTAACCTTAGTCAGGTCCCCTTGCGAAATACTCTGTGACATGAGCGCGCTGACCACGTTCTGAGCTGCACTAATCTGTCCGTAGAAAGCTTGGTTCAGTGTATAGCTCGCCTGCGACGTGCCAGCTATGGCGGCACCTGCCGTGGACACGCTAGATTTCAATCCATCGAACGTATGGCTAGTCGATCCCGTCGCCTGCTCTGCGGCGCTCAAGTTAGTCGTCATCGATGCCATGTTCAGCTCAAAGGTATCGAATGTAGACTGGCCTCCCGTGATCACATTCATCAAGTCGGTTTCCGCACCGGTAATCTTCTTGATCGCAGGGACCGTTTCCTGCATATACAGGTTCGTCAACGCATTCTGAGCAGCCGCGGCCTGCCCACCCTGATATCCAGCTAGCTGCTCGGTAGCTGTTGTCAAAGCCTTAATCTGTGTGACCTGATTCGCGAACGCAGCGGCGCTCTCAGTGGCGATCGCGCCAGCCTTAACGCCCATCGCGTTCAGGTCGGACAACGAGGCGGTCTGACTACCAGTAATCTGGTCCAGTGTAGCCATCCGCGAAGTCAAAGTTTGCTGCTGATCACCGAACGCCTTAACATTCGACGTTAGGCCTTGCCATGCAGGGTTCAGCTCCGTCACTGTCGACGTAAGTCCATGCATCCCCGAAGTCGTTACCTTGATATATTCAGGCGTTTGAGACAGCTGATCATTGGTCTGCTTAATACCTTGTGCCAAGATAGTCTGAGCCTGTACAAACGTAGTCGCCGCATTAAGCTGCTGCTCCACAGAATTGTAAGCGTCCTGCGCAGCTGTCTTAACACTACTTAGCCATACACCTAGCGCGACGAGCGCGCCTATCGCGACAGCTGCCCAGACAAAGGGATTAACGGCTCCCAACGCAGCCATGATGCCCTCTAGCGCAGCGCTAGCCGCGGCTGCTATACCCTCCGCACCGGCCACAGCTATCAGCGACGACACATACAGTGCGACAGCCCCAGCGGCATTCATGGCCCAGCCGCCTACGGCTAGCAGCGGCCCTTGCAAGGACATAATCGCAGTCACTGCGAGCCCGCCCCACAGGACTGCACCGTGGAACCACAAACCGATGTTCAAGAGTCCTTGCACAATCGAGTTGCCAGTAATAGCCTCGAGCGCCCCAGTTACGTCCTGTAGAGCTCCGAACAACATCTGTGCATAGCCTGGCAACGTGTGCAGGATATTACCGAAGATACCAAATACGTTCCCGATGATATTACCGAGTGTTTGTAGGTCCTGAACTCCCTTACCGACGAGCCCGTCTAGCCCATTGCCTCCGAGGGCGTTCTCTATACGCGCCCCAAGATTATCCATGACGCGGCCTGCACCGGTAGCCAATGTAGTGAACACACTAGCGTGGTTGTTAATAATACCCAAGGCCTCGCCAAACAGTACATAGACCTGAGGCTTCACTGAGTCAGTGAAGTTCTGCAGGCTACTAGTCACGCCTGGAAAGGTAGTACCCAGAGCTGTCGTGATCGTGAGGAACGCTTGCTCCGAGTGTACGATGTCGTTAACCGTCGAGCTGGCAGCTATCCCGAACGCCGTCAAGGCAATCAGTGCCGGAACAACTTCGGCAGTGACTTCCAGGATGGCGTCCAGTAGTAGGTGCCATACCGCGACAGAGTTAACAAACGGCACACCGCTAAGTAGACCGCCGAACAGTGGAATCTTTGCGCCAAGTGCTGTTAGTGCTCCGCCAAACCCGAGAGCTGCACCAGTTAGGCCCCAGAAACCTGTGCCGCCTCCGCCTGTCGTACCCGGAGTCCCAGTAGCTGCATCAGCCGCTACTCTAATCGCGGTCAGGTCTGCCAGCGCAGCGCTAACCCCAGACACCTTCAAGTCGATACCGGTTAGTGTCTGAAGTCCTGCTAGCTTCGCCCGAATTTCAGCTATCGAAGCATCCAGCTCGGTTTGATTGATCCCACCGATCGACAGCGCCTTAACCTGCAGCGCCATGAGCTTAGTTGAGATCTCCAGAAGCGCTGCGTCGACCGCCTTCTGATCAATACCCGCCTTAATTGACAAGTCTTTAACCGCGGCTAGCTTCGCCTCAATCGAAGCAATGCCTTTATCCAACGCAGCGGCGTCTACGTCGACTTCAAGGTATCCCTGCCCTACCTTGAACCCTCCTGCGGCCATAAGCTACTCCGTCGGTATCGCGATCTCAAAGATAGGCGCAAGCTCGCCAAACATCGGCATAGGTGGACCTGCCTGGAGTAGCTCATCGAGCGTTGCGGCTCGATCTTCATGCTTCACTGTAGGCATGGGCACCTGGCTCTCTCGGACGTCCTCTACTTCGTCATACACATAACGCGGCGGTAGTCCTTCAGTTGCTTGACGCTCGATCTGCTTTCGTTCTTCCTCCTGTATGTCTTCCAACCAGCCCTCGAGGTCTACCTTAGCAGCCCCTGAATACGCTGGCAGTCGGTACGCCAAGCGGAAAAATGTCGGTCCATCTAGCTCGTAGATGTCCTCGACACGATGCAGCACGCTCATGTCGCTGCATACGCTGTCGAGGCAATCCACGATCCATACTATCTGCGCCGTCCTGATCGCCCAGGCAGGCGGTTCTGCTGATTCCCTTTTGGGCGCTCGGTCTTACCTGTTGCGATCCGAAGCGCTGCCGCGAGGATGAAGTCATATTGCGGCTGTGTTAGGGCTTCATAATTCAGAAGAGCCTCGTAGCCTTCCTCGCTGAGCATGTTGTTCAGCAAGTAGTACGCCGCCTGACCTTCACCCTCTTCCTTCAGGATCTTCAAGTAGCGCAGCCCGACGGTCGGCGACGGGTTCTTCGGTACCTTGAACGCCCTATCGTCTAGCTCGAAGAGCGTAATGTACTCGATCTCCTCGCCTTCGTCCTTGGACGAGAGCTTCAGGATATCGAGATCGCCTGGAACGATATCGATCGTTCCAGACTCGTCGGGCTGCCTTCTGGTGTCCGCCATAGCAGTTCCTTCCTTATGCCGTCTGGTCGTAGATCACGAACGGTGAGATCGCAGCGCTCACGTAGAACGCTGTGAACGTGCACGCCCACACCGATTGAGTTGCCAGGTCGTACTTCGCCGTCGCCTTGACGTCGTTGAGGACCTTGCGTACGATGAAGCGCCGCCGCGCAACCGCACCGCTACCCAGGTTCGGTGCCCAGCCATCGATGAGCAACGCGCTATACGTTGGCTGGGTGATCGTCGGCGTGTTTGTCCCAGGAGCAGCAACCGCACCTCCTGGGTCGAGAGTGTTGATACCAGAGCCGACGGTTAGAATCGGCGACTGGTTCATTGCTTCCTGCAGGTTGGCCAGCGTCGCCTCGAGTAGCGACACCGTCACCGTGATTGCTCGTCCCGTGAGTCGAGCGCCGATCGGGTCGACAGACTGGTCTGCCTTGATCTGGCCGTACGTGTACGCCGCCTCCCA